>Ga0325410_1000224_pt1 | contig 55730 bp, 27 predicted proteins | sample PopdelMetagenome_16_FD_206182 | JGI IMG/M metagenome (GOLD analysis project Ga0325410, IMG submission 206182) | Populus deltoides microbial communities from Bellville, Georgia, United States - Xylem-PdIQD-R3 | ecosystem: Host-associated > Plants > Phyllosphere > Stem > Wood/Secondary xylem... | reverse complement strand
TATTATTATTATTATTATTATATGGCATTTTAATCAATCAGTTATGTATTTAGTTGTATCTTAATTTGAGAAATTTTATATTGTTTGAGGTGTAATTAATCATTAGTGTTTATTTTATAGATTTCCGTACTTTGAATAAATATATATATAAATATAAAGATGAATAAAGCATTATGTTTGACCACATTTAAAATGAATGGAATGTTTTCACTTTTAACTTTTTTTTTTTTTTATCCACTCTCTGCTTGCATCCGACGTCTCTCTAATCAAATAATTATAAGTATTTTATTTTACAGTGATATAAAATTTATATGTTGACAACAGGACTAATTATTGTTTAGGAAAATGACGCGAGCTTTACGCAATGCAAGCTCCTATAAATTTATCAGTAGACCAGTGTACCGTTGAAGACGGAGGGAAGGGGGGCAAAAAAAAAAAAGAAAATAAATAAAAAACATTTACATACCACTCCATGCTTTGGATTATTGTTAGAAGTCAAGGTCTCTAAAGCGAAATTTTCCACAAAAACCTAAGCAGAGAACAAGGAGCGATACATACTATGCTCCCCCTTCCTACCCAAACTCTTCGGTCTCAATTTGACCATTGACAATGAACACTTCAAAACCAACAAGAACTCGGGTCGTAGTCATAATAACAAAAGAAATTATGTCGTAGCAGTCGGCACACGTTACCATGAATTTCACAAACAATTAATTACAGATAACTACGTGGGTTGATCGATGGTGTGGGAGAATTCGTTTTGGAGATGACTTGACAAGGAACTAACTCTACTATTTTTAGAAAATTGATTGCATACGCATGATATATAACAAGTTTATTTCTACCAATATTTGATGTTGACACAAGAAATTAAGAATAAAACAACTGGGAATTAATTTCCCTTTTTTTTTTAATTAATTTCATGTTTAAATTGTTGCTCCGACTATTCTCATGGAACAACTTAATTATTCGTCCAATCCTAGCTAATCTTTCTAGTTCATTCTCATCCAGTTGCATCTAAAAATCGAACACCCCTTTTCTTAGATTTGTATATTTTAACATTGTATAGCTTTTGTGGAGCATTATTCCACAATGTCGTGTCGTGTTACACCAAGTGGAAGATTTAAGTAGGATTATCTAAGAAAACGAGAGTTTCTTACGCGCAATACAAGTCATTCCAGCATAAGCATATTTCAAAGTTGGAAAAAAAAAAAAATACAATTCATATGAATTAAGAATTAATTGGCATACGGTGACCTCGCCAAAGGGGAATCATCTATATATATATATATAGGAAATTAACTATCGGCATGATGCAGCTTTGGCGGTGTTATTATATATCAGATTAATCATATTTCTTAATATATATTTTACATCCTGGGATGGTTGTCAGATGCTACAGTCGTAGCAGTTGTCCTTATAAATTGATGCAACTTTGTTAATTACATATATTAAATGACAATTATGCGAGTTGTGTTCTTGCCTGTCCAGTACGAGCTGGGTGGGAAGTTGAGTTTTTCAAGTACCCACTTCAAAATCATAAAAACTGTGAAAGGGTATGTTTTTATCAGGTAGAATGGATAAGAGACAGGATGAATATTTTTAAACTAATGGATAAATGTGTGTTTGTGTGCAGAGAGAGAGAGAGAGAGAGAGAGAGAGAGGAATCATTAAATATTATCTCAACATTTATAAGTTATTTATAGCTGACCGAAGGGATCGAATATAAGTTAAATCTATCCATATTAGAAGGACAAAAAAAATAAAAAATTCCAATCCTTCCTGTGGTTCTAATCTTTCTTGCTAAATTAAGAAACACACTCTATCCTTTACTGAATGATACACGGCAATATTTACACCTATCAATTTTAATTTAGGCGACTGGTCGCCGTATATAGATGGATATATATGCCGTACGCAATGCAAGTTTTGCTTGGTGAGCAACTAATATTAGTTATGGTTAGAAAATAATATAAATCATATCTTGAGATCTTATTTATTAAGTTTAAGTTATTGGATTGAGATAGTTCTTTGACGTGATATCAGAGCTTTGATGATCAAGCGGTCACGAGTTCGAATTTCATCATTCTTATTTATTTGATAAAATTAAGCATAAGATAATATAGGCTTGTGCAATTTTCAAACTCAAAAGACTTTCACTTCAAGGGATGTGGTAAAGAATAATATAAATCATATTTTAGAACCTTACCTAACGAGTTTAAATTTTTGGGTTGAGATGGTTCTTTGACAATTATAGTGTTTGGTATTATGGTGATTATTGTTTTTTAAAGTATTTTTTATTTAAAAATATATTAATTTTTTTATTTTTTAAAATTTAATTTTGATGTTAGCATATAAAAAAAATTTAAAAACACTAAAAAAATAAAATTAAAAGCACGATATCAAGACTTTAATATGTACGTCCAAGTTATAATTGAATTCATTTTCTAATATTGGGAAAATAAAACCCTCAATTAATATTATCCCAGTGCTGCAATGTTCTTAAACTTCAACCTATAACATGTAAGATTTATCAACTATAATTGCATAATAATTTAAAATTCATCAAATTAAACAACATGTGTGTAGCTTTTTTAAAAAAAAAAAATTCCTCATCGCCGTGTTAGAAACAAAAAATTCAAACAAGAAGCCAAGGGAGTGTGTTTGGCAGTATGGTTGCGGTTGCTTTTCAAATAGCTTTTCGTGCCAAAATACATGCTAATGATATTTTTTTATTTTTTAAAAAATATTTTTGACATCAGCACATCAAAATGATTTGAAAACATTAAAAACATATTAATTTGAAGTTAATAAAAAAATAAAAAAATTTTAAATTTTATTAAAAGCGCTTTTAAAACACAAAAACAAACATGAAAAGACACACGTGGCTGCCCCTGTTGTATTACAATATGGGAATCATGGGAGTCTCGTGGAATCGGTGTTCTCTTCCTAATTAAATCTCAGCCATGTCTCAAAGAACTCTTTGTCTGCCGTACCTGGATTAATAAATATGCTTCAAACCCTAAGAACTTGTGTATTGCTCAACACGGTACCGTAATTGAGGATTTTTTTTTTTTTGTTACTCTTCCGTTCAAGCTGGATTAATAAAAGAGCATGTTTTTAGTCACACAAAATTAAAAATAGGATGTCTTGTCTACCAAATAAGCAGCAGAGCCACAGGTACATGCCGCTTACTGTTTTTTTAATTGAACAACTACTGTAACAATTATTTTTTTTAATTGATTTTAAAAAAAAAAATTAGAACTTAAAATCATCTAGATAAATTTTTTTTGAGTTATATAATATTTGATTCAGAAAAATATTGTTTAGAACTATATCTAAACCAATATGATTGAGGATGTTGAAATCTTGATATGAGAGGTACATTGCAAACATCTTAGTTGTACAAGTGAAAAATATTAAAATTTTAAGAATAAAAAATTCATTCTTACTAATAATAAAAATCTCGTTGTTTTAAAGTGTTTCAACGAAGTAATACTTTTCTTTGTTTTAATTTAAGAATATTATTTTTATTATTAGCATGGATGCTAAGACTTTAAATTAATATAAATTATAAATTTGAATATATGTCTCGTATGTATGCTAATATTATATTTATATTGAAAACATGTTTATCATTATGAGTTATTATTTTACATGTTTATAGATTTAAAATTATATGAGCTATAGATTTTTTTAAAAAAAATTTCTTATATTTAACATGTTTTATTATAAAAAAAATTAAATATCATTACTCACTAATCTAATATATATATATATATATATACATACAAATTTTTCAACCTCAAATACAATACGTGCACACAAATATCTCTAGTAATTTTATTGTTACAAGTTTTAGAAATTGGAGTTTGCAATTACGTTGATCGTTTCAATTTCAATATTAAAATGTTTAGACATAAGTAAACAAAAATTCTGACATGAAATGTTATAATATGAAGGTCAATGAATTACTTGCCTAGCTAAAATCTAAATCTATATATATATATATATATATATTAACATAAAAGTCTTGTGAATAGATTAACAACTCGGAATTTAATAATAAATAAAGAATAATTAGAGAATAACCTTAAACAAAACTTATAGTAACATGTACGGTACGTGGTTAGAAGACCGCGGACTGAAGAAAATTAAAAGCATGTCTCATGCGGCAAGGCTAATATAACACTGAAAACTGTCTCTCACGCCGGCAATGAGTCAAATCAATGACCCACATCTATGCCCCCAAAGCAGCCGCGTGGTGGGTGACGCGTATACCATTTCGCCCCACAACTCTTCGCTGACATGGCGGTCACCTAACCCCACATGCCTGCCTTATTTCTAGCCATGTCTACGAGTTGTAGGACCCGCTTTGTCTCCTATTACCCCTACATTTTGTCAAGGCACAAGTGTTTGTTTGGGTCCAAATTTCCCGTCCCGCACAGACCCGTCAGCTTCCTTCCAAGCTCTCTTTTGCACCTTTAGTCTCACTCTTACATGGCTCATGACGTGGCATACCATTTTCCCTCACGTAATGCCAGTGCTGACTGACTTGCTTCGCATACATAAAGCCCAACAAACCCACCCTCCCTCCACACTCCTCATCTCTCAATTTCTTAAATCTACTGCAGCACACCCCAACCCTCTCTTCAAAGACAAAATTTTTTCTTCGTCAAAAATCTTTCATTTTTTTCTATATGGCTGTTGATAATGCTCTTTCATCACCTTTGGGTCCTCCAGCGCGTGAGAAAGATGCTAAAGCTCTTCAATTCATTGAGGAAATAACTAGAAATACTGACTCGGTTCAAGAGGATGTTTTGGCTAAAATCCTGATCCAAAACGCTGACGTCGAGTACTTAAAACGGTTCAACCTTGATGGTGCAACTGACCGTGAGACTTTTAAGTCTAAATTACCCATGATCAGATACGAGGATCTTCAGCCTGAAATCCAACGAATTGCTAATGGTGATCGCTCTTCCATCTTATCAACTCACCCCATCTCAGAATTCCTTACTAGGTGAGTTTTATACAAGTATAATACTATAAAGTTTCCTTGATTAATTGGCCTGTTTGGGTTTTAAAAAAGTCTACTGTGATTATTGGCCTAAGTTTTTGTCTTCTTGAAATTTTATAGTTCTGGGACATCTGCTGGCGAAAGAAAGCTCATGCCAACAATTAAGCAAGAGCTGGATCGTCGCCAATTACTGTATAGTTTACTCATGCCAGTAATGAACCTGTAAGTTCCAAAAACAAAATCCCAATAAACGCGTTCAAGTTAATTATGCGGGCTTCATTTAATTCCAGCTCACATGCATGTGTGAGTCTTACTTATAAAATTGCACTTTTTATGCACCAGTTACGTGCCTGGCTTAGACGAAGGCAAAGGCTTATACTTCTTGTTCGTGAAATCTGAAACAAGAACCCCAGGAGGTCTCCTGGCTCGTCCGGTGCTTACGAGCTATTACAAGAGTGACCACTTCAAGACACGTCCATATGATCCTTACAATGTGTACACCAGCCCAAATGAGGCCATTCTTTGTGCAGATTCATTCCAGAGCATGTACACTCAGATGCTCTGTGGCCTTCTAGAGCGTGAACAAGTGCTCAGGGTCGGTGCAGTCTTTGCTTCCGGCCTTCTCCGTGCCATAAGGTTTCTCCAACTTCATTGGCGGGAACTTGCTGATGATATCAAGTCAGGAATGCTAAACAAGGAAATAACTGACCCTTCCGTCAAAGATTGCATGGTAAAGATTCTGAAGCCAAACCCAAAGCTTGCAGAGTTTGTCAGAATGGAGTGTAGTAAGGAAAACTGGGAAGGGATCATTACAAGAATTTGGCCTAACACCAAATATCTTGATGTGATTGTCACTGGAGCCATGGCCCAATATATCCCTACCCTCGACTACTATAGTGGTGGTTTACCTTTGGCGTGCACTATGTATGCCTCATCAGAATGTTACTTTGGGTTAAACCTGAATCCAATGTGCAAGCCATCAGAAGTTTGTTACACAATCATGCCAAATATGGCTTACTTCGAGTTTTTACCCCACGATCCTGCTGGGTTCACTCATGATTCAACTCCAAAACTTGTTGACCTTGCTGATGTTGAGTTGGGTAAGGAATACGAGCTTGTTATCACAACCTATGCCGGTTTATACAGGTACCAAGTTGGTGACATCCTTCGAGTTACCGGGTTCCACAACTCAGCCCCTCAATTTCATTTCGTAAGGAGGAAGAATGTATTGCTTAGTATTGACTCGGACAAAACAGACGAAGCTGAGTTACAAAAGGCAGTGGAGAACGCATCACAACATCTACGTGAATTCAACACAAGTGTTGTTGAATACACTAGCTATGCTGATACAAAGACAATTCCTGGACACTATGTGATTTACTGGGAATTATTGGTCAAAGACTCAGCCAACTCTCCTAGTGACGAAGTACTAAACCAATGTTGCCTTGCTATGGAAGAATGTTTGAACTCAGTGTATCGACAAGGCCGAGTTGCAGATTGCTCAATTGGACCGCTCGAGATACGTGTGGTAAAAAATGGTACATTTGAGGAGCTGATGGATTATGCAATTTCAAGAGGGGCATCCATCAATCAGTATAAGGTTCCAAGGTGCGTCAATTTTACTCCAATCATGGAGTTGCTTGATTCAAGGGTGGTATCCAAGCATTTCAGCCCAGCTTTGCCATACTGGACACCGGAAAGAAGAAGGTGATTTCTTTGGGCACCGACCAAAATCAAGTCTCCATTGGTGTGTAGAATAAAAGTATTAGAGTACTTATTAATGTTAGATTAATCCTTAATGTGTGTGTGTGTGTGTTTTTCATTTGAATGAGGAGTAGCTTTTGTGACAAAAAGGTTAAAGGGCATTTTGATTAGGATGTTTCAGGGTCAGGTTTTGTGTTTTGGTTCAGCTAACCTGTGTAAATGATCTGACCTTGACTGAGATGTTTGTCTAGTGCATGAAATGTTTCTTTCAGATGGGAGGGACCATGTAGTTTATTTATTTTTATTTTTTTTTTTGTCGTTTTTGACATGTTTATATCATTTTCGTGCGGGCGAAAACATGCCGATGATCGATTCAGCAAATGCCGACGGGAACGGATTGCATAGAAGACTATTAGAGTACAGAGATTAAAGCAAAAGAGCATAGACCATAATATATATGGTCCTCTTCTGGGTAATTTCTTCAATGTTCTGTGGGTCTACCAAGAAAGTGAAGTGAAAAGATAAAAAGGAAAGGTCTGAAATATTACAGCAAGAAGTTACCAAATCACCATTTCATCTGTAGAGATTCGGGCGTTGGATGAGTATTATTAATTAATCATAATAATATAATACTATTAGTTATCTAATCCGCGCTTATAAGTGGATTCTTTTAAAAAAAATAATAATAATAGGTATGCATACTTTTTCCATGTGTTTTCTTATATAAAAAATTTGAAAGTATAAATAAAAAAAATATGCAAGCATCTAATTAAATAAATTAATAATTATTTGTATAAATAAATAAATAAAATAGTTAACAATAACCAAAAGAAAATTGAGAAAAATAAGAGATGAATGTACATTTGATTAGGTTCACTTAACTTGTTTATTTAAATCAATAAAAGATAAATCTAAACACTAAAAAACTCATGACCTAATCATAGATAATCACAAATAAGACTAATTAAATAAACTCATGCCCTTAAAAAATATCATGCAAGGCCCAACACATCAACAATATTATTTAAAAATGAATGTTATTTTTTATTTTTAGAAATAATATCTTGAAAAATCAAACACAAACAAAACAATTCTCAAAAAACTTATATTAAAAAATAGCATGCAAAACTCGTGACTTAAGTCATGAAACTGTGATAAACCTATTGGAAAACAAAATTAAAGATAATAACAAAACCAATAGTTTTTTTTTTAAAAAAAAACTAATGCAGAATGATAATATTGCACAAAATCGAATCCCCGACAAAACAAATGTTGAAAGATGAAACCAGAAAAAAAAATTAATTATACAAAAAGATATAAAAAAAAATGAGGGTGAAAAAAAAGCATTAATTAGAGGTCAAATAAAATTTTTCAGTTTGAGGGTTGAATTGAATTAAAAAATAGATTTAACAAAAGAAAAAAAATCAAAAAAATAAGGGTTACATTGAAAAAAAAAAACTTTGATTGAAGGATGAAATTGAAAGTAAAAAAAAAAACTTTAACAAAAGGGCAAATGAAAAAAATACAAATAAAAAAATAAGGATCGAAATGAAAAACAAAACATTTGAAAAATTATAATTGAAGGACTGAGTTGAAAAGAAAGAAAAAACTTCTATAAAAAGAATAAAAATAAAATAAGAGATTAAAAGAATGAAGACTGAAATTAAAAATAATAATAAATTGTAATTGAAGGACTAAATTAAAAAAAATTCTTTAAAATGAATAAAAATGAAATAAGAAATTTAAAGAATGAGAACTAAAACTATAAATGGAATAAGAATGGAATAAGAAATTAAAAGAATGAGGACTAAAATTGAAAAATAAAAAACAAAGAGGATAAATGTTTACTTTATCTGTCAGGAGAGAGAAAAGAAGGGGAAAAAAGAAACGATCGTTGGTGAAAATCCGACCACCATAAACCGACACGCTTCATCCCGTGTGGAAGAGGATCCAATTGCGCATCCAAGAAGATGACAGAAGGTTAAATTTGGTCATTGGATGGTGTAACATGTGCCGCCTAAATGGTACAGACGTCATCCACTTGCTGACGCATTATCAATACTCGCCAACAATTTTCTAATTGAAATAATCAAAAGTAAACTTGAAAAATACCAAAACACCCTTTCATGACCCTGTTAATTACACAAAAACTCATGAAAAATTATAAAAATACCCTCAAATGCAAAGACAGCTCTTAAAATTCACGAGGCAGACTTTAACCTAACCACTTGTTCTTTTCATTATTACTAGAAAATTAATAAATATTAACAAAAATACTAATAGATTTTTTTAATATATTACAGTGATATTTATCACTCGAATTTTTTATCATTAAATTCATTAATAAAAACCAACAAGAATATTCTTACAATATATATCAAAAGAATCGCAGTGGGAAAAAAAAATAAAAAAGAGCCAAACAGTTAGATGACGTGTAAATTTTATAAATAACATCACCGACAAAATTAACCTAACGGTAAAATTCATCCATGAATATGTCGATGGAAAACTTCTATCGATATATACTGATGACATTACAGAGGTTATTACAGTGAGATTCATGAAAGCAAATCGTACAGTGACGTGATATTTCTACTAACAAAATTACTGAGAGAGTTACCATCATATGTTGGATGTGTTTGTTTTTTCAATTTATCATGCTTTTTTGTCAAAAAAAAATTTATTTATTTATTTTTAATGATTTTAATGTGTTAATATCAAAAATAAAAAATCTATAAAAATATTTTTTTTTAACTAAAATAAACTTTTACAGAAACACTGCATTATTAAACATTCACTTTATATTATTCAACTTTTATTTCCTTACCTTTTCAGTGAATTATCAAGACTGTCTGCCAATAGATTGGCCATGGAAATGAGGTGGATGAAAGCTTAGAGAATCAATAAATCTAAGATTTAAGGCCCCGTGATCATACCAAGCAAGTAATAGAAATGGATATTGTTGCCTTTCTCTCTTACTACCACACTCAAAAAAAAAAAAAAAAAAAAAGGAAAAAACACACGCCCCTGCTCTAAGCCAAGGCAAACTAGTGAATACATGAGCTATCACAGCCCATATTAACAAAAAATTGCAGCGCCTTGCTCCAAGTTCTCCCAACTATTTTGCCAGTCGATAACTACTAGCGTATTAATGCCTTATTTTGCGAACTTGGTTGAAACCACATTTTATTAAAATTTATTTTTTTTTTGTTAAAAATTATTTTTTTATATTTTTATATTATTTTGATATGCTAGTTTTAAAAATAATTTTTAAAAAATAAAAAAAATTATTTTAATATAATTTTAAATAAAAAATATTTTAAATTACAACCACTTTACGATATTAAACAAGCTTGGAATGACATACAATGCCATCAACTACTTGTAAAATTTGCTCTACCTTCATCGATCCGATGGCTACATGTCATATCGAATTCCTAAAATATGTCGCACCTTTCCTAAACAAAAAGGGTTACAGTTGTAGACGTGGGTTAAAATATTTTTTATTTAAAGATATATTAAAATAATATATATATATATATATATATATATATATATATATATATATTAAAAAAATTATTTTTGAGATCAGTATATCAAAACAATATGAAAATATAAAAAATTAATTTTTAATAAAAAAAATTAAAATTTTTAAAAACACAAGTTGAACCGTGTTTTCAAACAATCCCTACATTTCTCACTGCTTCATTTCTATAACGTGGTTATATTATAGTAGTAATTTTTTTTAAAGTATGTTTTGTTTAAAATTATATTAAAATAATATATTTTTTATTTTTTTAAATTTATTTTTATATCTATGCATTAAAATAATCTAAAAATATTATAAAAATAAATTTAAAATAAAAAAAATAATTTTTTTTAAAATACAAAAACAAAAACTTGTATCTCGCATTTCCAACGTAGCGATCACACAAGGGACCCTCCTCATTAGCCAGCCAGCCAGCTTTGAAAGCACACCGGCTCCTGTGCGATCCAATCTCTTGAGTTTATTCATTTTATGGCATTTTTTTAGTGTTTTCAATGTAGGTATGTTGTATTATTATTCATTGCAAAAGTAGGTGCATTGTAATTAGCAAGCATGGCAGTCAATTCATCAAACGATAAAGATGAATAATTTTTCTTTTCGTTTTTTCAAAATCATATTCGTGATAGATTGAAAAGTTCGACTACAAAAGTTCTTGACAAGTGGGGGTTTCCTCCTCGCATATCCTTTTTGGCATAAAGTTTTTAACATCAATCACGGATTATGAGTTCGCATAATTAGTATGATTATTATATTATTTTTACTAGCCATATTATTTTTAAAAATATAAGAGAATAATATAAATTATATTTTAGAATCTCACTTAAAAGTTTAAGCTATTGGGTTGAATTGGTTCTTTGACATGATATTAGAGCCTTAATGACTAAGCGGTCACGAGTTCGAATCTTACAATCCATATTTATTTGATAAAAATTAAGCATAAGGTAGTGTGAGACTGTGCAAGCTTCAAGCTTAAAAGGTTTTCACTTGAAAGGGTGTGTTAGAGAATAATATAAATCATATCCTGGGACCTCACATAACAGCTTAAGCTATTGGGTTGAGAAGATTCTTTGATCCGGGTTATGAGATCTAGACATCCCTATAGAAAGTAAATCCAAAAAAATTATGAAGCACAATTTCCAACAAATGATGAAATCAAAAGAAAGATCAATTAAAAAGTAAAAAAAATAAAAATCCAAGTCAACCTAACTAACTTGTTAAACTCATAATTTGGGTTTTGAGTCCGGAATAACTTTTTATAAAAAAAAAAAATGAAGCTTTATTTCCAACATATCCAATCTTAGCGGTTGAAATTGAAATTTTTTTTTTATCCATTAGACATGGATTATGTAAACCCCTATGAATAAACTAATAAAATTAAGGAAGGAAACAATAAGTTAAATGACAAAAATAAATATTTATCTCGTGGGAATAATTATTGATGGGAGAAATTAAACAAAATTATGGTGAAAGGGTTTTAAAAAAATAAATTTAATGTAAACAACATTTTGAATGATAAAAGTTTACCCAGAAAAATAAAAGGTTGAAAAGTGGGACATAAAGGGAATTAATCAAATTGTGATGTGTGTGTATAGAGAGAGAGAGAGAGAGAGAGGAGGCTTGGCCATCCAACATAGAAAGAGAGAAAAAGAGAGAACTTTATAGAATTCTAAGGAAACTTATGAGAAAGTGGAAATTAGAGAGAAAATCTTGAAGATTAATAGAAATTAAGTGTGTTAAACACTAAATTAAGATGAAAATGAAGTAAAAGGAGGTAAAAAAATGGGAAAAAAAGGCCAAACAAGGAAGGAGGAGAGAAAGGAAAATGTAGGATGTTATTTAGAGCACATTTAAGGCTTGTACATGTACTTGGTAAGGTATTCTCCTTTGATTTTAATAAATTTAGATGAAAAGTAGATAAATTGAATTGAAATTTTCAAGTTGTCTTTAAGGTTTGTTATGGATGAATTGAGGTTTTTAAAAAATGAGTTTGAATTGGGACTATTGGTTTGTATATAGTTTTGATACCAATGAAATTATAACAAAATTTGACAAAACTAATGGTTGTGTCTTATGGTGTATAGCCGACCATGAAAGAAGAAATTTAGGGGTGAATTAAATTAGTATGTCTTGAATGTGTACACGTGTAAATCTAAAAAAATTAAAGAAGAAATTAAGGTTATTGGAAGGGGGAGGAACCAGTCATGGTAGGTGAAAATAGAAAACATTTGATATAAACTTGTATATGAGGAAAATGTGAGTGAATTATAGTAAGAGATGAAATTATGTTAGAGGAAGAAATAGTTTAGGTAATGTGATGAAGAGAAGTTACTAAAAAATAAGGGTTACTCAAAGGGGGAAAAAAAAAGAAGAAGAAATGAGAACTTAAATAGTTAAGTGAATTGTTGTATGATGAATGATGAACTAACTAAGGCAAAATTATATAAATATGGTGAAATCATGTTTATTTTGTTAGTGTAAACATGTTAATGATGTTTTGAAATTTACTAGAATTTAGAATGAATTAATATATGTTGATTGATAATGAAATGGTCTGTGTTGATATGGTTTATAAGTAATTGGAATAGTTGAGACGATAATTTTATTAAATAATTTATCGTGCCTTGAAATTAAGCACATTGAGTTTATGTAGAAGTTTATATTGAACCAGAATTCTATTATTCCAAGAGAGGTTGTTAGGATAGGATCTCGGTAAGAGGAGGAGTTGGACGATTGCGAGCAGGAGGTAGGTGCTTTTCACCTCATTTAAATTTTGGAATTCATGTTTATAATTGTATTTTTAAATTTTATAGTTATTACATGTGTATGTCACACACACATACACATATAAAAAACTAAAAGGATAAAAATAGTAACAGATTTATGGATAACCATGAGGGATTACCGAATTATTAACAATAAGAGAAATTACAGGATTTATGGATAACCATATTAACAAATTATTTGCAATCAGAGGAATTGTTGGATTTATAGGCAACCATAAGGAGTTACTAGAATAATGAAACATAAGAGTTGCCAGATTTATGGGTAACTGTGAGGAGTTACCGAAATATTGACAATCAGATGGATTGTAGGAATTATTGGTAACCATGAAAGGTTATTGGATTAATAGCTATAAGATTGATTGCCAAAATTATTGGTGACCGTGAGGAGTTACCAGAATATTAACAATAAGAGGAATTGCTGGATTTATAGATAGTGTATACTGATGTATTTATACCCTTTTATCGTTGGTTAGACTAATAGTACCATATAACTTATAATTATAGATCTTTGAATTGAATCTTGAACATTATAATTAAATGCATGATAAGATATGAAAATAAATGGCAATGATTGTGAAATGGTGAGTCCAGGATTGTTGGACAATGATTGAGCTGCGTGTGTGATGAGTATATCAAAGTGTTATGGGTATTTTATCGATAACTGAAGATCTTTTAGTATAGGGAAGATTCTGTCAAAATTTCAATAAAATTCTCATAGAACTAAGCTTATATAAAAAAATTCCCCAAAAAAATTAGAGATTTTTTTTTATATATAGGAAACAAAGCTCAAAATGTATGAAATTGTTGAGGTTGTTACATATTAGCTAGAAAAGGTTTGGGAATTATTTATGATAGTAGCCGGAAAAGGTTTGGGAATGACTAAAATTTGTTGGTGAAAAAGATTGGAAAAGGTTGGGGAATGGTTATAATTTTTTGTTAGCGGTGGATGGAAATGAAAGAGTGTTTGTTGATTATGAAAATGTGATGCTTGTTGTTGCTGGTAAAAAGTACGGGGAATTGGAGTGTTAATTTTCATTATATTTTTGCTTTAGGGTCGTTATAGTTATTTTTTGAAAAAATAATAGCAATTTTATAAATATTTAGACAACTTTTGTTGACTTTTTTTTAAGAAGATGTAAAGTATTATCTAAATTATAAACTAACTACAAGAGGCAAAGTATAATTTTTCATCACACCAAATCATGGGATGAAAAGCGTACATGCATAGGCTCTTCCTTTCCTGGCTGAGGGTGTTGGGATTTTTTTGGCTGTTTTTGTTTTTTAGTATATTTAGGTTAACTGTAATTTTATAAAAATAAAATATTGAATACAATATAGTTTATATGACAGATCGTGAGTTTGATAGGTTAAGTCACAATATCTAATTTATTTTTTTAATGCAGTTTTTGTCCTTTAATTTAAAAGAAAAAAAAAGCAATTTCTTCATTTTGTTATCGATTATCTTTTTTTTTATTTAACTTAAAACCAAAAAAATACAATTTGACCATTTGTTATCAATAATCTGCTTTTGTTATCTCAGTCTCAACACACCTGTCATGATTTTTTTCTTTTACAAAATATTTCATACAAAAAATTCTCATGTGCTTTATTGTCATATAAATCTATCTAATGAAAAATAATTTATGGGATAAATTTTTTATTAAATCCGACAATATGCATGACTTGTGTCGCGAGATTGGTTGATTGACCTGAGATCACACAGGTTTTTTTTAAAGAGTTTTGTTTTTTTATTAATTTTATCTTTTAATATTGAGTTAGTTGAAGATTTTGGTTTCTATTTTATTTTCTTCAAGATTATCCCTACAAGTTTTGCATGTCAAATTGGATTGATCTATGTAAATCTAATATGTTTCTATTTTAATATTAAAAAAAATATAATTCAATATATAGGTGATTTGAAATTAATGGTTAATATATATATATATATATATAGAAGACACGATAACAATACCTAAATTTTTTTTAATGCTTGAAAAATAACTTGCTTCGATCTCTAGCATAGCGCGAGCCTATAAGTTAGTCTCATGTGATACATGCATGCGCATGCAAGTCATGTGACCGCATTTCGGAACCATTAAGGCATCAAGACTGGCGTGCTTTAATTTTTTCACTTAATTTTCTAATGAAAGAATATTCGAGAGGGGATAAGTTTTTCTGAGGGTAAAAGAAAGAGGAGGACCAAAAAAAAAAAAAAAAAAAAAAAAAAAACTCAAAGAGAGTGCCAGCTATATTTGTTCACAGAAGCAAGTTCAATCCAGACGGTGGGGAGATACAAAACCCCAATAGCTACTTCCTAGCTAGTTCCTACTTTTAATTCCAAACTTTGCTAATTTAACATTGTCACCTTTGCTAAAACTGGTGAGAGTTGAAAAGCCCTATCAGAACCCTCAAACACCATACATCCTAACTAGAAAGCCAAATAATAATAATAATAATAATAATAAATACTCTTCAGCTAGCACCCAACAATAAAAATCAATTGGAATCTTAAGAGATATAATTTAATTAATCAAGTTTTAAATTTACTTTTCAAAGATTATTAATTCGAGTATTATGAATTTTAAGACCGTTAGAGGTTTATATGACTATTAACTTCACAATCTTAAAAAAATAATCAAGGTATATATAAATTGATTCAAACATTTACGATTAAAAAAAAGACCAATTGAATGGTAGGTCTAAGAGATTCAGGTTGAGCTTCCTTTTATCTTTTTATAGGATTAAAAAACAACCCATCGGCATAGAAAAATGGGAATTGGAATCCAATCTTAAATAGTTAAAGGCTGGAATCAATTTCTAAGCAATTGCACATATAGAATCTGCTTACAGAGAATTTAAACAGGGATTCTGACAAAGTGGAGATGCTGAATTCACGATTTCCAACTAAAGGCTGGAACCAAATTTTTAGGCAATGTTTACTGATTACTTTACTACTACTTTTTAAAATATTTTTTATTTTAAAATACATCAAGATAATATTTTTTAATTTTTTTAAAATTATTTTTGATATCAGCGCATCAAAATAATTAAAAAACACTAAAAATATATTCATTTAAAATAAAGAAAAAATAAAAAAATTTTAATTTTTTTTAAAATACATAAACAAAAAAAAGGACATTAGCAGAACAGGCGTGAGTCCACACATGCAGGGTATCGAATAGGCGCAGACTTTTAGCAGAGTAAAAATTGCCATATTTCTTTTATCTGCTTTTGGCCCAATACAGAAATACAGATCAGCCCACAGTTGGCCTTTCTGTATAAGGGTCCAAATATTAAAAACGAAGGCCCAACCCATAAAAGGGAACATCGGGAAACACAAAACAAATATCACCGAAAGCGCACATTAGCAGGAACGGAAAGCCCTCTTTTTTTCTTAGCGACGGTGGCCCTGATTTAGAGGCTTGTTTTACTCTCCACCACCACCACAATCAACCGCTTTTTTCTTCTTCTTGTTCGCTCGTCACAAATTCTCCCTCTCTCTTTCCAAATCAAAACTACTGTGCTGAAACTGCTACTATATGCAGCAAGAATAAAATGCTAAGGTCAGTTCTCTAAACTAAAATGATATCAGTTTCATTTTTCTATATATCCCCTTTTTATTCGCCTTTTCTCTAGGAAACTGCAGAAGATAAACTAAAATCTCCGATAAAAGTTAAGTTTAGAGAGAAGATAAAACCTGTTTTGGTGTTCCATGCTTTTGTTTTGTTTGAGCTTTAAAAGGAATGTTGCGTGGAAATGTCGCCCGAGTGAAGAAGAAGCTCTTTGATAGATTTCTCTCTCTCTCTCTCTCTCTCTCTCTCTCTCTCTCTCTTAAAAAAAAAGAAAGAGAGAGAAAAGAAGAATTAAATTGATATATATATATATATATATATATATATATATATTTTAAAGTGTAGCCTTGCAATCTAATGCTTAAGTTAGCTACATATAATTTAGTTTATGCCAAGTAAATTATGCATTAAAAGGAAAAGAGAGAGAGAGAGAGCAGGGGAATATGCTTTTAAGGTCCTATCAGCTTAGTGCTAAATAATTGCCAGGGAATGAGGGTAGAGGTTTTGGACCATGGAGGCTAGAATTTATTATATTCAAGAATTTATCACTTATCCTGTTAATTGATGCTAGCTAGATTTGCACAACTTGAACAATTAGTGCAACTGAAGGGACGATGACAGACTTGAGTTCTTGAGAAGATTTGCTTGAATCTACTTATGTGAAGAGGAAGTAAAAAATTATTCCTTAATTGTCTAGTCATATATAGCTCACTGCCTTGCTTTGTCCATGCTTATTTATTTGGACTATTTTTTTGAGATCCGATCCTCTCTCTTCCTCTAGGAAATTTCCTGATGTTTAATGTATGCTGCAAGTGTATGGAAAATAGAAAGGAGAATAATATCCATGCTATTTGTAGTGACTGGGACTTGTTCTTTTCACAGTAGTTTTGAGGGAAGACCCTTCAAATACAAAGTTGGATTTTGAATTCTAGAGAGCTGATATATTTTACTTAAAGCCTATGTCCGAGGCTGAGCACATGGGTGTTTCTCCATCAAAAGTTTCTCATACTAAAAGTTATTCATGCCCTGCACAAACTACACTGGAAAATACGCATGAACCCCGTGCTGAATACAAGTTTGGTGGATATCCGGAAGAGAGACATAAGCTTGAGTGTGAAATCATACAAACTGAAGCTGGAGATAACAGGGCTGCAGTTCTCCAATCTTGTTCTGGTGAAGTTGTGCAACCATCTACTGACGATTTAACAAAAAGTCCTCTTATTGATTTGGACCCACCTCCTGACGATGCAAGGAGTGCTCTGTTTGATAATAGTCCAAGACCTATATCAACCGCTATGGATCATAAACTCGAGCCAGGTGGTACAAGTGTGAATACTGCTTGTGTGCATAGTGAATCATCAAAAGCAATTGACTCTAGTATTCTACTGGATGAACCTAGGAATAGCAACACAGAATTGTCAAGCTGCATTGCAAATGAAACCTCACAAGCATCACTTGAAGATCTAGCCAATGATTCTCGGGCTGAAGATGCAGGACTGTCACTTGTAGAGGCAAGCAATAATGACCTGATTGATGAAAGTTCATACTCTCAACAAACTACATCTGGACAGACACGTGAGTTTCATTCTGACAGAGCTTGTTGTAAACCAATGGAAGAAAGACAGAAGCCCGGCTCTGAACTTGCAGAAAATGAATCAATGGAAATTGGCATTGGATTACCCAGTGGTATTGCTATTGAGAATTTGGAGCCGCTTACTGAACTTGTGACCAAGAGTTGTCCTAACAAACATATAGGCTTGCCTCCTGGTGATGACATCAGCATTCCTGCAAATGAACAAATAAGACCTACTCATGATAAGGAGTCCAAATACCCTGATTGTGAACATTTGGAAAAACTATCTGGAATTGTGATTGGTATTACTAGTCAAGGTGTGCCCAGTGTTAAGAGAACTTCAAAATTGTCAGGGAAGAAATATACAAGTTCTTCGAGAAAAAGTGATAGAGTTCTCCGGTCAAATTCACAAGAGAAACCTAAGGCTCCCGAGTCGAGTAATAATTCTACTAATGTTAATTCCACTGGTGAGGAAAAAGGGAGAAGGAGGAAAAAGAGAAGAGGAAAAAGTATAGTGGCTGATGAATATTCCAGAATCAGGGCACGTCTTAGGTACTTGTTGAATCGGATGAGCTATGAGCAAAGCTTGATCACTGCTTATTCCGGGGAAGGCTGGAAAGGACTTAGGTGTGTACTATTCACTTCTCCATAGCCTTTTCTTGTGTTTTGTTTTCAGTTAATTTTGTCATCACATAATGTTTTTGTTTTGATTTTAGTACTAAATTTTACAGTATAGAAAGTTAAATCCAAATTTAAGTGCTGGCTGTCCACCGGGGATTTATTGCATTTGGAAATTGAATACAAGTTAATTTGCGAAGCCAATGTCAGATCAAAAATTTAGAACAGGGATTTTTTTTTAGATAAACTTGCAAGGAGTTCAAAAGTTATTGACATTGGATAACATATGTGATGCTTGGCCTTTGAACCAGATGATCATCATTGTTATTTGATTCCATAACAAGAAGTGCTTAATAAATGAGCAGTGGGATTTTTAAAGGATGCCGATTTATTTTTTTTGAAACAAGGAATTGAAGATGTTATTAGTTCAACTTTTAGTGTTATTGCCAAGTAATATCCCTCTTCTCTAGTGCATGTTTCTCTGTGGGCTCACAGTTTCTCACTCAAGCCAATTTTTTTTTCTCCAAAAATTTTTCATTGCCTATATTATGGTGTACATGACTAAATATATCAATATCTTTATCAAGGAGGCTAATTTGAGGGATCTAAGGAATTGAATTTACATGTATGATTATGAGAAATAGAAGAAACCTTTTTGTTTATAAATGAAATCCAGTTTGACCTGCCCTTTAAAATGATGGGATCTCAAGCTGTTTCTTTACATTATATGTGTATTGATCTGTTCTCCACTGGAGAGCTTATCTGTAATTGTTTCTTTGACCACTAATGTAATTTGCCAGCCTAGAAAAGTTAAAACCTGAGAAGGAGTTGCAACGGGCCACATCTGAAATCATCAGACGCAAAGTGAAAATAAGGGATTTATTTCAACATATTGATTCACTATGCGGTGAAGGAAGGTTCCCAGCATCTTTGTTTGATTCTGAAGGACAAATTGACAGTGAGGATGTAGGATTTTTTTTTGTCATCTTCTCTTAACAAATTTCTTATATCCATAATTGTTGCTGTTTAGGATGGTTTTTGTAGCATTGAATATCTCTTGGAATGTAATTACTTAGACTAAATCCATTTGTGGCAGATATTCTGTGCAAAATGTGGATCCAAAGATTTGACTGCTGATAATGATATTATACTATGTGATGGTGCTTGCGACCGAGGGTTTCATCAATTCTGTTTGGTACCACCATTGTTAAGAGAAGACAGTAATGATCTATCCACTTGTTTGATGGCACTGAGTTGACTAATGGTTCCTCTTTGGTGATTTCTACTTTCCTGATTGCTTTTTTGCATTTTTCATATAGTTCCTCCTGGTGATGAGGGCTGGTTATGCCCTGGATGTGATTGCAAAGTTGACTGCATTGACTTGCTTAATGACTCTCAAGGAACAAATATATCTATCAGTGACAGATGGGATGTAATTATGCGGCCCCAGCCTTAACATTTGTTTTTTAGACACTTGAGTTTGTTCCTTATTGTACTCCCATCCCTTGTGCAGAATGTTTTCCCTGAGGCAGCTGCAGTAGCATCTGGACAAAAACTCGACTACAACTTTGGATTGTCTTCTGATGATTCTGATGATAATGATTATGATCCTGATGGTCCAGATATTGACGAGAAGAGTCAGGAGGAATCAAGCTCTGACGAATCTGACTTCAGTTCTGCGTCTGATGAATTTGAGGCTCCACCTGATGATAAACAGTACTTGGGGCTCCCTTCTGATGATTCGGAGGATGATGACTATGATCCTGATGCTCCAGTTCTCGAGGAGAAGCTGAAGCAGGAAAGTTCCAGTTCTGATTTTACTTCGGACTCTGAGGATCTTGATGCCACTCTTAATGGTGATGGGTTGTCTTTAGGAGATGAATACCACATGCCTATGGAACCTCATGAAGATTCTAATGGGCGAAGATCGAGATTTGGTGGAAAGAAGAATCATTCTTTAAACAGCAAGCTTTTATCCATGCTAGAACCAGATTCTCACCAAGAAAAGTCTGCACCTGTTTCTGGAAAAAGAAATATTGAAAGATTGGACTACAAGAAGCTCTATGATGTGAGTGCCTCTTATGAAACAGGATTCCTATTACATGGTCTTGGCGCTTTTTTAAGTTGTTGCATAACACACTATTATTTCAAGCACGATCATATAATTAGAGTTAATCCTGGTCTTTTGTTTCAAATAGGTGTTTTGCCTGCTTCTTGTTGATAAGCGAAGACATTGTGATTCTTTCCATATAAATAAAACTATTTTTAACCTGACTAGTGTCTGTTCCACTCCTTTTCAGAGAAGAGCATCAAATATAGGGAAGGAATTATTGATAGATGTCATGCACTATATACTCTCATGGAATTACAATAATTATAAAAGCAGAATTTTCCATTCTTTGTAACATGTTAATGCCAAATATGGATGATTCTTGGAAGCAAATATAATGGTAATGCTTCCATATGAATGTATGAATGTAGTGCCCACACATTTGTGTACAAAATAGTTTGTGCCACATCATAGATAACGCTACATATATCAAAATCTTCAGCAATTTTTTCTTGTCCTAAACCAATAAGATAAAGCTTCTTAGGCGAAAACTTTCTCGGAATTATTTCACATTAAATTTTGTTCACCTTCTGTCCCCATAGAGGGTATAAACTTAGTTTCAAATATTAAGATTTTATTCTTGATATGATGCAACTTTTTAATCATATGATTTTTTCTCTCAATAGTTCGATTTCTTGTTTCTGTTCTCTATTTGTGAAGGAAACATATGGAAACATTTCTACTTCAAGTGATGATGATTACACTGATACTGTTGCACCAAGGAAGAGGAGGAAAAACACTGGAGATGTTGCTATGGGGATAGCAAATGGAGATGCTTCTGTTACTGAGAATGGATTGAATAGCAAGAATATGAATCAGGAATTAAAGAAGAATGAACATACTTCTGGGAGAACTCGCCAAAACTCGAGCTTTCAAGATACAAATGTTTCCCCAGCAAAAACACATGTTGGCGAATCTCTCTCTGGTTCTAGCAGTAAAAGAGTTAGGCCCTCTGCTTATAAAAAACTTGGAGAAGCTGTAACTCAGGTATGTTTTTGTGAGTTATTTATTTAATATGTTCAACAGTACTGATAACTCATAAAACCTCATGTGAGTTGAAGATATCATGCCATTATTCGGTATCATCTCCTCATCATGGTGCTGGGTATTATTGAAAATGTGCAGTATGATTTATTTGTCCTCTTTTTAGCAAAAAAAACGAAATGAACTTTTTTTTAGTCGGCTTCGAAGTTTGCTTTAACAAATTATACTTGTGCATGCAAGGTTCAGAAATGATCCAATTACATGAGAAACTTTTCAAGTGCTTTGCAAAAGCTGCTTATTTAGTTGTTGAAGAAAGAAAAATATCAAAGATTGATATGGAGACTGGAGAGATTATTATTTATTTTCTATGTGAAAAATGTTGAAATCAAGTCTTTGCCAGCTTCTGGTTTCAAGATTTTTTTGATATCATGGTGTTATACCCTTGTCAGTGTTTTCTTTGGAACAATAATGTTTCTTGCAACTTCATTTTTGGTCCCTCCCAACTCCATCTCTTTCTGACACACACACACACAAAGGATGACAAAGGTTAAGGCGATGATCATTCTTGTATGCAGAAACTGTACAGTTTCTTCAAGGAAAATCAGTATCCTGACCAAGCCGCAAAGGCAAGTTTGGCAGAAGAGCTAGGAATTACTTTTGAGCAGGTCATACAACTGGAAAATTGTTTTATTCTTTTTAAAATTTACTTTCATTTGGGTGAAAGATAAGAGAAATTAGTTTCAGGTTTTCCTAATATAGAAGTTGTATTATGCAGGTTAACAAGTGGTTCATGAATGCTCGTTGGAGCTTCAACCATTCATCACCTGAAGGTACAAGTAAAGCTGAAAGTGCTTCAGGAAAGGGTAGCTGTGATGGGCATGTGAGGGATAGTGAATCGAAGAACCAAAAGAGCAATAAACAAAAAACTAGTACCCCAAAATCTAGGAGATAGTGTGAAGTAGATCTTCAAAAATATTTTATTGAATCAAGAATGGAGGAAGCCGAGGTCTCCTTTCAATTTGCACAAAGCTCTTGTGCAAATTGTTGGTCGGGAAATCCATTTTATTCTATGAGACGAACTGACCATTTACCTTCTGCAAGAACAAGATGCTAGGAGATAATATACTGGTTTTATTGCTAACGACTGACTCTGCCATGAAGGTGACCCCAAGACTCTACTGTTGTGCTGCAATTGGTGATTCGCTCACTGCTGTTTTCTTTTATTAGTAAGTTGCCTTATTTTAATTCAACTCCATTCACAAGGAATTTTACAATAAAAAAAATGTTGAGCGAGTCCAGCTCATCATCAATACCTTTATTTTTCATTTTTTAATGAGATTATAATTTGTTCTCTATGTTAAATCTCTAAGTCACCAATTTATGCACACTTTCTTTGCATCTAGTTTGATATAGCATTGCTTCAAGTTTGCAATTTGGTATGCAACCTAGAACATAGAGAAACAACATCCTAGAAATGTCATATTTGGCAATTAACAGAAAATCAGTGGTCTTTTATTTCCTTAACTGGGGACATGAAGGAAGGTGTTTTGATTATTGTCTCTGATCGAAGTCGAAGAATGCATGCCCATTTTGGCAAGAGTGACAAGAGGAGATGTGTAGGCAGCTATCCAACCAGGTGATCAATGCAGTAGTTATTGGTGGGTTTTACTGATCAAATGATTTATAACTTTCCTGTCTTGTTTTTCTTTTCCTAAGAAATAGTATTATTCTTTCGGAAATAAGCCAAATATACAAAAATAAACAAATAAATACTTTGGCTCGATGTAATTCTACAAATCTCTGGTGGAAAAACACTGTATATAAATCTTTGTTTATTGTGTATTTTAATAGTAAATTGATGGTTTTGTTCTTGAAAAAACTCTCAATAAATCTTTTTTAATTAAGTAAAAATTGATGGTTTTTTAAAAGAAGTTATTAAATTCAACTACATTCATGAACCGAGTTGCCAATGATTGGAGTTATTCAATATGCCATTTTCTTAATATTTTTTTTTAAAATTTATTGGTTTTTTTTTTATAGAAGTTGACCAATGCTTTTTTCCAGGTATCTAGATTTTCTTTGAATCCATTAAATCAACCAATTCATAAATTCATACTAAGTTAGTTTTTATATGATTTAATTGGAAACTCTAGGGTGAGCAAAAAAATTAAAAAACTAAGAAAATCAAGAGAACTGGAAAAAAATAACTGAAAAAACCAAACCGTGAAAAAAAACTGATTAAACCGATTAAAATTTTGAAAAAACTGACTGGTTTGGTTTCGGTTTCATAAGTTTAAAACCAAACCGAACTCAAACTGAGCTAAACCGGAAAAAAATCGATCCAAACTGAAAAAACCAAGTCAAACTAGTTTGACCAGTTTTTGTCCTAAAAACCAAACCGAATCGAAATCGGTCGGTTTGAACTGGTTTTGGTTTTTTTTTAAATTTTGATTTGGTTATTTTTTTTATAAAAACCGAACTGAATTAAAAATAACCACTTTTAAAAAACTCACCCTAAACAAAAAATCAAATTAAGAGATTTCAAGATTTATCTACTTGGGTCTAATAGCATTGCGCAAAAAAATTCTCTTACTATTAGTGTTTTTTTTTTTTTTATATATATTTTTAAAAAAAATAATTTAGCCCGCCCGCCTGTAGTATAGCTGCCGTGTGCCATTGGAGTAGTTCGGCCTACTGAAGTCTTGAGTTGCACGACAACAACTGATGTTTCTTTTCCATTCTCCATCCTCGAATTGTTATTCTTACCCACTGATTAAAAACACATGTTGATTCCTGGGTGAAGATCATTTAGACAAGGGCTTCGCCTTTCCGGTCTGATTGAGCTAATGTTTTAAGACCATGAACCTCTGTTGACAAACCCGAAGTTCCATGGAATAAGTATGGAATTAGTAAGCAGATTAGTTTTCATATTATCGTCTCGGATCCAGCTAATGACACCCTTTACTGTTATTTCATTTCTTTATTTTATTAATATCAAAATCAATTTTATTAAAATAACAATAAAAACAAAACAACATTTCATGCGATTTTTACTCTTTCTATGACATTATTCATTGTTCATTTTTTTCCTATTTTTAATTATATTATTTCAAATTATATTAGCATAGTTTTATATATCAAGAATCTTTTCCCTGACATACTTTTAAATATTTCTGTGTTGTGTTAAGGACTGATTTTATAAAATGACATTTTAGATTGTAGTTAGAAAACAAATTAAAACAACAACAACAATAATAATAAAAATTATGGATCCAACTATAATAATAATAATAATAATAATAATAATAAAATTATGGAAATTAAGTTAAAGAAAAGTAATCATTCATGAACTGCCTAATTTATTCTTAAAAACAATATTACCAAATTGGATGTTCTTTTTCGGCCCAACCCGAACCCGCCAAATCTCGTACCCGAAATTCCTAAAACTTTAAACCCAGAAAGGCCAAAGCAAAGCAGAAAAGCCGCAGAGCAACCGAAAAAAATCATCGCAATGGAGTTGGAAGTGGATGACAAAGACCTTAAAGCCGCCGGCGCCGAGATTTTAACCGACGGCCACCATGGACTACGCATCCACGGCTGGGAAATCGTATCCTACAAGGGCTCCATTCTCAAGTCCTCCTCTGTGATCACGTATTCTCTCTCTTTCTCTTTAAATTAGTTTCAAATTTGCAATCATTTTAAGTTTCTCATGAGCACCTGAGTACAAATTGTTAATTTTTGAGTCTTTGATGCTTGCTGTGAACGCTGCAGATGGGAAGAGAAGCTAGAAACTTCTCATTTACCAGAGATGGTTTTTGGAGAAAGTTGTTTGGTGCTTAAACATGTAATTAGTGGTGCCAAAATTCATTTTAATGCATTTGATGCCCTGACTGGCTGGAAAAAAGAGGCTTTACCGCCGGTTGAAGTTCCTGCTGCTGCACAATGGAAATTTAGAAGGTAATTTTAAGAATTTGTTTCATTTTGTTTGGATTTACTTACATCCAAATGTACGGCATCCTGAAGTGCACTGCGGTAATAGACAGTTGAATTGTTTGAATTTTTGATTTAGTAATGTGTGAGAGTTTAGCTAAGAGAGATTGTTTTTGGCTTGTGTTAACACTTTTGAATTTAATTTGCAGCAAACCATTCCAACAGGTGATATTGGATTATGATTATACATTCACGACGCCTTATTGTGGTTCTGAAACAATTGGATTAGATATGGAGAAGGTTTGTTCTTTTACTCAAAAAACTTTTTTGTTGTGTTGTGTTTGGAGGGGAATAAAATATTTTGTTGAAGCCATGTTCAACACAACTTGCGGACTTGATGGATTAATTCATGTCCTCATTGAGAATTTTTATGTTTGAATTTTTTATTTTAATGTTAAATTTTCTGTTTTTCTTTTCTTCGTTATTTATGCTTTATTCTGTCATTTTTTCCCTTCAAAACGTTGATAGCTTCTAAAATAGTTCCTGATTAAAACTTTTTTTAGGATGTTTGGGTTTACTGTAAAGGCTATGAAATGATGGGTTTTTTTTTTTATATATAAAAAAATTATGTTATTTATGGCTGAGATTGATCTCTGATGAATAGCAGTCATAAGTTGGCTCAGATATAGTGTAATTAAGCTTTTGTTAAATATAAAAAAATGGCTATCCTCTTCCTCATGCCAATATGAGATCATATCCTTGGTTTTGTGATCAGAAAGACAGTGGGGAAATTTTGGAGGCTAGCTGCAGCCCCTGTTGGGAAGACTGTGAAGAGCAAATTGATGTGGTTGCACTTGCATCAAAAGAACCTATTCTTTTCTATGATGAGGTTGACTCCTTGTGCTACACTAGGATCATAAATTCATAAAACCATATTCATTTTCTCTTCCTGGCATTTGTGGGTGTATCTTGATGAAATAATCTGTTTAATTCCACAGGTAGTTTTGTATGAAGATGAACTGGCTGATAATGGGGTTTCACTTTTAACTGTAAAAGTGGTAAATGCTAAAATATTTACTAATTGTTCCAAGCACTGATATGATATGCTGCTGATAATCAGTTGCTAAAGAACTGTTTGTGTCCTCTTTGAATTTTGTAGAGAGTCATGCCAAGTTGTTGGTTTCTTCTTTTGCGCTTCTGGGTGAGTTAATCATCATTATTTACTCAATTTTCTCATCCATTGCAGTAAAAACAGCTCTATTTCTATGCATCTGCATGTGTGCATGCATCGATGCTTAGTATAAAGAAGCTCTAAACAATTTTTTCTCCTGAAAGGGGACATCTTTTTCTTCACTTTTTACATTGTTTCACCAAATCAATCTCTCTTTTTCACCCCCTTCTGTTACAGCTTAGAGTTGATGGAGTGTTAATGAGATTAAGGGATACTCGTATGCATTGTGCTTTTAGTGATAGTGCAAATCCTGTCATTCTTCGAGAAAGCTGCTGGAGAGAAGCCACCTTTCAAGCTCTGGCTACTGTAACCTCTCTCTCTCTCCACACACACACACACACAACCATAATAATGAGCACATGTATGGCTAGATGTGTGTCTTTGAACATGCTTGCTTGTATGTGTTCATGAGAATGACTATTTCATTAGCTTTATTTTCCAAGTTTCTACTCTTTCATGATAGAGATGGATTCTTTTCTGAGTGTCATCATGGGAATGATCACCTGTTTTTTGTTATAAAAATAGCAGTAGTGTGCAAATAGCTTTCAAAAAATGTATCTAAAAGAGTGAGGAGCGAAAAGGCAAGCAAATCTGGATAGAAAAGACAGATACAGAATATTCCCTAGAGGATGAACTGAATAAGCTCTCTAGCATGTCATGCGAAACTTTAGGCACAGGACATGCTGCTGTCTAAAATACATGTTTCTGTTCTTTACACATCTTTGAATCTTGTAATTTCTGCACTATTGGGTATTTCTACAAAAGTTCCCCATAAGTTGGTTCTACTTGGAAGTGTGTGGCCTGGTGCGCATGTAAATATATTGCATTGATATAATATCACAGTATTATACTGAAATTCATTATGTTTTTGGATATAGATCTCTTAAGATGCATCCACATAGGCTATCTAAATCAGCTAATATTGAATTTTATTTGTCTTCCAGTTCTCAGAAAGATATCAGCTTTTATTTTTTATTTTTTCTGTAGGTATTTAGAGCCTTGCATAGATATATTTCTAACTGTTGCATGGTTGACTTGTGTAACATGTAACGACTGTTTTCCTATCCTCATGCATTTTATTTCTGTAATGTTATTTTGCAGAAAGGATATCCTACTGATGCTGCTTCATATAGTGATCCAAGCATCATCAGCCAAAAGCTTCCTGTCATCATGCATAAGACTCAAAAGCTTGTGGTCCAAAGTAACTTGTAAGGCTGTAAATTGTCTTTGTGCATGAAGATTTGAATTGTTTACTATGTTGATGTCATATAGAAATCAAGTCCTTTCTGGTGGATTCAATTCTCCTACTGGGTTTTTAAGTCACTCTTGTTACATCAACCAGCTATCTTATGGATTTATTTGTGGAAAGAGGAAAAAAAAACAATATCCTCTGGATAAACAAAGATATTAGTTTAAGATATTCTCTGTACATGTTTGTATAATTGTTTCCATGAATCAGGTGAGAATATGATGTAGAAACTAATTGGAATACATGAACATGACATTGCGACTAGGATAAACTGAGATATATAAGCACTAGGAGAACATATGAGCCATGTTTAGAGTGTAGAAAAGAAGCACAATAAGAAGGCCACAAAGCTTTTTTAGTGTTTCTATCAACTGAAATGCATCACAACTGTTAAGTGAATGAAGGAGGATAAGAAGTGCACAGATGACAAGAGAATAGGGAAGCGAAGAGTTCACAGAACTCTTTACAAGGGTGAAGAAAACCTAGCCACCATCAATGATAGATAATATCCCCTTATATGACATTGCTACTTGGTGTTTCCCGACCATATTCATGGAGAAAATCAAGTTGGGCCTTAGAAGATCGACATTTTCAAACTGATTAACACCTATAAAATAGAGTGGTATTTGAAAAAATATGCCTATGAGCGAGTATGGTTAACTGAGCATGTTGGAATGGAATTTGCAAACGAAACACTTGAGCACTGGATGAAAGAGTTGTATGCAACATTGGAGAAACTGATACAAGCTAAACATGCTATGCAAGAAGATAAGGGCCATAAAGGCAAGGAAAAGTGTGCCATTATGAATAGCAGAAGAGTTTATGTATTATATGAAATTTACTTTGCTTCTTGGGTAGTACAATTCCATGGACTAGAGTATTGGTGTATTGTACAGAGGTTAGATTCAGGTTCACCTTTCTTCAGGTAGTTGCTGTTTTCTTATGGCCAGTTTAACTATGCCAGGTTATCTTTAGGTCATATACAAAAAAAATATCAACCAAACCTTAATCCCAAATTAGTTGGGTCAGCGAAATGGATCTTTGTGATATTTTACTAATTTTGGAACATATAAGCAGAAAAAAAAGGTAATGTGAAATGCAAGATGCCGCATGGAGAGCCATATTGTTAGGTGTTATTGTTTTCCTTCCATTATCATCCTTCCCTTCTTTGCTTTTTATCGTTAAGATGTTCCAATCAATGTTTGTAAGTTAAGATAACTTATATGTGTAAAAGAATAATTACCTGTGGTGTAAAATGGATAATTATTGCACCAAAAAAAAAAAAAAACACTGCATATACAACTTCTAATTAAAATAAGTAAAAATGTCTAATAATGTTAAACTGCATTATCATTATTTAAAAAAAAGATAGCTTAATAACTGATGGCGTGAAATGGTATGATTATTGTACCAGAAAAACTTCATGATCACTTAAAAAAGAAATGTACAGTGGCTCAAAACTGGAAGTTGATGATTAGGATTGAAGGAATCCCTATAGTTAGCTGCCATATAAATATGGTTATCTGGCATTTATTTTTCCAGAAATTGAACTGAAGAGTAGGGGTATTTTCTAGGTTTCTCGTACATGACATGCACACTTGGCAGAGCATTTTCCATGTTTCTTCTAGAACCAGGCAGAATCTGTATGATGTTTAACACTTCATAAGGTTGGTTGCCCGCCTGTATTAGTTTCTGTATTAGATGGTTCGTCAAAAACTGTTCTGCGAGAAGAAAATTTGGAACCACAACAAAGGGATTGATTAGAGTCGAAGGTTCAAGTCAAGCTTGAGTGACTCTGATGATGTCTCTGGTGGTTGTGGATCCAAGCGAAAGCTGCCTGGCCATGTCAAATCCGTTGTATCATCAACTGTGAAGGGCATCCATGACATATCAAATCCTGAACTGGCTTCATTAAATCTCCCTGCAATAGCAGTTCCATCTCTATTTGGCTTGTGCACAAGGGTGTGGGGCCTGACCCCAAGTGATCTAGCCATCGGAGAATTCACTGGCAAACCCATAATTGTCATCATCCTCTGGGAGTGGTATCTTCTCGCTGCACCCCTCTCCCTTTTGTGGGCGTTCTGATGACCCCCGAGTGCCTGTGAGCTGAAGAACTTCCTTCTACAGAAGTTACATGAGAAAACCTTGCTAGAAGTGGGTCGTGATTGTGAGTCATAATCTCCTGCTGTTGAGGGTGAATTTCCACCTAGGCTCAGATTCAGCCACTCTCCTGGATTGTTATCATCATAGCCTTCATTGCTATTGTTGCTGTTCAACATCTCATTTTGGTGTTTGGGGGTTTTTATTTCAATTGCTTCTTCCTGGAAGATCATATCTTCACCAATCTGAACTTTCTTAGAGGTGTGTGGAGGGGAGATGAATAGGGAAATGGTGGAAGAACCGCGGCAGACTTGAAGGTTTAGATCGAAGTAGGAGAGGGGAAACAAACGGAGATAGATTTAACAATGGAAATGAAGTTAAGTTTATTTGGTCTCAATTCAGCAACCCCACTAGTGGCTTGGTGTATCATGGGACAATGCTTATGTCATTTTACCGTTGCCCTTGTCAAGCTTAGGATTCCCCACTTTCTTCCACCTTCTTTACCTTTTCACTCCTCAAATCAAGCCAACTTTTCATGGTTCTCTTTTGGAGTAACTATGGAAACTCATGGTTGACAATCAACAATAATTCCATCCGTCGTCAAACTCATGATCTTACAATTAGTTGATTCTGCCTTCAGTGCTTCTTATATCACGTAAACATATAAAATTGCTTTACTTATCTGTCTTCAGTATAAAGGTTCTAAGATTCGGGTTTATTTACGTAGATGATGGGTGGATGGGTGGATCTACTCACCTTCATAGATAAATGTGAACGTGCAGAAGTGTCCATTTATCAAGTGATTTTGATTACAGTTGGATCCCTTTGTTGATAGCAAGCCATCCATCTCTGCGGATAGGATCACCAGTAAATGATTCTTATTCACAATAACTATCTGTTTCAATGCTTTTCTTCTTCAGCGTATCTAAGGTAAACACTATATTTCTATAATGGTGGGCACAAGTTACCAAGAGGGACATTTGTAGTGTTCAATGCTGTCAAGTCGGTATGTTATGTGATAACGACATTGAAAAGATGCATTTCCTATTCGGAGAAGTGAGTAAGAGATAAGCTTCAAAGCTCTATGGAAATATTGAATTCAGTGGTGGTAGGGTTCCTTTGTTTTCTAATTGCCTTTTGATTTAATGTTGGTGGGGGCTGAATCGTGATGGGACCCAGGGAAATGCCAATAATTGTGTTTAAAGCAAGAATAAGATAGAGTGGTCTCTTGCCAGTTTAATATTGTTTTCCTTTAGACAAGAGTATCCATGTGGGGGTCTTCGTCTAGGAGTTTCCCGGGCTGATTTTTTAAACGCTTGGTGGCCAATGTTCATGTACAAACATAAAAGTGCATTGCCAGCCATTTGTACTTATTGTGGAGCTTTGAATTTTATAATATAATAATTTTTTCTTCTCCCTTTCTTAGAGAGAAGCGTGCCCTAAGAGAGGTTAGAGACCTGTGGGAACAGGCCGAGGATAAGAGGTTGTGTCGTTGACAGTTAAAATGAGCAGGCATAGACTGAGAATTGTCCCATAATCCTTGGATTTGGAGCACTTGAAAAGGTATATTGTTTTTTGGTCTATGAAGCTTGCAACTTGGTTTTTTCTTGTAGCTACACGCGGTGCTGAATATTATCCTTCGATGCATAATTACATACTCCACTAACGTCACGAGGATGTAGAAATGAACAGTTGGGTAAAGACAAATTTGGAGTTAGGTCTATTGTTTGATGTTTAGCACACTGCTCTAGTCAACTTTCTATCATTCACAATCAGGATCATCTCTGACTCCTAACCAACGCACAACCTTCGCAATCTGTCCATTTCTGATTCCTTACCCATTATTCATGTGGCACTTGATATTACACAGGACAATGCTTTAGAGTCCTTTTGAACTGTTTTTTTAATGGAGTTTTTCAGGTTTAAATTTTTCCCGTTTGATGTTACGTCAAGTGGTAAGAAGGGTTTGTCCGGAGAAGACTCAAACATAAACGGCCAAAGGGATTTCGTACGACACTCTCTTTTCTAGACTTTCTGGGGCTATAATTCTCCTTCGCTTTGGGACTTTAATAGCTGCATCTGGGCGTCTCCCCTGTGAAACACTGCTTCGCTTGATAGTTAGGTCAAAGGTGTTCTGAGTAATTATTTTTTAAAAAATATTTTTGATATTAGTATATTAAAATAATTAAAAAAAATTATTTAGTTTTTTTAAAACACAAAAATAAAAAGGAATCAAATCTGTTTCTGATATAAGAGGATGCCAGCATGCATCATTTGGTGACACATCACATCCGTTAATTGGATAGCAATTGAAAATGGTTGAATTGGCTTCAACAGTACGATTGGTCAAACGAGAACGACACAAAATGGTTTTAATCAATGTACCACTGTAAGTGCATAAAAAAAAATAAAAAAATGGAATACGAATAGTGTGGTGATGCAAAGTGACCTGTCCATCTCTTTTAGAAACTCGACTCACGTTAGTTTCTCTTGGAAGAACTAGCTCGGAGGTGGAAAAGGATGGACACAAGGATCTCCGTGGTTAAAGCTCCGCTTGGCTACTCTTGTGTGTCACTTCCAGCTGCGATGCAAGTTCGTTTCATTTCATGTGCTGTCGGTGTAAGAAGAGAGAAGCAGATTTTCTGGGAACAAGTTTTCTGTTGTTGGAAGGCGAAGTTCTTACGTAATTGGGACAATCAGGAGATCCATCACTATTCATGGGCCGATGGCTTGCTTCAATGGACAACATGGTGTGTGTTTGGAAATGAAAACATTGTTAGTGATTGTTTTTTTTAAATATTTATATTATATTTTTTAATTTTATTTTTAATTTCAGCGCATCAAAATAATATGAAAATATAAAAAAAATATTAATTTGAAAAAAAATAAAATTTCAAAAACATTTTTAAAATACAAAGACAAACAAATAAACAGGGCTCACTTATAACATAAAATGCCAACCACTTGATGTTCATTCATGACTTGCCTTTTCCTGGGATCAGTTCATGCAGAATATGGACGTTTAACAAGTTGAATGTGGCCCCGAATTCTACCCTTTTACCGAGTATCGATTCAACTGCTTTTATTTAGCCAATGGGCTGTTGCAGAATGGCACAAGCTTCCTGTACAAAGGAGAACGAGTGGTAAATCATCTGAAGAGCTTATTCGGTTGTTTCTTTGTTGCACAGGACGGGTTCTGAGCTTCCTCATTAACATTCAAATTCGTCAAACTTCTTGACTTTTCTCAGCAAGCCCATAGGATTGAATGACCCCAATAATGTATTTGATGAGCAGATGAAACTGAGCATCATAAGACTGTCTAATGGGAAAAAAAAACAGGACACGAGACGTGATTAAAACTGTCTTTCGTTGCATTCCACATGGGCTCCATCCACTAAAACACCAGTACGAGTAAGATTGTATTATCCCAATCCATTCCCATGTATCAAAAGCTACCAACAGTCTGACTGGAAAGCTATACTTGTACGGAGCTGACATCATTTGATCTCAAGATAGTAGAGAGCTCTCTTTTCAGCTTCTAGACTAGCATTAGTCACATAAAATGAAGGTGTTTGGAGGTGGCACCTTCTCAGATCCTCACAAAATGCAATGACATTAAAGCCAAAATATGGATGCACAGTGTGCTACACGATTGACACCACCAATATGGAGCGGGGTCCTGGTGCACGAGCTGAAAACGACAGCCCTCGTGCTGTTTGTTCATAGATTACAACGAATATGAGACACTAGTCAGGTGTGGCATGCCATGCGTTCACCACGTGTTCCTCCACAAGAGAGTCAAAAGGTAAACATAATTCCGACGCAGCATCTCAACCTTATGCTACCTGACTGTACCTTGCTCGTCACCATCAAGAACTTTTGGGAAATTCATACTCCTCTCCTTGGAGAGCAACCCAGCCATTGCATGGAACAAAATCTCACCAATACCAATGCAAGTTCTAGAAACCATACTTAAAAGATTTAGCATCTAGTTTTAAGAAAACGGATGCTGGAATGTCCAGTTAAAACTCCAAGCTTTTTTTTTAATCATGTTAAAGCCACGTCCCAAGAATTCCCCTGCACTTTTGGCTACTCCATGATAGCACCACACATCATCGAGCACTTACAGAGGGGCAGTGGATGGCCCTTGAAAACCCTTTCATTTAATAAACAAGGACATAAATTCCAGAAACTAAAGGAGGTCCGATAGTGATAATGAAATATCAACAGCAGGACCTTGCGGAAACAAGGTATAAATCAAAGGAACAGGCAAATAAACTTATACGCAAATATAGTTGCCTATAAAACCATAAAATTTGATTGTCCCAAGAGCATAGGAAATCTAACATTGATCTCAGATGTAGCATAGAACATGACATCTTTATTAAATATGCATGCCAAAAAGCCTAACATCCTAACATCCTAACATCCCAAAGGGTACTCCATTCACCGACTTCCTTCAAACAATGTTGCACTTGGTTGTGCTAATCTAAAGGCTCTTCAAGTACCTGCAACAACAGCGTAAATGGTTCAAAATCCATGCAGGAATTCTGCATCAGAAAAGCGTAGTTTTTTGGGGCATAATTCCTTCAAGCAGCAAGAAACTTGAGTTCAATAGCAGCAAAGTATTGAATTTAAAGATTTCTAATTTCAGATCTTAATCTGAAATTTGGAATAATCTTTGTTGCTAATAACCACATGAAAACTGGCTAATTGATTTGAAGTCAGCCTTTCCAGTACAGATTACAGAATCTAGTGGCTTATAGGGACATTCAATTTTCATTGCGATGGTGTCAAGTAATAAAAACAGAAAAGGAATACACCTTGGTTTTTGCTTGTAATTTGCAGGAAACTATACACAATAAAGGAAGAAAATAGAAGACAAAATCTGAATCTGGCCTATCATGTCGATAGAAGAGAATCCATTGAATTCTAACTTCCAAATGCATCACTTGAGATGTGTCTCTCATGGGATCAAGCAATGACTCTTACATTCAACCATACTGAGAAAACTAACACACTAAAAGGATTTCTCATTATTTTTTCTATCAGCAGTAAAGAAAAAAGAATATGCACAAGTGGGTTGCAAACCAACTTATGATGACAATATTAAAAAAAAACACAACAATAACAATAAATGAAGAAAAATGCTACTAATAGCAATGTGTTTGTTATCTTAGAAGCAAATGGAGACAAGTTTCAGCCCAAGTAATATTAACAGATTTGTACAGAAACCTTTCAATATGAACAACTAAATGATCAGGAGAGATATATCTCCCAGCATAAGAATCCAGAAACATAAAAACCTTGCAAATGGTCATTTTGAAATGTATGAAGCAATTGACTATATGCCTCAAAACTTATCTTTAAGGCTCTGGTTTCTCTTTGGACCCAGTACAGTTTCACTACATTTATGTTTTCTACGAACAAGAAACAAGAACAAAACGAGAAACCTACAATTGTGGCATCAATTCTGCGCCTTTAGCTGACAGTAAGTCCACGTGCATCACCCATCTTTTCCATTCCTCCCTATCAACCCCAATCCCAATTCCTCTCATTAACCAGGTTTCATGAAACCAACAAAAACAAATCTACTTCATAAAGTAATTTTGACAAACTTGAGGAAAGAAACTAAAAATTTTTTACTCTTCCCAATCAAAGTTATTCAAGGCAGCAGTTCACTAACAACTTTTGCTTTGTTGTGTGCCCTAGAAACGGTAAGACTCACAAAGAAACTATTAGCGATCCGGACAAGTACGGCAGAAGGTACCATGAGACAGCTCAGAGAAAGCCCGCACATTAGCATTGAGACGTGATGTCAAGTGCCCCGAGGCCACCAAAGGCAACAACGACTGCGTGCATCCCAGTTCTCCCAAGTTCCTACAAAAACACAATACAAAGAAAGCTGCCCATTGATGAACAATATGCAAAAATTGTTTAGGAAAAATGAAATTTTCTTGATTTCTTACAAAATCTAGAATTAGCATTGACAATTTTCTAAATTAAGGATCCACAATGCTTAACCTTCCATCTCAAACGAGCTCATTAAGCCACATGCAGTGAGAAGAAATGGGTAATGATGTTTTAATCTAAGAAATCGAGAAGAAAAATCTAAGAGGAACGGCTACCTGGAAGGAGCGAAGGATAAGCGGCGAGATTGGAAACGGGGGGAGGAGGTGGGCGGCGGACGGAGGCGGGGGAGCTGTGCGGAAGAGCGGGGGGTCGGCGCCCTGGCGGCGGACATGAGCGAACGCGAGAGTGATCCTCCACGGCGCCAAGCCATTAGAGAGCAGAAAACGTGAAACGGTTTTTGCGGAAATGAGAGGGATGTGTGAAATGAAAATGAAGTGTAGGGTACAGCTGTATCTTTCGGCCCATGACCAGGCCCAACATGTTGAAAGCCTGCAACTGAGCTATGCTGTCTGTGATGAGAGAACTTTCCTTCCTTTCTATATATTTATTTTAACTTACGATTATGGAACGAGAGAGCTCACAAAACGGCACTCGTGAGAGGAGGAAGCGTGCCTTTACACGTTGTTAGAAAGTGCAAATTGTTCTCGATGATAAGCTGGCGGTGACTCTAATTCCTCTGTAATGTATTCTCCCTTATCTGTTAACGGTGCTGACTGCAACAACTGAATTTCTTAATTACTGACCAGAGTTTGAGGAGAACCTCTTCCCTCCTCCGTTGAAATTTAACCGAACAATCGATCTGGTTGCTGGGATAAATCTCAAGGACAAAAGGTTAAATAAATTAAGAAAAATGCTTTTAATACGAGGAGGGTGTTCCAAAGTGTGTCCCTAAATCTTTCCTTCTGACAATTTTCAGGCCCAAATTAGCTCGAAAAATTCAGATAAATGAAAGGTGCTCGCTCACCTCTAGTTGTGGGGAATGGAGACGAAAGCAAATGGGGTCGTTGTCGATTTGCCATTGTATTAGTTGGAGTAAAATATGATTTCATCCTTGCACTGTTAATTATTTTCTTTTGAATGATTTTATCAAAACAATTATTATTGAAGTAATAAGTTGTTTTCTTTGCCAATTTCTTTCTTAATCATCAAAATATCTTTGTTTTAAGAGAGTGCAGGATCCTTGGCTTTGTAAATGCATGTTCATGGAATATTCTTTTCAAGATTGAAATTCAACATATTAAGAATATCTCTAAACTCGAGGGAAGGCCATTTCCGAAAGCGAGAACGACTTTATACATTGCAACTGTGAATTAAATGTGTAAATTATCCCAGATGATAAGCTTGTCGTAACTGTAGTTCCTCTATAATGTAATCTTTGGAGAGAACAACTCCCATCCTTCTTCAACCAAAGGCCAACTTCTTGAAGATCTCCTTTGTCCCAGCATATGTTGACTGTATTCCCCCCACGTGCTTGCAATCCTTTCACACACCCTTTTGCCCATTTATCTCGAGGAAGAGCAGGAAGCAAGTACAAATCCGTCATGGTACTCTGGACAAGCATTTCCGAAACTGCGGCTGGGAACCTGGAACCAGAAGCGGAAGAAAAAGAACATCTGTGTGAAATCATTAATATCAGAAATGCACAGATGTTTGTGGTATCTGATGGTCTCCCAGATCAAGATGAGCCCTTTTGAACGGGAAGTGTTCATTTGCATTTTCAGCGACAACACAGACAATGCTGCTTACCCCAAATTGGCATCGATTTGAAAAGGAGGGTGTGCTGCAAATAAGTTGCTGTACAGTCCACCTTCGAAACCTATCTTCTGATCCGCCGGGTCTACCAACCTAATCAAATGCTTAACCATTGTATAAGCGTGCTCACTGTTCTGTAGACGTGCCCATACAGCTGTTTTCCATACAGTCGACCATCCTGGGCCATCCTCTCCTGTTAAATGAAAATTAAAAAGCAACATTACCTGACTATTATACTCTGAGTAATGCCATGCCTGCTGAAGTTTCAAATATTAAAACCACGACCATTGAATGAGATGGATTTTGTGAACAGCATAATATTTTAGGAAGGATCAAATAATTACTTCAAAGACATTTTCCATCCCCATTTGTGGACAACGCATATCAGCTGCACAATTCATTGAAAGTAAACTTGGAATGCTTTAGCATGCATATTGACGTTGAAACCAGAATATTACTCTTTATATCATCATTTTGCACACTTGCACCAAGAACTTCAATGAAATTCTGTAGCTGCGTGAATTCTTCGATTCAGATTGAAACAACTAAAAGTCATTTACCATGCACAATGATCATCTGCGAAACCAAAATGCACCTTTTTTATATCATTTTGCGCCTGCATCAAGAGCTTCCGCGTTCAAAGCATGACAACTTTTTTCAAGTTTGAAAGCTACTCTTGCACAGTTTCGTACTTTTATGTAAGAAACCTTTCTCAAACATATAATCTATCAGAAACAGAAAGAACAGAAAAAGCAATGCAACAGGATGGAACAATTCCACTCAAATGCCCCTAGACTAATTTTATATTGAAGGGAAAAGGTCACAATTAATTTATGCTAACCTCTTTTGTAGAGAGTATTTTCTGCGGCTTTACAGAGTTCTGGATTTTTCTTCAAGGTTATTGAGTGCCCTGGAAACAGCCCAAATAGATGTGAAATATGTCGATGCTTCACCTCAGGATCCTTGAAATTGAGTGCCTGCACCACCACAGAGAGGATTTCACTTGTCAGATTCAGCAATTAAAATGCAGGAAATGACTTCATTATGTGGATTAGAAGCTATAATATAGAAAACTACTCGCTTACCCATTCCATAATAGAACCATCTGGAGCAATTTTTGGTGGATAAAGCCTTGGTTGAGCCTTGAGCACTTTCTGAACAAGAGCATCCTCACTTCTGCCTAAAACCTGTTTCAACAGTTTTTTAACATACATAGTTTGGAGACAATTTAGAAAATACAATTGTGATTATTACAGCCGTTGAGAATAAAAGCTTTACCTCAGAAGCAGAAACAATTGCAGAAAATACTTCGTTGATGATAGCCATATCCATGGTTGACGAGTAGCTCACAGAAGCAGAATTACCATCTGGGGCAATAAACATGTGTTCTGGAGATGTTGACGGGTTGGTTTCCAGATATCCATCATTCCCTTCAATCAACCAGTCCACCAAAAATGATGCACATCCTTCCAACAGAGGGTATGCCGTATTTATAAGAAAATCCTATCATTTAGAAATTATCAGCATAACAGACCCCACAAAGTAAATTATGCTATTAACAAAAAATTATAAAGAGAAGCTGGAACGAAATAAGAAACAAAATTTCTGAAGTTTCATTAGATGTTCATCAAGAATATGGTAAATAACAACAAAGGGGAAGGCATAATCTGATGTAAGTTGCAGCAGAACCACTTAAGAACACAGAAACCATCCAATCTTAGTAATATCTTGTCCAAAAAAATGAGGCGGCCTGCCCCCTCAGTCATCAGATGAAAATGCATGGTACGGTCCCCATTGATGAATCACTTGAAAGTGAAAGAAAGGAAGAAGAATTTCAAGTTCTCTTTGAAAATGCCTTTAAGGGTTGGATGTACTAGCAGTCCTTCAAAATTTCATAACAGCAGCTATTAAGGAGAGCTACAGCTATTTAGTTCACGGAGAAGAAAATGAGCATGCCAATGATCAAAGACAGAGGTAACAGACAATTTATGGAAAAATATATCTCTTACTTTGTCCAGTGTATAAGTGTAGTGCTCCCATAAGTGTGTACAAACCCAGGCCCCAGCCATTGGCCATATTGCCCACTTAGGATTTCCCATATCTGCGGATGCTTTCGCCCATATGTCAGACCTGTGATGCGCAACCCAACCACTTGTAATGTAGTTTACCTGCAAATTACGAGACACAAGTAAGAAAGATTTGGGATGAAGAATGAATAAAACAAAAACCACAAGGGATCAAGGGTATAGATTGGGATGTTGCTGGTTTTAGGCCTAGGGATGCTACACTGACATGAATATGCAGTACCGCACCTTCCTAGTAGAATGATGACGAGTGTAAGCAGGTAGAGCTGATTTGAGGACAAGACTCTCTAGGTAGCCTAGCTATTTTGACATGGAAACCCCAGATGAAAAAGTGAAAATACGAGACACCCCTCATCTTAGTATTACTGCTTTCAGTTGTGACTGCAAATCTGAGATTTCTTAATTATTGGCTAGAGTTTGAGGAGAACCACTGCCATTGAAATCTAATCAAACAGTCCAGTGAGTGGGATAAATTATAAATAAACGGGTCAAATAAATAACAAAATGCTTTTAATATGAGATAGAATGGAAAGGGATCTTACTTGTGCAACTTTACTTCCATTGATTGATAGAGATTTGATGAAATCAAACAAGGGCTCCTGGCACTCTCTGAGGTTGCAAGGCAGGGAAGGCCAATAGTTCATTTCAAGATTGATGTTCAAGGTTGGAGCAGAACTGAAGAAAGAGATACAAGGGTAAGTAGCAGTCCAAATGAAATGTTGATGCTCAAAGAAGTGGAAGTCATCATTTAACTTTAACTTATGATGGATATTATTAATAACCAATAGTTCAGATACTGTCATGTACTTTTGAGCAATAAAGAAACGTAGAAGTCAAATTCCTGATACTCTAAATCTTCTGTTTTCGATCTCCCATATGTTCCCCTCGAAAACTAACTTCTACACATATATAGATAGAAATAAAGAGGGAGATAAAAAATTAAGAAGATTGGAGAGTGGAATATACTCCCATGCTGGATAAAGATCCTTGTTCCATATTCCTTGAAGATTAGCCACCTGAGTTCCGGGGCGTGAACAAGAAATAAGCAAATATCGACCAAACTGGAATAGAAGCTCCACCAAGGAAGGATCTTCATCAGATTCAAAGGACTTTATTCTCTCTACTGTTGGAACCACAACATCTTTGTTCCCTTCGAAATCTTCAATCACTGAAGGCATAAGATTCTTGATCTCTGATACTCCATCTCCAATAGCAGAGCTCTTCTCCAGCTGCAATGAAACACGGTGAAAAAGATTCTGAAAGTCATCTAAATGACGTGAATAAAGCTGAGAATATGACAGCTTTTTTATTGAGTTCATTGCTTGAAGAGAGTCAGAAGTAGGATTTTTCTTTGAATCTGAAGGATCCACGAATGGCCCTTCAAATGAAGATGAAGCCACCAGCAGCAACACAGCCCAATCTGCTCCAACAACCTTCAACTTGTTGTCATCCAGAAGACGTACCAAACGTGCGCCATTACTAATCTGTAAATCAAGAACAGCAGTGAACTTCATTCCCTTTGGATCATCATTTGCCTTCACTTCTGTTGTCATCCTTTTTCCAGGGCAAATTCCTTCCATTACAAGTTGATTTTCGTCTGTTAGGTAACATTGATGCTCTAATATGCTGTCTAAAGATACAGCAAAGGATACAGACTGTGCTTTGCTTCCAGAAATCTTGGTCACAATCACTTGATCTGGATTAGATACAAAGTGTTCCCTTGTGAATTCTACATCATCCACGGTATACTTTACTCTTCCTGTTGCAGTATCTAAGTCTAGCTCTCTATAATATGTTCCTTCGGCATATGTGGAACCATTAAATTCTAGCTTGATATCACCAAGTAGTTTGTAAACCTAAATCATCAAACGAAATTCATCAGAATATGCTCACCCTCTTCCATTGAATTAATCATTAAATGTTAAAATTGAATGTAACACAAAAATGGTGATATTAAATCCCATTAAGTTCTAAAATACTTCAGAACAGAAATTCATTACTAACACACAAGAACACAAAAATTAAGATGGTATATCAAAAAATTGATCTTAATCATCTGTTTTCATTTAGAAAAGAGAAGGGCTTGAACAAGAAAACATCAACGCTAGAAAAGAGAGAGGAAAGAAAGAAAAGGAGGGTGTGTTACTTAACATACATTGGTATATTTTCCAAACATCCTTGCTGCTGCTTTAGTTGCTTCTGAAAATTTACCACTGTCAACAAGATTTCTAACCTCTGATAATGCTTGTGGTATAGCAGGGTCAGTAAAATCAGTTGGAGTCCCTGTCCATAATGTGTCCTCTACAAAAAAACAATTCAACAATATCATTATCACCGTCTATATTCTAATGCATTGCAATAAATCAAACAGCAAAAGTTAACTGACATTAAAATTGGGAAAACAAGTTACCATTCAGTTGGATAAGTTCTGATGAAACACCACCCCACACCATGGCACCAAGACGGCCATTACCGATCGGAATTCCATCCGTCCAGTACTTGGCCGGCCCGCTAAAAGTGACTTTTAACGGTCTGGAATCCTCCAACTCAGTTGAAGTTGGGTTCCACAAGTCTTTCTCGGTTGGTCGTGTTACAAAAACCCACTCTCCACTTTCCATTGTCAGTACAAGTGGGTGAAGAAAGGAAGAAAATGTGAATTAGAAGAAAAAAGGAAAACAAGAAGGGAAGCGTAGAGTTTGTTTTGTGATTGTAAATGATATTTTCTTAAAATAGCTTGGCGCAGGAAAAGTGACAATTTTGTTTTTGTCTTGTTTTGTGGCTTGTCATACTTCCCTGACGTGCTCTGTGTCCCTTGTTTTTAACTTTTTGTGTTTCTTTCAAGGCAAGAGAAGGAACTGGCAGCAACTGAGGAGCCAGGAGTGTTGCTCACTCGTCACGATATTACTGTTGATATTGAGAAACTTGAGGCTAATTGATCCAAGTCTCCCTAAACTATTATAGCCAACGAGAACTGAACTCCTAACTCCTCTATCCTCACCCTTTTTGGGAAAGGTTGGAGGAGGAGGAGGAGGAGGGACCAAAATAAGGAAACTAGAAGATAATTACGGATTTAATTGTTGTTTCTATCTCAAACAAACCCAGAGCAACTACTGCCATATACTTGTTGATAGATAGTTGAAGGGCTTACTAGGCATCTCCTCACCATGCATGCCCATGTATTCAGAACTAAACTAACCTCATGCTCGGTTTTAAGTTTCACTAGCAAGTGATGTTTTAGACAGATCTTCCACATTTAGATTAATGCATTCCTCGAATACTTATCACTTACATGCCTTATTTTGGTTTTGGATCCAAGCCTAAATTGATACTTCCATTCACAAAATGATTTTATTGACTGTTGACCCAAAATAGGGTTTTAAAGTGCCATGCCTTTCCTACATTTTCCACGGGGCTTGTTTTGACAGGTAGTTGGTCACAGTAAGATCGCATTTGGTTGTGTGCAAGGCCGAACCTGACCCGAGTAACCTATGTTTTGTCCTGATCGAGCACCCATTACCGACACTGGTTGCCCGTGACCTGTTGTTTTTCATATTCGTTCACTTTTAGAGACCCCATCTCAATTATCAACCAGGGAGTTACTAATAAAGTGGGAGAAGTTGCAGCATTTCATTTTTATGTTCTTTTGACGAATCCTTTTAGTGAAAAATCACCAGGTAATATAAGCTGTTCTTCATCAACTTCTACTTGTTAATGCAGAGAAGATCAGATACCACTTCAATGAGCCTAAGAAAAATGATTTGCTTTTATGGAAAAAAGCTCATATGCTTTGCAATTTCTAGATGATGTCAACATCATCCAAAAGCAGTCAGATTTTATGTAGTTGATTCCTTCTTTACTGACTCATCATAATAATTTACAGTCACCAGATTTTATCTACTGCTCACAATTAGAGTTTTGACCATGAAATCTTAGTGAGAATTTCATCTCCTTTCCCGAAGAATGCCCAATTCATACAGGAGTAAAATCAGTATTGATGGTAATGAATAGAAATAAACCTCAAAAGACTATTTTTATCACCTTACAGGCTTACAGTACTGTACCAGAAACTCACAAAATCAGATTGTGCATCCGTAAAAGTCAGTCACCTACAATGAGACTGTTGGCTTTAAAGCTTTAAAGAATACATCCAGCTGAAATGTTAAATTTAAATATTTTTGAGATTTTCAAGAATTTCACAAGATAAATCTAGAGTTTGAATAATTATTTCAAGATTAAATTATCATAAATTATAAGTCATTTAAATATCTTTGATGAAATTTCACATAAACCATTAATAAAAAATCTTCACAATATTTGCTCTTTTCTTTTGTATTTATGTGTTTTTGTATTGTGCTATAATACTATCATGTGTAGAAAATAAAAGGTATAATATACTATTCATAGGAAAACCTACAAACTCTATAAATAACAAAATATCAATTTGTCTCTTAAATAATATCACATATATTATTTTATAGTAATTTTAGAAGTTTATTCAATCAAGTCCCTACTTGATTTTTTATAGGTCTAAAATTGTAATCACCTATATTAATTACATTATAATTCTTAATTTTTAAAATTTATTTACAATAAAGTCACACTTGATTAACCATCCTATTTTTTAATTTCTGACAAGTTGTTCTTATATGTGTAACCTATTAGGTTCCCAAATAAGTTAATCCAAATATAAATCATAATCCTAAATAAAATAGCATTAAATAAATTATACAATTTAATTTATTATCAATTCAATAATTGATTGATTTATATTTGAAGATCAAATATATGATTCAACAACTTGTTAAGATCCCTCATATTAGAAAAGTCATAAGTGGTTTGACTTAATATTTCAAATAACTAGTTTCTCAATATAATTATTATCCCTTCATCAATAATGTTTCAATTTAGACATTATAGCATGGAGTATGTCTGCTTTGTTAAATTATTTTTGTTCTCAACACTATAATCATTAATTCTTTGAATAAGATTTGAAACTCTTTCCAAATCTCATTTTATCTTGACTAAGGATTACACAATCATTACTATTTAAGAACATATAAAATATTTTTTTAATTCATCCTCTCTTGATTATTCAAATATTTTCATATAGTTTATGTTATATCTAATCTCTACTCATTTGTTATCTTTGATTATAACAATGTGTGGCTAGGATCAGATCATAACACTCTATATATAGAGATAACTTAATGATATCAAATTTAAGGATTACTTACATAACTATTATGTTAGCCTTTCTATAAATATATGATTGCTTTATATGAAATTTTATTGTAGGTCAGTTCAGTGTACATGTCATTTAACAAGTACCTACATATTAGTTCCAGATATCCTTTATATCTCAATGTATGAGAGCATCTTCTTCCTTTCATAAAGAAATAAACATAATATACATCGATCTTAACAACTCTAATTGATGTTTAGTTTTAATAAAATATTATCTATAAACATTTAAGAACAATATATTGATGCAATATAAATCTCATAATTATAATAATTTTATAATTTTTTATGTAAATATTTTTGTTTCTCAAATTTTATCTTTATTTTAGATTCATTAATCAAATATAAATAAATATTTAAAAAAAAAATTTATTAATAATAAATATGTTTTATGAATAAAGGTGAGTGGAACAAGAATAATAACATGAGGCAGTGGCATCTCATGATCAGCTTTTGCCAAAAGCTTCATCATTCTCATATAAAGATGAACACAGGATGTGCTTCAGTTTCATTACTGAGTGCGAAGTCCTGAGGAATGGGTGCAATCAGGGTTTTAGCTGATGTTGTGGTGAGTGCAACACGATTTGAATTGAGAGTCGGTGGTACCCATGATCAGCACGATGCATAGTCTTACAAAATCTTCACCATTCTCGTAAAGCAGAAATGATTCATTACTCACTGGAACTGCTTCAATTTCATTACTGGGTGTTAGGTCCTCGGGAACTTGTGCAAGTGGGGATGTAGCTGATGCAGCAAGTTAAACATGCTTGGTATCGAGGGGCGGCGGCGTCACATGATCGGAGCGATGTATACCAGCAATTCTGCCATCCTTGATGTCCAGGTTCGCTAATTCATAGGAAAAGATACAGAGTAATTAATCAGGGAACACAAGATGATATCTAAGTGATTTCTAGTTCTCAGATTAATTTCTGACCATAAATAGAATATTTCCATTTCATTGCTTAGATTAGATAGGTAGGAAGATGAATTGAATGAATTTCAAGAATATGAAACTGTATGCTGATCCAAATATATCAGATTCATTCAATTGCACCTACTGCTATTGTTATGTTTAATGAAGTGTGATTGTCTCATATATCAAACAAATTCCTCAGAGAGAGCCGACCAGAAGTCATTATACTCTTGAAAGGATCCTGAAGTTACTAACTATCCCCAGTTCAAATCAATGACTTCTCTTTCCCTTCTCCACATCACTCCTTTCAAAGCACCATTCATATAATATGGAAGTTTTAGTTTCTTGCACAATCTTAAGTTGTAAGTGCCCGTTCAAGGAAACAAAGAAAAGGGTACCACTATAAAAAGGAAGGAATCATACTCATTTACATATCAAAGAAAAAAGGACATTAGAGGAAAGATTTGAGATTATACAGCAGCTAATTAATTAAAGTTGAATTCAAGATCAAGATTCAAGATTCTCACACATGAATCTGAAACAAGTAGTAGAAGAAACCGATCAATACTTGAATTCATGCCATTATCAACAACCAAAAGTTTCAAGAACTGCATCGAAAACCAACTCATTAACATTTTATCTGCATTATGCATACCATCACCATTTGCATACTAGATTACAAAAAATCCGTAGCATGGTTCAAAAACACAGTATACATACAAAGCAAGAAGCCTCAAACTAAGCAGAACGAACAAATATTTGTGATGTTTTGAAATAAATAGAGAAAGGCAACAATGCCCTTGAAGGCTTAGAAATAGATATAAATGAGAATAGGGTATTTTAGTAATTGAATATATAGCTTGATAAATATAAATAGGAAGACAAAAAAATAAAAAAAAAACCTGAAATTGAGAGAGAGAATCAGCAGTGGAAGCAGAAGAAGAGAATAAAGAGAAAGATAGGGGAAAAGGATTGGAGAAGCTAAATGTTTAAGGTAAGACTTGTTTTTTAATGTGTAATTTAAGTAATTAGCTTTGATTTTTGGTTTGTTAAGGTTTAGGGTCTTGAAGTTTATGTTTTTGGGATAGATTGATGAATTGATTATATATGATGAATTGGTTGATTGTAGCGTGATGGGATGAATTGTTATAGGTTGATTATATTGGGTTTTAAGGTTTTTAGGTTAAGGATTATGATCTACCATTTTAGAAAACAAATCTGGAATTCCCGACCAACCGATCGACCGATTGAAGTTGAACCAATAGATTGGTTGGCCTACTAGATTTTAGTCCACTGGTTGGGATGAATCGGTAAACTAATTGGGTGTTGGATTTCTGTCGACTAGTTGACCTAACAATGATGGAAGAAAGATTTTTTTAAGTTCGATCAGTTTAGGTTATGTTTGAGATCAATTAGATGGATCGATTCTGATTTATAATTACGTTTTGATTCCTAAATATATAAGGTTATGAGTTAGATCTTAAGTTAAGTGTATTAAATATATTGTATATTATTTTCAAGTTGTTTTTTAATATGTCTTTTTTTATATTTAGACAATCTTGATATTCTACCTGCGAAACATCGATAGGATTTCCTTTGATATTTGCTTTTGTGTTCTTTCTGTTTTTGAGTTAAATAAGTGGATAATTTTTCATATGCTAGAGGATTAGTATAAATACTTGAATTGTTAATATGAAATTGATCATGCTTCTTGATAATTCTTATATTGTTATTTATTTCTTGTTTATAATTAAACATGATCACTTATTGAAATTGAATATTTGATATGAGTTATTATACACTTTTAAATTGATAGTTTTTCATTTGATTGATGTCATGAGTTAAGTTTTGAGATATGATTCTGTGTGTTTGGTTATGATATGACCCTTAAAATATCGGTCAGAATACTCATGCTAGCAGAGTAGTGTTATCTTTGTGCACATCGTATTTGAATCCTAGTTGGTTGGGGGAGTTACCAACCTATGCGGACTGATCATCCACAATTTGGAGCCACTTGTTTATTGCATTTTGATTTTATAACGAAACTTACCTTATGTTATTCTTTGTTATGGCCTGTTTATGAAACTTTCTTGTAAAATTTTAAAGTCAAATTTGTATACATTTCTCTTTGTTTTATTACCTTGTATGTGTATATTGAACGTTATTTACTCACTGAATTGTTGAACTCACCTTCTTGTTATTCATTCTTTTCAAGCTTATAATTTGTTAGCAAATTGCTTTTATTGAATTGTTAGAACCTGATCTTTTGATTGTAATTATATTTTTTTTTATGTCTAGATAGTGTTCTATAAATTACTAAAAATTATATTAAAACGATCAATTTATATTACATGATAGTTTTGTTATCGATGCTGTGGAGAACTCTATTTTGTTTATATAGGTGAAAAAGTTTATATGTCTGTGTTCGGATAGGTAATAAAATTTAGAGAGGGAATTGCTTATATGCTGGTTATGGATCGGGTCATGACAATATTAAAGAATAGAAAGCAATAAAAGAGACAGGGTAAGAACTAAGCACCTGGAAAAGAGAACCACCAGAGTGTGGAGGCACAGCAACACAACCACGGGAATAGCATGAACCCATTTTTCACTCATCATATTAAGAATGCTAAGACGGAAAAACTAGCCAGATCTTTTATCCACCCTTCTTGGTGCATATTTTATTTTCTTGAATGCCTGTTCTATATTGATTATGTAATCCTGATCTTGAACAGGTGCTCGAAACGAGCTGTTTATTGGCCTCTACTGCATTTTTTTCTCAGAAAGAAAGATAAAAGATAATAGAACAAATTTGGCTTTTGGTGTAGAGGGTATAGGAGATTAGAGAAGAAGAAGAGGTGGTGAAATTACCCTTCTTGGTGCTCTCCTATTTTCTTTCTTTATTTCTTTCTGCTAGTTATAAGAGGACGTGGGATTTGGCTTTGGTTAGCTACAGGATTTATAACGACTTCTTGTTTTTAGAGGGGGGAAACTTTGCACGCAATTAAGACGATGAATGAAAGCTAATTTAGTCTTTCAATATATCTGGCCAAAAACTGTCATTAAGTATAATAAACAAGAGTAACAATGACAAGGACAGAAGATTTCTTAAACTAAAATCATGGTAGCATGGAAAGAATCTGTAGTTCCTTGGCAGATTTATTCACGAAAGTTCAATGTTTTTTCTTTCAAAGAATTGCTTAAATCTCAACATTCAACAGGAAGCTGCTGATGGGAGAGGTTGTTTCTTAATGCATTTCAACGTTCTATTGAATGTGTAAACTCTACCAGGCGATAAATTTGCTTTCACTGTCGTTCCTCTATAATGTAATCGTTTAAGAGAATTCTGTTCGTTCGACCAAAGCCCAACTTCACGAAGATCCCCTTCTTTCCAGCATATATTTACTGTCAGTTTGCCACGTGCTTTCAGTCCTTTAACGCAGCCATTAACCCACTTATCCCGAGGAAGGGCAGGGAGCAGGTACAGGTCTTCCGCAGTGCTCTGGACTAGCATTTCTGCAATCGCTGCTGGAAAACTGAAATGAAAATAAATATTGAAAAACTATGAGATCTTTCAGTAACTTGCATAATTGTTAAAAGGAAATGTTTGTCAAGAATCCATGTTTTGCTGAAGTCTACATATAGAACTGATGATTGCTTGCACTTTCATTCACAGAAAATTAAAAAAAAAAATTTGCTAACCCAAAGTTGGCGTCAATCTGGAAAGGTGGGTGTGCAGTGAACAAGTTACTATATAATCCTCCTTCATAATTGCCTTCATTTTCCGGGTCCACCAGGACAAACAAATGCTTGACCATCCTATACGCATGCTCACTGCTGTGGAGGCGTGCCCACAGTGCAGCTTTCCACATGGTTGACCATCCTGGACCATCCTCTCCTGTTTGTAAAGCAAACGCTTCAGACTTAACTAGAGCAAACGGGAAATGACCCTATAATTACTTCAGTGCAGTTACCATCAGAATCAATAGCCAAACAGCACAGCTGCATGCAAGTTCTCAATTTGAGATTGAGTAAACAAAGTAGCTCTAAAATCTTCAGCACCACAATGGCGTGAAGGTGTTTCTACAAAATCAAATTTTAGAAGGGCAATCAGAAGATAACGTTTGTCATCTTCTGTTTCACGGTTTAGTTACCTTCTTTTCTGAAAACTTCTTTAAACTAAACAGCGCATTTCATGACCAATTACCTATCCAGTATGTAGGCATTAGATATATACCTCTTTTGTAAAGGGTATTGCCTGCAGCTTTACATAGATCTGGAGTTTTCTCTACAGTTATTGTATGCCCTGGAAAAAGGCCAAAGAGGTGTGATACATGTCGATGGTGAACCTCTGGGTCCTGAAAATCCTGTGCCTGTCAATAGCATAGAGAAAACTTCTTAACCATGAAATATGATACAATTTCTGATCAGAGAAAAAAATTATTATTTGTACTGGATCTTTTAACTTCTCAGGAAAAATTGAGAAACTCAAGTCAAGAAACATACCCACTCCATAATGGAACCGTCTCTAGCAATTTTTGTTGGTAAAAGCCTAGGAAGAGCTTCAAGAACTTTTTGAATCAGTTCATCCTCATTTCTTCCCAGAATCTGTTTGTAATAAACTTACGAGCATACACAGATAAGGAGTCAACAAAAGTAAACGACTGAACTACCGTTACTGGGAAAAAGAGTATCACCTTAGCTGCAGAAACAATTGCAGAAAATACTTCTTTTATGATTGACATGTCCATAGTTGATGAGTAGCTGACACTTGCAGGTTTACCATCTGGAGCAATAAACATATGTTCTGGAGAAGTTGACGGGTTGGTTTCCAGATATCCTCCAGGCCCTTCAATCAACCAATCCAACAGAAATGATGTACATCCTTCCAATAAAGGGTATGCCTTATCTCTTAGAAAATCCTAATTATGCAGCACTATGTTAACAATCATCAATTTACAAATAACATTTGTAATACCTATTTTATGCAGCACTATGTTAACAATCATCAATTTACAAATAACATTTGTAATACCTATTTTAAGTTGCAAGCAAAACACATATAAAGCTCTTTGGTACAGGATGAATAATGATGTCTCCTAGAGCAGTTAAAAGTTAAAACAATTATCATGGATGTTCTGTCATCACAGGTGCTTATGGATGTCATAAATGGTATTAGCCCATGGCAACTTACTTCAAAACTCTAGACTCTCCGAGTTTTTCTTATAACCCTTTCCTTAGAGCATCAAATCTAAAGTCAACCAACTTTAACAATGGTAGTAACTACAATTTAGAGATTCTCCTACCCCCTTCAGAGAAATTATTTTCAGACAAAAATATCTTCACTCAACTTATTTATCAGTTTCTTTAAAGGGACAGCAGTTGTTTCACTAATCAGTTAATATTAAGTGCAAGCCTCTTTGTCTAACAAACAATGAAGCAATAACGCCACTCAAACCCTTTCCTGAAATGTCATAGTGGATTGGATCCTAGGTATGACTTCCCTGGACCTATAAAGTATAAATGCTTGTCTTTCTGTACCAGTGCATGAAGTTGAAACAATGGCAAGGGCAAAAATACCAGCATGAGTTGAGTGCTTCACCAGCAAAGACCACTAACTTGTTAGAGGGGACTGTTTTATGGCTTCAGATTTTACTTCTCCATTCCCTTGACCTCTCGTTTTTCTTTTCCTTTTCTTTTCCTAATCGTAACTACTACCACAGCAAAGAGATCAATGGAACACTTACTAAAAAATGACCATGGATCTCTGAAGAGTCATTAGGATCACTAAAACCGAGTAAGGTGTTCCCTGATACTTATTTTTCAATACTGCGATTTTGTGTGCCTTGTTAGCAGATGCCACACTTGTGTTGATATCTGCTAGAAGTACCAAGTTGCTGAGATTTGGAATCTTACTTTGTCCATCGTGTAAGTATAATGCTCCCACAAGTGTGTACAAAGCCAGGCGCCACCCATTGGCCACAAAGCCCATAAAGCTTGACCTGCATCTGGTGATGTTTTCGCCCACAGGTCAGAAACTTGATGTGCAACCCAACCTTTTGCTTCGTAGTTCACCTGTAATATTCAGTACCAAATAAGAAAAGTTACGCATTCCCAGGTACAAAGGGGAGCTGATGGACATTTTGAAGAAAATTTAAGGCCTGGGCAAATCTTTTTAGTATTTTATCCACAGGCTCACTACTAAAGAAAGTCCCCTTCCAAAGAAAATTCATGAAGCCTTTACATAATATACGGACTAAAAGAAATGCAAGGACCAGCAGAGGAGGTTGGAAAGGAGACTTACTTTCGCAGTCTTGCTCCCGCTGATTGACAGAGAGGAGATGTACTCAAACAAGGGTTCTTGACACTCTTTTAGATTACAAGAAAGAGAAGGCCAGTAGTTCATTTGTAGGTTTATATTCAAGTGTTGAGCACCACTGAAAAACAAGAGAGAGAGAACCATCAAGAGAGAAGCTTTTGATGCAAAAAGCTGCAGGAAATCGGATGCATCACAATAATGGTAATTACTTATCCTGAGAGAAAGTTGTTTAAGTTGTTAAACTAACATGTAGGAATGCAATTGAAGCCCAGGCTTTTTCACCAAAAAAGAAAAGAAAAGAATAGAAAACTGTCAGGGGTGCAGTAAGAAAGACAGAACAAAAGAAAGCTATCTTGTTTATTTTCTTTCACCCTCTTTTTTGGGGGGGATGGACAATACATTTTCTGAAATATAAATGTAGTGTAGAAAATGTATATCAAGCAATAAAAAATTATAGTGATTGTGTAACCAAAAAAATATATAGAGGGAGTAATGCTGAACGTACTCCCATGGTGGTGTAAGATCCTTGTTCCATATACCCTGCAGATTTGCCACTTGGGTTCCAGGCCTTGAACAAGAAATAAGCAAATATCGACCATATTGGAATAGAAGCTCCACCAAGGATGGATCTTCATCAGTTTGAAAGGCTTTCACCCTCTCTGCAGTCGAAACTGTATCATCTTCACTTCCCTTCAAAGATATATCACTCCTAAAGGGCATATGTTCCTTTCTAGTCAAAGATGCATTTCCTGAAACATTCTTGGAGCTTTTTGAAAGCTGGAGTGAAACACGATGAAAAAGACTCTGATAATCATCCAAATGATGTGCATATAGATCAACGTACGACAAATTGCCTATTGACTTTAATACACTCAGGGAGTCTGAAGTAGGGTTCTTCTTGGAATCGATAGGCTTAGTAAATGGCCCGTCAAATGAAGACGAGGACACTAAAAGTAAAACAGCCCAGTCTGAACCTTCAACCCTCAATTTCGAATCTTCTGAAACACGAACCAGTCCTCTGGCCTCACTAACTTGTAAATCGAGAATTGCAGTAAACTGAATTCCCTGTGGACTGTCATTTTCATTCAGCTTTTGAGCATACCTGTTACCAGGACAACTTCCTTCTATTATAATCTGATTCTCACCTTTTACATATGAATGATGACTCATCTTACTATCCAGAGACACTGTAAATGATACAGACCCTGGTTTGCTCCCAGAAATCTTTGTCACAATCACTTGATTAGGATTAGAAGCGAAGTGTTCCCTCGTATATTCGATATCAGCCACAGAATATTTTACTCTTGCTGTTGCTGTGTCCAAATCCAGCTCCCTCTTATATGTTTTCTCATCATATTTGAGATGTGAATCATCAAATTCCAGCTTGATATCGCCAAGTAGTTGGTAAACCTTTAACAACAGAAAATAATTATTAGGAGAAAATTTTTGCAGTAGGCCTGGCCAGAGAAAATATTACTGGTTTGGGGTAAAGGAAGTCCTGGCCCAAGCATTTATGCACTAGGCACCAACCCAGAGCCAGGAAGTCCCAATCTATCATCCTCCACTATTGGCTATGTCAGTGCTCAATCGTCTAGCTTATATTCTGTATTACTCTATGATAAGATTAGAATAAAAAAACCAGAGTCGCCTGCTCAGAATATGCACCAGTCCACTGAGGTGTTCCTATTACACATGTTTCAGAAAGATAACTAAACAAGCTTTCACCACTACACTCAACTTCAAAGTACTACATGATTAATATTGATCAATTTTCAGAATTTATACCATATAACATATTCATAACTGACGTATTTCCAATTAACCAAATAACATATTCATAACTGACGTACTGTTTGCATCTTTTATCAACATTTAAAGCAACTGGGATTTCAAATCAATTGCTTCGAATGGCGAGTGCTCATCGGTCTAATAATAAGCTTAACAAATCTATAAATTGCCAGAAGCTTACTTGTGGGAGAATAAAAGGAGCGAAATAAATGACACCTGAGAGTGATACATACATCAGATTGATTTCCTGAAAGTTTTTCTGCTGCAGTTGTAGCTTCAGCATACTGGCCATTATCAACAAGTTTTCTGACCTCTAACAGGGCTGCTGGAGCATTAGGGTTAGTATAGTCTCCTGGGATTCCAGTCCAGTGTGTATCCTCTACAAGAGAGTCCAGATAGTAATACTGTGAGCCTTCCTCAAAGAGAAAGCGAGGATGAGGGGCAAGTTTATCATATATCAGACAAAGCAGACGAGCAGCTCTGTTTCACTGATCTATAGTGAAAGTTGAGAACTGAGACCACAATACTTCACTCACTCTATTTGGTAACAAATAAAGGAAAATCAAACTCCATTGGCATAAAGCATAAAGTGAGATGTTCTTCATTAAAAAAAAAAAAAAACCCTTTTTCCCATGGTCGCAAACTGAATTATCGTAAAGCATATAAAACCAAAACACCTTATCTCCAATTTCCTAACAACCAATCAGCAACATGCATATAGTAGATCTCCACAGGAACTAATCAGAAAAGTAATATTGCACAAGCCTGGTAGAATCAAAACAGTTCAAATCATACAGAATGTAAATCTGATGTTCCAGATCAATGACCTAAAGAAAAGTATACAATCTTTTCCTAATAATCAAAGATTGAGCGCTAAAACCACAAATACCATAATCAAATACAAAAATTCATTGTTTACTGTAAAGTAAGAATTGTTTTTCCTGGAAGCGCTCATTAAGTAGAATTTCCATATCTTGAAACAAAAGCAACAGTCATTTTCCTTTAGTTACCATTAAGTTGGAGAGTTTCTAATGCAACACCACCCCAAATCATGGCACCAAGCCTACCATTGCCAAACGGAATTGCGTCCGTCCAATGCTTAGCTGGCCCACTAAAGGTAACCTTCAATGGCTTAGAACTTTCTCCATTGTTATCCTCCATCAAACTCGGATTCCACCAATCCTTCTCTGTAGAACGCTGCACCAGAACCCACTCCTTATCTTCCATTTCACCAAAACAAGAGGGGTAAACACTGAAAGCTAAAAGGTTTGTGTGCACTCATATATTAGCAAGTGCGGGGGG
>Ga0325410_1000219_pt1 | contig 56604 bp, 24 predicted proteins | sample PopdelMetagenome_16_FD_206182 | JGI IMG/M metagenome (GOLD analysis project Ga0325410, IMG submission 206182) | Populus deltoides microbial communities from Bellville, Georgia, United States - Xylem-PdIQD-R3 | ecosystem: Host-associated > Plants > Phyllosphere > Stem > Wood/Secondary xylem... | reverse complement strand
CCATAGTTGGGCCCGGCTCATGAATAAGTCGATTCCGACTCCACTTTTGCCAAGAAACAAACACGCAATTCTCCCTCTTTTCCTCTCTCTTCCTTAATCCACCAGCTGGAAAAAATCTAAGCACCTCGCATTTGAAAATCAGGCAAGAGAGAGAAGAAAATGACTTTGAGCTTTGAAGAAATGAATTTGTTATATTCACTGCTGAGATCAGAGCAAAGACCAATCGATGAAATCGTCACCGAATTTATCAACAATATCAATCGCTCTCGCTCTTCCACTCTTTCTGCTTCTCTCTCACTACTCTTACAGGCAAGCAACGCATCCTCTCTCTCTCTCTCTCTTACTGAATTTATGAATTTTGCTAGGGTATAGGTGCTCTCGAATTCGATATAATTAATCCTTAAGGATATTTTTTTTGTTTGTTGATTGTGTTTAGTAGTAAAAATTATGGGGACATAAGTATTACGTGCTTACTTTGTATTGGTTGATGATGAATTGGAGGTTTAAGTGAAGTGCAGGAGGATAAGATGATGCTCAAGTCTACGGAAAGGTTAACTGCGTTTGCGATTCTTTATCTGACTTATTCATTGCAACAGTCTTCTGCAAATCCGTTTGTAGCTTTGTTTATCAATGTAAGTAGCGGGATTCTTGCCTGCGTCACGGAAAGATTATTATGATAGAATGTGAATATTAGTAATGCAGATGAATGCAATGGTTCTGAAAGAAAATGTGAGGCTTATGAGTTTCATTGTGGGATTTTACAGGCTGCTTGTGATGAGGGAGCAGAAAAATACGAGAGGGCGTTTGTTCTTCAGTTGTTAGCCTCTGGAAGCTCTGGTGGTAGCAAGGAGGTTCTAAACTGTCTTTTTTGTGTTTTTGATATTAAGTGATCTGTTGAAGTGGTTCAGTTAGCATGTGAAGGAATGTGGCAATTGAGCATGTCAGCATGCTTATTACATGGTGGTTTTTTTAACAGTTGTTTTTTCTAGTGTTGTTTTTGTAGAATTTACTTTTAGGAACAGGCTGGAACACTTTACACCATGTTGCTTGGAGTTGGGTTGTGTCTATAAATCAATTATATTTAACAAAAAATGATCAGGAATTTGATAATTGGCTGAATTTTTGAAATGGTTACGGAAATTATCTTAACTATTTTATATCTTTATCTGAAAATAGTGTGTTGTTGGGGATAACGTAGTAAATTTCAACTTTTACCATCCGAAGATGTGGATCTTTTTGTTGGCGAATAGAATAGTAAATCTTGTATTTGACTTTTACCATCATTAGGTATATAAGATCAAGGTATTCAGGAGCTGGTTTGTAACTTTAGTTGGATTAGTCACATCTCTTCATGCTTGTTCATTTTAGTCTCTCTTACATTATTCCATTTTTAGTTCCAATTGTTTCTCTTTATGATAATGGTTTCTGAGAACAACTTTCTGCTCTTTTCCAGTTTCTTAAACAGTCTGCTGCAAATTACATCAAAGTTTTTGATCCTTCAGTCCATGTAAGCTCCTTATATATGTCAAATCATGCTTTTGATGAGTGAATCCATATTAAACTTGTGCATATTATCCATTTCACCACATTGGAGATTCGGTTCTGCTAAATAAGCCTTCTAGTCTAGTCCTTGGAACTTTTCTTTTTCACATTGCATTGATAAACTTATCTGCTTATTGTCAGGCTTTCCCATCACGTGAACATTTGCAGCATCAATATGGTGATAAAGTCCATCCCGGAGCAGATAATTCCTTATTTAAAAACATTTCACTGAAAAATATAGTGCCAGATCCAGATGTACCCCATGGTTGTGATGCAAATTCACAAGAGTATGTCCCCTAGAATCGAAGGAACAATTCTAAAGATGTGATGTTTTCCTTTTGTTTTTGCACTATTTTCTGCTTTCAATTCGTGCCACGTTCAATTTCCATATTCTTTCCTTTTTGAATTTTTCGACATATAGATGATAATGTTTCCTTTATAGGTTTGATTTGCAACCTGGAGTGAAACCTAAACTTGGATCTGGAGATAGAGACGAGGCTCTAACTGGATTGTTGGCAAACTTGTCGCCAGAGGGCATAGGTCCTCAATGGATCAGGTCTAGACCACCGAGGCTGCCAATACAGGATGGTGAAGTAAGGGCATTTTATTGTCAAGTATTTGACTGCTTAGAAGAATTGTTTTTTTTATTCTTTAAACTTTTCAAACTCATTTCCAGTTAGTGTGGCTCAACCCCGATAGCAATCATGAGCTTGTGTGGGATCATTGTATGTGTGCTGATACTAGCAGGGGAGCAGCAGTTAGGGGGTTGATTGCAAAAGCCTTGAAGGGACCTCTTGCGCCTTCTCAACAAGAGGTTCTGCTACTGTTCTATGTTTTAATATTATGCACATATACCATTTATAAAGCAACCTCTCAAGTAGTTTTTATCACAAATTTTACTCGATACGGAAAGGACTTTTGGAATCTTAAGAAATGTGAATTTCTGGTTCATAATGGATATGTGGTAATTTGGTACTTCTACAAAGTAATTTTGCACATGCTTGATAACCATGTCTACTTGATTATACTACATCACCGAACTATTTTTCAAATAGCTTGCTTATTTTCATCCTTCTTTTTAACCATGTAGCTTCCATATTTTAACCTCTTCCCTGCTGTCATGTCCTAGCTACCTTATAAGGTCTTTTTTTACCTCTTCAGATTTTTTTTAAAATTAATTTTTCCCTTGATAGTACTTGTATCAAACTGCTTGTGTTTTTGCATGTGTTTGTACTGAAAATATTGGAAATACTAGATGAATGCTTGCAGCTTTGCCTAGCAATGAGATCATGGCAGGGTTCAGATTTAATTAGTCTTAGGTGTGTTAGTGACCCTGGCAAAAAAACCCATCTGTAGTTAAAACGTTTTGATTAACTAAATAATCACCTATTTGTAGATAGATTGTCTTGATGAATTGTTCAAGTTCATATTAATTTTAGAGAGAGAATTGCATGCTCAACATTGTTTTGTCTAGTTGTTGCATATATGATATTGAAATGAAGTAATGACTCCAAGCTCTCTCTTGTCCAGCAAGTCTTGGTGGAATTGACTAATGACCCAAAGCTTGTATATCACTGTGGACTGGCACCAAGGAAGTTACCTGTATGTCATATGACACTTTCATTTTTCATTTGTAATAAGAGTTCTGCTTGAAATTCAAAGGCCTTTTTCATCTGCTGTCAGGAATTGGTAGAGAACAATCCTCTCATTGCGGTTGAAGTTCTTACCAAGTTGATAAATTCTCCTGAAATTGCAGAGTATGTGTTTGGTGCATGGGTTGTTATCCTTTATTTTTATTTCTAAATATGTGTGATGCTGGTCTGATGTTTGTTTATTTTTATTTGTGGGTTCAGTTACTTTACAGTACTTGTCAATATGGACATGAGTCTACATTCAATGGAAGTCGTGAACAGGCTTACAACAGCAGTTGAACTTCCAAAGGAGTTCATTCGGATGTACATAACTAACTGTATTTCCTTGTGTGAAAATATCAAGGTACATCCAATGACCATGCATATTTATTGCATTGATAATGTCACAGTACTGGTGGAACAAAATAATGTTCTGCTTGAGGAACCAGTTTGTCACTTAATTATAGTGGGCAACATAATGAAAACATTTGATGAATTTCCACTGAGGAGATCATGGAGAAAATGAAACTCGAGCATTCATTTGCATGTATCTATGTTAGACAAGATTGTGCTCCTTGGTTATTTGTATGTGCACACAAACACAAGAATCCAAAATGTAGTAGTTGTGGTTTTGGTACTTCTTAAACTAGCTATATGACAATTCATCATGCAATTTTTCTTCTCCAACAACTTGAAATTGCCTCATTTTTCCAGGATAAATACATGTACAAAATCAGTTAATTTCATTTCATGAGGTTGTAATCCAACCAGATATTAACCAATGATTTTTACCTTTCCCGATTTCCAGGATAAATACATGCAGAACCGACTTGTCAGACTTGTTTGTGTTTTCCTGCAGAGTCTAATCCGAAACAGAATTATTGATGGTCAGTTTGCCGTTCTACCTGTGATTGAACTGTTATAGCAGCCAGTTGACATTAATGCATATCCAGATGATGTACTTCGTTCTTTGATATATTCATACATGAGGTTTAATGAAATGAGAAAACTTAAAGAGTATAAGAAAGCAGACTACATTACTTTGTCTGATATAAATTAAAAAAAAATATTCTGGAAGTTTGTTTGGAGAAACTAAATCAAAAGGAACAAAATTTTGTAATCATGTCTTGTGATTGATGAGATAAGCTTACGGGTGCTGGGACTGAGAGTTGAAGATGGCATGAAACAAGGAATTGGAAATTGCTGCCTGGAAAGCTGTATTATGCACTTTTTTTAAATGTCTTAAGCTTTCAGAACAATAAACTGCCTAGAAAAAAAGAAGTATGGGCTTTTATTGCATGACATGAATTTTTTATGTCCTCTTTTGGCTCCACTTTTGGCAACAATTCTGTTGATTTTGACCTATGGTTGTGGTATTGCAGTTAAGGATCTTTTCATTGAAGTCCAAGCATTCTGCTTTGAGTTTTCACGAATTAGAGAAGCAGCTGGTTTATTTAGACTTCTCAAGACCTTGGAATGAATGGGTCCATTTCTATTCCTTGCGCTGCACACTTCTTTTTCTTTTAGTTTACAGTTAGAGTTTTTATTTTCCCTTTGTAGATAACGAATCCTATTCTTCCTTTCTATCTTAGTTAGTGCACCAAAACTTCTCTTTGCAACTAGATTATCTGTGTGGCCTCTGATTTATAACGAATGAACTGAGATTTTGTTTGGATAAAGTTGCACTTATCAACAGAAAGCATAGAGGAGAAAGAGGAAGGATTTGGAGAAAGAAGTAAAGCATTTTATTTAATTTTCCTTGGTTCATTTCCTCATGAGTTTTGTGCCAAATTTCAGGCGTTTTTCATGCTGTCGACGGTTTTAGGAAGATTTGGCTGTTCCAGGGAAGGCATTTTGAAGCCCCATGGATCATTCATATATGATAAAGTTCAATTCTTTCTTTACTGGACCTACGTGATGACAAACTGGCTAAATAGAGTGCTGGATAACATCATCAATGTAGCTGGAGCACCGTACCTGAATGAGGTAGACCTGGTTTCCTCCAACTTTGGATAGATCATCGTGTTGAGAATTATGTCGTGATTTATCTGTGGTGAGGAACAGGGACGCTTAGTGTTAGCCATTGGGTTTTTACTGATTTCCATAACAACAATAACTTTGATTCGCTGCTTGATTTTGTTGCTGGAATCATTTCTTCAAAGGGATAAAAGATGGTGATGCATTTGAAGGGGTTTAACTGCAGGTTGCAGCTACTGATTTGGATGCAGGGCACCAAGGAGATCGCTCGGTATCATTTGCAAGCCACAAAAATTCACACTTCCGTCTCAAAATATTAACTGTAGGCCAGCCAATGCATCATGGCCGGTTTGGATTCAAAGAAAGCTATTGGAAACCATTTTCAAGAATACGTAATCAACACCCTTGTTCCTTCAATCCACATCATCTCTCACTGTCCAAACCATGCCACATAAAAGTCAAGGGTCTAAGTTTACCAAAGCTACTGGTGAGTGAGTGTTTTTGTCTTATAATTATTTTTAAAAATTATTTTTGTTTAAAAAAATATTAAATTGGTTCTTTTATGTCTTCATGATATTAAATTTTTTTTAAAACTATTATTTTAATATATTTTTAAATTAAAAAAAGCATGCATCACACGTTTATAGCCCACCCAAAAGTAAATGTCTTCCAATTTCCTGTTTCACAAGCTCTTATCTATTCTTTTCATATAAAAAAAGGACCAAAAAAAAAAAAAAACAGGCGGTGTTTTCTTTTTGACACGCGGTGATCTAAGCCATTAAAATGTTCTTACCACTTGGATATTATCCATTAAAATGTCGGAGTTTTTTTTTTTTTTTTTTTGGTCTTTTCGGATAAGAAGCCCTACCCTGATATTCTCATCTGTAAAAACTTGACATGCCAAAAGGGCACAACAGGGTTGCTGAGCCAAAGTAAAAAATATAGGCATCTGGTTACCATTAATTTTTATGCCAAGCGATTTTTTAATTTAGATGACCTAAAGAATGCAGACACTCTTCCTAATTATGCAGAGAGTCTTGAGAAGTGGAGGCAACATGGTATAGACACCAGCAACATCCACCCCCACCACCACCAGCCCCCATCGGCACTACCATTACCACCATTGTTCCAAATGTAAATCTTAGGCTGTCAATTTTATGTTATTTAATTTCCATGTTTTTGAAGTTATTAATAGCTTAATCCTTTTCTATGTTTTTGAATTCGTTTGTAAGTTAATTCTTTTCGTCGATTTCATATTATTTTTTAGATGAATACTGTATTTATAATTAATTAAACTATATTAATAATAAAATGAAATAAATTAAGCTCACCATGATTTTCAAGTTTTCACACGGTACATGTAAGCTGGTGTCACTTGTTGGGGGTGTTGGGCGGTTTTGCAAATTTTTGAAAAAAAAAAAAATTTGTTTTAAATTAATTTTTTAATATATTATATTAAAAATATTATTTTGATTTATATAAATTCTTGTTACATCATATAAAATATTTTTGGCCAATTTATTTAGTTTAAATTTTGATTTAAATCAAGCTAATTACATGAAATTAACAATATAAATTTAATTAATAAAAAAATTTAGTCAATTTGATATATTCAATCTACTAGAATCTAAAAAACTTTAAATGAAAAATTAAAAAAAAAGATTTATAATTTATAAAATATTAAAAATTAAGTAGGATATAATTGTACGACAAAATAGCCATCAGATTTTTCCAATTTATTAGACCAAATTACCTTCAATTTCTTAACCTAAAATTTCCCAATTGATTTTTTCTAATATGAACCCTAGAATTCTAGGGTTTTCAATTTCCTCTCATGCAATCAAAATCAGATCAAATTGAGCTTAAATTATGGTGAAACGTAATAGCACCAATGAAGAGCCCAACACAGCTCCGGAGCCAGATCGCTGGTATGACATAAAATTAGGTTCTTCTTTTCAAGACCACCATAACCACTCCTCTCCAAAGTTCTGTACTTTACGGTGTAAGCATGCTCTTACCATTAAATCCCACTTTAAATTTTCTGCGTTCTGTTTTGTTTCAGAGAAAATTCAGTGAAGTAGTGACAAAATCGTTCTTTTTTGTTTTTAATGACGTTGTTTTGGAATTATGATAGCTTATTTGAATTTCCAGTCTTCAGTTTGTGTTTTCCTTTTAGAATCTTACATGATTGGTTGGTGGTCCAATGGAGGGATTGGTAATTAAGTTGGTTTCTTTTCAGCTTTGCTTGCTTGAGTGTAAGTAGTAATGAGGTAACAGAGGAAAAATGTAAAAGATATAGGGTTTACTAACATTGGTTAAGATGATTGGAAAAAGTCTATGAAAGGATTTATCTTGGTGTTTTAAATGTGGGATCGCATAAGGCTTCCATTTATTTACTTTTAGAAAGGTTAGTTGTTTGAGTGGAGGATAATAATTTATTTATTTATTATATTTTTGTATTTTTTAGATGAATTTAAACCAGCTTCAATTGATAAGAGTCAACCAGGATCGCTCCATAAGAGCAGGGATAACAGGGTAAGTGTAGAATATCACAACAACCAACAGGGAAAACCCAACGTAATGTTTGAGGGTGTAAGTGAGGATTACAAGGAAAATGATGCTGTCTTGTTCTTTGATGGGGATACCTTTCACTTGGAGCAGTTGCATCATGCAGTGAAGCGGTTGAGACATGTCCGGCTCCCTGGTGAGTCTGCAGCTGCCACTGCAACAGTTGCATTGGTTGCATCAGCATTTGAAACTCGTTCTCCACCTGTTGGTAAAGCAGCAAATTCAGAGTCTCTGGACAAAGGAATGGTTCATCAAACACCAGTAAGTGTGCATTGATTTCACATTTCTTTTGTTTTTTCTTGAAACTGTTTCCAGAATAAGAAAGTGTAAACAGGAAGGAAAAGGAAGAAAACTTGAATTGACACTTCTTTTCTCCATTATGTCCTTCTAGATTTTCATTTGAAGTTTATACCTTTTGCAGCCAAATCTAGATAAATCTGAGAAGCTCTCTTCCCTCTGCTGCTTCCCAGATAACATTTTATGTAGTTGGCACAATTACTAGAGATGAAAGTATTCATAATTTCTGAGTCATTTTCAAATCGTGAATGAATGAAGATATTGCTGAAGTGTGCTGTAAAACTTGTTCTTTTACTCTAAAAAATAGTGTGCTGAAATAGGTGTCATTGGATGGCATCTGCTTTAGGTATTTTTTTTATTTGTTTCAAAATGAATCCAATTTCAGCAAAAGAGATGGAAGCATTCTTGAACAAAAGGATTGTGATTTTACTTTCTCAATTTTTGTTCACATACTGCATTTTTTCATCAACTCTGCTTGTTTCTGAATGAACTCTGTGGTGTATTTGAATATCTAGAATGTTTTATGATCGGTGGCTGATCGAACAGGGGAAATAAACATGTTATTTATGTTTGGTTTTGGAATTAATGTTTGTGGTAGAAGCTTTATTTAGACTTTATTTTGATGTGTATATATTTCTTCTGCTTAATATAATTGTGTGCAGGTTCAAATGGAACAGATTGGCACTGGTGTCTCAGAAAGCTCAGGTATACTTCTTTTCTATAGTAACTGTTGATGGATATACTGGTTGATATTCGTTGTTCTTTAGACCTATAAGCTTGAGAAGATGATGGATGTTGTTTGCACCGAAGGTCTTTACTAGTAGTTTATCCCCATTTGTTACAACCTTGCCTCGTATGTTTACCTCCGCTATATTCCATCCTTCCTTGGGTTGATGGATTGGCTCAGCTTTCTCTTTGCCTGGTGCAGAACCTGAAGATGAGAAGAGCATGGAGCATCTATTATTTCCTCCTAACCTATCCACCTCATCACCAGACCCCAAGAATGAATCCGAGGAACAGGTGGACATAGTCAATGATGATGATGATGGCTGTGAAACTGCTAACAAGGGCAAAGCTTCAGAGAAGGGATTGCCACGCACTGTTCTTAACATTGATATTAACTTGCCACATCAAGCGGAAACAGATGATGAGATTGCTGATGTAGATATCAGTGATGATGACATTGACAAAGGCCCTAATGCTGCGGAAGCCCTTAAAGCCCTGAATGCAGTTGACAAAGGTCCTAATGCTGCTGAAGCCCTTAAAGCCCTGAATGCAGAAGGAATGAAGGGACAAAATTCAAGCTCAAGCGGTAGCAGTGGGAGTGACAGTAGTGGAAGTGAGAGTGGGAGCAGTAGCAGTGATAGCGAAAGCAGTGGTGGTAACTCAGTCTTCTCTATCTGATGGTTGAAGTCATGCTTGTTACTCGGAGATCGAGATCACATAATGTGGTTGTCAGGATGGCTGATTCAGTTCAGTATTCAGATCACGGCAAACTTGAAACTTGATGAGATATTCTCCCACAGCTGATGTAGATGGAATCTCGAGCCAAAATGCTGCATTTTAGAAACTTAGCTTAGGTTTCCTGTACTCTTTCTTTCCTGTAGTTTAGTCAGACCAGCACCTCTTCTGTAGTTTAGTTACATCAGCATGGTTCCTGTGAATTTGAAAAAGAATGTTGGTGTATTTGGTAATGCCAATTTTCAGGGTATTTGTTCATGCCAATTTTCAGGGTATTTGCTTGCAATCCACGTAGACAATGCTATCAATTGAAACGAGTCGTACCATCGGATCATAGCTTATAGTAGCAGAAGTGCTCTGCAAACTACCAAGTGACAGCGGGCATGCGCATGCCTCAGAAAAACAGGCATCCGTAACCGTTATGGTACACCCACTACGGTTTTCAGTGGACTAGAGATTTTCCACTAGAGTTTGCCTCATGGACAGTAGAAAAATTCTGAATATTCGTTTGAAATAGTAGCCTCAAGGATTTCGAATTGTCAGGTTTCAGGAATCCACAAGGTGAATATACTAATTCAAGGGAAACAAGTTAATTCTATGAAAATTCGTTGAATTATAACCATTAAGACAAGTCAATAACAATCCTAGTCTTTCACTAGTTTTATCCTGGATTAAATGCACATTTATATTTATAAAAAAAACCACATTTGAAGGAAATCAACACTATTCGAAGTGAATGTACAAATAATGGAAACCATATGGCCTTTCCGTTTTTCAAAATTTGTACTTATTAATCCATAATCTACTTTCACAACATTACATAGCACAGCTCCTTTGATAGGTCAACAAATCCAAACGTGTCTCAAATCTTATACCGGACTTGGTGTTTCCTTTTCCTGGTCCATGCCTCTATCCCCATCACTTCCTCCAACATATCCATTCTGTAGCATTTTATGCTCTGAAGGCAAATTATTCTTAGCTTTCTTGCTCCCTTCAATTTTCCAAAGATCCCACACCCGAGTTTTTGGTGGAGGTGAAGCATCTGTAAGCGGTGCAACTAGTCCTGGCTTACCATCATCAATAACTTCATCTACCAGCCCATATTCTTTAGCTTCCCAAGCATTCATGAAATTGTCACGATCAGTGTCAACTTCAACCTGCACACAACAATGAATGAGGAAAGAAAAGAAACAGCAGGGAAGATCAAACCAAACTACAGGAACATTGGATGGTGAGTGATGAAAGAAGGAAATATCATTTGATATCTAACCTGCTCTAGAGGCTTCCCTGTTATTCTTGATAATATCTTGTTCAGCTTAATCTTGTGGTAACTCATTTCTCTAATCCGGATGCTCATTTCTGATGCCTGAAATCACATGCAAGTGCTCAGAAACACATGTCAAACAGTTCTGAAAACTATCATTTTGCCAGTCAGTATTTTCTAGAGTATCATACAACTCGAGTGACCCTAAACACCTTAAAGTAATTACTGTCTTGCAGTATTTTACGAACTAAGTTACACCCTTTTTAAAACCAAATTGACCAGAAAAGATTACTAAATTCAAGTGTTGATAAAAGTTTAGATCAAATCTAAAGAAGGAAGTGTAGCTTCAACCGAAGTTATGATCAACGGAGAAATAATCTGTTCTTGATCCACTCAAAACCTATAGCTATCTGCAGCTTCAACCGAAATTATGATCTCAACATCATCCTCCTTTCCTTTCCAGGAACAGGAAATAAAGCATAAATTAAACCTCCACTAGTCTTGAGGCTTTGTTTGTTTTTGCAGCCAACTGAGGGGTTGGCTGCAAAAACAACCGGGCTCTTAATTTAATCACATACCCACCACCCAAAGTGTAAATCTTTTAGGGAAAAAGTTATCACCCAACCAAACTCCAGAATGGGCACAAAGAAGGAAGTGCAGAACCTCAGAACAATGAAGTAAAAGGTGATCCAGTGACTCTGTCACCTTGTTAGGTAATTTAATACTCTTCTATGGAACAGGCTTTTAAAGTTCTACTAATCAGATGGTCTGATGCTAAACAAATTACTTTAAGTGCTAATTATGAGAATCACTTTCTTCTAGAAGTCACCTCTTAGAGAATCTCCAGTTACATATCGAAAAGTTGTTGGATTGGAAGGTGAGCATTTGTAACATTATCCCTTACTGAATTTCAAGCTGGAAATTACATCAAACTCATAGATTTCACCCATTCAACATTCCTAGTGCAAGAATTTTTCAATATATATGCACAATAAAATAGGCAGATTATGAAAACATAAGTAAGAGGAGACTAAAGACTTACTTTGCCTCCAGCAGTTCCAAGTGGCTGATGAATCATCACCCTCCCATTGGGCATGCAAAATCTCTTGCCTTTGGAACCAGCAGAAAGAAGAAATGCTCCCATGGATGCAGCAAGCCCAAGGCAAATAGTTGAAACATCAGCCTTGCACAACTTCATCGCGTCATAAATTCCCAGTCCTTAATGAAGCAATGCGTGAAGGGAAAGATAAAAGGAATAAGAGTATAACCAGGAGCTTTTTAGACCCAAATAAAATGCACAATGTGATACCGTAAAGATTCAAACCTTTAATTCTACCCGGCCATTTACAGAATGCCATAAAATTCTTTTAGTTTAGATCAAAGAATGACATTATTTAATTAAGATACAGAAAATGAACCATGACAATGGGAGACTAACTCATCCTCCTGGGGAAAAGAGATATGACAAGAAAAATGTGACAATAGGGCTCTCAAAACCCATTGAACATCAGCTAGTAAAACAAAAAAAATCACCCAGAGGATGAGCTCTAGAAAGAAGCCAGATCCCAATGCAATCACATCAACATAGGTTGATCCTTAAAGATAGTTAAATTGAGCTCCAACCAGATATTCATCCTCCCAAATCAGAAGAAGCGTAGACATAACATTTCCTTCACTATATTCAGGAGATTATCCAAGATACACCAATAATAACAAAGAGTTTCCACCACATATTCGAAATCATTGAATTAGAATGCATAGTTACAGAATTAGTCACAAATGGTATAACAAAATCCTAAGCTAACAGGAATTGGGTATGTTCAATTGGTTGCAACTTGCATGACACATCAGGCTCCATGAAAATTTCAAATACTAAAAATGTCACAGGAATCATATGGAAAAACATTCATTTCCAAGATTAATTCTATTCTTGAAATTACCCTTTAACTGGTCTGATACAGTCCAGTTTAATATCAGTAACGGATTAAACAATGTTGATCCATGTAGCTCAAATTATTTTAGCAATCCTAAGGCCTTTACAAACAGCAATTTCTATGTAGGAACCATAAGCTTCAAAGTATATGGAGATATATAAAGGGAAAATGAAAATAAAAAAGGATTGATGAAAAAGGAAAGAGAGCACTGAAAAATCAAGCATATTATATAAACCTATCCACATACCAGCAGTGACAGAACCCCCAGGTGAATTAATAAACAATTTGATGTCTTTTTTGGGGTCTTCAGCATCCAGAAATAATAGCTGACTGATAATAAAATCTGCTGTCACGTCATCCACCTGCCAAATACCAGTCAGAGTAAGTAAAATTAAACCAGCCTTTTGCCATTCTTAAGCATGTTTAAAAACCAGGAAAGTTGGAAATCCTCGATATATTGCTAGCATCTCTATCACTTGCACACATAATAGCATCCAGATTTAAAACTACCACAATTCTAAAAAATGAAACCCGAAGGCCATAAATTTCACAATAAGGAACTGATATGACAATAATCAGCAAAACCCATCTCAGAGTGCCAATGGTTAAGCCAGCAGACCAGAAAAAACACATGCATATATATATATATATATATATATAGAGAGAGAGAGAGAGAGAGAGAGAGAGTCCCACCTCAAATCTCAAGTTCTATCTGAAAGAAGATTTCTAACAAAAAAGAAAGCATCAACCACAATCGAAGATTTAATTAACATCCACTACATAGAGAAACACCCATCTAAAACCTGTGTTCCAACATCATTACCAAAACAAATGAGCTGCAATCAAACAATAGTAAGAAACTCACCTAACAAGTTCAGCAATTACTCCCCAAAAACCACATCATAATACAAAGGTTCGATGAAACACTACTTGGCAACATCAGAGAACCTCACTTCCAATATCTCTAACAAAACAAATACAGTGCTACTAAGTCATCCAAAACCTAACAACTACTCCCGCAAAAAAGAACTACACATACCAGGCTACAAAATCCTACAAATAATTCCAGCCTCCCCAACTTGTCAGATAAAAAGAAAATTTATATCAGCCTACACAACTAAAGGGCCACCTCAAGATACTAAAGACCAATACTTTGATAACCAATAATATATATATATATATATATATATATATATATATATATATATATATATATATATAAACCTCTACAAACCATACAAAACAAAAGGAGAAAAAAACCACCTACAAAATCCATCAATTAGTCCCAAAACAAAAACCCAGCAACAAACTTCGTACAGAAACAAATTCTACACAACTTTTAACATCAATTCAAAAAAGAAAAGAAAAGAAAAATACTTGAGAGCCCAAAAAAATGATTCTTTGACGGAGAAGCATGTTGGTAGTATCCAATTCCTCAAATTTTGGCAAAGTAGGAGCTGAAGTAGCAAAAGATGAGAACTTTTCAACATCCCAGTTGCTAGCCAAAGTCTGTCTTGCGGTGTTAGCATCGAATGAACTCTTCGAAGCCTTAACACAGATGGGTTTTCTTCTTTTACTGCAAACACTAATAGTAGTGCTGGTGTCAATGGTGACTGGTAGCAGAAGATGATTCTTGTTAATGAAACTGTTGCGATTGGAGAAACATAGAGGGCTGCTTGTGGATTGTGAGGCTGTGAGATATGCTAAACCTACCTCCATTTTTCCTTTCTATCTGCTTTGATTTGATATTATGGTCCTGTTTTTAAACATTTTGTCTTTGGTTTATGGATATTTTGTTTGAGGAAATTAGAGAGAGTTCGGTGACCAAAGTGGACCTTCTGCATAACTTTCTAGTCTGAAGTGTACGCAATGGTAGATTCTGCTGGCTGGGCGTTGCAGTTCGTTGAACGGTGCCGTTTGGCCCCTCCTGTTTTTTGTTTTTTGTTCAATAAAAATCAAAACAGATTCTAAATTTTAATTTAAAATAAATTAAATATTAAATGATATAATTATCAAAAAAAAATTAAAGAATAAAGAATAAAAAATTGTGTTTGGGCTTGTTTGGTTTTTTCTTTTCCTTTTTTAGGTTAGAACGTCCGGTATTTTATTTTATTTTATTTTATTTTATGAAAGAAAAATACTGATATATTTGAGAGGATTGTGATTTAAGTTAAATACGGCAGATATATGGCCAAAATCATGGACAATTTGGCCCCTGTGCTGCTGTATCGTGGATGCAACTTGTAACGGTCTAAGCCAAAGAAACATTGGTTAACTTGCTTCGATAGATAACCTTGATGTGCTTGTGTTTTCTTCTTCTTGTCATGATCTGCTCCGATTACATGATGATTGTATTTTTATAACATGAATATTTTCCATGAATGAAAAGGTTTAAAGTCTCAAAACTCCTCCGCTTCAAAAAAAAAAATATTAAATATAAATAAAAATATCAATAAAAAAATATTTTTTATAAATTATAACGATATTTACCGACATAACATAATATCGATATTTATGTTGGCATTCATTGATAGAAATTTTTCATCGATAAATACCAAAAGAATTACAAATGAAAATCAAGGAATGAAAAAAAAAATAAATAGATATTCCCTTGTCATTTCTGTTGGGAAATATGATGTATCAATATTTCATATTGAATTACAAATGAAATATAATTGTAGCTAATTTTTTTCACTGAATTCATCCATAATATTTAATTTATAACTTGTCGAACCTCTCTCCCCTTCTCTTATTTTTTCCTCCTTTTTTTTTTCTACATATAACAACAAGCCTTTTATTTTGTTACAAATCAAGCTTTCATCATCATAAATACAATCACATCAATACTCAGTTTGTCAGTACCCATGTTTTAGTTTAATTTGTTTTGAAGATTCGTTATATCAAGTAAGCAAACTTACCAAAAAATATTTTGTTGTAACCCATTTTTTTTGTTAATTGTTTTACTTTTTTATGTAGTATATGTAGTTTATCTGTGTGTTTATTTATTTTATAGCCTTTTCCTATAGAAACTTGTTGTATGAATGTATGATTTATACATGATAGGGTTTATTTGAGATTTTAAGAAATTGTATTTGTTTGTCATTTGATGAAATTGAGTTTGATTTTGTAACTTAAGTGTTTTATAATGAAATAAATAATGGGTATATTTCGTATTTTGTCAATTTTATTATTAAGTTGAGAATTTAAGTAAATTTGAAGGAATTTGGATTTTTTGGAGAAAATTGATAATTATTAAAGGGTAGTATTAAAATAGATTGAATAATTTTAAATCCAACCACTGATAGCTAATCAACTGGGTACCAATAATTTATTTAGTTCACATTATTAATTAATACATGTTGGCATCAATATTCAATATAGATTTTATATAAGTAATGGATGATCATTCTTAGATGTATTAAGTTTCACCCAAAAGGATGAGCGAAATGCATTATTCTAATGTGATTAAGAGTTTTATTAATTATATATTATCTAATCCAAAAAAAAATTAGTGGAGGCGGTATTAAATATTCATGGTGTAAACACAAAAAGTTTCTCAATTAAGATGTTACGGTGCATTTTTTATATATAAAAAAAAGCTCATGGAAAAACACTTGTGTTTGTTTGCACACCAGTAACCCTATGTTCCTTACGAGACCAAGGTAAACAGAATGGTTGGATCAATTTCTAATTCTAGCAATATGCATGAAGTCATTGATGATAATAGTAATTATTATAGGAGTATAGTTATGGATGCAATGAGGAAAATTAGGGTTATGCAGGAGAATGTTCAATCATAGATAAAGAACCAAATGCAGGCACAATTAGTTTTTTGAACTTTTTAAATATTCCAACAGACCATTATGGATGAGTGTGCAAATCACATTAAATTATCAATCATTGCACAAGTGTTCACCATTAAGTCAAATCATGGGTTGAGTGAGACCGATTACAGCAGAATTGTCGAACGAGCGAGAAGCACCTTAAGGGAACAAGTTGAAAGAGAACTTTTATATTGTTAAATCTATTATGAAACCCCTTGGCCAAGTATAATAGAAAATTGATATATGTTATACTATCGTGAAAATATAGATTTGACCGAGTGTAAAATATGTGGACATGCCCGGTATAAACATAGAACTAGTAGGGGGAAGGACTATTGTTGCACATAGAAAACTAAGATACTTTCTAATCACTTCTAGACTGCAAAGGTTATTCATGTCTCCAAACACTGCTGAGCATTGGAGTAATGGTGCAACCTTCCAATGGTGAAGCCTAGAAGCAGTTTAATAGGGTATATCCTCAGTTTTCAATGGAAATACAGAACATACGTGTTAGGTTATGTACAAATAGATTCAATCCATTCAGGTCATTTGTTGCACCTTATTCTTGTTGACCGGTGATACTCATGATTTATAACTTGCCACTAGGGATGTGTAAGAGGCTGGAGTTTATGTCCTTGTTTATAGTCATACCTAGTCCTAATAGTCTTGGTAGGAATATAAATGTTTGTTTTTTGCTGTTAATTGACGAATTGAATTAGTTGTAGTCATTCAGGACTGTGACGTATGATTTTTCAAGGAAACAAATTTTTCAGATAAAGGCATTTTTTATGTGGACTATCAACGATTTTCTTGCGTATGATATGGTTTTTGATTTGAGCACGTATGGAAAATTAATATGTCTATACTGTATGGAAAAGTACAAGACTTTCACCTTAATAAATAGCGGTAAAACATTTTTCTTTTTTATCGTCACTGAAAGTTCTTGCCAACCGATCACGAGTACAAAAGGAATATAAATGACTTCTTTGTAGGTAGAATTAAAAGGGATGTTGCACCGCTGATACTGTCAGGTGAAAAATTATATTACGTGGTCTTACAATACGATGACGTTGTTTTTTATTTTCAATCTAGTAAGCAGAAGTTTCTTGGTTTTTATGTGATCTATAATTGAGTAAAGTAGAGTTTTTTTTAAGAGCTTTCTTATTGAAAACTAATCTCATCCACCATAATCTGGATCTCGTACATATAAAAAAAGTGTGTTTGAAAATATTTTTAACACGATGATAAATATAAAAGGAAAGAGAAAGGACAATATAAAAGTTAAAATAAACATACATTTGTTTTATCACTATATAAATATAGAGTTGATTTACGGTAGATTACAAAACTCAAACACAACTTCAAATATGCCAATGATTTGTTTCACAATCTCCCTTCTTCTTCTTTTTTTTTTTTTTAATTTTTTTCATGTTAATATGCCAAACACTTATCATTCGCCTTTTATTTGTTTTAAAACAAATAAATAATAATATGATGGATATCTAAATTTGAAATTCAATAAATAAGATATATGAATATTTAAAATTTTTAGCCATTAGATAAATGGATAAGTAAATAAAGATATCAATAAATTCAACATTGAAACAGAAACAAGAGAGATGATAAAAGTATCGGTGGGAGTTAAACTATCAAAAGATAAAGTATTTGAAAATATGATTGTAATTATTTTTTAAAGTGTTTTTTATTTAAAAATATATTAAAATAATATTTTTATTTTAAAAAATTATTTTTTATATCAGCACATTAAAATAATCTAAAAATACTAAAAAAACAATATTAATTTAAATTAAAAAAAATTAATTTTTTTAAAAAATATTTTTTAACACCAAAACAAACCGGCCAGACGGTTTCATCTCGTTTTCCCGCTTCTCCTCAGCAAACCCAAAATCAAGAAAATAGTGGAAGTGAAGAAGAGGAAACTTCATTTCTGGACATCATTCGTTCTTTGATGGCCAAAAGGAACAAGGGGTCCAGTTCAAAACTGCAAAGTGAAGCTCCTATAAAACTTGCAAGAAGAGATAAAGGCTCTATTTCAGTTACCTTGGACTCTGAAGTTCTTGATTGTCCTATCTGTTTTAAACCCTTTACCATTCCTGTCTTTCAGGTTTTTCTTCTGTTCTTACATTATTGTTTATGATGTTTTGTTGTTTGTTTTCTTTATGTTTCTTGTTTGCTTTTTAGTGCTCGTTTTTTAAATAGGAAATCAGGGACGGTTATATGTGAGCTATTTGTAATTTATTAACATGGTTTCTTGAAATTTTACCTGGGATTTCGCTGTTTTGGCTTTAGCTTTGAGAAGAGTTGAGGCTCAGGTTGATTTCTTTAAGTTGCGTTTTTGGGCTATTGGTGATAATTATGGGCTATTGGTGATAATTATGCATGTAATTTGTGTAAATTGAGTCTTGTTGAGAGAAATTAACACCGAGTCGAAAAAATTGTCAGACATGTTTTCTGTAATGTGCTCCTACTTTGTTATTTTGATTTGAAGAAAATGCTATTCTTGCAGCTTGTGTAGAAATTTCTGATAGATACTTTAGAAACACAAGTTCTACAGTCCATTGTTTACGTGAGAAATGGATTGAGTGGTTTATTTTCTGTAGTTACGGAACAGAGCTGGAGGTAAAGAAGTTGGTGAGGATTCCTTTGCTTAGTGCTATTCTTCAAAGGAAGTTTGAACTTAGATTGTTACCAGTCACTGTAATGTTCTTGAAGGAAGTTTGAACTCAGATTGTTATTAGTCACTTTAATGTTCTTGAAGGGAAGTTGGAGATAGATTCCATTGGAGGCAGACTTATTTATGGAGTTGTAGTCTAAGGAATTATTAATTGACATACTGTAAAAATGTAGATTATATAAGGTTAGTTGAGAAAGAGTAAAAAAAAAACTGAAAAGAAATTGTGCAGATGAAATACAAATTGAAAGTGGTGAAGAATGAATATTGTGAAATTATCATGGTTTGATTAGATATTCGTTGTATTAATTGTTTATAGTCTAAATTCTCAACTAATGGCGAATGTTGCTGCTTGTGACAAGTTTGTAATTCTTGACCTAGTTTGCCATCAAATCTGAAAGCTAAATAGATGAAATCAGTTTACAATTTGCTTTATAGGATAATAGAGAGTGGGTGTGACGTCTAGTTAATTCATTCAGATTACTTAGAAGTCAATTTTAGTGCATTCTCCAACTTATGAAATAGGCCTTGTCATGCATCTCTGTGTTCTGTTGTTTGAAATTCATCAAGTAAACCTTAAGATGTGGGTTGGTTTCCTTTATCTACCCAAGGAAATTTATTTAATCAGATAAAGGATTCAGTGTAGTTGGCAATAATAGCGTAATGACGGATGCTAGCTACCCCTACCAATAAGCAGCAGCACTAGATTCCTATGATTGGTAAAATCTCCGGTATGTGGTTTAGCCGTCCCCACTTGTATTAATAGCAGCACATAGTTCCTTCTCTTTTTGTCCATTATTATTTTCTTACACAATGTGTTTCCTCTCTTAAAATGGTGCTTCCATGTAATATTGTTTTCTTTGTGGTGTTTGTGCAACAATCTCTTGTAAGACCTGTCATTTTGATTTTCTGAAGTTGTGTTGCATTTAGCTGCTCGATGTTGACATAGTTTCCTGCCATTGAACTTGATTTTCCTCTGATGTGTAGCTGGTTTTGGCAAAGGAAGATTTATGGTTTCATTGAACTCACCGTGTCTTGAGAAAAACTAAGGAGTGCTTGGGAACTGGGTTATTATCAAGAAGCTGTCTTATTTGGAGTTATGCATGCTTAGTCTTGTGAGATTAGTTAGTTGCACGAAGGCAGAGTTCTTAATGTTCTCAATTAAGTAAAAAAAGCGCATTGAACATAATGGTTAAACCCTTGCTAATTTCCTCACTAACCCAAGATTGGATAGTTTTAGATTGAATGGACATAATTGGGTGCTGGAGATGGTTTTTGTTGTTGCTTTTTATCTTCTTTTATCGGATGTTGGTATAAAGTAATCATTCAATACAATAGAGAAAGATGTTGTTAGGTTATGATCATGTACAAGGTTTTGAATGACATGGAATGAAGAGTTAGTGGGGTCATTTAAAGTACAGATCATGTCTTAGCACCATTTTCGACCTCTGTTTACATGTTAGCACAAAAACTCTAGTGATTATAGTCTATCACATTATATAGTCTCATAATGCCATGTGTTTGCATTACTTATTCTAGGTTTCTTTTGGTGATTCAGTTTTAGTTTCTTAAATCCTTCCAATTGCTTGCTTAATATCTCGGTATTGTAATTTTTTGCTTGCTTACTGGAATTTCAGTGCATGAATGGACACGCTGCTTGCTCTTCATGCTGCAGTAAACTTGCACATATATGTCCTTCCTGCTCATTGCCTATTGGTTATGTTCATTGCCTGGCCATTGAGAAGGTTCTTGAATAAGCCAAAATATGAAGTATGGGTGCAAAGAAACTGTCAGTTACAGCAAGAAGTGTGACCATGAGAAGAGCTGCATCTATGCAACATGCTCCTGCCCAGTGTCAGGCTGCAGCTTTGTCAGCTCATCAAAGCAGTTATACTCACATTTAAGCAGCATACATGTAGGTGATGTGAAACACTTTGAATATGATTGCAAAATCCCCGTTTCCTTTACCGCAAGTAAGAAATTTGTTGTTCTCCAAGAAAAGAAAGAAGGCGTTGTATTCATCCTGAACAATGCTTTGCAAATCATGGGGAATGTGATCGCGGTTAGTTGCATAGGGCCCTCATCCAAGGGAGGATACTTCTATGAACTTTCAGCAAACAGTAAAGGAAACAGTCTCATTTTTCGATCTTTTACACCTTGCTTTCGGAGCAGGGTTGATAACCCTCCTTCAGTGAGGTTCCTCCTAGTTCCAGGTGGGTTTTTTGGTTCTGGGGAGAAGGTTACCTTGGATCTCTGCATATGGCGTAAAGATGCATACTCCTTCCATCACCCGAAGCAGTAATGGTTGATAATTAAAGCATTAAAATAACTTGGCAAAATTATTATATTCTCCAGCGTTTTGTAGTGCCATTGGCATTGGAAAACCTTGGTGCTTCGGTTGGTAAAACGTTTGCCAGTTGCTTTTGACTATAAGCTGGAACATGGCATCAAAGAGAGGGTACGAAGATTCATACGGGCTGAATCTCTATGGTTGTAGAATCTTAGTGCCATTCATGCATCTACTGCTGAAACTTGCTAAAGTGGTTCTAATCTTATATCTCCATGGGGTAGAAAGCTGAATCTGCATGGGTTTTGCATTTGTTCTCTCCTTTAGCTTGTTTCCTTCTTTGTTGGGAATGTTCCATTCAACCTGCCTTTTGAAATTTCCCTTGTATGTATAATTGTGATAATCACTTAGGAATTTGGATCCAATATATGATCGCTAGAAGTAAGCCGTACATTCATGGCTGCTTGATCTTGATCAGACAGTGGTGTCTGAAAGTCAGAACTGTTTTGGTTCCAGTTGATAGTCTTTTCCTAATATGTCGTCACTCAGTTCCAAATCCCTTTCTCATCTTGTATTTGGACAGCAGGCAAAAACGATTGATGTTTCTGCCTTGAGTTACTGGCTTATGGTAAGCAAGTTTGCTCTCGTCTTCTTTTTTTTTTTTTTTTCGGTTCTTGGTTTCTAAAGGGAAGAGAAAGTTTTGTTGGATTCTGAGATAGAAAAAAAAAATTCATTGTTTTTGCATTTTCCTGCTATGAAATTAGTTGATATTGATGTGCACGGATTTTATTTGATGAAATGAACTTGTTGATATTACCTAAAAAAATATACTAGAAAATTGGCATTTTAAGTAAAAGAAATTCAATTTTTAAGAAAATATTATCCAAACACGTTCCCAAATAACTGTACAAATCCATCTTTTTTCGTTGACAGACAACCAATTCTGAATCTCAACGTCATCATCTTGCATGGGCCCGTTTGGAAGAACCCTGATGTTAATAATTTGAAATAAAAAAATAAAAAAATAATATTTATCTTTAAATATTTTTCAAATACAAAAACAAACACCCTATTAAAAGATATTTTCAAAGACTCCAAACTATAAACCTAAATGTAATTCTAATTATTAGTAATTGGCAAGTGAATTTGGTTGACAAATAATTGATGGCACGATACATTAAATTTACCGGAAAAGATCATTATTTCTTATAATTGATTACAGATATTCTTAGTGTTAGAAGTGAGATATTGTTAGTAGCCGTGGGGAGAAATGTGTGGAGGTTGATACGGTCCTATGGATACTGTTAATAATGTAAGGGCTATATTGAGAAAATATTTTCTTTAAGGACTCAATTGAACTTTATTTTATTCTGGAGTACTAATCTGCTCTTTGAACAAAAAAGAGAGAGACAAAAAGAATTAGTGAGAAAGTACAACACCACACAGCCTGATTGGCACCTTCCACACAACACAGCCACTGAAACTCCAAAACTGAACTGGACAAGAAGATTATCAAAACTCCATATCCAAAATCCCCCCCCACCCTCTTTTTAATTTGAACCCTTTTTTTTTCAATTTCAATTCCAATCAGTTTCTCTTCAAAAAAAAAAAAAACCCTAACCCTAAATCTAATCACTAATTCTGGGCTCTCCTCTTCTTGATCTCCAGTTCAAGCTCCTTCTTTGTCACTATCAGTGAAATGGTTTTGCTTCTCAAACCCGTAATTTCATTTATATACTCATTACTACTTATTTGCTTATGTGTATGTAAATGTTGTGTATAACTGATAGCGAAAGCATGAAGAAAAAACAGGAGGGAAAAAAGGTACAATTTTTAGTAGCATTGGGTAGTGCCCAGAAGAGTAATTGTGTTTTTCTGTGTGAAATCTAAATGGGTTTATTTATTTATTATTATGATTTTTTTGAAATCAAGAAGGTACTACCCAATAAAGCATGTCCTCTATGTATGTTTTTGAAGGGTCTGATAGTCATGGTTTTGATGGAGTTGAGGTTGTGAAAGTGTGAAATTGAAAACCAGAAGAGTTTAGTATGTTGTGGAGTAGTGTGCTGTTGTACCCTGTTTGGCAAAAGCATCAGGTACATCTAAGCAAAGCATGGGATTAGAGAGGAAGATTTTAGTGATGCTAACTAAAAGGAAATGCTTCTTGGGCAATAATGTTTTTGTTAAGAAGATTCGAGTCGTCATGTTAAACTGCATGATTTGCATTGATTGTGTGTTTTATAGCAACACGCGTCTTAATTCTAACATGTATTGGTTTTCTGGTGAATGTGATATTTTTTTTTTTTAGTTCATGAAATTTGCTGTTATCATATGTAGTTTGGTGATTCTGTGACATGCTTATGTTCAGGTCCCTAGTGAAGGAAATTTATCAACGGAAAGGAGAAAAGCGGAAGATGATATAGAGTCAGCAGAGAAGAGGAAAAGGAAGAAGAACAAGTGTCCTACTCCTCGTCCAGCATGCTCATGGGTGCATTTTAGGTACAATCACTCATTTACAAGGATTTCCTATGTGTCTACATAATTGTCTTGGGTTTATGATTAATTGTTGAATTCCTTTTCCAGCTGCTTGCTCATGTTTAATTCAATGTTACAGTCGGGAGTTTATCAAGGAGTACAGCGCTTCCCATCCTGAATCATGTGGTCTGAAAGCTGTGAGCCTCCTTGTTTCCCAAGCAAAATTGGTAGACAATTGCTAATAATGTAATTTCAAAGGCAAAACTAGACATGGTGGCTTTTTCAATTGCAGGCCACAAAGGCGGCATCAGATGCCTGGAAGTCAATGAGGGTGGAGGAGAAAGCAAAATATACAAAGCAAGCTCGTGAATTGTGGGATAGTTACTTGAGCACTGCTCCTGCTCGCATCCCCAAGCCAAGGAAACAGGTTCAGACCTATACTTGGCTTGCAATTTTTATGCATATTTTATGCCACATAAATCTTACAGCTAATGAATACAGACCAAACTAGTTACGAGATGCTCTCCAGGCCGTTTGTTTAATGTGCTTCAACGGCTCTCACCAGAACAAAATGCTGCAGTGAAAAGCATGGGATTTGGCAGTCTTCTTGGCCTTAAATGTCGGACCCTGCGCCGCAGCTTGTGCCTTTGGCTATTGGAGAGGTTCAACACTGCAGGATGCAGCTTGGAGATTTGTGGCGTGTGCATTCCTTTATCCCCAAGAGACGTGGAGATTGTGTTGGGATTAGCAGCTAGCGGGAAAGATGTGATCAACTCAGGGCCTGATGACTTAATTGTCGACTTACGTCGCAGCTATAATGCTACAAATCATGGAATTTCAGTGCGTCTTCTAGAAGAGAGGTTGACAGCTCCAGAAGCTGGAGAGGATTTCAAGAGATCGTTTGTCCTCTATGCATTGGGAACTCTTTTATCCCCAACAGCAAGACTGGATGTTAGCCCTTCATTTCTCCATTTCCTGACAAATATGGATGTTGTCCATCAATATAATTGGGGAAAATTCTTGCTTGATCGTCTAGTGCGGGAAGTATCTCGTTTTCACCAAGGAAAGCAACGCGCGGTTGGTGGCTGTCTTTTGTTTCTCCAGGTGAATTTATATTATTTTAAGCTTCCACTTGTGTTCTAACTTTCATATACATCACACAACTTACCCCTGAAGTTTACTCTTTTCAGCTCTTTTACTATGAGAGCATCTCTGTTGAGGGATCCCATTCGTCAAATTCTTCTGTTGTTCCTTGTTTGTCATCATGGGGTGAGGAAGAGATTTCTGAAAGAGAAAAACGGCAAAGAGAGCTTGGTGGTTATGGCTTTGGAGAGGTAATTGATATTTGTAACTTGTGCTCCTATGAAAATGATAGGAATTTGTCTAGCTTGTCACTCCTGTGCAGGTAATTTGCAAGGAGAAGTGCACTGGCTTGGAGTTTTCAGAGTCCAGAGGCCAACTAGATGGTTCATCAGAAGGCAAAATAAGCAGTGGGGTTAATCATGATTCTGTTTTTGAGCAGCAAGCTAACCAGGTAATTATTTTATGGCACACTTTGATAATACTAGTATTCATAGTATTTAAATGACACAGTTTTATTATAATTGGTAATTCTGTCTTCAAAATGTTGGGTTAGTTGAAAAGTCAATGGTGTGGATGATCTGAATGGCATGTAATGCTGATCCTGCTGGTTGAGAATGTTAGTCTTGCACTTTTATGACTCGAACATACCTGTAAAGAACTTGTGAAAAAAGTTGTGGACAGTTTATGCAGGATGCTTACTTGTGATCTCTTTTGTAGGCTGGCAAAGAAATAATGGACGGGAATACTTATGTGGAAGGGGTACTCAATCTCTTTCCTCCATATATTCTTAATGTTGCTTTGTTGCTTCTGTCCTGTGTCTATTCTTCTCACCAGCCTGTCTCTTGGTGGTTGCGAGCAGGATATATGTTGCTACCTTGTATTAGGATGATAGCATTCCCCAAAATAGGGAATGCTTGTAGGTTGAACCCTAAACGTGGGCCTCCCCTAAACATGGCTGCAACATATGATGATATCTTGTTGCCAATTGGTTGATTTTGCTTTCGATGGGTTACGGCATTTGTTTCTAGTGCTCAGTCCCCTGGGTACTATGAAGTTTATGATACCAAATATGATGCAAGAACAATGTTTAAAAATTAAGCATGTGATCAAGCTAGAATCAAGTTGTATGTGTGTTTGCCAGGTTTGAACTCAACTCAGTATTTATAGCTTATTCTTGTGAATCTGGTGATAAGCTGCTAGGGAAGATAAATGGGCGATTTAAGTATATTTTTCTGTGATTTACTATGAATATGTTAGAATGCCTGCAAACTTGTAAAAATCTAAAATAATACTCTAATTCTTTTTCCAAAAAGAGAAGCAATAACTGCAACAGAAACATATAGCCTTGGCCCTTGAGATTGATTAGTTTTCCTAGAGTAACTCTTGTGATAGACAACAGTTTTGGGGTGAATTGAGGGTGGTATTAAGAGGTGTTAAACAACGAACTTTGGGATGTTCAATTGGAATTTCATCAAGCCAAATGATAAGAAAGTTTTTCCTTGGTTGTTGACAAAACTACTATCTGGCACTCTATTCAGAATGCTGATTTCATATGGATCCTCCAGAGTGGAATCTACATTTGGATGGAGACATTTTAAAAAAAAATTAATTGGACTCTGTCCACAGATCCAAGTGAATGGATTTTGTCTATAGGTTTTGATTTGTTGTATGGGAACCTCCAGTATTCACCAGAAAGAGTAGGGAGAACATTGGAAAACAATGATTAAAATGAACTGGGATTTGTTTTAAGGTTTGAACCTAGAATGCAATGTTTTGAGTGTTTAGCAAATGTGAAGGTGCAGACAAACACACCTTTCATGGTCATCTAACTTTGTGGATATGTTTCTGCAGGCAAATGTGCCAAGCCTTTTGACAAGTAATGATGTATTGTGCGGGAACATGGAGGTGGGTACTGAATCAGCTTCAACAATATGCCAAAACAAAGAATATGACTGCAATGGAACACTGAATTGCATAGATGATGTTATCCCTGAAGAAACATGCATCTTTTCACCCCATGCGTGCCCTCTTCTAGACTGTAACTTTACTGGCTCATCTGAACAGTTGTCACTACACTTCAGCAGTAAACATTGGGACTGTGGAAGGCGTTTTAGGTACAACATTCCTTTATCTGTCTCATTAGGGGTGAACGAGCAATTCCTTGTTCTCCAAGCAGAGGAAGATGGTGTTCTTTTTCTACTCGGCAAGGGCATTGAGAGCTTAGGGAATACAGTCATCGTAACCTATATTGGACCAAGCTCATCGCAGGACAGGTTCTTATATGATGTCGTGGCAAGTAGAGGGGTAAGCTCTCTCAGATTGAAATCATTAACCGAGTGTTTTCCTGGGAGGGTGGAAGGCTTACCTCCTGTAGATTTTCTTCTGATTCCATTCGCTTTCCTTGGTCCTTCTGGGCAGCTTGACTTGGAGGTTTGTATATGGAGTTCAACCGAGCTAGGTGCAGATTGCACTTAATTTCTTTTACAAACATTCTAGATCATCATATTTGTAATGGTCTGAGAACATTGTATTTCTTCGTTCTAAAATTAATCGAAGAGTTGTAGAGTTATTTCCATAATTTTGCCCAAAGATTACGTAGTCCCCTGTTCTCTCCATAGGCATTTCAATCAAATCTTGAAGAATGCCGAACTTTCCAGGAGATCACGTTCCATCAAATCCAGTCCAACGTCCAGTTGATTTTGTACAGCAAACATTTCAATAAATCATCATGGACTGTCATATTGCCAAGGGTCTGTTGTGGACGTGTGGATCCAAGATCAACATAAAGATTAAAGAAGAGGATGAGCCTTTGTAGATGAATTACTACGTGTCGTCTTGCCAAGGGTTCTTATAGGATTATGATCCATTTTCATTGTTTTACAACACTTCCTCCACGGAGGGGAAAAAAAACTTATTTTTGTGGATATAAAGATTATGCTGTAACAGATTAAAAACAATTTCTTATTTAATTTGATAATAAAGTAGGACTCGGTTTGATAACATCAATTAAAACACTAATCTTTCATTTTTTTTCGTCACTAAAAACTTAATCCGGATCATATTTCAGGTTCTAGATTTCTTGAATCAATTTACCAGATCAATCCGGATCAAATAACTACTGTTTAACAAGTGTATAGAAGCCTGGGGTTGCCATGATGCATGTTTTAACGTTGGTATAATATTGATGACCGTCTCTACCATTCAAGACTTCCCTTTAGAAAGAAACCTGTCTAAGATTGGGTACTGTAGACTGCAACAAGCGAACAAGGAATCTGATTCTAGTTCCTGATTAAGGGCAATTTTCCCTTCGGACATTAATCCATTTCCGGACAATCGAACAGTGGACATTGATATGGTCCCTGTGTAAGGAGTCTGCAAATTGGACAGACTGGTGATTTCTGCCTCTACATTTCTCCATCAAATGCACAGAAGTGTCCACATTTGACACCGTCTTCATGAAGCCTGTGCGTCTCCCTTCATGATTTGAAATCACAAGTGCGCAGAACAATAGTATACTTACCCAAATTTAAAAAAAAATTTAAAAATAATTTTATTATGTTTTTAAATAATTTTGATGTGCTATATTAAAAATAATTTTTTTTAAAAATAAAAATTATATATTATTTTAATATATTTTTTAATAAAAAATAATTTAAATAGTAATTATCATCATATTCTCAAGTACTCCTTGACAGTGTGGTGTTATTGACCAAATCAATAAATAGATAAGTATCACGTTTAGTTTAAAATAAAAATAAAAAATTGAAATTGAAATATTTTTTCTTTTATGAGGAAAAAAATGTCTTTTTTTATATTTTTAATGGATCTTTTATCACTTTCTGAATATATATTATTTTTTAGAAGTTAAATCCATCTAAGAGTTAAAAAAAACACGCCAGTAAATTTAGTTATGAAAAACATTTTTGGTTTTTTTCTTCTCCTAACTAATTGGTTTGGATCTCGTGACCATATGCAACAATGCCAGCAGCAGATGGTGTTCTTCCTCGAGAGATAGAGAGAGAGAGAGAGAGAGAGAGAGCAGGTGCACAACTTTATGAGCCTAGAAACCAGTGGCATGCAGATTCTGCCAGCAAAAAAATGTCAATTTTATGAGCCTAGTCTGCTTCACACAGATTTCCCCCTCTTTTATTTTGTTGGGGGACTTGCTCTACAAGTCTACACACAAGGATTTTGTTCTTTCTCTGCATAAAACCCTTTACAAGTGGTCTCGTATAGAGGAGAAAGGTAAACTCCTTAGAAACTGCAGAACGATAGGGAGAATCTACCGATACATTTCTTCTCTTCTTTGTCAAGGACTCTTTGAAAGTTGAAAATGTTACGAAATGGCCACGATCAGCTCCTAAAGGTTGAGGTCTGTCTACACTAACAGCTTTCCCTCTACTTTTGACACGCTTTGTAGTTCTCCTTCATGAGTTTACTTCTGCCTTTACTTTTGCTTCCTTTAACCTGGTTTTGTTTTCCTTTTTTCTTTTTTTACGGTGACAGACACATCATCTCAAAGTGCACATCAACTGTGAAGGGTGCAAGCAGAAAGTGAGAAAACTTCTTAACAAAATTGATGGTAAGAGTATTTTTAGTTTTGCCTTTTAACTTGTCATCAACATGTGTATTTAGTTCTAGTTTCTTTTCTACTTTTATTGCAGTAAGTTTTATGATTACAGCAAATAACTTTACCAACAAATCTCTTGGCAAAAGGTGATGCTTATGTCCAATGATTCTTTCAATGTTGTGTGATCTTTTTCACAGTGTGTTTAGCATGTGATTCTTTAAAGTAAAACCCGGTAACCATCATCTTATTCTGGCTGAGTAAAGATCTATGCTAAGATTTTCTCTTCTTCTGGGCACTAGAGTTTCTAATAGACTAAAGTATTTGGTCTTGTGTTCAGGTGTTTACTCAGTGAACATAAAGACAGAGCACCAGCTAGTCATAGTTTCAGGCCGGGTAGATTCTGCTACTTTAATCAAGAAATTGGTCAAGTCTGGTAAACGTGCAGAGCTATGGTCTCTGCGTACCAAGAACAAACGGAATCAAGAACAACTCAACGCAAACCAACTGCAATTTCTAGCCAATGACTTCAGTGACCCTCAAAACCAATTCATGTATCCAGCATCCTTTGACAATGAGACTGATAATACGAGGAGCTATGGAGATTTTTTAAACCAGAACGTAGAATTGAAAGCTATGAATGTGGGGAGAGGTCAGGATTTGATAGCAGCCACAAGAATGGGAAACTTTTACATGGATGACGATAATTTTGCTGGTAGTGGCAGATCAGGGGATGATTTTGCATACATGATGGGTCACGCAGATTATCAAGGCAGTGGTACTGGTTTTGCTGGATTAGGAGGCCATGAATTTAATGGGATACCAACTTATGATCAGACGTATCGACCATCCATGATTATGAGCAAGAAGCAGCAAAGGTACCACTACAATCATCCAGCCACTGAGATGCATAATATTTACATGCAAGAACCGCATACGGGCAACAATATGATGACAAATGACAATTTCATGTACCAGCCTTACATGATAGATCATGCATCTTCAACAACTCCTCCCTATACTGACTACCACCTTTTCCATGAAATGCCATATCCTTGCTACTAAGCAGACAAGTACTTACTTATCTAGCTGACCTACAGAAATATCTTGGGTTCTTCTGAAAAGATGGAGGCATAGAATAGGTAGGGTTTATGTTATGATAAGAATTTATTTTAAATATGTAATGCTTTTATTAACATATGGTATGAGATTGCTTTCATCTTTTCTACTAAACCTTGTTCCCTTTAAAGAAATAGTTTGCAGGTTTACTTTCCCTTTAAATACCATGTTCCCCGAATGAAAAGCATCATTTTAATGCTATCATTTTGAGCCTAGGAAGCCATTACATTATTCATCCAACCTCTCAGAAGATAAAGACTGTTCTGTTCACCCTAGATCTAAAAAATATATAGCCACTGATTTGCAACATGCAAACCTCCATTTTCGAGAGGGCCACTGCAAAACTTGAAACATTATGAAATGAGAAGCCACTGGCTGCTGATATTGTAATCTCGGCCGCATTTCCATTCCTTCTTTGCAGCTTAATCAAAAGGCATCCATAAGAACTTATTTTCCAGACTACAAAGGTTATCTTGGTTTAATTCCGAAACGACAACTTTGGTTGGCAATGCCTTTTTCTTTGGTAATCAATGCCGGGCAAAGAACTGATTCTCAAACAAATTAATCTGGAATGAATCATCGGAAACAAGCTGTGATATCAATGATTTTTTTTCATACTCAAGAATATACATTAAATAAATGAGAAACCAAAAGAAAGGAGAGAGTTTCTCGTGACTTTTTAGAATTTTTTTTAATAAACTGGGAAATGGTACGTCAAGCTAAAAATACAAGAAAGCATCTAAAAACAAATAGGATAGGAGAACAGTAATGAAGCTTAAGGCAAATAAGAAATCATAGAACCATGAATGGTTTAAAACATTTGTATAATTTTGCACCAACTTTCAGGACAAGGAAAGTATAGAGAGATCTAGACATAAGAAAAGGAGATTCCACGTTCAAACATGTACAGGTAAGTTATCTCACTCACAGTTGAATAAAGGAAACTGCAACTTAACGCCTCTGTGCTTTTCTTCGTCTTGACTGTGCCTTCTGCCATTTCTTTCTTGGAACAAGTGTGCTCTTTGGCTTCAACTTTAACTCAGGTGAGAACTTGAAATTTGGATCTCTCATTCGTGCTTGTATATCCTTGAAAAACTGCATATTCAATTTCTTAGGCCCTCCCTGACGAAGCTCCTCATACTCTGGTCCAGAAACAATATTTTCAAATGCTCCAATTAGGATGTCTATATCACTCATGACTTCCCACACATTGGTGTAACGCCCATCTGGCCCTTTCTTTAATTTCTTCAAGGCATTCTCAACTGCAAGTTTCCTAGCTTGCTTCCCAGGGGATAGCTCTGGTTCATTTTCCGCATCCAACAGTTCCGAGATCGTCCGATACTTAGGTTTTTCCTCAAACTCAAACAATTTATCTAAATACCTATCGCTAGCCTCATTGGGGTGTGCTTCTGTAGGAATATCATCCTCATCATCACATTCATCACCAGTCCACAAAGTCTTCTCCTCATCACTCCCAGACCATACACTTCTTAACTCATCACTGTCATCAGCATCGATAAGGTCTGAGTGCTCCTTCGCCTGCTGCCTTACCTTCCGTATATCTTTGTCAAGTCGATTTCTACCTTTATCAGAACTGTTCTCATCATCATTTTCATCTTCACTTCCTGTCCATAGACAAGAATCTTCATCCATCTCTTTTTTCCATGCTTCCCGGAATCCCTTGTCCCCAGGCTTTTGACTGCCAAAAAGATCATAATGCCTATCCCTATTGCGAGCATATGATCTTATAACTGCAAAAAATCCAATATAATGTCATGTAACATATTCAATGACCAACAGCAGAAACCAATTGCAATTGTGAATAACAGTAACTGCCTCAATGGTGATATTGCAGGTTCACTGTTTAACAAAATGCTATCTACTTAAAACACTTTTATCCTCTTGAGCATTGTGATACTATTACATAGAAAAATAATATAACCAAGTCATGTCCTTCAAAAAAAAAATCATTCAACTATTATCACCATCTCTTTTTCCAGCTTCTTAACAATCAAATCCAGGGAAAGAACAATGTGTTTTAAACGAAGACAAACAAATCCTAAATTCAAAGAGCACCAAAGATTAAGTCAAGAAGTGCAGTAACCTTATTCTTCCAGTACGGGACATAAAGACAATAAAATAAATGGGTTCTGTGAGGACTTTCTACAAATACACAGACTGCATAGCCAATACTTCCATTAACATCAACAACGCAACTCGTTAATGATGTTTCACATGCAATTAACTTATGAGATTCAATTGACAGACACTGAAACTTAAAACAAAAAACAAATAAAAGAGAGGGAAAATGATGGTTTAAAAACTTGCAGAAGCTAACCTTGGAAACTTGGAGAAAACCCATGATTATAACTGTGATTTATTGAATAATAACTTGAAGTGACAGAGTTAGAAAGAGCTTCCATCCTGCAAGAGAAAGGGAAGATGGGGTTTTTAGACTTTAACATTAATATCAAATTCTTCAAAAATTATGAGCATAAAACACCTTTTCATATGTGGGTGTGTGTTTTTAGAAAGAAGAAAGTGAGTTACCTTAGAGAAGTTTGAGGTAGAAAATGGGGTTTAGGGCTCCTGAAGGAAAAATGAAGGGAGGAAAGGCGGGAAGAGAGTCTTTTAGCCATTTATCTCCTGTGTAGACTAAGTTTCAGAGTCGTCTACTTTGCTCTTTTCCTCTTTACTGAAAAATGAGAGCTTTGAAGCTGGCAGTAGACATGGCAATCAGACCGGGTTGGGTTGTCTCGGGTTCGTGTCAATGCACACTTGAACGTAATTCTCTAATTTGTTAGGAACGGGTTTGGATCGACCCTCATGTTTGAAAGTATCTTTAATAAGAAAATTTCAATAATATTTAGATAAGTTATATTTCATTGAGCTTTAGTTTGATTTCAAGTCTAATAGTTAATTTATCCCCAAAAATAAAAAAGATTAATCGTGTTATTTTCAAATTAATAATTTTTATTTATTTTATGTAATTCCTAAAAACTTTTTAATTGATTGTAATTTATGTTTAATCTCTAATTATAGTTTTAAAACCGAAATTAATTCGGGCTAAACTCTAAATCTTAAATAAAATAAATTAATTTGATTAACCAAAAATATATTTATAATTTTTTATAAATATAACAAACTAATGGATAAACTACAAGCCTAAACATAAGCATGATGAAATCAACCTTTTCAGCTCTTCTTATATTATTCCACAAGCTAAAATATAATTACAATCCTAACCAGTTCCCTTATGTATAGATTAAGTATAAAGTTAAAAGATGTGAGGTTTTTATTATACCTAAAATTATTATTTATTCTTTTATATAGCAATGATTATTTTTAAAATTTCAAATTTCATCCTTATTTTTTATTTTTTATTTGTATAATTGTGTTTTCTTTAGCCCAAATTAGCACTAATTGTATTTTTTTTTTTAAGAGATGATTGAATTAAAAGATAAAGAACTAACGTGAAAAACACGGGTAAAATAGATGGTGGTTTTCAAATTTATTTGAAAAAAACATTTAAGTCTCTCATCTTTTTTAATTATTAGGTAATCAGTCCTTTTAATTCTAGAAAAATTAATTTTGATATCAAACCTTATTTTTATTATTTTTCATTTTTTTTTATGGGAAGAGAGAGAAGAAATAACCAGATTATGGTGTAGAGAATAAAAATTATCATTGCGATGATTCCGCCTATCAAAATAGTAGATTTTTATTCCAAATATTTTATATAATAAGAAAGTTCAAATTAAGTGTTTTTTTTTTTTTGAAAGTGCCTTAAAAACAAACAAAAATAATTATTTCGAAGAGAGATGGAATTTTGCCAAAAAAAAATTTCAACATATTTATATTTTATTATTGAATATTTTTCTTTAATTGTAAAATTAAAATTCTAAATTAAATAAGAAAAACAAGATGAAATCTAAAATTAAACTAAAAAATTGAAAATAAAAGAGAAAATAATGACATCAGGTCAAATAGCATCTTTGACTAAGCATATGAAATCTTTTTTAATCAAATTTAAACACGATACAATAATTAAATTACAAGTTATGGGTCCTCCTCAGACTAGTTGTTTGACGTGATCAGACTCGTCCGTCCATTACAAGCCTATATGTGGTCCATATATGGGAAATCTACTGTTTAGAACCATCAATTCCTTTAGACCTGTCTACATCTGTTATAGATACAGGCCTCTGCTCCAGCACCTGCAACACTGGATTTCTCTACTCTCAAGTCATGGATTGAAATTCTAGCTAAGGGTTCAGTGCATCATCACTTCCCATCGGAGAAGATGCACGTGAATGTGGTATATGGTACCAAATTGAGTAGAGAGACGAATACAAGCTTTTAACAGTACGTTTTGTAAAGTCACCAAATCTCTCCAGCCAACAATGATGTTTAATATCTTGAACTTTCTTGGCCTAAAGATCCTGGATCTCCTGATTCGAAAGGAGTGATGGGATTGGAATTTGATTTGTCCCATGGATCATCAAGGCTATTCCTGAAGATCCTTTTATTTATAGCAGCCAGATAAATGTTACGCATATACCAAGAAATCCATCACTAGTTTTTGTCTAGCCAACTTTAGCAACTGGCAAATTTACCATGCTGATGATGCTCGCATTTGAATTTTCCTGGTTTCTTCGGTAACTTACAGACACTGTGCACATCTTTGTTTTTATCTTCAAAAACCCAACACAGTTTGATTTCCTATAAAAAAAAAAATGCATATGCTTAACCAGATCTCAATCTGCAGCTTAACCAGTTTCATTATTTTCTTTAAAAAACATACCTTCCTAGCTTCCTCGCATATCGTTTTCCTAACCTTATTATCTATAGTTTCATTGATGAACATTCCAAGAAATGCATATGCTTCCACGGCTGTCTCCACAAGATATTGACACTTCTCGTCAAGTAAAATGTGCGTGCTCAAAGGGAAAGAAAATTAACCATTTAAGACTTTAAGAACTGACATGGAAGATTCATGTTAACTTGTTTTTCTCTATGATGCCGAACGCCGACCTTGTTAACTTCTATTCTGTAAAGTAAAATGCGCGTCCTCCAAGAAAAAGAAAAGGTAAACATTTAAGACTTTAAGAACTAAGATTCATGCTAAACTTGTTTTTTTCTATAATAATATATGGACCTCGACCTTGTTATGTCATGCATATGTAGTTCATATCATGCACGTCGTATTCAGAGAAGACCAATAAAATTATAAAGAAACAACAACAGTAGCTGATGAGCAGGAACATCCTCATGCTAATAACCCTTGGACACTCAAGAAGCCACTTCCGAAATATCATATATAGTTGTTGTTATTGTTGGGAGGCGAACCCAGCTCCTCCGCCACCACTTGTTGCTCGACTAGCTACAGCAAAAATCCATTGTTATTTCTTTAATTATTTTCTTGGTGACGAGGTTTGGGCTCTGTTTCAAAACGAAACATGCATGGCATAGCAAGGTTGAGGTCATCATATATTATAGAGACAGACAAGTTTAGCATGAATCTTCCACGAAGTCTCTCTCGGTTCTTATACTCAGCAATTGGAAGGAAGCAAGCAAGCAAACAACCCTTGTTTACTGCGAGAGAAAATTAGTACAAGAAAAACACGATGAGTTGACTGCCTAAATCCAATTCCAAAGCCACTTGTACACCCACTATTATTATTATTATTATTATTATTATTATTATATAGCTAAAAGAGATCAATGTTTTGTCGTGGACTGCACAGTACAGTTCATAGTAAAACACTAATTTCTTTTCCTTGCTGGTTTACGTTTTTTTTTTAAGTTGTTTCTTTTGGCTGTTTTTTTATCCTATTGGAAAATTATTTTTTATTTTTTTTTGTTTTCTTAGCAAAATTTTTTTTTAATTTAGTTTATTAATGTTTTATTAATGTTAAATTTTTTTATTTAGTTATCATACTTTCATGACATATTTTCTGGATTTAACGGGTTAACCTGATTTGACACGTTAACCTAAAATATATATTTTTTGCTTTTTATTCTTTTTAATTAATTTTTTTTAGTTTAGTTTAGTTGTTAATGTTAAATTTCTTTCTATTTAGTTATTAGATTTTCATGACATATATCCCGAGTTTCACGGGTTAACCTGGTTTCACGGGAGAACCCAGTTAATTATGGGTTGACCCGTCAATTTTTTTATTTATTTTTATTTTCATAAATTTTTTTGTTTAATTTAGTTTGTTAATGTTAAATTTTTTTTATTTAGTTATTAGACTTTCATGACACAAATCCTGGATTTAACAGGTTAACATGATTTGATGAGTTAACCCGGATTTTTTTTTTGATTTTTTCTTTTTAATTAATTTTTTTTCATTTAGTTCAGTTTGTTAATGTTCACTTTTTTTTATTTAGTTGTCAGACATTCATGACACGGATCCGGGGTTTAACGGGTTAACTTGGTTTGACGAGTTAACCTTAATTTTTTTTTTGTTTTTTTTCTTTTAAATTAATTTTTTTTGTTTAATTTAAATTGTTGATGTTAAATTTTTTTTTCTATTTAATTATCAAACTTTTATGACACGGATTCCGGGTTTGACAGGTTAACCTGGTTTAACGAGTTAGTTCAGTTAATTCTGGGTTAACCCATTAATTTGTTTTTTCATTTTTAATTATCAAACTTTCACGATGCGAATTCAAGGTATGACGGATTAACCCAATTAATTCATATATTTTTTTCTTTTTATTCATTAGTTTTTTTTCTTTATTTTTTTCTTTTTAACTAATCTATTTAATATGACACGACCTTACAGTCAGACCCAGGTCCAATGCTATTGGGTCTGGTATTGCAGTCCAGACACTTTTATGCTAAGGGTTAACCCAAGTTTAATGTTATTATTAATATTATAAATATTACTCTTGGATCAAGCGTTGCAACCAAATCTAAAACTCTTACGTATAACTTTGCAAAAAAACCTAATATTTTTAGATCTTACCTTTTTTAAAAATACAAAAAATAATTGACCCGTGACATCGCGCGAGGCATATAACTAGTCATAAACTAAAGGAAAACATATCAACCCTTGTATCTTGGTAATCCTGCTCTCAACACCATGGACCGCAAACCCAACAATTATACAAGCATAATAGAGTTCAACGAAATAGTTATCAAACCCGGCTCGGAGATTGACCGGCTTAAAAGATTAAATCCTGGATTACATGGTTTAATTTAGATTAACTTAAATTAACTCAGTTAAGTTAAAAAAATATTTAAAATTTCAATATTTCATATAAAAAAATAAAAAAACAATCCGTGTGGATATAAATTAAAAGATTATTTCAAAAAGTTTTTTAAAATAATATGAAAAATGTATTATCTTATTTTTTAAGTTGAAGTATTTGAATTAAAAAAAAAATTATCCCACATTAAAAAAACATAATTTTTTTCTTGTGAATATACAACATGTATATTAATAGTCTTTAAATTTTATTAAAAAACTAAAAAATTCTTCTAGTATTTGCATAATTAACTTTAATATGAGTTAGGAACTTATATATATATATATATATATATATATATATATATATATATATATATATATATATATATCGACATAAGCTAAAAACAAAATCTTAACTAGGAAAAAAAACAAATTAAAAAAAAAATCCCACCAAGATTTATACTATATCATCCGAGTTCCGGGTAAAATCATTTTTTCAAGTTAATTAGAAGCTCGATTTTTAAATAAAACAAGCCCGATCAAAGCTATGGCTGATCTGATAACTATAGTCCAAGATGGAGGCTTCGGGGGCCACCCACCCAGCATCTTCTTTGCTCGGAAGAAGTAACCCCTTTTACTGCATATTGTATCGTGTGTGCGGAAGATAAATAGGATAATCAAAAGTAGCCAATCTGAAAAGCAAGAGTATTCGCCAAGACTGACTTGGAAATGAAAGAGACAGAGACATTAAGCGGGAAATTTCTAATATATGATCAACTTAATCAGCAATCTTGCCAAAAAAATGACTTCACTCATGTGCCCTTTACCGATGCTATATAAACCTGTTACTACTTTGGAGATTGAGGAACAAATCAACACGTTTCATTCTCTTAACAATTCTCTTTCTCATCACTTTCAATCTATTTCTCAATGATGACTGGAGAAATATGGACTCAACTGAGCTCGGCCATTGCTGGCCTAGTGCTTGCGTGGGTCATGTTTGAGCAATATTTTCCTTATCAACTTCGTGGCTATCTTCACAAATATAGTCAGAAGTTAATGAGCTATGCGTATCCTTACATCCAAGTTACCTTTCATGAATTCACAAGTGAACGTCTCATGCGCAGCGAGGCCTTTTCGGCCATTCAGAGTTATCTCGGCTCCAATTCTACCAAGACTGCTAAGAGACTCAAGGCTGATGTTGTCAGAAACAACGAACCCTTAGTCCTCACCATGGACGATTACGAAGAAGTTACCGATGTTTTTGATGGGGTTAAGGTCTGGTGGTCTTCGAGTAAAACTGTCCCGAAAACACAATCTATTTCTTTTTATCCCGCAGCCGATGAGAGGAGGTATTACAGGCTCACGTTCCACAAAAGTCATCGAGATATCATCACCAAGAAATATATAGAACATGTTTTGAAAGAAGGGAAGGCGATTGCTGTGAAGAACCGGCAGAGAAAGCTCTTCACCAACAATCCTAGTGAGAATTGGAATGGGTGGAAATCTACCAAGTGGAGTCATGTGGTTTTTGAGCACCCCGCTACATTTGATACTCTGGCAATGGAAACAAAGAAGAAAGAAGAGATTAAGAAAGACCTTACCAAATTCAGTAAAGGAAAAGATTATTATGCGAAGATCGGCAAGGCCTGGAAGCGTGGCTATCTCCTTTATGGCCCTCCAGGAACTGGCAAATCCACCATGATTTCTGCTATGGCTAATTTTTTGGATTATGATATTTATGATCTTGAGTTGACCACAGTTAAGGACAACAGCGAGCTTAGGAAGTTATTGATCGAAACCACCGGAAAGTCTATCATTGTGATTGAGGATATTGATTGCTCACTTGATCTTACAGGACAGAGGAAGAAAGCGAAGGAGAAAGATGATGACGACCAGTCAGACAAAGAGAAGGATCCAGTTTCTAAGAAGAAAAAGGAGGCTGAAGAAGAAAAAAAAAGCGGCAGCAAGGTTACTTTATCTGGACTTTTGAATTTCATTGATGGACTCTGGTCAGCTTGTGGAGGAGAAAGAATCATAGTGTTCACTACCAATTATGTGGACAAACTGGATCCTGCTCTAGTAAGGAGAGGAAGGATGGATAAGCATATAGAGTTGTCATATTGCTGCTTTGAAGCGTTCAAGGTGCTAGCCAAGAACTATTTAGAACTCGAATCGCATGAAATGTTTGGAAAAATTGAGGAGCTGTTGGGGGAGACAAAGATGACCCCAGCTGATGTTGCTGAGAATTTGATGCCCAGGTCAGATGAAGAAGACGAGGAGGATTGTTTGAAGCGATTGATTGAAGGTCTTGAGACTGCAAAGGAGGAAGCAAGGAAAAAAACTGAAGAAGAAGCGGTGTCGAAGGCTGAGAAAGCAGACAAAGAGGGTGGCGAAATATCTTCTCAAGTAGCAAAGGAGAATGGCGAAATATCAGCAGAAGAAGCGAAAGAGAATGGTGTAATCGCTGGTGGTTAGGGTGGAACAGTTTCATCACACTGAACACCGTTAGGCATATATGATTGTGAAGTAACTTGGAACACAGTGCTGTCAAAATAATTGTTCATCAAGAACAAATTACTTTAATCCTTTGATTTCTGTTGTTACTACTCTTTGACAATCCAAACTTCCTTGACAATCCTAGCCTTCATTTCTAGGCTGCTAGCAGATTTCAAGACTTTGAACAACAAATTTAATAAATACTACTGTATTTCATCTTCTACAATAGAAATAAACATGGAGATCAAGCAGAAACCCTAACCCTAACCCTGGATACACATACGCGACGCATACTTAAGAAACAAATCCCAAATCAAAAACATCATTAAGTACATGGATAATCAAGAACTGGTGAACTTAGTGACAGCCTTAGTCCCTTCTGAAACAGCATGCTTAGCCAACTCTCCAGGCAAAACCAACCTGACAGCAGTCTGGATTTCCCTTGAGGTAATTGTGGGCTTCTTGTTATACCTAGCAAGTCGTGAGGATTCCTGCGCAAGCTTCTCGAAAATATCATTAATAAAGGAATTCATTATGCCCATGGCCTTGCTTGAGATCCCTATATCTGGATGAACTTGCTTCAGCACCTTAAAGATGTAGATCTTGTATGTCTCTGTGCTCTTCTTCACCCTCTTTTTCTTCTTCTCTCCGGCTGCTGCTCCTCCTTCCTTTGGGAGCTTCTTCCCTGCCTTCGGCTTCTTCTCTGCTGGGGCTTTCTCTGCCACCGTTTTCTTCTCTTCGGCCGGCTTCTTCTCCGCCGGTTTCTTCTCCGCTTTTGGTGCCATTTTCAGAGGTTTTTTTCAATAGATTGCGTTGTGTGTTGGGTTATCCACTTATTTCTCTTTGTTTCTTTATATAAAGAGGAGGTGGATTGTGTGATTGGTTACTTCTATTTCACAAGGACTGATGACGTGGGTAATTAGTGCCATTTGATTAGTTCTGGGGAACTTTCTTAATCGACGGTAGAAATTTTTAGTGCAGTTGGATGGTCGTAGTTTTCGCGCGGATTGCTGACGTGGAAAAACAAGTCTAATGGAAAATTAATTAAAATTATCTTAGCCAAAGCCCGAGAAGAATTATTTATTGGGTACATGTAATTATTTAAATGCATTTCATAGATGATTATTGTATTCACGGGATAATTAATTTGACTTAAAAAATTAAAAATCAATTGTTTTAATAAAAATATCAATTAATTAAGAATTGAGTTTTATATGACAAAATCATAATTCAGACGTTTTTGAAATTACATGTTTAGTAATTGTTCTTCTCATGCGACAATGAAGATGGTGTTTAGAAGTGTGGTGGTGATTGTTTTTTAAAATGTTTTTTACTTAGAAATATATTAAAATAATATATTTTTTATTTTAAAAAATTATTTTTTCATTAGCACATTAAAATAATATAAAAACATTAAAAAATAATTTTAAGTAAAAAATATTAAATTTTTAAAAACATTGTTTCAATCGTGTTTTCAAACGGGTACGAAGGATAATGAGCTTACCAAACCTCTATTAACAGAGGAGATCACGATTCCTTTGCATTACCAAGTTATCCAAACCCAGGGTTAGTATAGATTGGAAAAGAAAATTTACTTGTGAAAATTCGCTTTCTTATTCCTGAATCAATTACTTCAGTGCCACTTCAATTACTAGAACTAAAGTGATATTCCACGGTACAAACATTTTTGTAAATCTTGTCAAGTTAATGCAGAGAGTCAGGATGGAAGAAGAGAAATAGAGAACTATATTCTTTCAATAATGAAAACTTTCATATTCATAGGAGTTATGTCTCTATTTATATAAGTAAAGGAAGCAGTTACTTTCTTTAGTAACTCCTTTAAATACTTAGATCAGGCTCATCCTTCATGGGTGGATCAGGCCTAACCCAATAACCAACATTTCTCACTCACTCATGAAAGACTAGAGAGTTACTTCAGTGTCACTTCAATTACTAGAACTAAAGTGATATTCCACGGTACAAACATTTTTATAAATCTTGTCAAGTTAATGCAGAGAGTCAAGATGGAAGAAGAGAAATAGAGAACTATATTCTTTCAATAATGAAAACTTTCATATTCATAGGAGTTATGTCTCCATTTATATAAGTAAAGGAAGCAGTTACTTTCTTTAGTAACTCCTTTAAATACTTGGATCAGGCTCATCCTTCATGGGTGGATCAGGCCTAACCCAATAACCAACATTTCTCACTCACTCATGAAAGACTAGATTTATCTAATACATTATATTTCAAACTTGCACAAGAAATTCATACTTAACGAACGGACCGTACGACCTGAAGCACATAGTGAAAGGAGCTCCAAAATAAATAAAGCTAATATAGGTCATATAGGAGACATCAACCTCATAATTAATTATTCCTTAAAGAGTACTAATATACCCCAAACATTTTTAGTTACACATAACCGAATATAATTCAATCCCTCAAGAATTTCATACTCAATTCATCCTTACAATTACAAGTATTCTAAATCATATCAAATCTATTCAAGTGATATGATCTCGGCCGGTGAATACAAGAAAAAGGTGTAGAACTAAAATTACTTTTTCTTTCTCACTCATATCAATTGATCTGAATTAACTCGTTTTCTTAAGAGAATTCCTTTAAGTCGAATCATTCCATGACCATGGCATATACTCCTAAAGTAGCAATAATTTATACATCACCTCATGATACAGTTAAAAGTCACAAATGGTAAGATTTTAAGATCTTAGATATGATCTTCAGGACTCACATAATAAAGAAGCAGGGATCCATTCTTTATTCCTGTAATGGTCATTAGCAAATGTAGTAAGAAATACATGTTATAACGGAGTGTACTCTTTTCTTTTCTGAAGATAAAGAATGTATGTTATTGCTCTCCTTGTTAGAGAAAATACATCATACGAGTCTTAGTCTTGTTGCCAAAAGCATAGACTTTAAATAAGAAATTCTTATTTGCTCATTGTCATTAGTGGCAAATGAATAATTTATACTCGGCTTCAATCATAATAATAGACACATGAATGGTGGGAATTCATTCATGTCGATTCTTTTATTTGAGAACCTCATCTTGGTCCCAACCAAGATGACATTTTAATAATCATTTTGAGTTAAAATTGTTCTTATTGTGCCTAAGTCGCTTATAGAGCATTAAAACTCAAATAGTCTCATTTCTACTCACCTTACAAGCGTTAAAGGTGATTGCTCATGTGAGTGAGTCAATCTAAGTCTATCGATATATTTTAACAAATTGTATTATACAATACTCACAATATATTCTATAAAACAAATAATGAATAACATGATATAGTAATGGTATTTATTCATTATTCAATCATTGTAAGCTTTTGTATGATCCTTTTGACTGCCATTCAGAGTTTTTAACCAATCCAACGACATAACATATATCGGGACATGTGCACATCATTGTATACATCAAACTACTGATGACATTGCCATACGGTACTTTAACATTTTCTCCTTTTTTTTCTGAAGTCTTGGGACATATATCACGACTCAGGCTCAAGCTTTTATCAACATAGGCGTTCGTTGGTTTGATATCTTATATATGATAGCGCTCTTACATCTTTTTGATGTAACTCTCTTGAGTTAAACCCAAAAACTTTTTAGCGCGATCTCTTATGATTTTTACACCAAGAACATAGCTAGCTTCACCCATGTCTTTCATTTCAAAGTTTGATGATAATGACCTTTTAGTAGTATCAATCATCTATTTTCTATTTCTAGCTATTAAGATGTCGTCAACATATAGGGACAATATTATAAAACTATTATTAAAACGTTTTAAATACAGGCAATGATCTTCTTCCATCATTGTAAAACCATCATTAAGGATAGTTTGATGAAACTGATGTTCCTTTGTCTAGAAGCTTGCTTAAGACCATATATGGATATTTTAAACTTGCAAACTTTGCACTCTCATCCTTTAGTCTTGAATCCTAAAGGTTGATCCATATAAATCTTTTTATTTAATTCTCTATTGAGAAATGCAGTTCTAACATCCATTTGGTATTACTTTAGGTCCATATGTGCAGATATATCTAAAATAAGGCAAATTGAAGTAATCCTCACAATTGGTGAGAATGTATCTTCATAATCAATTTCATTTTCTTGAGTGTAGCATTTCGCTACTAGTTGAGCCTTATAATGTTTTAGTGACCCATCCGTCTTACATTTAATTTTAAGAGCCCATTTATTTTCAATGGATCTTCATCTTTACTGTAAATTAACCACATCCCAGACTTGATTAGTTTTCATCGACTCTATTTCTTTTTCCATAGCTTTAAATCCATTCTCTTGCTTTAGGATTATATTTCACTATTCCATCAGCTTTTTCACCAATAAATACAAATTCTTTGGAATATTCAGAATATCATATAAAGATACACTTCTTCCCCCTAGGGCCAAGTTTCCCATATTCATGAAAAGTATTGTGAATATAAGTTGCACACCTCTATGGATGCAAATAACATATATTAGATTTGACGACATTCTATAGTTCATACAGGGTGGATGAGATAGATTTAGAGGGAACTTAATTAAGTATGTAAGTAGCAGTTAATAATGCATCTTTACTGTAAATCAACCACGTCCCAGACTTGATTAGTTTTCATCGACTCTATTTCTTTTTCCATAACTTTAAATCCATTCTCTTGCTTTAGGATTATATTTCACTATTCCATCAGCTTTTTCACCAATAAATACAAATTCTTTGGAATGTTCAGAATATCATATAAAGATACACTTCTTCCCCCTAGGGTCAAGTTTCTCATATTCATGAAAAGTATTGTGAATATAAGTTGCACACCTCTATGGATGCAAATAACCTAGATTAGATTTGACGACATTCCATAGTTCATACAGGGTGGATGAGATAGATTTAAAGGGAACTTAATTAAGTATGTAAATAGCAGTTAATAATGCATCTCCCCAAAAGGAAATTGATAAGTTAGCTTGCGTCATCATTGACCTAACTATGTCAAATAAGGTTATATTTCTCCTTTCTACTACACCATTTTGTTGTAAAGTATAAGAAATAGTTAGATGTCTAGTTATACCATTTTCATCATAAAATTTTTTAAATTGTTCAGACAAATATTCACGTCATCGATTAGTTCTTAAAGCTTTGATCTTGGTGCTTAGTTTATTCTCCATCAGATTTGTGTATCAAATAAAGCAATCCAATGCTTCGAACTTATATGAGATCAAATAAACAAGACCAAACCGTGTAAAATCATCTATAAATATGATGAAATAATTTCCTTCATGCCTTGCCCTCATATTCATTAGGCCACAAATGTCTGAATGAATAAGTTGTAATGGACTACTAACTCTTTTAGCTTTGTCAAGTGGTAATGTAGTTGTTTTTTTAGCAAAGTAATGCTCACAAACAAACAATTCCTCTTTGGTAAGTGATCCTAAAAGGCCAGCTCTTGCTAATTTATGTAATGAATCTTGTCTAATGTGTCATAATCTAGCATGTCAAGTTATAATATTATTATCATTAATAATGCTGGAATTTTGAACAACATAAATTGAAGCATCATAATTAATAGATACATTAACGATGTCTAACACTATAAAACCATAAAAAATATTATCTAGATATATTTTTACACAACAACCAATAAATGCAATATAAAAGCCCAATTGGAGTAAAGCAAGAACAAACAAAAGATTCTGTTGAACTTCTAGAGCGTAGAGTATATCATGAAGATAAAGTGTGCGATCACTCCGTAAATCCAGTTCGTAGGTACCGGTCCCAAGCACAACAGCAGATGCATTATTCCTCATGTATATGTATCTAATTCCCTTTGGAATTTGATGAAATTCCACAAAAGTCGTTCGATCCCTTGCTATGTGGTCGGTTGCTCCTGAGTTTACAGTCTAGAAAGGAATAGATTCAACAAGCATTAAATAACTACTAACATATAAGGTAGAGGGATGATTTTGGTTAAACATCACCTTTGTCTAAGTGCAGTCACGAGCAAAATGACCAGTTTTACCACAATTGATTCTTACCTTTTTTACAACCATATTTTCCACAATTGCGCTTATGTCCACTACTATTTGCTTCTATTCCTCTCTTGCCATAATTAGGACCCTTAGCCTTACCCTTTTAATATTTAGAGCCATATGCATCACGCATCTTAGTTTCAGATATAAAAGCCTCGTTTATAAGCTTTTCAGCGTGAAGTCGATCTTCTTCAAGTTCGACATGACGAGCAACATCATAAAATGTCTTGATGTTGTCATTGTGGGCAAGGTTAACACACATGTGTTCCCAATTGCTTGGCAAAAAGCGGATAACTACTTGGACTTGTTGTTCATCAGTCATCCCATGCCTAACATCCCTTAATTCACTGATCATGTTAGGTATGACTGTAAGATGCTGCCTCATCATCTGATATTGGTGCTTCTTATAACCATTAAATTTGAGGGTTAACTGACAAAGTCTAATAGTGGAAGTTTCTCTATTCTAAATCTTTACCGCGTCCCAAACAGATTGAGTTAAACGATGCCTTTCAAAACACAGCATTATATCATTTCTCATGATGCTTAACATCAAACTACGAGCTACACAATCCTTGTGTTTCTAGGTTTGATATACTTCCATATCAAGCTTGTGTTGGGCGGTGTTTCCCTGCTTAGGTTCAGCTATCGGTTGTGTGATTGTTTCCAGCATTTCTTGCTCTTCCGGGAGATACTCAATCTTATGATGCTAAATATCGTAATTCTTTTCACTTAGTTTGTCTTTATGGTTCAAATCAGCAATAATACTCTTAGATGCAGCCATATTAAGCGCTATTGACACCAATTACAAATATTAGTATCTAGTACATTTTAAATGACATTAATTGCCACTCTATTCTAAATTAATCAAATAATAATCTAACATATACAATAAAAATAAAAATAAAAATGTTAAACACTTAATCAATTTTTATTTGTATGGTCTATTTATTATTGAAAATTTAAATAAGTACAAATTATAGTTATTAACTAACAACTTCCACATGATCAACTTGCAACTTGGGTTTTGGATTGCGGGTAAATACTTGCTATTTAAGCTTAAATATTGCTTAGTGCCAAAAACAATTTGTCTAACTACTTCATTGTTCAATTTTCTTAAGAAAACTCGTTAGTTTCTTTGGTAAGCTGGCAATGTATCTCTTTGTAATTTGATAAGAGAAGTTCTAGTTTCAAGCAAACTCATAAACAAAAAGCAATTTAATAAAAAATGGATTCATAATAGATAAGCTCTTTGATTTTTACATCTAATATCTGCAAAAAAAAATCAAAAGTTTTTGGATTTAATTAATTAAAAAGGAAAGGGAAAGAGAAGATAGATTTTTGTGGTTGCTAAGAACATGTTGGAGATTGTGGTAGATGTTACTTTTAAAATGTGTTTCACTTAAAAATATATTAAAAAAAAAAATTTAAAAATTATTTTTGATAATAGTACATCAAAGCAATACAAAAACATAAATTATAAATTTTTAAAAATATAATTGAACAGCAAAAATGAAAACATCTTAAGATGATTAGGTATTCATCTTAAATAGCAAATTGGTAATCAACTATCCACTACTCATCTACAATACTTTTGGCACCATCATAGATGTTTAAATTATCTAGAATAGAACCATCTAGTAGATTGCCCAGTAATAAGAGTTTAGGACCAAGAGGTTTGCTCCTCCTATGATCTCAAGTTCAAGCCCTGAGATTGCTAATATTAATGGTCACTGGAGTCTTACCTGGTCGTTAACTTCAGGGCTCATAGGAATTAGTCGAGATATGCACATGCTGGCCGAGACACCCCACATGAATAATAATAATAAAAAAATACGTAGAATAATAGCAAAAACATAACACCCACCCTATTAGGCTAATATTATTCTTTAAATATTTTTAACTTATAAATACATTAAAATATATTTTTTTAATTTTTAAAAAATTATTTTTAACATATAAACATGAAAAGCATCTAAAAACACTAAAAATATTTTATTTGAAGTAAAAAGAATGAAAAAAATATTTTTAAAACACAAAAATAAAATACAGTGTTTTTTTTAATCCTAAAATCAATCCTGTAAAGAGGAAAGAAAAGGGAATTGTAATTTTGGGCCTTTGTAGTTAGGCTCCAAGCTTCAACTAAAGCAGAGCACAATCAGGAAGGGTTTCTAAAACATGTGATTGAACACGCCCAGGTTTTTCACACACGGGAAGAATCTGCTCCACATGTTACCATTTTTTCTTTAGATCTAAAGTAAGGCAAGAAAATTTTATATATTTTCACACACGCACGCACGCACAATTAGGACCTAAATTATCTGCCACCAAATGCTAGTGATTTTTGATTTAGTTCAACTAAGAAAACAAAAATAATTTGATTATGCTTTCAAGCATACCAAGATTGCATTTACACAGCTTTATGATCTAGCATCACAAACCATATAAATTAGTTATTACGAAGGGCAAACCCTAGTTATTAAAAACTGGCTTGAATCCGAAAACTAGACAAACCAATATTTTGTGATATGTGCCAGCCAGCTCCTTTTGGCCACTATTTTGCTATTGCTGCCTCCTATTTGCATTATAAGACTCCTCATACTCTGCCCATTTTACAATGGAACATCGGGAAGAACTGCGCTAAGCCGGACATAACCAGTAGTCGCAATGATGAAAGCCATTCACTGCTGGGAACCTCCATGACGAACTTAAGAGTGTGGTAAGTTGAGCATTGCAGAGAGTTTTTGCAAGTCCCAGTATTCCTTCTGGGATATGATGACAGCTCCTGCAGCCAGAGCAGCTGACACAATAAACAGGCTTCTTATGCATCCATGGCCTCGCGAGAGTCGTCCCAGAATTGCCTTGCAGTACTTGTCTGCTTCTTTCAAGGATGCATAGTCCCCTGCATTTTCCTCCTCTGCCAATGCTTTCTCATTCTATAAAAACACAGCATAAACTAAGTTACAGATAACAAGATGGTCACATGATAAACAGCTGGCATAAGATCGTCAGTACAAGCTGAAGCTGTGAGTAAGAATAGGTGCACCAGCAACTAAGACATGTATCTGGGTCCCAATCATACGCGTGATAGTGACTGTAATAATCATTTGATACTTGAAATATGGTAATAAATATAGAAAAATATAAGTGCCTAGAGCAATGAGAGGAAAGCCACCTCGTTTCTCTTCCTCCCTTGTCAGGAAAAAGAGGAATTAAGAAAACACGACAGCTGTTAACCAAATTCACAAACAACCAACCTGAAATGCCTAATGGTAATTTATTTACAGTTCAGGGCTTGTCTAAGAAAATAACAGAAAAGAATTAACAAGGGTACCAATGACCTGAAACCTTTATTTTAATACTATAGATACATTACTGTAAGTAAATATGCATATACGAATTAAAAATGTTACCTTCTGCCTGAAACTCTTCAGAGTTTCCCTCACAGGGTCAAGAGAAGAATGTTTGACCGAGTGGTCCTTCCATTCATTAGACAGCCTTCTCAAAACAGTGACACTTGCTTCCAGATTATCCAGATAAAACATGTCCTGTTTCCGAGTAATTCATGCAAAGTAAACCAAAGCCAATGATGTATATAACAACGGCGAAGAGTCTAAAATTTAAAATTAAGATCTTAATTACATAAGAAAATGCTTACCCATTGTTTGTAACTATTAGGGTTCTGTGTCAAACACCAAATAAAAATGTCACTTGCTTCCCTAGACAGTTCAGAGCTACCTGCAGAAAGCACTGCTGATCAGACTGTGATGTACATTTATGGAGAGCAACAATCAATTGATGCCCATTTGAGTTTTGGCTACCTTCTCCGGTGGCTTTGACTGCAATGTTCAATATCTGCTGTGGAACTTGTTTCATTGCTTTGCTTCCTGAGGAACCAGCAAGAGCAACCTCCTTCAAGGTTGGATAAACAGCTTCGAATCTCTCAGTTGCCTAAGGAAAAAAAATCAACCAAAACTTGCCTCGGACCTAAAATACCCACCAAAATCTAGCTAAAAATGCTGCACCAGAACACCCACCTTAACTCTAGCTGAAGGAACTGGGAAGGTGAGTCTCATCAAAAGTTCAAGAGCTGAAGGTGGCACTAAGCGCTCACCCTTTTTAACAGCACCATTTAATAAAATTGTACGAGCTTTGGGGGATGACAAGATTCTAATCCAAGCAAAAAGGGGGAAAGAGAGAAGTCAGAAAAAAATATGAAATAAACACTGAAAATTTATATTCCATAACTAACTGCCCAATAATTTCAAAGATCTGAATAACACAAGCATCAAATTCGAAGTGTGAAATTAATTTCCATCCGAATGATACCTCTCAACCAACTGCAAGATCAAGTCTCTAGATTGAGGATTACTGCTTGATTTCCCACTCAGCATAGGGAAGAGAACACGAATCCATGTGTATAATCCCACAACCAAATCTCCTTGGGACGCCTAAATCAAGATACAATTCCAAATATTAAAATTTATTTTCCTAAGAGAAGAAACCACATATCTGGGAATTCTAAGTGGTCAGCTTACCTGAGCAATCATCCATCCAGTGACCGGAAGCTTGTCTTGTCCTTGATATTTTGGATTTTCACTAATTACCGGCAATAAATTGATCAACACATCAGGCTTGCGTCGTAACGTCATTGCCAAAACCACAAATATAGCAACCTGGAACTCATCAATATATCAATAAAATGGTTACTTGGATGAAAAAACACAATCTATACCCAGCACTATTACAGCAACCACATGAAAATTAGTAAAACTTAAGGTATGTAACGTGTACTAGCGGAACCTTTAATGTTCATGCTGGTGTGCTAACCATAAACAAAGCCTTAAAATAAGCATGTTTCCAAACATTTTTCAAAAAGGAAAGAGTCATCCGACTTGCTGAAAAGACTCTGGAAAGAAATGGGTGTTGACAAGAATATAAATGAAATTGAGGGTGTGAAACTCATATTTATGTTTTTCTAAAACCTTCAAAATGTTGATTTCCAGATAAAATTTCTTTAAAGTAAGACTCAATGGATGAAATTTAAACAAAACATGATTGTAGGGGGGAAACTCTTGAATGAAAGTGTTGACTGGCATAGAAGTATTTAGAAATCATATAGAAAGAGTAGTTCTGAAAGCTACCAGAGACTTAGATGGTGATCGCTGGACCACCTTTTTGGATCCCTTGGCAACTCCTTGATGGCTTGCAAGGTCAGCAAAAATACTATCCAATGACCATAACACAAAGGACCCAAGTGCTTCAAAGGATCGCCGGCCAAGCCAGTCAACTGATGCCTTGTAAACATCTTGAGAGATGTGTGCGAGGGGGATCTGCTCAGAAAAGCAATAATTTAAAATAAAATGTCAGAAATGGTTATGAACATACAAAATTCATTAAAATCACATTAAGCACACTTAAACTTGTCGTGGAACACTGTAAGTGAATCAATTCCGATCGATCCAACTTAGATCATCATATAGATGAATTACACAAAGTCAGCACCTAACCATCTTAGCACACATAAATGTCAGGACAAACAAACAAAGACAAACTATAGCATTATATCCCAAGTCAATCGCACATATTAATACTTTTTTCCATAAAAACCCAATCTTTGAAAGAAAAAGAAAAAAAACATGTTAACAAAAATGATATTATATTTATGTAATCAAAAATAATTTCACCTTAGTCATAATTAGACTGATAAAAATATTTAAAAAGAAAAAACTTACATCAATCAATTTGGAAACAGGAGACTCCTTGAAGATCTTTAACCAAGGAAATTGAGCTGAACTCACTGATGAAAATGCTCTTCCATAGTAATCAGCAAATCTCATTAACAGTATATCCTGCTGAGTCTCATACGACGCCTAAATCCAACAAAACGACATCACAAAAAAAAAAAGAATCTTTTATTTTTTTTATATGAAAAAAACATCATGTATGGATTGGTTAAAAATCAAATTTAAATTAAACAATTAAATGCTTACAGTGATGTCAACAAGAAAGGCGCCTAGATCACCGGCATCGATCTTCGCAGCCGCCTCCGCCACCGTCACTTTTGGTTTCTTCACCTTCGGCTTCTTCACCTTCTTCACTTCCTCTCCAGCACCACCACCGTCTCCACCATGACCTCCATCTTCACTCTCTCCATCATCCTCATCAGAATGCCGCTTCGATCCATCTCTCTCGCCACTCTCCTCCTCCTCTCTCTTCCGCCTCTCCTCCTCAATCCTCCGGCGCCGGTCCTCCGATTGCTTCTCAATCGACCGAAACACATCAGCTTTCTCACCGCCGACGCCGTTAGATCGCTGGTGATCGGAGGAAGAACTCTCCGACGAGTTCGAGACTTTCGAGGTTTGTTGTTTCTTGTTTCGTTTTGAATACGTAACTGTTTTCCATCCGCCGTCGTTCTGATCTTTAACGCTAACGCTACCGTTAGCGTTACCGTTACCGTTACGGTTTCTCATTTCTATTTCATCTTCCATGAGAAGTTGTGCTATAAGAGCTGAATTCTCGTCCATGATTGAAGGGACAGCAGTTTAAACGGAGCGACAGAACCGGAGGTTTAGTTTTCAACGGCGAGTGAAGAGAGCGGGGTAGGCCGGGTCGGGTTTTTGAAGGAGAGGATCAGAGAAGGGAGTCACTGGGGATAAAAGGACACGAGAATATTTCGGGTTTGGCATTTGGACTTTTCTGGTAAGTAAATTACGCTGAATGCCATTATTATTAATATTTTAAATTGGGATTTCCTATTGGCAGGCACAGCCTTTTCTCTTACTAATGTAAATTTTTAAGTTGTTTTTATTCAAGAATATATTGAAATAATTTTTTTTATTTTTTAAAATTTATTTTAATATTAATATATTAAAATGAGTTAAATTAATAAAAAAATAATTTTTTTTCAAAAATATTATTGAAACACAATTAATATTTTAATTTTTTCAAAAACAAAACTGGAATTTTCAGCTGGAAAAAAATCTGCTTTTTTAAGTTTTGGATACACAAATCGGCAAACTTGGCCAAAATGACTGCCAAAGGAGCCCATGAAAGAATTTATTAGGGGCAAGAAAATTGCTTTTCTTTCCATGATCGCATTAGCGGCATTACCCACTTGTATGGTAGTTCACTATATTTTTTTAATTAATATAAATATCCAGATTAGTTTATATATATTTTAACTAATTTTATAAATTTTAAAATTAACAATCATATAAATTTTTAATAATTATTAAATTTATAACACTCAAACTAATAATCTTTAAAAAAATATATTTAAAATTTAATTAATTAAACTATACTCGATTAGTTTCACTGGTTTTCTTGAGCATGACAGTAAGTGCATTAATTTTTTCATTTCATTGATAATGGCTTGAATGCTATCTTTGCTTCAACAAGACAATGAGTCGTTCTCAGAAAAAGAAGGCAGTGCATGTGTCTTTCTCGAGAATTTCGTATGGGTCCCATCCATTAAATACCCAAGGATTTTAATATATATATATATATTATCATTCAAAAATCACATCAATATAAATGATTAAATCCGACCAAAATGGATGTTGATATTGCTAGTATATAACTATTTATGCGTTACACACTAAAAGTCATTTAATATATTTAAAAATAAATATTTTAAGAAAATATTTGTTACTGCTCTACTAGATATCCCTGAGATGCCACGACAAGTTAGGTTGTTGACCATATTATTTAATTAACAGTATTTGATTAATTTGAGAAAAGCATGCAGTAGTCAATAGCAAAGTTGGTGGGATTGGAGACCAGATCCAATCTCAGGATCGGTCGGCTGTCTGATTTTTGAAACTGTATTATAATTGAAAATCTTGAATCCCATGCAATTAATGACAATAATTGTTTTCTTTTGGAAATATTGTCATGAAATATAGCTATCAAATAAAATCAAACTGACTTTCAAAATAAAAACAAAATTGTTGCCGTCATTACGACAGTGTCAATGGACATCTTATGATAGAAGAAGCTGTTTTACCTTCTTGTAATAATGTATAGAAATACCAATAGCATGGAGGTTTTCTTTTTTTAAAAAAAAAAAACTCTTGTTACAGAAAATTCTAAAAGGTGTGATACTTTTACTGATAATTTACACACACGTATGTTATTGCGAATTAACCATTTATTTTTTATTTTTTTTTCATTTTAATTTTTAAATTTCAATTTTTAAGTGATTTGATCATAAATTAAAAGTCAATTGCTTCTGATTTTTAAAAAAATTATAAATTTAAATGGATAGAGACCAAAATTATAAATTTTCATGATTTTAATTGTGATATAAAAATTCATTTGTATTATTTTTTGATCATTGATTAAAGAGATGAGTGAAAAAGAGAAAGATTATTAGATTCTAATGATGAAAAAGAAAATAACTGTTCACATCATTTTTTAACACCAAAATGGTTTTTTATGCCCATGGGTTCCATGAGATGAAAAAAGCTTGATGATGGTTGTTTGGAATCTTAATGTTGCTTGAAAAACAAATCCAAGTCGAGAGAGTCAAATCTAAACTGGTTTAATTTTGGTTTTTTGGATTTTTTAGGTAATTTTTAGTTGTTAGATTGGTTTGTGAGTATTCTAAGAGTGCTAATAAGGTGTTTTCATGTTGAAATGACTTGAAAACCGAGTTTTTTTGGGAAAAATAATGTCTTGATTTTTCAATCGCTATAGTAGTGGCTGAAATCCACGCTTGCAGATGACACATTGTCTGTCTCAACAAGAGATGTGTCATCTGTGTATTTTTTTTTAAAAGGACAAGCAATATGTCATTCACTTATTTTAAAAAATAAAAAAATAAAACCAAGCCCGGGCACATAGGTCGGGGCTTAAAGACTCACCACACATCTGAGCTTTTCATTACTATGGCCCAGGGTGCTAGGCCATAGGCTCACATGCCTAGCTTTTTTTTTTATTTTTTTTAAATATATATATATATATATATATATATTTAGATTAAATATAAATTTAAGAGGAAAATTATTGAATTCAGTTGAATTCATAATCAGTATCACAAGTTTGGCGAGTTAAGCCACAACACTTAGGCTATTATTATTAGTATTTATTTTTTTAATTGATATTTTTTAATATTTTTTTAAATAATTTTTAAATTTATGTTTAAATTAAAACTAAATATTGTAATTATCGAATTACTATGCTAATATATTATTTAATTAGTTGGCCAAATACAACAATAATTTCAAGGAGATATATATACTAGGTGGATGCTTGGATTTTTTTTATTTAATTTCAAGAAATACATAATTTAATAAAATAGTAAGATATTGCAAAAAAAAAAAGTAGTATTATCCGAACAAATAAATCATAAAAAATTCTCGTGCATGCATTGAGTTTTTTTTTTTTCTTAAGACGCCACGCCCATTATTTAATACAATATTTATAAAATCCACATATCTATGTATTATCAAGACTTTAGTATGAAAAGTCTTTTTGAAAATCATTTTTCCAAGGAGTAATAAATTATTGAAACCCTAACATGACACCTTAGATCATTCAATTAGAGGAACAAATCAAATCAAATAAAATAAAAATCAAATCAATTTCCTTTTCCGATACTTATCAACAACAGCAGCAGAAAAAGAAATAAAGAAAGAAATCCCTTCTTTACTTTTATTTTCTGCCCCTCATCAAATATTTGCAATCCCATTTTGTAATTTGACGAGGCTGGGAGGGGTAAATGGGGAATATATTCCGATATCAACGAGGGTCTTTTTATTTTTAAATATTTAGTTGCTGGCTGTGGAGCCCACCCGGAGGCCCCACAGAGTCCACAGAGACCCCACCCAAATCAACACGGAAAATTTTAGGTTGCCTCATGCTAATCAGCAATTTTATTAACTTCTAAGGGCCCCACCCCATAGGATTAACGAAGACCACCCTTATAATCATCTACTCATGACATCATCACTTCATTCAAGGAATCTAGTTTATTGACTATTCAATTTATTTTATATTTATATCTTTGACCCTCCAAACATTAATTATATATATATAATTAATTAATTTTTATGTATAATAATATCCCCGACCATCAAATAAAAAACATTTAAATTTATATAAAATGCGAAACCTGCTTGTCTATAATTATTTAAAACATTACTA
>Ga0325410_1000212_pt1 | contig 57195 bp, 30 predicted proteins | sample PopdelMetagenome_16_FD_206182 | JGI IMG/M metagenome (GOLD analysis project Ga0325410, IMG submission 206182) | Populus deltoides microbial communities from Bellville, Georgia, United States - Xylem-PdIQD-R3 | ecosystem: Host-associated > Plants > Phyllosphere > Stem > Wood/Secondary xylem... | reverse complement strand
AAAGGTTTGGCAGTGGGCATAGCTCAAAATATTGACACAGGAGCAGTATTAATGCAAGGCTTTGTGAACAGTGATGCACTAGCTACAACAATTTCCTCTCAGAAGGCAACATTTTATAGCAGGTCACGTTCAGCTCTGTGGACAAAAGGAGAAACGTCGAAGAATTTTATCAAAGTTCATGAAATCTATCTTGATTGTGACCGTGACTCTGTATGTTAATCCTCTAGTTGGAATTCATCAACTTTCATCTTTTATTGTGCTTGGAATTGATTTAAATGGGTTCTTTTTCAGATAATTTACCTTGGGAAGCCGGATGGACCTACCTGCCACACAGGGTCAGAAACTTGCTATTACACATCAGTCCCTGACTTGTTAGAAAATAAACAGGTGACTATATCTAATCACTTCTATTTTATTTTATTATGAATGATGTCCCCGTTTATTTTATTTCTATATATATTAAATTTTGATCATTGATGGCAGGTTGATGGAAATAAGTTGGCGTTGACAACTTTGTACTCGTTGGAAACAATAATTTCCCAGCGCAAAGCTGAATTAGCATTGCCACAAACTGGAAAACCCTCATGGACTAAACGATTACTACTTGATCATGACTTACTCTGCTCGAAAATCAGGTACTTAGCTTTATTTGAATTGATATGTAAAGTGTTCCTATCCTCCTTCTCTTGAGAAAGCTTCATATAGATCTCAGAACTATTAAGAACAACAAATTTCAGGGAGCTGTTGCATCCTCTACTTTGTTAATTGATTGTCCAGTTTATTTCACTACTAAATAGAATTGACTGATGAATTGCGCCGAGCATTAAGGTCAAGATTTCTGTTAATGTCTTCAGTTTTAGATCTTACTGTCCTGTATTATGCTTTATAGGGAAGAGGCCGATGAATTATGCCGAACACTAGAGGACAATGAGGACCAAGAACGTACTGCCTCTGAAATGGGGGATGTACTTTATCATGCCATGGTTCTAATGGCAGTTAAAGGTGTAAAAATAGAAGAGGTGCTAGAAGTTCTACGGAAGAGATTTTTTCAGTCAGGTATCGAGGAAAAGAGAAGTCGTGGGCAGGCAAGCTAGGCGTGATAACCGGTGTTTGTGGATTTGTGTTGTTTGTGGTCTTGGCTTCGGAATCTGTCGTCACGTTTTGTAACTTGAGCTGTTTAAATGATTTGCAAAATCTTTGCTTTGTCCAATTCTCGCAATTATTTCCCTTGTAATCATTTGAGAAAGATAAATAAGAGCACAATCTTGATGATCTGCAGTCTACCATCTGGTTTTCGTATATAGGATTCGCTTCCCAAATCCTGTGGTTTTATATTTTTTTATTGCCGCATTAACTTAAAGCAATCAGTCATGCACTTCATTTTCATCTAGATCTCTTAAGATTTTAGTCTTCGTTTTGGTTATTGATTTTTTTTAGTTGATCTTCTTACATGTATACAAGATATCTCATGTATGTTAAGTACAGAAGATCATTGTAAATAATCAAGACTCAAGACAAATTGAATGAATAACTTAACATTGAAAACAACTGCGTCGTTGAAAACAACTGCGTCTGGCTTTTTATAGCCATGCATAAATCCTAACTGAATGAGTAATGATAATACACTGTATCTCATCTCAACTAATGTTACTTAAACTAATTACTGTGTACAAACTCCATGCTCTTCTGTTTAGTTCTTCCTTGATCTTGAGAACCACAATGCATAAGTTTAACAACACTATCTTGAGTTAGATTACACAGAAAATAAAAATGCACATCAATGTGTTTACTACGGTCATGCATAGTAGGATTTTATAAGATCTTGATAGGTGAACTGCTATCCACATATCACAGTGGTGTAACCATTTTTTGCATGATTCAACTGCTTTAGAATCTTTCTCATCCACACTGCTTGGCAAGTACAGGCTGCAGCTGCAACAAATTTGGTTTCAGTTGTTGAAAGAGTGACTATAAGCTGTTTTTTTGAGGACCAAGAAACTGCTCCTCCACTTGGCATAAAAACATAGCCAGATGTGCTCTTTTTATCCTCTAAGTTTCCTGCATAATCACTATAAATGAATGTAACCCAATTGTTTGTTCCCATCATTCTTGTAAAATATTCCATAATTAGCAGTACCCTTCAAGTATCTTAGTGCTCTCTTTGTAGCCTATAAGTAAAGTTCTGTTGGTCTAACCATAAACCTGCTAATAAAGCTCACAACAAACATCATATCTTGCCTTGTAGCAGTGATATACATAAGATTGCCTGCTATTTGTTTATAGTAAGTCTCATCAATTTTGTTACCTTTTCCATTTTTCCTAATTTTGAAACTAGGAACAATAGGATTCATCACTGCATTGCTTTCTTCCATTCCAAAACGTCTCAGAACCTCCGACGCATATTTTCTTTGACAGATATAAATCCCATTATCCTTCTGTAACACTTTTATATCTAAAAAAAAAACCTCATCTTTCCTAAATCAATCATATCGAATACCTTCATCATTGATTTCTTAAACTCTAACGTCACTTGCTCATCATCCCCAGTAAAAATCAAGTCATTGACATAAACACTTACAATTAAGATTTTACCTCTACTGATTTGTTTGACAAACAATGTTTGCTCACTGATGCACTTCTGGAACCTTTCATGAGTAAAGTGAGCCTTAATGCAACTAACCAAGCTTGAGAAGCTTGTTTTAGTCCATACAAGACTTTATGCAGTTTGTAAACTTTGTGCCCACCTTCCTTCTGCTCATAGCCTTTTGCTTGCTCCACAAACACATCCTCACTTAATTCTCCATGGAGAAAAGCAGATTTAACATCGAGTTGATAGATGGGCCAATTTCTCTGAGTAGCTAAAGCAATAATCATGCGAACAATATCCATTCTTGCAATTGGAGCAAATACCTCTGTGTAGTCCATACCATATTGTTGAGCATAACCCTTTGCAACTAACCGGGCTTTGAACTTATCCACCTCAACAAACTCATTAAACTTGGTCTTATATATCCATTTTACTCCAATCTTCTTAGCTCCAGCTGGTAATTTAGTCAAACTCCATGTTTAATTTTTTTGAATTGACTATATTTCAACATCTATAGCTTTCCTCCACTTGTAACTTTTCACTGCCTTTTCATAGCTTAATGGATCAGCAAAAGTTACAAGTGCCATATTCAGCTCAGTTTCTTCCTCTGATAATCCTTCTCCAAAGACATAGTCTCTCATCCAAATAGGAGCAATTGTTTCTCTTCTTTCATGCAGATTGACATCTTCTTTATATGTTGTGTTTGAAGAAATATTTCCCGAGCCTTCAATATCATGTCCATTTGGCTCTACACCTGAGCCTTCAGTATCACCATTTGTCTCTGCACCTTAACAACCATTTGTCTCATCTTCATCAGTTTCACTTTCTTCCCCCCATTCTAAGTCCATTTGTAACTGCTTTGTGTAACTTATATCCCAGTCCCAGTGTTTCTCTTCTTCAAAAATTATGTCCTTGCTAATTACAATTTTCTTTACAACATGACCTGTAACCTTTGGATTCTTCACTCACTCTTCGTAGTACACAACAAAAGCTCTTGTTTTCCAATTTAGTTCATCTTGCATTAGGTACATGGACATGTGCTACACATCCAAACACTCTAAAATGTTCAGCTGAGGGCTTCACTCCACTCCATGCTTTTCTAGAGTCATGTCTTTAACTGTAAGAGTGAGACATTTATTCAACACATATATAGTCTAGTTTATTGCCTTAGGCCAAAAGGTTTTGGGAATCTTCTTTTTTGAAAGCATGGACCGCACCAAGTTCTTCATTGTCCTATTCTTCCTCTCAACCACTCTACTTTGCTGAGGACTGTAGGCTGTGGCAAGCTGCCTCTTGATTCTATTTTGCTTGCAAAACTCATTGAATTTCATAGAGTTGAATTCACCACCTCTATCAGTTCTTAAACACTTAATAAATTGTCCAGTTTCCTTTTCAACAGACTTTTTAAAATACTAGAAAAACTGGAAAGCTTCTGATTTTTCTACTAGAAAATAAACCCATACTTTTTTACTATAGTCATCAATAAAACATAAGGAATACCTTTTCTTGCTATTTGAGATTGGTGTGATTGGGCCACAAATGTCAGCATGAATGAGTTGTAGCCTCTAAGATGCTCACCACTAGCTTTTTTTTGTGATGGAATCTCTATGCTGCTTACTAACGATACAGACAGTGCCCATTGTAGTTGATGCAGGAAGTTGTGGTAGTCCTTGAACCATTTTCTTGTATTGCAAGGTTTTTAGTCCTTTATGACTAAGATGACCATATCTGTAATGCTATAGATGTGAAAGATTTTGTGCATGTGCATGAAAATAGGAAGTTTCTTTGACTTGAGCCCTTGCCATTAATACAAACATTCTATTAACTGTCATTTTGGTTTGAATAATCAAACCTCTCACAAGATGGTAGATTTTGCACATCCCTGTTTTGATAAGAATCACTAAACCTTTTTCTTGTAAATGTCCTACACTTAAAATATTATTCTTCAATTTAGGTACATAAAACACATCAGTGACAACATGATGAATGCCATCCAAATACAACTTGACATTTCCTTTCCCGATTACTGTCATTCTTGTATTGTTTCCAACCAACTATTTAAACTTTTCATTTAACTTATACAACATAGCCTTGTCTCCACACATATGATTTGAACATGTAGAATCCAAGAACCATGCGTCCTCACACTTAGTTTCATACAATTCCACATGTGACATTAACAATATCTCTTCTTCATTATCCATTTCAGCATAATTTGCCTCTTTGGTCTCTGTGGGACATTCATACTGAAAATGGCCAAGTTTATGACACCTATAACACTCTACAGTGGTTTTGTTGAAAGCATGATGTCCCTGCCACTTCCTCCTCCTCTAAAAACTCTTATGCCTTGGCCTTTACCATAAAACCTATCTTCAAATGTCACTTTTAGGGCTTGTTCTTCCCCACTACTTTTCTGGAATATTTGTTCATGTATAATCAATGAGCTTTGCAACTCATCGATTGAAAGCACATCAATGTCCATTGATTCTTCGATTGAATAAATTATATAATTGAATCTATTAGTCAAATCTCAGATTTGTTTAGAGGTGTTCTTCTTCAGGATAGTCTCCAGAATAGTCCTATCAATGGTTTGAAACAAGTAATTCTTCACTTTCAGATCTTTAAGCTTTAATTCCTCAAGTTTTTTTCGTTGTGCTTCAGTCACATCTATTCCTACTTCTGGCTCTACATAACCTGTTTCAACCAAGTGCTAAAATTCCTTAGATCTTAAGAAATTCTCCCCCAGCATGCTCCAATGATCAAGATGACAATCAAAATATGGTATGGATGGTTGAATGAAGTTGTGATTGCCTTTGTTCACCATCTCGCTCTTTTACTCTCCTTTATTTTGGAAGTTATTAAAAAAACTGCAGTTTTTTTTTCCTCAGACCCAGTGGGAGCTCTGATACCAATTTGTTAAGAACATAAGATCAATGTAAATAATCAAGAACTCAAGACAAATTGAGTGAATAACTTAACATTGAAAACAATTATGTCTGGCTTCTTATAACCTTACAGAAATCCTAACTGAATGAGTAACAATAGCACATTATATCTCAACTAATACTACATGATTCATGGAGCTATGAAGTTGACAGCTAAGCAATAATAACAAACTTATTCTAATAACAAACCAACAACAGACTTATTCTAATAATAAAGTAATAGATACTGGTAATTCTCAACAATGTATACAAGATATATGAAAGATTGATTTTATAAAAATGAATTTTAGATTATTGTTAAAAAAAGGTTAAGTTAATAAGAATTAAAATTAACATAAAATCTTTTTTCATGCAAAAGATGCGGCAAACTTCAACTTAGTTTTCTTTCTCTCTCTCTCTCTCTCTCTCCCCCCCTTTTATTTTATTTTTTATTTTAAGCATATTTAATTTTTGTTTTGGCCCTACATATTATTTTTTTTCTTCATGTTTTAATTCCTAGATGTCAAGAAAGGAAAGGTATCTTAAAAAAAAAATATAACAAAAAGAAAAAGTTTGGTTGACCATGAAAAATGATGAAGTTAGAGTTAATGATTTTATCTTAAAGAGGAGAGTTTGATAAATGCAGTTATTTTCTTTAAATATGCTAAAAAAAAATATTGAAGCTTGTGAAGTTTTGGTTTGGTGTTTTGTTTTTAAGGTAATTATATGGTGTTTTAGGGTTAAAAATAAGTTTATTGAGTTTTCTAGATTGTTATTGAGGTATTGTTAGGTGAAAATAAGATGAAAATAGAATTTTTAGGGTTCAAAATTTTAGATTCTGATTTTCTAATAACCGTTACAAATTTGGGTCATTTCTCATGCAAAAGGTGTGGTAAACTTCAATTGAGTCTCTTATTTTTCAATTTTAGCATATTTGTAATGCTCTAAAATTTTAATGCAATTATTATCTTTTTAATTGTTGTTTATGTGAAATTTAGGGGTAGTTTTTTTTTTTTAAATAGTCTATTTTACCATCTATTTAATTTACAAGTACCTCCATATAATATTTATACTTACATGTTAGTGTGATCACAATCCTTACAAATCACATGTATAAGTTTAATTTCAATACAATTGTTATAAAATACTAGAACTTATATGATTGGAAGGACCAAGCAACTTGATAATCTTTTTATGAGAATTGAAGCTTTCAAAAGAAAACACATGCAAAACACATGAGATCACAATTTTTTTTATAAGTATTCACCTCATCATGATTATTATATTTTAAACTATATGAATATAACTAATATCATTAATCTATTCTACATACATTAATCTGCATCATTTTCAATTTAATATTTTGTAATTAATCACCTATGAACTCTTCTTTTTCAATAAACAAATTATACTAATGTCGTCATACATGTATTAACTTCTTGATTTAACACCTATTCCATAGCTCATCTCAATATGAAATTTCACTAATTCCTTCAATATTTAATGAATCCATTGTAACTTTTGCATAATATATTCCATTTCCACATCTTATTTTATCTCTTCCCCATTTAATCCATTGAGTGTATTTAGTTTATGCTATCATTTCATTTTACAACAACCTTAATTTATATCACATTTCATCTCTCCATTACAATTATATATCTTGCCGACTTTCCCAAGCTTTTGTTTTATTTCGACCAATTGATTTTGTTAGTTCATCACATTATCCATTATATCATTATTAATTCATCAATATCAATTTTAATTCCAAAGTCTATGATATTAATTATGGCTTATCCATATTAATTTTTTTTACTTAGTATACTTCCAGTCCATTTCTGATTTACACATACATTTCATCCAATCTGACTCTTTTTATTATATTTTTTATCTTGAATATTTCTTAAAATTACTTATAATACATTTCAATATTTATTTCCAACTTAAGTGTTTCTCATATCAATTTGTGGTAAGTTCTGTTATTTTTCCAATATAAACGTTTCTCTTGCCCATTTATGCCGTATTCAAATATCACATAATTTTTTTTTATTACAAACAATTTAGATATCACAAGTTAAATTTTATTGTTATGACCCATTCAAATATCACATATTAATATTTCATTGTCGCGGTCTGTTTTTTTTTTTAATCATTACTCATAAATATTTTGATACATGCAATGAACACTCAACACAATGGAGTCCTAGTAGCCTTAGGCATGCCCTAGCAACATCAACCATCACTTATTTCTTTTCATCTAATCCACATATCAGTTTAATGCGATATAAATATGTCTGTAATTTAAAATAATTTACAGCTAGATGTTTATCTATTGAGAAATTAAGAATATAAATCCACGTATGTTATCTATACATTCTTACAAATAAAAGGGTTAAGTTTAGATCTTTAATTCAACAATACATTCTAGTTGATATACACCCAAAAAAATAACTTTTTACATATATGTTCGATGACATAACAAAATACTATCTTAACTATAAAAAAACTAATAACCTGGAGAATAGATCAAGATGGTGTGACTGTATGGTGGGGGGAGGGGTGTCCTGCATGTTATATTATATTTCAAGCATTAGAGAGCATAACTTTATTTCCAATAAATTAAATGAATCAACACAAGTATTCAATTGATATCATGACGTAACCAAATAACACTGCCCCTTTTTTACTTAATAACTTTTAACAACTCATTTTATATTTCTATTAATTTGTATCTCCGTATATTAAAATCACGTCATAAAGTTTCTTTCCTTCTCAAGCTAGTTTTCATTCACGCGTCATATAATGGGACTGAGCACATCGCTCAACCTTCATCTCAATAGCGAGTCTATTTCAATAATTCAAATTCCATATAACGTCTAAACATAATGGCGGGTTCTATTTCCTCAACCTCCATGCTACTGGTAGGTTGACATCAACTTTGATTTCTAATGGCAAATTGGCATTGACCTTCATCTTAATGGCAGGCTGACATCAACCTCTATACGTAATGACAAGTTAACATTTCTTAAATCGCATCATCTTCTCATTAGGAGTCCAATTCTTATAATTTCATTTCAAGTCCATAATTACATTTACTCCTTTTCACATCTTGATACTCATCAATAAGATCACAAGATAAAATTTGACTAAAGATTTTATGCATGAAATACTATAATTTAAAAGGGTAGGGTTTAAAAACACCTCTTGCTGAACTCACTCCCCCAACTGCAGAAAATGCCACTCTAAATGCCTTTTTTGATACCAAAAAAAAAAAACCCTTATTAATATCTCATTTATCTCATTAAATCTATTTTCATGAAATCTAAATCTTTTTGCACAATTCTTCAATGTAACCTTTCTTTAACTTATCATATAAAAATTTCAAATTCATTTCCCATAGTTTATATCTATATCCTATGCTATCCAATTTTCAATGACACATATTCCCACATAAATTTCTCTTATCCCATCATTAATGTTTTATATAAATCCATTATGTTGTAATGCCATAATCTTGCCTAATTGTCAATACCCTCTAATTATACACCTTACCTTCCAATTACTTTCCAATATCTCACTTATAAGTCATCAATGTTTCATTATATATATTTAGTTTAATTTCACGTTAGTTTCCATTTAAAATTCCAAGTTATCTATTTTGTTATCTTACTCTACATACCTTTTATTCCATAATCATTATACTTATAATTTGTTTTTGTTTTGTTTTTTTTTAATCTTTACCTCTTCTTATGCAATACATGTTTCAAATATGAGTTGTTAACTTAAACACTCAATTACTAGGTTACACAATCTCTTTTCCTATATCTTTATGTCACCAACACACCATCAACCACAATCTATAAAAACTATCATCAACAATATAACTTCTCAAATATCCACACATAGCTGGCCTTAAAGGGCCTTGTTCTTCCTTATCCATTTATCTCAATTTTTATCTCAAAACCCATCATCACATTTATTACACATTTCACAAACCAACATATAACCATAAACCATTTATCTCATCAATTTATTACAAAGTTTTAATTTAAAGTACATTGGAAATTTAATTACAATTAAATAAAATAATTAAATTTATTTCCAATAATCATCAATATACCAACACATGCTAAATACATACGAATAAACCAACATTCACTTTAGTTCAATAATTTTTTATTTTCATCCTAATATGACCAGCCCTATGCTCCACAAGAATAACAAGTTTTGCTCTTCAATTGTTCATTATTTTGACTCATTCCTATCCTATTCCATCCCAATTACATCACACTACCATACTTTCACATTTCCCTTATTTTTTATTTAAGAGCTCTAATTCAAAATTTAGATATTTTGCATAAAATCCACTTATTCTAACTTAAACTTGTATAATTGAGTTTAGAACACTTACCAGACAATTAAATGAGCTTCGAATGTTAACCAATCAAATTTTTTCCACTCCCTCCTATAATTGCAATGACTTCTCTCTCTAGAATCCTCTTTTCTCTCACTTGATTTTTTTTCTTAAATCTTGTGTTTGATGTGTTTAGACACTCATTCTTTTTAGGAGGAGAATATAATTTTTTATTTATTTCAAATTCCAAAATGCTATTATTAATGGCCCATGTGTCATCTTCTGTAATTTAATCGACTGCCAGTACTCTCGCAAAGCCTTTTCAAAATTTGATTGACTTGAAATTCTAACTTAAGAAAAAAAAATACATCAGAATACTCCTCGTAAAAGTTTATCCTAATTCAAAAGTCAGATTAAGAGTTATGTTTAAAATTGTAAAACCGGATAATAAGTACTTTTCCATGCCAAAATCCAAATTTGCGTCCTACTTCATTTACTTAAATTATCAAGATTTTTAAACTAATTCATTGGGGACTCCTATACATAATCATAATAAGATTTTCTTTTTATAGTTTTCATCACTTTCAGTCAAAATAACGCGATTGTATGTGAGGCTTATACCGACGATCAATATTGTTTTGCTTGTAAAATCATACATTATTTTATTTATAATTCCACTTTATTATTATTACTATTATTATTATCCAACTATTTTCATCCCATTTTATAAATATTTTCTTTTAAATAATTATTTTATTGGACTGAGGAATTTACGTGATTCGTCACCATGTTGACATTGTGCGTACCGATTTATTACTTTATCTCATCTAAAATTATAGTTAATTTATTGAGAATTTTCATCCCAAACCACAACAATTTCTCCTCATAATTTATCATTTTTCAATTAAAAAGTACCCTATTTGACACCGATTTACTAATTTTTGAACCAAAGGTTTACAATATTTGATCTTTGTTTTAGGATTTATGCTTTTATCCTAGATATTTTTTTTTTCACGCTTCAGTCCCTAGATGTTGAGAGATGAGAGAGGGTCTTTATAAAAAGAGAGAAGAAAGAGAAAAAGTTTGGTTGACCATTAAAAGAGTTTGATTTTAGTGTCGATGAACTTGTTTTAAAGAGAAGAGTTCGATGAAGATGATCTTTTTCCCTTTAAACATACTAAAAAAAGTAGATTGAAGCTTGTGAAGTTTTTTTATTCACTCTGGTTTTTTTTTTAAGGTAATTAGATGGTGTTTTAGTGTTAAAAATAAGTTTATTTAGGTTTCTAGGGGTGTTATTGATGTATTGTTAGATGAAAATAGAAAGAAAATTGGATTTTTAGCATCCAAAAACTCGGATCCTGATTTTTCAATAACCGGATATGATTGGTATTTTATCATACAAAAGGAGCGGCAAAATTCAATGTAGTCTCTCATTTTTTAATTTTAGCATTTTTGATCTTTGTTTTAGGATTTATGTTTTGGTCATAGATAATATTTGTTTCATGTTTTAGTCCCTAAATGTCAAAAGAGGAGAGATTCTTTATAAAAAGAGAGCAGAAAAAGAGAAAAGTTTGGTTGACCATACAAAAACCGATGTTAGTGTCAATGAGTTTGTTTTAAGAAAAAACTTTGACAGAGGTTATTTGTTTTTCTTTTAAGCAGATTCGAACACCCATATTAATCTAAAAATAATTAAAAAAAGTATGACATGGTGTCGAGAGTCCTGGTTGTCACCATGATATGCAACTTGCATAGTGGATAATAATAGCGAATCTATCTTGAATGCCAGCTTGGAACATGAAAAAAAAAAAAATTCAGAAATTTAAGAGGCAGGCTAGCTATCCCTTCAACTTTGGTCTATTTTGATGTCTTTGAAAAATCCAGCTACTCTAGCCTTGGCCAAGCTGTTGTTGAAAAGTCCTGCCCAAGTTGTCCAGACATTAAAGCAAACATGGGAGTTACTCTTATGGGGGCAGATTCTTTTCAACACTTCGTCTTAGATCATAACACAAATATTCATTTAGCATAATATGATATAATCTATGGCTTCTTTTAAACAGAAGAAAAAAAGTTTTTAAGTAAGTGTGGATGTAAATATGATATATGAGTAAAATAACTATTTGAAAAATAAATTGAGATTGAGGTGGATGCATGGAATTAAACCCATGTGTGTGTGTGTCTATATATATATATATATATATATATATATGAAATCAAACATATGAGGGGCTCCTATTATTTTATTTTTATTTTGGCTAGTCTCCCACTTCTAATAAAATGTAAGAAGATTTCGTATGAGTTGGTGTATGGATAAAACTTACAGCAAGGTCTCAAAAAATAAGTAATTTATATTGAGCAAATAATTGGAGGGTTTTCATTGATTGGAAACTTATTTATCTTAGCAAATAATTTTTTTTCCACAAGGAATCATAATGTCTTTCTATAGGCAAAGATGTCCAGTCTTTACCACAAGGAATAATGTTGCATCTTACTCCAACTCTCTATATATAAAAGATGTCCAGTTGTCTATTATCATAATAGGATATCATAATAGAAGTTAAAGAGGGTATTTATGATGCATATATAAATTCACAAAATCCAAGAAGTAACTACTAACTTATAAATGTTAATCGATCTGCACGTAAACTGACCGGACTTCCATGTTAATTAAAAAAAAATAATTTCATGGAATTCAAAGCTTTAAATATTGTATCGTATAAAGTGATGAATGAATTTGATTCATTAAAAAATCACTAATGAAAAGAAGTCTAGAATCTTGGATAATAATAGTAAATCCAAAACTTTTTTTTAATGATATTCAAGAAAATAATATTATAAAAAAATTAATAAATTTCAAGAAATTCTTTATGTTGAACGAAATTATAAAAGAATATTTTAAATTATATCTATATAAGTTTCATATCGAAATCCATAAAAAAAACAACCCAATTAATTAATTAAGATGCACAGCACAGATCTTATCTATATAATTTTGCATTTCTCAATAAATATAACAATCTAGTTACACTTAATATTTTTAATTCTCTGAGTTCAAGAATTTATATATAACTTAAACAAAACACATTCGAAACTCTTTAATTCCTGTGGTTGAGAACTAATGATTAGTTATTTTTATAAATATTTTTTATTTACTCATAACAGTGAAATTGTATCTGTACTTGTTTTTGTTTTTCTAGTTAATTTTTATATAATTTTTAAACATTAGACTTTTTTTTTTATTAACGTGAGTATCCAGGTCAGCTTGTGTACATCTTGACTGATCCCACAAGCCCTGAAGTTAACAATCATGTTGTAACCTATTTTTGGGTCCCCGCACAAAATACAAAATAATAATAATAATAAAAATAATAGCAGTGAAAAGAGGATGCCAGAGTGCCCCGAAAATGGTCAAAAATTGGTTGAGGAGGTTCAATAATACAAAGATTGAAATTTGATAGTATATCGTTGACCTGGTGAGAGCCCTATTGATAAAGAAAATTTTATTTGAGGAAGAAATGTACAAATCAGATGTTTATGGACTCAATTAAATTTTATTGAAGGTTTAATTAAATTTATGGAGGGTTTGATCGCAAGAAAAATTGATTTTTAAGTCAATTTGGGTTTTAATTGGAAGAAATTAAAGTTCTGGGGTCAAATTATAATTTTTGAGAGTTGATTTGGTCAAATTAGGGGCTTAATTGCATACATATTGAAGTCTGGTGGCCAATTAGGGACTCGATTGAAGAAATCCAAAACCAAGTACCATAGTGAAAAAGCGCGCAAATTGAAGGGCTGATCTGAAATTGGACCCATTTTGGCGCCAGTTTTCATTTAAATGAAACGACGCGTTTTGGTCAAAACGGCGCCGTTTCATGCATTTCACTGAAAAAAAGAGAGCAAATGGTGTCGTTTTGAACGGCACCATAAGCCTTCTTCTTCCCCTGGACGCGCAGAGAACAGGGGAAAAAGAAGCATTTCCCCCCTTTTTTTTATCCTCTCTCCCCCAAAACCCAAAAAACCAACGACTCGACTTGTCCCTTCACTGACACCACCACACCCTCACGCCAAAGGGCCATGCCCTGCAGAGGCAGGGGCGGTTGTGCAGTAGCCGCCCCCACGCATGCCACCATGCCCTGCACCATGAGAGGACAGGGCAGGGTGACCCTCTCTCCCTCTGCTTATAAATACAGAGGGAGTGCGAGAGGAAAAGAGGACTGAAAAGGAGGAGCTGGAAAGATTTTTTTTAAAAGAGAAAGGGAGGAGAAACCGAGAGAGAGACCGACAGTTTTTAAGGAGGAAAAGAGAGACCGAAAGAGGGGAAACAACAATTTTTTTTAGAGAGAAAGGAGTGAAGAGAAGCAGACCGAAACACTAGAAATTAGAGGGGAGAAAAGAAAAAGGAGGGAGACCGAGAGAGAAGATAGTGGAGAAAAAGGGAAGACATCAAAGAAGTGGGGAAGAACAGGAAGTGACAGAGGAAGAAAAAATACTGGAGAAGAAGAACAACCGCAGCTGCCACTGTGCTTCCTCTCCACCGCCACAGCACACTACCTAACCGCCACTGACACTGCTATCTCCAACCGCCACTGACAGCCATGAAGGGATAGAGGAGAAGAAGAGCAGACAACGAAAAAAAGGCAGAGGAGAAGGTGGTTGAGAAGAGAAGCAGAGGAGACAGGAGAGAAGTAAAGAGAATAGCCGCCGCCTACACCACCACCCCGCTGCATCCGCTGCCGCCAGCGTCGCCACCGCTCTAGGTAACTTTCTCCCCTCCCCTGTCGTTTTTCACTTCAGCTTCATTTGCATGCAGAACGTTTACGTTCTGCAGCAAATGAAGATTAATTTATGCACAGTAACTAGCTAATTATATTTTGCTGGTTACTGTGGCACAGTAACCAGCCCTTTTATTGGTTACGGGCTAGAACATCAACCTAGCCCACAGCATATGGGCCGGGTCAGGCCCAGCACATGATGGTTGGGCCAGATCCGACCCAGTTTTTTTATTTTTTTTGTTAAAAGACAACTTCAAAAATATTTGTTTGTAATTTTACAAGTTTCCCGTGTATTTTTTATGTCATTTTAATTAATATCAAGCAATATTTTTTCATGTTGCTAAAAATATAAAATCCGATATTAAAATACCTGGTTTTCGTCAAAACTTCCACAATACAAAAAAAAACTTGTTTTGAAAAAAAGAAAAATGTTTTTGCGCATACAGCCAAGTGTCTCAAAGCTAAAAAATCATATTTCTTTTTTCATACAAAAAAAAACAATGTTTTAGCATGCATTTTGGCTTTGATAACCAGTTTATTAGAGTCAAGAGAACATTGGCCAAAATTTCAAAAACAACAAAAATTTTATTTTGTTTGTCTTCTAGTATCCGAGGTACGATATTACACGTAATACATATTTCGGATATTAAATGTTTTTTCAACGTTAGAACGGTTAAGTTCTACCCCATTAAAGATAAGAACCTTCTTATTCAGGAGGGTTTTTCTTGAATCTTAGATAGACAGGACCAACAAGTAGAAAACACGACCAAACCTTAGATTTTGATCAGACAAATAAAACAATGCAGCTTACCTTAGGTAGGGCGTATTTGGAGTGCTAATACCTTCCCTTTACGCAACCAGTCTCCGTACCTGATCTCTGAGACCAGTTAGGGTTCCTAGTGACCATAATATTAGGTGGCAACTCCCATTCCATTTTTTTCCACTGATAAAAGACAAGAATTTCTTGTCTCCCTATATTTGCCAAATAGATACACACACAATTGAGTGTGGAGGACGATCACCGCGACGCCACACACATGCGACAAATCATATAAATTTTCAGTGACCTTAAAGTTTATAAAAATCAAACTAGTAATCTCTGAAAAGTAAACTAAGTTACTTTCATTTTTATAAAGCTAAGAAGACAACTTCGAACCTGGAAAATCTGAAATGCAAGGATGTAGGCCAAACAATAATACATTTCGGTCTATATTGATGTGTTTGAAAAATCCATGTACTTGACCAAGTTGTTCCGCCATTAATGACAGAAACGAAGGTACATTCGGATTTCGGAAAGACATTTAAGGTTTTGAAAAAAATAAAAAAAGAGAAGAAAAATATCTTCTCCAAGCGCAGATCCTATATTCTATGAATTTCTAAATTCTCTTTTGTAAGCCAGAAGTAGAGAAAAAACAAAACAAAGGATAAATTAATTAGGAGCTATAGCAGCAAAAACAACAGCGATGAAGTCATGAATCTGCAGATAAACTGGCAAACGATGGTTGTACAACCATGTAATGTACAGAAAAATCGACAATTAATACTGCAAATAGCTCCATTACAAGTTGACAACAAATATATTCCCCTCGTATAAATATTAGTTTCCTATTGATCAATAACGTTTAGGCCAGTCTCTCTTTCAATCATAGATAGCTAGCTCCTGTTTCAAAATTAAAGAGATTTTTAGCCGTTAAGTTTTGGCCACACGAGATCTTTGGCCGTCAATAAAATAAAATGGATGCCAAAATAATTTTAGATGGGTTGACATCAACCCAAAGTTTTTAAATCCGGCCCGGTTCAAGGCCCAGGTTCCGGGTTTTGACCGGGTCAATTCCTATTTTAAAAAAATTCAAAACGGCGTCGTTTTAGTAAAAAAAAAAACAAAAGTTAACGGGTTGCAACCGAGTTTTTGACCGGGTTTTGTCGGGTTAACCGGGTCACCGAGTCAACCCGCCGGGTCAGCCGGGTCACACCGGGTCATGGCTTATGCTATTTTTTCATCAACCCGGCTCGGTTCCAGCCCCAGATCAGCCGAGTTCCGGGTCAACCCGCCGGGCTGGGCCGGGTTTCAAAACACTGCATCAACCCATCTAAAATTATAAAAAAAAATTATTTTAAAATAAAAAAATTAAAAATTTATTTAGAAATGTAATAAATATTAATTTTTGAAATATTTAATGGATCCCACGCTATCTCCCATCACTCTGCTAGGTCCATTCCTACACTTGGCCAGGTCTTTTGTATTGAGGCTTGGTGATCTTCGGATCAATCAATACCCTCGAGCTATTGCTAGCGTCAATCAATACCATCAAATCTGGAAGAGTATTTCATTTGCAGCCAGTCTGGTTAACAGTCAGTTAAGAAACCCCCCAAAAAAATTAATCGTGATTTTTTACCAACAATGCAAATAATTATTTTCCAACATTTATTAATATTTAAAAAATTAAACGTCAACATATTCAATTAATTCTTGTTATTTACTAACATTAGCATAAATAATTTTTTCTAGAACATTTATAAACATCAACGCAAATAATTATATATGCATCGTAATTAATTATGATCTAGAATCGTTATTTTATTATGTAATTGTTATTGTTAAAAAATTACTATTATAAATTATAATTTTATTTAATTTGTGATTTAGAATCGTGATTTTTATTTAAATTGTTATTTTGAATAGTAGTTATTTAATAATTTATGATCAACATCAGTGTTTTAAAAACTATACAATTTTCTAAAAACTTTTCATCAAAACCATGTCATTTCCTTATAATTTTTTTTCTAACCACGTCATTTTTCAAAAAAATTCGATGCAAGAAACATGATAAATATGTTTCAAGATCACATAAGAGGATTGCAGTCCAAAAAAATATACCTTTATAATAAATCACTAATTATGTAACTTGATCTATAGTGGTTTTTTTTTTTTTTTTTTCAATTCGAGATATGGAAGTTCCCTTGCCAAACACTTATTTACCCATCCACGCACAATTAAGAGCTTTTGAGACCAAAACAAACCATTTATTTACTGGGACCTTAAAAAACAAAGACTCAACTCTTACGTGGAGAATTGAAGCATAAATTTGCCTTGTCTTTATTAGCAGCATACAATATCCACTCAACAACACTGGAAAATAAGAACAATATCAAAATAAATTACAAGCTCAATTATTGAGAACAATACTACCACTTCATTATGCTGGACGATTTAAAACTCTGAAGTATGAGCCAGCAGGCCAAGCTTTTCCTTAGTGCTTTGGAGCCTTTATGTAACCCACGTGCGTAGAATTTGCAACCTTAGTCAGCGTTAGGAGATCATAAGCAATGGAACACTTGGACGAATCCTTGTTGTAAAAATAACCTAAACACTTGCAGTCACTCGAACATTTCTTTCCACAATCATCCTCCTTCATTGTTCCGCTTCCGCTTGCATACTTGCTCATGGAATGATCAACACCTTCTAGTTTATAGTAATAGAAATTCTTGGAACCACTAGCAGCTGGCTTCACCGGTTCACAGTTCTTGCTCCAGCCTATTAGTCCACTCGGCAATGGGCAAGCAACACATTGGCTGTCTTCACAAAGCCCAAACTTACCACATCTCTCTGGTAATTGGCACTCGCTATCCCAAATACCCACTTCTCTGGAGAAAAGAGTGAAGGTCACTTCCCAAGAACGCGAGCGTACCAGGTTATTGAAAGTGTAGATTCTGAGATTCCCATCTATCCCAAGTCGAAGGAATGACAATGTGCTGTTGTAGTTGGGCCTCGAGAGAAGGGTTACAGAGCCAGTAGAGAACTCGAGAAGGAGGTCATTGAAATTGTCATCGGTATTAGGGGTACTATTTAGGGTCACATATTGTAGACGACCTTTATCTGCACTAAACCAATCGGATGTGTAATAGATCGATATATGGTTTCGGAGAATTCGGACTCTTATAATACATTGCAAGTCTTTTGGGTTCCATGACCAGGCTATAGGATCCATTGGAGTTTGTTTCCTCCGAGGCTCGGCTCACAAGCCTAGTTACACCTCCGACTCGAAGAGATTGACCCACCAAGAGGGTATCGGTAGGTGAGTCAAAACTTTGCCAAATAAAGTTTCCCCTGGAGTCATGAAGCACCATATTACCATTTGGTAGCATCCGCAGGCCTACAACACCTTTGTTGGCAGTGTTGGTTTGCCAAGCAACCCTACCATCAGCATCTGCTAAGACAAGGTTTCCATCCTCACCAAATGTAAGCGTTGCGTTTTCACGAACTGGGTTTCCTCGGTTGGCTTCCCAAACATAACGCCTCAGCGATTCCGACCTCCTAGTTCCCATACGTATAGCGAGAGTGTATGCATTAGGAGTGCTGTTGTAAAAAAAGAGTTGGAAAACCGATTCTGTTATATCCAGGGGACGAAAAGTTGCCCCATATTCTGTAAGGAATTCCCCAAATTCTCCCTCATTGACATACCTAAATGTGGAATTTGGAGGGACAGTAGATTGGGCAGTGATGGATATTGAGAAGAGCAAGCAAAGAGAAAGAAAAAATGACAATTCCACAGGAGGAGAAGACATTATAATACCTCAGCTTATCTATCCAACTACGAGTGGCATTGATATGAAACCAGGCAGGCAGTTCTTTTATAGCAGATAAGGATGGCATTTTAGTAATCTAACAAAGGATGAGGCTCTTCACTACTCGTAGATCTTTTTGATCGAAACCACCTTCAGTCGTCAAACATGTGCTTGGTGTATTAATGGATGCGGGCTCTCTGCAATAACTGTGCTTGGTGTAATAATGTGACGTGTTTCTCATACAGACTGTATACAGATGCAAGCCAACCGGTCAACTTTGTTCTATATTGACGTCTTTGTTATATTCACGTATTAGACCAAGTTATTTCTTTTCTTTTTATTTAATTTTTTAATTTAAATTGTAGAGTTAAAATCTAAGAGAAATTTTTATATACATTTTTTTTTAAATATAACTGGTAAATGTAAAAATTGCATCCTTAAAATTATCTGAAAAGAATTTAATTTTAATTTTAATTATCATCCTTTATAAACTATACATTAATATATAGACGATACTAAATATGTCTTTCGGCCTCCGCAAGTGCATGGTAAAAGACGAAATCTTTAGTTTTTGATTATAGCTATTCTCCACTTATCTCCACCCCTCTTGCAAATATGATGGTGGCCAACTCGTGGATCAGTGTTCATGAATACCAACACTCCATGAACATGATCAAGCTAGGAATGGAAAACTTTTACTTATTGATAATCTTGTTAATAGCTCAACTATAGATGCACATGAGATATGAACAATCATTTAATGGAATCAAATATACTAGGACTCTGATCTAGTTAAAAGTGGGATGGAGATTGATTTTTTGCTTGAAAATATATTAAAATAATATTTTTATTTTATTTTTTAAAATTTTTTTTTAATATTAATACATTAAAAACACTTTACTTTTTTCTAAAAACACGATTTACCCACATTTTTTAACAATCGCTCTCCTAATATCCTTGGCCCATGCATGGACCTCCCGATTAGGAGGAAACTTTATCTCTTGGAACGAGAGTTTACACTGGCCCTGGTAATTAATTCCAAGTTTATAGCATGGATCGACATATATCTATCATCTTTAGTTTTAGGGGTTTCTTAATGAATGAATAGAAGATCCATTCTTAAGAATTTCATGACACAAGAAGATTTATTGTTTTAAAAAAACAAAATAACAAAAAAACTTTTCTCCTATCGATTTTGACTTTAACAATCACTATATTATGACAACGAGTAAAATTATATGAAAAGACAAGTAAATTTAATCTTTTAAAAAAGGAAGGAGTGAGTTTGAAGTCATCGAGTTTGAAGATTTTCTCATGAATGGAAGGAGCTAATGGTTGTCCAACTATGTTTTGATAAAACAAGTCAATTTTTGAATATAATACAGTGTCTAAGAACTTAAATCTCTGAATCATATTCAAGCAACACGACGTGCAAAGATAATTAAATTAAAATTTTCTTTTAAAGAAAAAAAATGATAAAATAATAGGTTTCGAAGAAAAAAAAATAAAGAAATAAAATTGGCTTAGAAACATGAGGAACACTTTCATTAAAGAATTTATTATTAGTTAAAAAAGAAGAACAATACCTCCAAAATACAACCAAACCCTTATATTTCTCTTCTCTCTCTCTCCTTCCTTTCTCTCTTTTCCCTTGACTTGGTTTGACTGAGCTATATTGTCTTATCTTGTTTTACTATTTATAAATAGTACTTGATGAATAATACTATATACATGCACTATTCATGAATAATAATTTTTCTAGATATTTTTTCCTTGATTTTGAAAGAGTGAGTGAGAGATCTAGAGATCTAGAAGACTATTTATCCAAGAACACTACGCTTAATATCTTTTCACTATACAAAGACACACTAAACGAGACAGAGAACACAAATCTCTTCTTTACTTGAAAACATCATTTTTATCTTCTTGAATTTGTACTTGCTTATCACTCGGGGAAAAAACTCAAATACTAACTTAAGCATCAAAGTGTCTCTCTTTTCACGAGAAACTTATTTTATAGGTATAACTTAGGTCCAGATCTCATCAGCCAGGAAGAGTCAACTTTTTTTTCTGTGAAGTTTTTCCACGACTTTAGCAGTGACACTGTCTGTGGAAACCTAAATAAAAGATTAGTTCATTCTCTTTCACCTTTTTTCAAAAACTTTTCATGGTCGATGAGACTCTAAAACATGGGAGAGTAATTGATCTCCCTACAGGGACTTCAGCTCCCATAGGACTCTAACAAATTTGCAACCAAGTTCAGTTACTTAACAATGTTGTTGCAGCAATGTAACTACATGTTTGCACTTTTCCTCCTACATAATAACAAACCCTTATACATGCATCAAATACATATACATAACTCCAATTCTCTAGAGAAATTAGGCAGAATGACACATGCGAGTAACACTCACACTCTTACACTTAAAAGGAGCTACACATCTTGTTATCACAAGAGACGCTTCAAACAATCTAGTCACCATTGGTTTCTATCACCTCACTCCACTAGAAAAAGACTTAGACATGAGACAACCTCTATGACTCCACAAGTTCATGAACCACACCATAATTCTCACCAAAAGTCTCTATTTTATCGCTGAGTGTTACACACTCAACTTTTCAAAGATTGTGTCTCTATATAAGTCAGTCTAGATAACTATGAGGGACTCGTAGACTCGCGAGAGCACATACAAAATATGAAAAGCCTCCCAGAACTTGTCACACAAGACACTGATGTTATATGCAAAGTTCTTCCAATAACACTTCATGCATCTACACGTGCATGGTAAGGGTAAGCATTTTCAGTTTGGTTCGGTTTTCACTTAAAAAAATAATCAAATCAATTTTTTTAAATCAAAATTGAAACCGAACTGGAACCGGTTCAAATAGACCAGTTTCGGTTTAGTTCAGTTTATTGAAAGGAAAAACCAGAAAAAACCAATTTCATTTTAGCCAAGCATATCGAGCAGGTTTTTCTAAAATTGAAAATAAAGAAGCCAGAGAAGACAAGTACCAGATGAAGATTTGGAAAAAATAATTCTCATTTCTCACAACATCCATGACAGAAGTCGCAATATATAAGGCAAAGCAGCAATCTCGTAAATAAATATGAGAAATGAATATATAATAGATCTACAAAAATTAGAAGAAAAGTTAAAAATTGTTTTGTACAATTTGATAAGTCTCGCTCTTGTTAAGAGAGATCTCAGCGATGAGAATATTTTATGTGCCATAAGTGATTTGTCACCAAGAAGCACCTCCGCAGATGTTGTAAAGATTGAATTTGGGGGGGGGCTCCGGGCTATTGTTTGGATGTTTAATCCACTGAGAGATGAGAAAGGGACAAAAACTCGAGGCCATGACCAAGATGCCATAACTGGTCCATAAAGGGATATAAACTTTTGGTTTGTCAGAAAGATTGAGAGATGAGAGATGAATATGAGGGCTTCGAGGTTGCTTTTGGTTTGCTTAATTCATGGGCTTTCCTCTTTACTCTTTAGCAGTCGACTATGAAGGTGAAGAGGGGTAGTTGAGGTTTGTTAGGGTTAAGAGAAAAACTTAAAAAGTAGATGGAAGAAAGTTATTTATAGTACCAGCGGGGTCTGGGTTTTTTTATTTATATTTGAACCGGTCCGGTTCGGTCCGGTTTATTCGGTTTCAGCCTTTTAAAACTGAAACCGAACCGAACCAAATTATTTTTTTAATTTTTCTAATCGGTTTAATCGGTTTTTTTTCACGATTCGATTTTTTCAGTTATTGTTTTTCCAGTTTTCTCGGTTTAATCAGTTTTTTGTTTTTTTGCTCACCCCTAGTGCATGGTATCACAGTCTAGAGCCTGATTTTATTCTCCACTTTTATGGTCTCAACTTTAAACTAATCTATCACTTTAGCACAAGTATTCATTTTAAAAAAAAGTACCACAAACCTCTTTGCAATCACATTATGAGAAGATGAAAGTACTAGGACTTATCTCCAACATTTCAAATAAGAGATGCTTATATGGAAAGAGTTTTAAAATCTATAGCTACAGAAGCTTTGATTAGTAGAGTATACAACTATTTCCTTTTGGAAAAGTTATACACCATCCCAGATAAAAATATCTTCAGTGTGAAACACGCAATATAAAATTACATCAAGGTGGAAAAATATAGTATAACTAGACAAGGTCACCCACATTTCGATGCATGTCCACCATGCCATCAATTTCCAATAAGAGCATCTAAGAGAAATATTAAGGGGCATATCCATGATTGCTTGATGTTTCCCAAGCTCACGACCTTACCTCTGACCACCACATGGATACAGGTGCTATCTTCTATTCAAGGAAAAGACTTCCTACAACATCCACCTCTAATAAAAGACAACTCAAACATAAAAAACCCTAATAAGTTTTGTCTTTTTCACCGTGACAATAGGAATGACACTGAGAAGTGTTGTACACTAAAAAAAAAGATAGGACAATTGATAACCAGAGGTTAACCTCACCAGTTTATGAAAACAAAATAGTCAAAGCTAATAAGAGAGGTTTGCACATTTACACAATTGTTTAAGATCAAACTAGCCATCACTGGTCTTCTTTAAAAATTTGAATCTCCATCTTTTGAGCCTTTTAATAAAATATTTTTTAACTAAGCTCCATAACTTAGTTTAATATTCATGAATAGTAGCACTATTCTATGAATAATTTATAATTGTGATTTATATCCCTTAATGATCACCTGGACTTCTACTTAGATTAGAACTAACCCTATACACCGTGTATTGTGGAGTCTTTCTTATGTTCAGGTTAAGAGGTCAGGTTATTCACTAGTAATTTGGACAAGCTAGGAACCTAAAAGATAATTAAGAATAAAAAGTTGAGCCCAAACTTTTATGAGCTAGATCCTATCTATTAGGAATGAACCATTAATAAGACATGAACAAATAATATGTCATTGTCATGCATATCCTTTCATTTTATGTTATTATTAGATCTCCACCGATTTTTATAGAAAGTATGAGATAATGGGATACATTGTTATTGAGGAACCAAGGAATAGGTTTAAAAAGGACAATATGATGAGGTGAAAATGTTTTTTCCAAAATTGGATAAAATCCTTGTGGGTTTAGAGACCTTGGTGATAACTTTCCAAGAAAGAGTTGATATAGTCCATCCCAATAGTTCTTAAATAATTAATAAAAAAAACTTTAACAAATAATTAACATACATAATCAATTCAACATTTTCATTCATTTGCACATTATATTTTTTTTATTTTTGCATATATTATTTTAAATAAATAATATGAGAACTATAGGTCACCTAGAAAAGATCCAATTTCCCCTCAAAGTTCAAGATTATGGAAAAATAAAACACGAAGATAGAGCTTCGCTGGAAATAAGTCTAAAAAGGAAAGTTTCAAGAATTATAACTATGCTCGAGCGAGTGCTGCAAGGAATCCTAATAATTAAAATAATGTATGAATGAAAACAAGAGCATTCTAAGGTATAATTCCCTCTAAATATGCAATCTACATCTCGAACACAAGCAAGACTCCTTGTATTCACTCAACAAAACTGGTAGATAAATTATTCATTTTCAAAGTCCTGATATGCTACACGTTTTCTTTAGAGGTAATAGACACCCCTAACTCAGGCATCTCAAATGGTGGACTTGATAGTCAAAGAGCCATAAAATCTAATAACTCAAATCGTGAGTATTGTGCAAGAGGGTATTTGGTGAATACTCAAATCCTATAATGAGAACCTGGATTCATAACAAACCCTGATTGTAGTAGAAAAAGAAAAGGATGATTTAATAATCCAACTACGATAATAACAACATGTTTTCCACATGTTGCAAGAAAAGCTTAGAGCACCATTAGATTCCAAAAAAGATTAAAATGGTAGAAATAGCTCGAACAATGTTGAAGGTTCAAGAGATGGATGTAAAGAGCAAGTTGTCAGAAGATACTTTAGGGTGGCTGCAAGATCCTAATAAAGTTGAGGAAACCCTCTACTGTAAATTCAGAAATAAATAGTTGTTAGAGTTAGCTTTTACACACGACTCCTTCCATGATAAGTCATCTTCTTATGAGCATTTAGAATATATCAACAATTTAGTTCTAAACTTGTTTGTCATAAAAGATCAATACTCCTTGTACTTGGATCTATCTTCTAAAGGCTTAACATGACTCATAACAACCAATATGATACAGAGAAAATGGTAAGAGTTGTCACTCCCAACATCGTGATGATCTTGTAAAAATAAAAAGCTTGGTTTTATTGTTTAGAAAATATGGTAAAAATAGAAAAAAAAACAAGTTGCCATTGAGTATTATAGTTACTAAGAAACTCTAATTGGTCAACAAAAATCTATGGTAAAGGATTAATTATGCTAAATAAAAGATATTATTACCCTAAAACATCCTACTAAGGTATGCTGCATTACTAATCTTATCTTTTATTCCTAAAAGTTTGTTGTTTATAGTCTATCAGTGGTCTATATATAAGATGATAATGGGTTTACTGCAATAAGTTAAGCCCTGGTTGTTGGTTTAAACCTAACCCTTATATAGTCTAGCTAATTTTTACAACTCCCAGTTATTATCCTTGGTGAATTGACAATTCTAAGGTTGGTCACTCCTAATCACAGCTTGTGACTAATTGTTGATTAAGTCAAGTTAGTGAATGATCTATGGGCTTATGTTTAACTTATTGAACCCAACATAAATCTTAGAAAATATCCATAGAAAGTGCCTCGATGAGGTTCACTTGGGTATCACTTGCATTGGAATATTTACTGAATAAGATTGATACTCTCAATTCTAGCATCAGTGAAAATTATGTTGAAAGTTCTTAGTACTTATAATTTGGTGTTGGTGACTATACTACGCTAACTATTAAGGAGAGCTTCATGACTTAGCGACTCAATATTAAAATCTTTAATGGTAAAGTTCTTATCCCTATAAGTAAAGTTATAATGTAATAAAAGGGTTAAATTTTTTATTCAGACCACCAAAAAGGTAGGATATCAATTCCTAATCATTAATAGGTTTCACTATAACAGCTAGTTGATCAACAATAATTTTTGCACTGTCTAAATAGGTAGAGCAATTATGAGACCCTTAAGTAATGGTTTACAATTGGTGTTTCATATGAGCAATGTGAGAACAATATTGACCGGAAAATCACGTCTTAAGGGGCGATAAATACTTGTTTAGAAGCATAGTTATTAAACCCAGTCCAGGGGTTGACCCGACCAAGGGGTCGGGTCCCGGGTTTCATGGGTCAATCCGGGTCAACCCGGAAAAATTAAAAAAAATTAAAGTTTTAATATTTTATATGAAAAAATTAAGAAAAAATCCATGTAAACATAGGCTATACATATTGTAAATAATGAAGTTTAAAAGAATATTTTAAATTTTTTTATCCCAGATTAAAAAGATATTATGTTAAACTTTTAAGTTGAAGTATTTAAACCAAAACAAGTTTTTTATCCCATATTAAAAAAACATAGTTTTTTTCTTGGGAACATAAAGTATATATACTAATGGATTTCAAATCCCATATTGAATTTCTTGGGAACATAAAGTATAAATATTAATGAGTTTCAAATCCCACATTGAAAAAAGATAACTTTTTTTCTTGGGAACATAGAGTATATATACCAATGGGTTTCAAATCTCACATTAAAAAGATACTATGTTATCCTTTTAAGTTGAAATATTTAAACCAAAAAGTTTTTTTATTTCACATTGAAAAATATAATTTTTTTCTTGAAAACATAGAGTATATATACTAATAGGTTTCAAATCCCACATTTGAGAAAAAAAAAAGGGTCTCGCCCGGGTCTCACCCGTGTCGCCCGGGTCACGTGTTGACCCGCTGGGTCTACTCGGTTTGGCTAGGTTGTTGCACCGGCCGATCTTTTGACAAACCCAAACCGGTCCAGCCCTTGGGTTGACCCCCCGGACCAGTTCGGGTTTAATAACTATGTTTAAAAGTGTTTAAATCATACATAAAAGCCACAAGATTTGGACTGATGAATGGTAAAATAATTCTCAGTAGAGCTTGATCTTTCTTATACTAGTTTGTATAGGAAAGGTTGAGAGAGTTAGCAGTATTGAACTTCTTACGACTAGTTCAAATCCTTCCGTGAATACTATAAATTAATTACGAGAATTGCCTGCTGTCAAAATTAATTTGTTTGCAAACAGTATAGGCTACTGTCCAATTTTATGTCCAAATTAATTGAGATGGAAAGAACTTGCTAAGACAATTCAAGCTAAAATAAATAAAAAATCAAGGATTTAAGATTCAAAGATCTCAAAAAAATAAAAGAAATCAAGGGTTCAAGGATTTCATGAACCAAGCTCTATACCATGTTTTCAATATGAAAAAAAAAAAAAAACTCTTTTGGTTGAGAGAGAGAGAGAGAGAGAGAGAGAGAGTACTATCTAAGCTAACTTGGAAAGCTAGAAATTAACTCTAAATCTCTATATAGGAAATTTCAACAATGTAGAGCTCGAGTGTATGCATCAGGGGTGGTGTTATAAAACACAAGTTGGAATGGGAAATTAAAGATAGGGTAAATTATAATAACATATACTTAGTAATCATAATAATTTTTTTAAGATAGATAAAAGAAATGTATAAATTAAAAAAATGATATACTCATTGTTAGGAAAATTAACTTTTTTACTTTAATCTTTAATTATAATTCATATTTTATTTATTTATTAGTTAATATATTTTTTTAATTATCCTATTCATACAATATTTAAAAAAAAAACAATGTTGATATCTACTTCTCTTACATTTAAAATTAATATATATATAATTCAAAAGCTTAAGCTGTTAGGTGAGATTTTAAGATATGATTTATATTATTCTTTAACACATCCCTTTTAGTAAAAGCTCTTTAGACTTGAAACTTATATAGACTCACATTACCTTGTGCTTAATTTTTTTTATCAAATAAATAAAAAAATAAAGATAGTGAGATTCAAACTCATGACTGCTTGATCATTAAAGTTCTAATATCATATCAAAAAGCTAATTCAATCCAAAAATTTAAACTATTAAATAAAATCTCAAGATATAATTTATATTATTATGTATATTAGTGCACAATATATTTAAAATCTTATGATTCGCCATAAGAAAATAAAAATAATATTTTGTTTTTGATGGAACCAAAATAATAATATTTAATAACAAAGCGAGAATCTATTTTTACAATATATTTAGTGTAATCGGTCCTGAATACATCTGGGGCTGAAATGGAATCCTCCCATTAATTTAAAAAGGAAAAGAAAGAAATTGAAATGCTCAAATGTTTTTTATTACCACTTTTATTTTGCTACGGAAGGAAACAGTAAACAGAGAGTTTAAATCAGGCACTTGCGAGCAAACACTGCTCCAGAAATGTCAGCAAGCGATAAACTAGCCCCGCCAAGTAAACGCGTGCGTATAAGAAAACTATAACGATCTCAGTATTCTACTACATGCCTTGGTGAAAACAAGCAGGCCAGCTTCACTGGTGATTCGGCACTTTTATGTAGCCCACATGTGTAGAATTTGCAACCCTCGTCAGAGTTTGTAGATCATAAGTAATCCAGCACATAGATGTCTTTGTGTTGTAAAAGTAACCTGAACACTTGCAGTCACTGGAACATTCCTTCTCACAATCGTTCTCCTTCAAGGGTCCATTTCCATTTCCATACTTGCTCATGGAATGATCAACCCCTTCTAGTTTATAGTAATAGAAGTTCTTGTTACATACAGTTACCTTCACAGGTTCACAGCTCTCGGTCCAGTTCCCAAGCCCATTTGGTAATGGGCAACCAACGCATTGACTGTCCTCACAGAGCCCAAACTTGCCACATTTCTCTGGTAATTGACACTCACTTTCCCAAACACCTACATCTTTAGAGAAAAGAGTGAAAGTCACATCCCAAGAAGCTGAAGTTTCCTGGTTGTTGAAACTGTAGACTCTAAGATTGCCATCTACCCCAAGTCGGAGAAATGACAATGTGCTGTTGAAATTGGGCTTAGAGAGCACGGGTCCACCACCTGTAGAGAACTGAAGACTCAGTTCATTAGCCGAATTGATTAGCCTCACATATTGTAGACGCCCTTTCTGTATGCTAAACAAATCAGATGTGTAGTAGATGTATGGCTTGGGAGAGTTTGGACTCTTATAGTACATGGCTATTCTTTTGGGTTCTAATACTAGACTATAGGCTCCGTTTGTGTTCTTTTTGTCAGAGGCTCGACTCACAAGCCTGGTTACGGCTCCAACATGAAGAGATTGACCCACCAAAAGAGTATCAGTGGGATAGTCAAAACTTTGCCAGATGAAATTGCCCTTAGAGTCATGAAGCACCATGTTACCATTCGGTAGCATTTGCAAGCCTACAACACCTTTGTCAGCAGTGTTGGTTTGCCAAGCAACCCTGCCATCAGCATCGGCCAAGATAAGGTTTCCATCCTCACCAAAAGTGAGAGTGGCATCTTCACCAACTGGGTTGCCTCGGTTGGCTTCCCAAACAAAACGCCTCACTGCCGGTGACCTCCTCGTACCCATACGTATTGCGAGAGTGAATGCATTAGGGGTGGTGTTATAAAAGCAAACTTGGAAAACGGAGGCAGAGATGTCCAGGGCACGAAAATCTGAACTGTACTCTGAAATGGCTTCCGACCACTCTCCAGTATTGACTTTCTTAAATGTGGAATTTGAAGGGACAGTAGATTGGGCAACGATGGATACTGAGAAGAGCAAGAACAGAGAGAAGAACAGTGACGGTTCCATAGGGGTGGAAGATAGCATCTGCTTGTCTGTCTATGTAGCTCCTAAGTGGACTTTATAAAAAACTATCCAGACACACCGCCCTTTATAGCAGATGAGGATGGCATGTTAGTAAATTGAAGGATGAGGTTCCCTGACTATTCGTACATCTTTGTGTAAAAAAAAACATCTCAAGACTATTCGTACATCCTGCTTTTTAAATGTTGCTGGGCTGACTATTGCGATTAATTTTAGAGAGAGAGCAATTTTCCAAAGTAAGATAACTTTTTTTTTGTTGACATTGGTTTTCGTGGAGTCCTTGTTCACCACCACATCTGTTATTTTGCTGGCTACACGACCTCCGCGATAGATATTTTTTTCCAACGATAAAAAAAATATATATATATTCAGACTTTTTCAATGTTTTTTTAATATAAAAAATTCTTTGTATAGATAAGAAAACTCATGGATATATTTAATGAAATAATATTAGAAAATAATATAAATTATATCTTGATACCTCACCTAACAGTTTAAGCTATTGGGTTGAGATGATTCTTTAACATGCTATCAAGGCTTTCACTTGAAGAGATGCATTAGAAAATAATATAAATCATATCTTGTGACCTCAGCTAACAACTTAAGTTATTAGGTTGAAATGGTTCTTTAAAAAATTATTTGTATTAATAAATAAAAAATATTAACAATAACCAAACATGAAACTGAAAAAATTATAAGATAAATGTAAATTAAGATATTTGATCTCGCAAAACGGGCCATTTGTATAGTTGTGTTTAATAACATTATTTATCAAATTGATTTTTTATTTAATCAAATAATAATAAAAATAAAAAAACACACAAAATTGATTGAGTAAAATCAAAGGAAAAAAAAATATCATGCAAGATCACACATCTTAGAAATACTAGCTTTTTAACCAATGTTGCACCGCGTGTCGATTTTTTTTAAAAATGGGATGTGTAGGCTTTATCAATGTGTTTTTATGCAAAAAATTAAGTGTAAATTAAAATTTTTATGTAAGCATCTAATTAAGTAAATCGATCAAATCTTTGTGTAAATAAATGAAAAATAAAGTCATTAATGATAACTAAAATAAAAAAATAGATATAAATCAAGATATTTGATCCTGCAAAATGAGACTTTCACCTAGTTGTGTTTATTAAATTTGTTTATTAAAATAAATCTTTTATTCAACCAAACAACAATGGAAATAAACACACACTTGAAACTAATTGAATAAAATATCATGAAGCCTGAACATATTAAAATAATTTGTTTTAATTTTAAAAATAAAGTTTATATATATAAAACATAAAAAAATATAGATGAATCGGAATAATATTTTTAAAAATTAAAAACATACAAAACATTTTAAAAATCCCTCAATTCAAAAACGGCTAAATAAAAAAAATAATCCATAAAGGAGGAATATTAACTAAAATATAAATTTAGAAATTATTTTAAAAAAAACATACTAAAAAAAGGAATCAACTAAAATAGAAACCAAAATAAAAAAAAAAGAGAGAAAAAATGCTAGTAATAGTCTAGGTGATGCAAACCCATTTAAAAGAAATAAGAAAAACAATTGACTTTAGTTACAAGTCTCGCTGATTTTAATAAGTTGATTCTATTTTAATTAATTAGATGCTAAAAACATATGCAATAACAATTAACAGATATAATTTTGATAAAAAAAAATAAAGAGCACATTAACTTGAAAAAAAAAATTCTTGGAAGTATGAAATTGGATAAAAAAAAAGGAAAAAAACAACTCGAGTGAACCTGAGTTAATGTGATAGGCATGTAACCTGGATAATAAGAAGTGATTCAACCTGGGTTAACTTGCAAAGCCCGTGGTCCAGGTCATAAAATCGAGATAACCCGAAAAAACAATTGAGGAAAACCATAAAGGCAATCTTTATATAATAATAATAATAATAATAATAATAATAATAATAATAATAATAATGTCAAATGATGAAAATAAGCAATAACAAAAATGATTTCAACCCTCACCAATATTTCAAATTCATGATCTGTGTCATTAGATTAGAAGTAAAAAAATGATCTTAAATACAAAATGCAATTAAAAGAATAAAGGTGAAAATAAAAATAAAAAATAAATGGGGGGGCAACAAAAGTTTTTTGATTGGAGGTTAAATTGAAAAGAAAAATAACTTTAACAAAAGAAAAAAAATAAAAAAACATGAGAATTAAATAGGAAAAAATAATACACCATAAAATTTGATTAAAGAATGAAATTGAAAACCAATAAAAAATTAACAAAAAGGCCAAGGAAAAAATAGAAATAAAAATAATAAAGACTAAATTGGAAAAAAAATCATAAATTATAATTAAATAACTGAATTGAAAACAAACAAAATTTTTATAAAAAGACTAAGAAAAAATAACTAGAAATAAAAAAAATAAAGATTGAAATTTAAACAAGCAAAACAAAGAGAGCCAACGTGTACTTTTTAGAGGATGAGATAGAAAAAAAGGAAGAAAAAAAAAAGAAGCAGCCACTAGCAATAAATCACCCATCATTTATCAACACGTACCACAACAAGAGAAAAAGAACGTGACGACACTTATAAAGTGATGGTAGAAAGCGATAATTTTACTATCGTAAGACACCGCATGTGCCGCCTAAAACATGCGAGCGACACCTACTCCCTGGCGCATGCTCATCACGTGCTAAAAACTTTTTTTTCTTGATATTTTATATTACTTAAAGCTAGAAATTCCCATGACCCCACTTGAAATAACGTAAAAAACTATATATAAAGATGAAAATGCCCCTTAAATGAAGCTTTAAAGTAATTTGATATTGAGGACATATAAGTACTTTTATTGTTTATTTAAAAAGAAAATGGTGATAAAAACAATGGACAAAAGCTTTTGTTTTTTGTTTTTTGTTTTTTTTTCTAAAAGATGATTTTAGTACTTCCACTGTTGAAAATAAATCTGTGCCCCAAATGATTTCTAAAAAATGTTTGTGTCCTTATGAGAAAGAAAAAAAATACCCCCCTCTCCAAGGTTTTAATTTGGTGTTTAAAGAGGCGAAATGGGAAAAACATTGTGGTCATCGATATTGGTTTCCCCACACGTTTTAGAGTTTTCTATAATTATCTAAGAATAATTTTTTTTGTTTTAAAAAATAAAGTTCAATTATTTAAAACATTAACAATATATGATGAATTAGAATAATCTCTTAAAGAATTAAACAAATACAAAATAATCAAGAAACAATTGCTATTTAAAAAAGATTAAATAAACAAAATAAAAAATCAAAGAGAAGGAGTATTATTTTCAATATAAATTAAAAAATTATTAAACCAAAACACCTAAAAACACTCTAGACACTATGATAAACTCATCAATGGCCTTAAAAATCCTAAATAATTGCTTAAAACTTTGAAACTAACTCAAAACGAAAAATATTTCCAAGCTTAGATTTGGTTTTTCTTGGCAATTTAAAGGTGGAAAAACTCCTAAGTGGGCCTCCCCTTACTAAATGGACCTCATTGACACCAAGATAGATCATTTTGATTACTTGGATCAGTGTTAACATTTATTTTCTTTCTCTACCATTAGAATTCAGAGACTCGCTTGCTCTTTTCCCAAACCAAAAACTTAAAAATAAAGAAAATAAAGTTTTGAACTAAAATTGACCTTGTCTTGAAATTTTGAAAATTAAAGGAACACATTGCTTATAATTTAAAAAGTTGAAGGACTACAATGAACGTTTCACTCAAAGTTAAAAAAGCCATCCATTTCCTCTTCTTTTTTTCGCTTTGGTCCCTTTTCCTTTAATCTCTGTTTCCTAAAAACTTAACTTAAATTGACCTATAATTTGGTCTTATATGGTTGAAAAAAAAAACATTGTGAATAGTGAGTCCACATTGTTTTATAAGGGGATTTACAGTGCAATTCACATAATGAATTCCCATGTCTTTTAGTATTTGTTATAATATAATTATTCAATTTAGGATACACCAAACTTTGATTGAAATTGTATCCTTAAAATACCAAACATTTATAAAGTTCCTATGATATTTTTAACTTTGCTAGAATATCCAAGTCTACTACCCTGATATATTAAAATATTTGGTAATTTGAGAATAGTGAGAGATTGAAACATTATCAATACCATTCTCCCCACCACCGTCATAACACATTTCTTGGTGGTGCATCGATTTTATGTTTCGATAATCTTTATTCCTAAACTTGAGAGATAGGTAGATAGGTTGGTTTGATGATTAAATATCATATGCACATTTTATTTTAACATATAAGATTTAAACCATGTTGAGAAGTATAAAGTTTTATAAACTTTCTTCACCAAACTATATTTTAGCCCTATATCTTAATTTTTCATATATACTATTTGTCATAATCCAAATTTTGCCCCCACTGTTTTTTCTAAATATTTTCAATATACTAAAAAAATCAAAAAATATGTTCTTAATGTATTTGCATCATTTTCAACATTTTCGGTGTCTTCTCAAAAGAATTCAAATGTCAATTTTCTTTTCAAAATACTCAACTTTTAACGTGTCATTTTCAAAATTATAATTTTTTCTCATTGAGTTGATGTTGACATTGACGTTGCATTTCTCAAAAAATCAAAATATGGAAAAATAAGAAAAAAAATATTTGCATAAAATGATCAAAATGCAAGGGAAAAAAATGACAGACCAAAATATCATTGGAACCAAGCAATGGGGGGAGACTGGAAAAAAACTAAAATTAAGAAAAGAAAAAAATATATATTTTCCACACTTTTCCCTCCAAATCTCCCACACATAAAAAACCATAGGCCCCATCATACCTAAGTAGTCGCCACACACAAAACAAACAACCACCCATATCTAGCTTCTCCCATCTTCAATCAATTGCTCACCCTCTACACGGTCTCTCTCCTGTCCACCAACCAACACCAGAAAAACCAAAAAAATGCCCCACTATTTTTATCAGCCTTCAACTTCCAACCAAAAGACCCACAAAAATCCTAAACCTATTTTTAAATCCTTGCCACCAGCCATTTAAAGAAGAGAAAAAAAATAGACCCTTTTTTTCGCACTATCACCTACACATTAAAAACTTATCTTCACTAATATCTCCTCAACAACGGCACAACGGTTGGCCACCATAGGGCCGTGACAACTCCACCAAGACAAACGACCTTTATACCTTTTCCATCGATAACAGCTCTTATCTTGACCAAAAGAAATAACCCCTGTTCTGGCCACCCACATATGCCAGCAGCGCCAACGCTACCCAACAACCCTTTCACAAATCCACCAAGACCAAGCACCAAGCTCACAATCTCTCTTCTCTTCAACTGCCATCAAAAACTATCATAATAACCATACAACCTCTTTTTCCTTTGATAGTGGCAACGACATCAACATTAGGACAATGGACTCCTTATGTTAGCCTTCTCCTCCTCACTAATAGCTTCTCTTGGTCACAACCATCTAAAAAAGAATTAAAAACAAGAAGAATTAGAGAATTTGTTCTATTCTATAAAGAGCTGTCGGGGACCCCTAAGCTTACCCTCCCACCAAGTGCTGAGGTAGTTCAGTGTGGTCCTTGTATTACTACTTCTTCTCATGGTTTTCTGCTTGCTCTTGTATCTGCAGATGATATTAAGCAAGCTTTTTTTAGTATGGGAGATGACAAAGCTCCAGGTTTGGATGGATATACGTCTGCCTTCTTTAAAAAATCTTAGAGTATTGTTGGTGGAGAATTTTGTTCAGCCATCCAAGAGTTCTTTTCTTCAGGAGAGATGCTCAAGCAAATCAACCACTCTATCATTGCCCTTCTTCCAAAATCAACACATGCAAACTCGACAGCAGACTACATACCCATTTTTTGTTGTAATGTCACCTACAAAGTGATTTCTAAGATTCTTGCTGGGCGGTTGGCTTATGTTCTTAATGATATTATCAGCCCTTCTCAGAATGATTTCTTTGGAGGGCGTTACATGGCAGATAATATAAATCTCATTCAGGAGCTGCATAGGCAGTACAGGCAAAATCATGTCTCCCTAGATGCATCATCAAGATAGATTTCAGAAAGGCATTTGATTTTGTCCAATGGCCCTTCCTTCGTGATCTTCTCCAGCTCTTGGGTTTCCCAGCCAGGTTTGCCCATCTTATTATGAAGTGTGTTGAGACCACTTCATTTTCAGTATGTGTAAATGGCATTCTTTTTGGTTTCTTCAAAGGAAAGTGTGGTGTTCGGCAAAGAGATCATCCATCGCCATATCTCTTCATTATTTGTATGGATTACTTCACTAGGTTGCTAAAGATAAATACACAAAATCCTGGTTTCCACTTTCACCCAAAATGTCATGCTCTAGGAATCAGTCATCTCGGTTTTGCTGATGACATTCTCTTGCTATGCCATTGTGACATGCCTTCTGTCAGAAGTTTCCTTCACTAGCTAATTGTTTTTAGGGAGACATCTGGTCTTGCAATTAACACAGGCAAAACTTCTATATTCTTTGCTGGAATTTTAAGGGAAATGAAGCAGGCAATTCTTCATTATTCAAAGTTCACTGAAGGGAATTTTCCATTCAAGTATCTAGGTGTTCCCCTCAGTCCGCACAGGCTGCTAGCTAGCCAATTCTCTCCTCTTATTCGCAAGTTAGAATTAACTATTCAGAGTTAGATGGGGAAGCATCTCTCCTATGCTGGTCAGCTGGAGTTAATTAAATCTGTCATGTAGGGTATGGTGCAGTTTTGGATCAGTATTTTCCCAATCCCAGGCGTGGTGATTAACAGGTGTGTTTAGCAGGCTACTAGGCTGTGTCAAAATTTCCTATGGACTGGAGATGTGCTAAGAAGTAAATTTGCTCTTGTTGCTTGAAAGCAGGTGTGTTTACCAAAAAAACGAAGGGGGTCTAACAGTCCTTGACATCAAAGCCAGAAATGATAGTTTCTTTACCAAGCAGCTCTGGAACATTCATTTGAAGTCCGACTCCTTTTGGATTAAATGGGTATATCACTACTACATTCCTCATACCTTTATATGGTTCTCTAATGTTAAAAAGGCAGCTTCTCCACTTTGGAAATCAATCTTCTCTCTCCACAACAAAATGATCAAGCAATGTGGAGGGATTTCTGCAGCGCGACAAGTGCTCTCAAGCTGGCACTCTGGACCAGGGTCTTTTACAGCCAATGCATATGATTTCTTTAGATACAAAGCTGATCCTGTTCAGTGGGCTAGTGTGGTTTAGGAGCAATAGTCTCTTCTAAGACACAACTTTTTCTTTTGGCTAGCAATGTTAGGCAAGCTGAGAACAAGGGACAGACTCTAGTTTATCTCCACTGATCCTCTATGTCCTCTCTGTCAGAATTCTAGTGAATCTTATGTGCATCTCTTCGTCAATTGTGTATGGCCGTCTTCTCTTTTAGGTAAGGCTAGATATTGGCTCAAGCTTCATAGTAGCATGCCTACCTTAAATAGAGTTGTTCAGGTTCTTATCAACAACAAAAAAAGGTTGCAGCCGAAAATAAGAAGAGTTTCTCTTACTATTCTAGTGTATTTGATTTGGGAAGAAAGAAACAGGCAAATCTTCACCGACACTGCTAAATCAGTTGAGGTAATCTTCAGGAAATTCCAGATTTTATTTTACACAATCTTGTATTTCCACGAAAAGAATCCCCTAGCCTACAGTGTTGCTAGCTAAACCGCTCTGCTTGTTTTTCTGTTTTGGTTTGGTCGTGTATGGTTTCTGCAAGGATTCTACGTATTTGCATGGATGCGCTGACATGTCGCTACTGTTTGTGGCTAATGAGCCGTTGGATGAGCTAGCTGATGGGCTGCAACTGTTGGTTGGTTGCTTCTGTCTCTGCATGGATGAGCTGAAGAGTTCTACATCTTTGCATGGATGAGCTTCAGGGCTGTTACTATTTTTGCTGATGGGCTGTTTCTGTTCTTGGCTGGGTGGCCTCTGTCTCTGCATGGATGAGCTAAAGATTTCTACGTCCCTTCATGGATGAGTCAAGGGTTGCTGCTGTTTTCGGCTGGTAGTATATTAATTTGCTTTGGCCGTTCCTTGACTTTTCTTTTCTTTTATTTATTAGGTGGCTGATTGTAGTGATTTCCAGTTGTATTCCTATTTGTTTCTTAGGGAGCTTGTCTCTATGCTGTTTTAATTGTATATATTTTCTCTATAATTTCTGTTTTTTCAGCATGGTTACTTTTGATCTATAATAAATTCTTACAATTGATCAAAAAAACAAGAGGATGAAAGAATCAGATATATATATATATATATATATATATATATATATATATATATATATATATATATATATATAAGAAAAAAAAGTAAAACCAACTATTTATGTGTTTTTCTTTATTTTGCAGGTGATGATGTATGACACCGCCGATACGGATATGAAGAGAAAGAGGAGATCTACCTGATCGGTTTCACTTCGCCAGCGATGGCACGTAGGTTCACATGTTGCCACTGTTCATGCAATTCCAAATTCTTCCCAACATTGTTCTAAATTCTGGCAACTTCCCTAGATTATTTCGTGAATTTCAAATGTGGGATTTGAAACCCATTAGTATATATATACTCTATGCTCCTAAGAAAAAAGTTATGTTTTTTCAATATGAGATAATTTTTTTTTTGTTTAAATACTTCAACTTAAAGGGATAATATAATATCTTTTCAATGTGGGATTTGAAGTTCTTTCATGTATATACTCTATGTTCCTATGAAAAAAGTTATGTTTTTTTCAATATGGAATTTGAAACCCATTAATATATATACTCTATATTCCCAAGAAAGAAGTCATATTTTTTCAATGTGGGATACAAAATGTTTTGCTTTAAATACTTCAACTTAAAGGGATAACATAGTATCTTTTTAATGTGAGATTTGAAGCCCTTACGTATATATACTCTATGTTCCCATGAAAAAAGTTATGTTTTTTCAATATGGGATTTGAAACCCATTAGTATATATACTCTATATTCCCAAGAAAAAAATATTTTTTTTAATGTGGGATAAAGGATAACATAGTATTTTTTCAATGTGGAATTTGAAGCCCTTTCGTATATATACTCTATGTTCCCAAGAAAAAAGTTATGTTTTTTCAATGTAAGATTTGAAACCATTAGTATATATACTCTATGTTCTCAAGAAAAAAGTTACATTTTTTCAATGTGAGATTTGAAACCCATTAGTATATATACTCTATGTTCCCAAGAAAAAAGTTATTTCTTCAATATGGGATAAAACATTTCTTGATTTAAATACTTAACTTAAAAGCTTAACATAGTATCTTTTTAATTTGGGATAAAATACTTTTTAAAATATTCTTTTAAACTTCATCATTTCCAATATGTATAGCTTATATTTACATGGATTTTTTCTTAATTTTTTCATATGAAATATTAAAGCTTTAAATATTTTTTTTTTTAATTTTTTCGGGTTAACCTATGAAACCGAGGACTCGACCCCTTGACCGGGTTAACCCCCAGGCCGGGTTTAATAACTACCCAGACTCTCACAGACCATTAGGTTTTCTAATAACCATGATACTAGATGATGACTCATGAATCCACTAATCATAACGTTATTATTAAACCTAAAATCCCTTCCATTATAAAAGGTCTAAAAACTTGTCTTATCGGTCTGAGTTTTGCTTGTTTGCTTGCTTGTTTGTTTATTTATTTTTATTGGTCTATTCAATTTGATTTTAGCATGTATTTTTTTTTCATATTGCTCATTTATCTTTTACATATTGCTCATGGATAAATACATTGGGTATGGATTAAGACCTTCATACATTTTAATTTCTAAATAAACCTAATTTTAGGTTAGATGGGGAGTAGCAGTCTGCATTATGACTTTTAGTCGGGGTTTATATTTAGGAAACATCTGACTATGAGCTACTATGCTTACCTATTCTTTGTAAATCCCCATATTATCTTCAGAAATGTGGTTACTGCACAGATCATAGACCTTTTAAAGACCAAGTAGTATGCTTACCCTTTATGTAATAGCTTAGAACTTGCTTTTATGATATATATTCCTTAATATTTCATTTTTGCTTCAAGGACTCCATATGATTTTCTGAGGTAAGACCATGACTTTTTCTAAGTATAAGCAAAAATATATGTTGTAACTAGCTGGGGGGAATTGCCCAAAGACTAAGGTCGAGAAATTACTGCACATAAAACCATTATCTTTTTAATTGAAAGGGGCTTAAACCCATCTTTTGTTTTATACTCTCTAATGTGTATTGGATTTAACCGAGATGAGGACTTGGGAAAGACCTTTTTATTTTTATCAGACTACAGATTTTTTCTTGTATTCAACAAATAAGTCATGGTTTAGCCCTTTAAACAAGTTAATCCATATTTGATGTACGCGTACATACAATTGCATTTGTAAGCATATATGCGTTCATGTTTAAATGTCATACACGGGTTGAAATATAGGTTCCTAGAAAGCCTCAATTCAAAAAGTTTATAACACCCGATTGCGACAAAGAAACATGAAAGATAAAGAATGTGTTCACCATGATGACCACTTCTAAGAGGAGCTAGATTCCCTAAAGGTTAATTTGGCCTATATCACTATCTTGCTTGAGGGCCTACATCACTACCTTTCTTGAGCAGATTCTCAAACACCTCTCATGTGAAGGCTTATCCAATTAGCCTGTGACTTTTTCAACTATTAAGCCTGAAGAAATGATAAGTGGATAAAGTCAAGAACCCAATGTAATATAATATTTGTGCAATTAACAATACCTGCACCAGCTTTAACAGTTGTGGATGCATTCACCAATGAGTCTCATAAGACAAAATCCTCCAAGTACATTATAAAAAAATAACAACATTAAAAGCCAAAATAAGGGTTATCAAATGAGTGGACTTATATAATCTTGTTCAAGTAGTCGAGATGTATCCAGTCCCAAATGTGGTTGTACCAAAGATGTTTTCTATGCTCGAGTTCAAAAGGTACTCCTAAACTCAGTGTCTTATCACTCACCTCAAGTCTTATTACAACAAGATGGCAGAAGCAGTGCATGATGAAAAATTATCAATGCATTTCTTTTAGGACAATTTGAGTAGGGCAAATTTAGGCTGGTACACTATGCTCAACAACATGAAAATCTAGAAGTGGAAAGACCTCGTAGATGTTTTCATCACGCAGAATAAGTATAATATGGATGTCGTTCCATATAAATCTAGCCTGTAAGGTATGGAAATGGGTGATAGGGAATTTACCTAGGAATATACCTAGAAGTGGTTTGGTGTAGCTATTTAGATGGATCTTCCACTACTAGAAAGAGAGATGACTATCCTACTTAAAAGACCTTACTTTGAGTTCCAGATTGGAAGTGTAACCAAGAACTTTACTAACATAGCGGTTGTGGCTGAAAGAATTTAACAAGCTATCAAAGTAGGAATTGTGAACTCTGAAGTCATGATGGAATTCGTGTTGGGGAATGACTCTCAGATTAGGAATTTGGTTCAATTAGATCTCACTGTATCACTGGCTGTTCAAACATCATTGCCAAAGATTGACATACATTTACCACTCAAGTATTTATCATCTCTTAAACACCAAACATATTACCCCGATCCCATCAGGTTCCATCAAATCATCATTCCTTAGGTGGTGTAATTTAAATGAGAAGTGTGCACATCATGATAAGATCCTCGACCATTTAATAAAAACTACAGGAATTTCAAGTATCAAGTCTGAAAGTTGGGAAGTAAGGGACATATTGAGTTTGTGAAGGATTATGTCATCTATCATATTATCACTAGATCATCATGAACATAACAAATGGTTGGTAAACACTAACTAGACATAAATGTCTTTGGGGAATTTAACCCAAGAAAGAGTATGGTATGTGCCAAACTTTTTTATTCTGTATTTTGGTTTTGGGATTGCATCAAATATTTTAATGAAATAAGTCTTTTCAATCCTTTTTTTGTTTTGAAATTGAAAGATGTTTTTTTGTGAAAGTAATAACTTGGCATTATATTACTATCCATGATTGAATAAATATAATGGAAAAAATGATTGAACTCTATAATGCATTATGCAAGATGCTAAGAGGCAATCCTCACCTTTTTTGAAACTTATAAAACTTACTTTCATAACTGACTTCATGGGTCTATTAAAAACATTTCAATCACATCAGTTTTGAAAAATCCCTTTTGCCAAAATAATCCTGAAAAATTTGAATTTTCCTTTTGATTTTAGAAATAATTTGATGTTTGTATAAAACAGTGTTTAGACACCTTTTATACGATGGCAAACAAATCATTCAATCAGTTCTCATCTTAAGGTGATCAAACAATCTGGAACCAAGGCACAAAATGAAAAATGCACAAAAACCTTGCATCTCATGTCTCTTTGGCCATATTTTAGTTGTACACATAATCACATGTAGTTCGATTTACTAGTCATCACACTAAACAAGGACAAAATTTATCAATTATAACCACTTGTGCTTGAAATGATGAAAGGTCATCTTTGTTATCCCTTCACATTTTAATATATCCCTTATGACCCTTATTTGAGCTTGAAAAAGTTTTTCTTTGTAAGAACCCTGACTAGGATGACACCCATATTGGGAGGTAAATGAGAATTTCAAAAGCCAAAGGTCTATCCTGACTAAGATCACACCCCACATTGGAGGGCATAAATAAGTTAAAAGATCAGAACCAAAAAGAGGTTATGAGAAAAGCCAAAGAGCTCAAGAAATCCAAATGTTAGGGGCATTCCCATATAAAAAAGATGACCAAGTCAAGGTAAAAACAAAATAAGGATGTCATACTAAAGCAAACAAAAAAGGCAAATCAACTAGATATTAAAGAAAAGAAGATTGAAAGACATATTAGCAGTGATCTTAAGTTTTTAGAACTTTAAAACACTCTTTAAGCCTATAAATCCCTTTCTTTTATAGTTAAGAGCTATGACCTCATTGCATGCCTATAAAAGTCATTTATAATCAAGTAAGTAAACTGAACTCATAAATGACGTAAGAAAAATACAAAAGAACTTTTTCACAAGAATCATGATATTGCAAACAACCTACTCGTCATTATTCATGTTGATAAAATAAGCACTAAAAATGAAACAAATTTTCCTCAATAAAACCTCAAGTGTTTGCTCAAGTCTCTTGCTTTGAAAACCACAAAACAAAAGGTCACTTCATCATGCACCTTCACCAAAATTGTTTTAAGCTTGTATCAGGTAAATTTCTGTTTTTAAAATGCAAAAAAGATCATTTGAGCCAAGGACAACCCCAACTTTAAGCTAATACTTCTTTCTCAACCTATACCTTGTCAATCATCAACAAAATATCTCTTAGTGTTAAAAGGTATGTTTTGGGCCTTCGACTAAAGAAGTTTAAACTTCGAGAATACTTTCAAAATTTATGTCTCTAATTTTATTTCAACAATTAGATTTGAATGGACATGATTCTTGAAATTTACGAGTTGATTCTAAAATAAGAAAGATGTTTAAACAAAAAGGTTATTGACCGAGTTTGCAAGGTCCTTGGTAGAAATGACGTTGACACTAAGTCATCCTTGAAAAGTCAAGTAGTTATCCTTGAAAAGTCAAGTAGTTAAGGGGCAATGTAGTGGATCCTGAGAGGGATAGCAGACAATATCTAGATCGGCTAGGGAGTAAAGAAACACATAATCAAATGATGATTCTATAAAATCCATCAAAACTATAAATAATATCTAGCGATGACAAATACCTCTTGATGATAAGCATAAGAATGAGCACAACTAGATTAGTTGAGGATAATGTTGCTCAATAAAAGTCTATGATTTCATAAATTCCATCAGCAGCAGTTGAGAGTAATGCTACACATGGGGGTATCTTTATGTTTGAAAATATAGTTTACCCTTTGAAGGATGGCTATAATACTTGAAAAATATTATCACATGAATGCATTAGTTAGGGGTAATTTGAAACAGTCATTGACAATAGATGATTTGATGAACTCTTTTATAAAATGAGAGTAATGGAGTGTCGCTTCTTCATAAAAGTGAGTGGCAATAATCCAATAATGGTTATGATATGTGAAAAATGTTATCATATGAATACATTAGTTGAGGGCAATTTGCAACAGTCATTGACAATAGATAATTTAATGAACTCCTTTAGAAAATGAAAGTAATGGAGTGCTGCTTCTCTATTGAATTGAGCGAGCAACGGTGTAAGAATTTCATAAATCAGGGTGCATCAGTTGACCAAGAGGCAATATCATGGCTAATAATTGAGTAGAGCTTCATACATCACTTAAAACTCTAGGTTGTACAACAAAGAAACAATTAAGCATAATTGATCATGTGGGAAAAAATTGAGCGAACTGATGCAATGAAGAGGCAATCAAATATATTGATCACATGGACAAAACCTGAGTGGGTTGAAGATTTAAGTTAAGCAACTAGTGGCCAGATCGGTAGTAGCAAACCTTTCCACTAATCATAGGATGTTTTGCAAGAAAAGAGGGCTTATGTTTCCAACCAAGTAAGGATACGTGCATATCATCTAATCCCAAATCATTGCATAATTTTTTTTAGGAATTACACAAGAAATAATCCTTAATAAAGTCTAGCAAGACTCAAACAAACAGGAACCTAACAAGGTTCTGAGCCAAGCAAGGCTCGATTTAGTTTTCAAAGCTCAACAAGGGTTCAACAAAGAAGGAATCTAATAAAATTCCAAAGCCCAGCAAGACTCAAGATAATCCTAAAGCCAGTAAGGCTTAGCAAGAAAAAGTCCAGCAAGACTCCAGTAAAAAGAACCTAGCAAGGTCTTGAGCCTAACAAGGCTCTAATGATTAAAAACCCTTCAAAGTCTTGACAAAGAAAGAGTCTAGCAAGACTCTAACAAAAATAACCTAGCTAGGTTCTGAACCTATCAAGGTTTTGAAAAAGAAAGGGTCCAGCAAGAATCTGGCAAAGAGGACCTAGAAAGGTTCTGAGAGGAGTAAGGCTCTAGTGATTAAAAACCCATCAAGGTTTTGACAAAGAAAACGTCCAACAAGACTTAACCAAAAAGGACCTAGCAAGGTTATAAGCCTAGCAAGGTGCCAGTTATTAAAAACCCATCAAGGTTTTGACAAAAAAAGCATCCAACAAAACTCTAGCAAAAATGACCTAGCAAGGTTCCGAGCCTAGTAAAGCTCCAGTGATTAAAAGCTCATCAAGGTTTTGACAAAGAAAGTGTCTACCAAAACTTCGACAAAGAAAGTGTCTACCAAAACTTCAACAAAAAAAGAACCCTACAAGGTTCCGAGCCCAATAAGGCTCCTAATGATTAAACACCCAACAAGGTTTTAGCAAAAGAAGAGTCTAGAAAGACTCCAACAAAAAAGAACCAACAAGGTTTTGACCTTAGTGAGGCTCCAAACGGATAAAAAAAATTCTAACATGGAAAAATCAGGAAAGGAAATCTTCATTCAATCCTATCATTAGAAAATTAATCCTACAATCAGGAAGTCTCACTCGACTATGAAGAAGTTTTAGACTCAACTATGCAATTAAGACATCTCTAACAAAATCCTTTCTCTATATAAGTCTTTTTTCACATGGGCATGTCGCTCATTATAATGAGACTATTTTGAAAAATCTTTGTATTTTTTACCTGGACAAGTCCTTATTACAATTTGATCTTTTTTTAAAAAAAAAACTTTTAATTTTTCACCTAGACAGGTTACTGATTGCAATGAGACTATTTTGAAAAATCTTTATTTTTTACCTCTTAGGCAAGTAGCCCATTACAATGAGATTATTTTGAAAAATCTTTGTGTTTTTCACCTGGGCAAGTCGCCCGTGCAAAATTTTACCATTTCTAAAAAATATTTGCGTTTTCCACCTGTACAGGTTATCCATTTTGAAAAATTTGTCTTTTTCCACATGGCAGGTCGCCCATTACAATAAGACTATTTTGAAATATCTTGATATTTTTCACCTGGATAGGCCGCCCATTATAATGAGACCATTTTGAAAAATCTTTGTATTTTCACCTGGGCAGGTTGCTCATTACCATGAGACCATTTTAAAAAATCTTCGTATTTTTTTACCTGGGCAGGTCGCCTATTACAATGAGACCTTTGAGAATTTTTTTTGTATTTTTTACCTGAGTAGGTCACCCATGATAATTTAACCATTTCAAAAATCTTTGAATTTTACCTATAGGCAGGTCGTCTAGTATAATTATACCATTTCAAAACATCTTTTTTTTTTTCCACAAACATCATCTTTTTCTTTCCAAATCATATCTCTTTTTCTTTTGAGTGCGTTTTTTAGCCCTCATCTTCGCCTTTGAGCCCTATCTGTTTTTTCTTTTGAGTGCGCCTTTGAGCTCTTATCTTTAGATAGTGCATCTTTGAGGCATATCTCCTTTTCTTTTGAGTACACCTTTGAGTCCTCATCTTCTAGATAATACGCTTTTGAACCCTATTTTTTTTTTCTTTTGAGTGCGCCTTTAAGCTCTTGTCTCCCAAATAGTGTGCTTTCTAGCACTATCCTTTTCCTTCCGAGTATGCTTTCTAACCCTCATATATCGGATAATGTACCTGCAAGCCATATCTATTCCTTCTGAGTGTGATTTCAAGCCCTCATTGCTAAACTTTTCATTAAAGATCTATCAATCTTTAAGATATCTGTGAGTATCTCAAAATTTTGGAAAAATGGACTATTTCTTGAGCTGGTAAATCCATATCCTTTTATCTTTTCTTCTTTACAAGGTTATTATCTAAAGTCTCTTACGAGACTTTCTATTATAAGAAGGGGAGAAATTGTTATAACCTAAATTTTAACCTTTTTTTCTAAATATTTTCAAAATACAAAAAATAAAATAACATGTTTATGATGTATTTGTGTTATTTTCAATATTTTCAATGTCTTCTCAAAAGAATTCAAATTTCAAATTTCTTTTCAACGCGTTCAGCTTTTAACGTGCTATTTTTAAAAATCGTTGATTTTTTCTGATCGAGTCAATGTTGTCTTGTTCAAAAAGTCAAATAAAAAAATAAGAAAAATAAAAAACCAATATTTGGATAAAAGGACCAAAAATGCAAATGAAGAAAATAAAGGACTAAATTGTTTTTGGAACCATGCAATGAAGGGGAGACTAGAAAATAATAAAATTAAGAAAAGCCAAAAAAATATTTTTCCACACTTTTCTCTCCAAATATCCTACACACAAAAAACCCTAGCCCCCATCATACCTAAGCAGCCGCCACAAAAAAAAAAAGAAGAATAGCCACCCATCTTCAGCCTCTCCCATTTTTTACCAATTGTTCACCCTCCCCACGGTCTCTCTCATGTCCATAAACCAAAAAAATAAAAACCAACAAACACTCCACCATTACCTGCAGCTTTCAACCTCCAGCTGAGAGACCCATAAAAATCTTAGACCTATTTTTTAATCCATGCCGCCAACCATTCAAAGAAGAGAACATAAAGAGACCCTTTTTCTTTTTCCTCACTATCACTTACACATTAAAACCCAATCTTCACTAATGTCTCTTTAACAGCAGCACGACGACTGGCCACCACATTGGCCATGACAACGCCACTAAGATAAATGACCATTCTGTCTTTTCCATCGACAACAACTCTCATCTTGGCCAAGAGAAATAACCCATGTTCCAACCACTCATAGATGCCATCAACGCCAATGCTACTTAACAACCCTTTCACAGATCCACCAAAACCATGCACTACCATATAGCTCACGGTCTCTCTTCTCTCCAACCACGATTCCTTCAAAATAGAAAGAAGAATCATCATCACAAACGAGCAATGAAAGCAACATGGAGTGATGACTCAAACTCTAGTTTAAATGATGATGAAGAACATGTTGCAAACATGTGTTTCATGACAAATTGTAAGTGATAATGAAGTAATCTCTTTGAATGATGAATTTGATCTCTCTTATAATGAATTGCTTGATGCATTTAAGCTATTGTATGATGAATACAAGAAGTTAGGTTTTGAGTATAGCTTATTGAAAAAGAACCATGCATGTTTACTTGTTGAGAAACATATTTTAGAAAAGAAGCATGCCTTATAGTTAATATTTGCAATAATATGAACCAACTTGAAGAGGAAAACAAGACTTTAAAAGAAAATGTTGATAAGTTGAACATTGCGATCTTAGAAACCATACTTACTAGTCAAAGATGTGTTTTCAACAAAAAAGGTTTAGGCTATCAACCTAATAAGAATAACAAATATTTAAAAAATTACTTCGTTAAAGCAAACAATCATATGAACCAAACCAAACATGTAATTATTGTAAAAGTATTGGTCACTTGATTTATACATGTCCTATGAAGAATGACAAAGTTAGTAATATAACTTTGGTCCCAAAAGAAAGCACACAAAGGACCCAAGAAGGTATGAGTACCAAAAACCTCATCTTGAAAATGGTTATTGGATAGTGTTTGCTCAAGACACATGACGGGAGATAATTCATTGTTATCAAGCATTACAAAGATTAATGGTGGAAAAGTCATCTCTAAAGACAACTCAAAAGGAAAGATCATTAAAGTTGACAATATTGGAGATAAGTCATCTCCCTCAATAAAAAAAGGTATTTCTTATAAATAGTTTAAAATATAATTTGCTAAGTATTAGTCAATTGTATTATAAAAAACTAGAAAATTATGTTTGACCGTGCATGTTAATCCTTGAAAATGATAAAGTTTTATTTGATTGTAATAAAAAGGGAAATGAAAAAGTTAACTCGAGGTCAATAAAAAATATCATGGTCTCAATATCCAACAACATATTATAATTTTTCTTGAAGGCATGAAACATTTTGCTGATGTTTTTATTTTTGTTTTTTGCATTGATAAAAAAAATGTTGCTAACTAGTTGTGGAGCTAGTTTATGAACTATTATATATTAAAAAATTTTAAATAAAAAATAAAATTATTAAACCCAATAGAGTTCATAATATAAATTATAAATTTGATGGATTAAGCTATGAAGACTATGTCAATCTAATATATCACTATTTTAATATTAAAAAAATATTATTTTAATTTTTTTTAAAAATTAAATCATATTTTTTATTAGTATTAAAATTATCATTATACTAGTTAAATTAATTAGATTATATTTAAAAAAAAATTATAATCTAATTTTAAATTTAAATCAAACAAGAGTACGTTCAAGATAATTCAAAATTAATCCTCATGTCATGTCGAGTTTAATTTGTTTTACTTTTAATCTTTTTTATATTTGACCTGTGGCGGCGGCCAGAAAACTAATACTAGTCAATCTATCTGGAATGACAGCTTGGAACATGGAGAAAATAAGAAATGTAGGAGGCAGGCTACCTATCCCTTTTAACTTTCGCTGACATTAGTCATCATTGGTCTAGATTGATGTCTTAAATCCATCAGCTTGGTCCTTGGCCAGGCTGTTTTTGGAAAGTTCTGACCAAGTTGTCCGGCCATTAATGCAAAATTAGTATTATGCATAGACATGCATTCCATAGATGTTAATTTCAATGGTGAGGTTTTTTTTTTTTTTTTTTTTTTTTTTTTTTCAGAAGATAAAATATTTTTCACACCAACACAACTTGAAAAAATAATTTTTAAATTAGCACAATAATTAATAAATATAAATAACACAGGCAATATTAGGTGTTTTGCGCATGTAGTGTATGCATAACTCAAATTTCAATTTTCTTCTCAAAAATCAACATGCATCTTTTATAAACAATCAATGAATATGAAATGAACAAAAGTAATTTAAAAAAAAAATATGATAGAAAATAAACAAAAGATAAAAGAGAGAGAAAAAAAAAAGATATTGAAGACACATTATAACTCCAATAATAACACTTATAATACTATTATAAAGATACCGATGAGACGAATTCATAAATACTATAGAAAGTCAACTTCAAAGTTGGTGATGAGATATCAATAAGCGAGCATATCGTTGTTTTTAGATGGCATGTTTGACTCACCACTAGTTTTGAAATTAACTTTTCATAATATTTATGGATTCGTTTTGTCAATATCTTTATAAAGGTATTGAAAATGTTATAATTAAACTTCCAATGTGTCTCCAACGCCTCATTCTTTCATTCTTCTTTCTTTTCTCTCTCATACCTTATTTTTTTATTATTTCATTTTTTTTACAGTGATTAAATTACATTTGTTCATTTCATAGCCATTAAATGTTTATAAAAAATCGCATGTTGTCTTTTGAGAGCATGTATTATTTTGGAAGAGAATTGAAATGTGAGTTGCACAAATGCAACATGCATATGCTATGGTATATTAATTATTGTGCTACTTTAATAATTTTTTTTCAGTTATATTAGTTTTAAAAATATTTTTTGAGAATGCGAGCATAGTAAAAAAACTCTTGGAATGTAGTATTAACCTCATACTAATCCAAAAAGGAAATAGCAAAGTCCCTGTCTCACTTTTATTATTATTATTATTATTATTATTATTATTATGTGGGCTGTTCCGTAAATTTTGACCAAAAACCGACGGATTGAATCGTACCCAATCTTCTTCAAAACAGGCCAGCCGATTCCTTTCCATAGTCAGATGTCTATCAGACTATCTCACCTTTAAGTTTCAAAAACCATTAGCTGATGTGTTGTTTGCCACTTTCTTTTTTGCCTTTGAAAACAGCATCAAAATATCCAGTATATGTTGATTGACATAAAACTATTTTTCTTTTTTCTTTTTCCTTTTCCTTTTCGTTTTCGACTTCTTTTATTAATGAAAAAAATAAAATACGAATTCATTTTTCAAGAATAAAGACGATTTTTTCATTTAAAAAATAAGAAATATGTCAACATTACAACTATTTTTCATAAAAAATCAAAATCATAATATATAACAATTATCTTTCATAATATTCTATTCTAATTGTAGAAAGGTAATCCATATTTATTTATTATTATTTTTACTTGCCAAATATATAATATTGTGTCAATTCCCTATGATTTGGTAATCTTTCTTTCATTGTCTGAGATTATGCTACCTATTATTTTTTTAATCTTAACTTGACACTCGAAATAAAACAAACAAAAGTGTAAATCCGTTGGTAACAAAAGTGTAAATTTTTTTTATGTCCGTAAGATATATTCCATCGGTAATTAATTTACCATCAAAATCATCGACGAAAATGCTCCGTCGGTGAATCTTTCATCAGTAATTTTTTGTTCATTGGTAAATCCGTTGGTAATAAAAAAATATTATTACCGACAGATTTACTGACGGAATAAACGCGTAAAAAAAATTACCAGCTTCATTCCGTCAGTAATTATTTAAAAACATTTAACAAAAAATCCATTTTATAAAATTATAAAATAATTAAATTAACACAAATCAACACTCTATAATATATACTCAAAATGCTTGGGAAAAAGAATAAGAAAATCAACTCAAACAAACTTGCAACAAAATAAATAAAACGAAAAAATAAATTCAACTAAAAAAATTCATATGAAAAAAATGAAGTTGCAATTGCTAAAAATTTAAAAATTCTATAAATAAATCAACTAAAAATTGATCTCATATGAAAAAAAAAATCTCACAACAACATTTATACAATTATTAAGAACAAAAACAATTAAAAATAAAATAAAAAACAAATATAGTGAAAAAAATCATGAAAAAAAGAAGAAAAAAGAAAAATCTTACCTTAATGTAGTTGCAAGTGAAGCTAAGAAGAGAGATAAAATTTTTGTAAAGCATATTAATTAAAAAAATTAAGAGGATAAAAAAAGAAGAAGACATACCCGAGTATGGAGGAGAAGAAAAGGAGTTGAGGACAGAAGAGAAGAGAAACAAATATATATTGATGTTTTTTACATATAGTGAAAAAGAAGAAGAAGAATAACAAGAAGAATAAAATTTTTTAAAAAAACTAAGAGGATAAAAGAAGAAGAAAAAGACATACCCGAGCATGGAGAAGAAGAGAAGGAGATGAGGAGAGAAGAGAAGAGAGGAGAAGAGAAAGAAATGGTTATTGATGTTTTTTACATATAGCGAAAAAGAAGAAGAAGAAGAAGAAGAAGTAGAAGAACAAGAAGAATAAGAAATGAGTCTATCTCTTGTGAAATAAGGGGATTCAGGCTTTTTATTGAGACGCGTTAGCGACGGTTTTACCGACGGATAATTAAATATTAATATTTTTTAATTATTCCGTCAGTAATTCTGTTTGTAATATTTAATTTAAAATTTTAATTTCATAAAATTTTTTCAGAAACTGCCAACAATTACCGACGATTTTTCAATCTGTTGGTGATTCTGTCTGTAATATTTAAATAAAAATTTTAAATTAATTGAATTTTTTTAGAAAACCGCTAAATAACATCGATGGCTTTTCAATCCGTCGGTGATTTTTTCCGTAAAGAACAACAATTAATAGTGCAATTGGAAAGTGAACAATTTTGGAGCTCTCTGGAAAATATTGACGGAAAATTCCGTCGGTGATTCCCTTTGTAATTGACATGATGAACAGTGTTCACAGTTTAACAACGAATTTACCGACGGATTTTACCTACGGAATTTATTCGTTTGTAATTCCGTTGGTAAAAATGACACGTCATCATTTTTTTTACTTTGTTTTAATTTTTTTCACACTGTAATTCCCAGGGAATATTTTCGTCTGTAAAATCCCACGGAAATTGACCGACAGAAATATTCTCTCGGTAATTCTGTTTATATTTATTGATTTTCTGATAGTGAATGTTTTCAAAAAATATTTTGGAAATAGAGTCAAATTTTGGGTTATGAAAATTATGAAAAAAAAATTGTCACATTAATGACATTTATACATCATTAATGATTTAGTTTTATAATATAACCGGATAATTGCTTAGGAACATTTACAAATTATGCTGAATTAATTTCCATGACATTTCTAATTGAGTACAAATAAAATATACTAACAAGAGCTAATTCTCCTTTGAAAAAAAAGTGTTGACATAAAATGAAAACATTGTTAACTAGAATTGTGTAATTTCACATAAAAAATATTAAAACTAGTTATTAGGGGTATTAAAGTCTTTTTAAAATTCATATTAGTTATTATCAAATTGATTAGGGGTAAATAAGTCTTTTACTATTTCAAAAGCATTGTGAAACAACAAAAATATAAGAAGAAATTTAACACTAGAATTAATGAGCATTTTTGGTATTTGAAAAATATAAGAAATAATAAAAAAGCAAAAACATATTGAAATGACCAAAATGCTCTTTAAAGTAAAAAAATAAAAATAAAATGGTATCAAAGAGCTTTTTCATATTTTCATGATGCTTTTTTAGTTATTATCATGTTAACTAAGAGGAAATTTGGTATTAGGCTAAAAAAGATATAGGCATGTATGACACCCTCACTAGCATGTTGGAAGTGCTCACCTCCTTCGTGTACCACATCTCGAAGGTCACAATTACCCTACCTATGTGATGTTGGTAGGGTTGTTGTGTCCTCTTCTTTTTATGGTGGTACATGTCAACAATGGTTAGACGATTTATCATTGGTAATGCTTTTTTTTTTAGTTCTTTTTTTCTCCTTTGAAAAAAAAGTATTTACATAGATTGAAAACATTGTTAACTAGAATAGTGTAATTTCACATCAAAAATATTAAAACTAGTTATTAGGGGTATTAAGGTCTTTTTACAATGCATATTAGTCATTATCAAATTGATTAGGGGTAAATAAGTTTTTTATTATTTCAAAAGCATTGTGAAATGACAAAAATACTCTTAAAAAAAAATTTAACACTAGCATCAATAGGCATTTTTGGTATTTGAAAAATATAAGAAATAATAAAAAAGCAAAAACATATTGAAATGCTCTTTAAAGTAAAAAAATAAAAATAAAATGGCGTCAAAGAGCTTTTTCATCTTTTCATGATGCTTTTTTAGTTATTATCATGTTAACTCATGGGAAATCTGGTATTTGGCTAAAAACGATATAGGCATGTATGACACCCTTACTAGTATGTTGGAAGTGCCTTTCGTGTACAACATCTCGAAGGTCAGAAATACCCTACCTATGTGAAGTTGGCCAGGTTGTTGTGTCCTCTTTTTTTTTTGCGGTGCATGTTAACAATGGTTAGACGATTTATCATCGGTAGTGCTTTCTTTTTTAGTTTTTCTTTTCTCTCTCCTCCCTAAAAAATTACAGTTTAACCCTCGTTATTGTGGATATTTCAACTTCAATTCTTATTATTTTTATTTCTAATTTTTTTCCTTGGTATTTTTGTAAAATTTTTATTGATTTTCAATTTCATCATTCAATCCAAATTTATGGTGCCTTCTTTTTTATTTCTTCATTTCTCTTTTCTCATAAAAAATTATAGTTTGACCCTCTTTGTTATGGGTATTTCAACTTCAATTATTACTCTTTTTATTTCTAATTTATTTCCTTGGTCCTTTATAAATTTTTTATTGGTTTTCAATTTCATCATTCAATCCAAATTTATGATATTATTTTTTTTCTTATTTGGTTGTCATTGTTTTGATTTCTAATTCTTTTCTTGACCTTCTTGTAAAAGTTTTAATTGTTTTTAATTTTATCATTCAATCAAAATTTATGGTATATTATTTTTACCAATTTGATCCTCATTATTTTTATTTCCGTTTGTTTTGTTAAAATTATTTTTCTTTTCAATTTCACTCATCAATTATTATTATTTTTTTTGTAAATTTTGATCCTTATTTTTTTAATTTTTTAAATTTTTCTAAATTAATTTTTCTTTTCAATTTCACCATTCAATCAAATATAAAATTTATTTTGTATTTTGACTTTTATCCTTATTCTTTTAATTTCTATTTAATTATTTTGAATCCTTTTATATAATTGAAATATTTTTTTAATTTTATTTTTCAATATTTGTTTAATAAGAATTGAGTTTTATGATTTTTTCAAATAGAGTGCTTTGAGTGTAATGACCCGGGTCACATACTTGTAAACTTAACATAGGTTGGCAATTTTTTTAAATGGGCTTTCTATTTTTTTTTCTATTGAGTTATTCTAATCTCATGATCTGGATCATGAGTTTAGCAAGATATCCTGGACTGGCTCGACTCTAATTATCGAGGTTACACGTTTTTGATGCTAACTCAGGTTGACTAGCGTTGATTTTTTTAGGTTTTTTTTAACAAAAACAAATGAATTATTTTTTTTAAAATGATTATAATAACATGAGAAAAAATATATTTTTTAAAAAAAACAATATAGTTTAATTCAAAACCTATTAGAAATTCTAATTAGAATTGAAAATTTAAATGAAACAAAGAGCTGTGATTAGAGATTTTAAATTTAATTTACTTAATCAAGTTTAATAATATTATCGAAACACCTTTTATGATCTTAATATTCTGTTTTATATTTCTTTTCTTAAAATTTAATATGACCCAGACTGAGCGTGAACGGGTATACTACTAGACGGTGTTTGTTACGCGGTAGCTTCTGCTTTTAAAGCTCACCGCGTAAACATCATGTTTGGTAACATTAAAATGCAACTGGGTTTTCGTGTGGGACCCATGTATTTTTTCGTGAGAGCTGCTTCTCACGTTTGCCAATCTGGATAATTCACCTGGGCACTGTTGGCATGAACAGTGTCATGATTATAACTACTTATATTAATTTTTTTTTATTTTTTTAAAATTATATTTTACTTGAAAAACTAGTGTTTAATATTATTTAATAACACTACATAAATTAGAAGAACATCGCATGATGACATAACATTTGTGGAATTTGATCGCAATTATAATTTTGTTTCTGATGATATTTTACCTGATTTTGTTGCATGCTTAAAAAACCATGGAAACTATAATCCTTATCAGATGAATTTCATACATGATGAAATTGTAGATAAGGTAATGGAATAATAAAAATATTTGATATAAATATTATTTATTTAATGATGTAATAATTATAGTTAAATCTACAATATTTAAATTAAAAACCATCAATATTAATATATATATATATATATTTTAATTATTTTATAACCTCAATTTGAAAAGCATGTTTAATTAAATACATTAAACTATCTTTTATTTAATCTTAATTTCAACCATAAATTTAACCAAATATATATAAATATCAAACTAACTTTAATTAAAAATATTTTTTATAAAATAATTTTTTTAAATGACAATTATAAAAACTACCTTATTCATAGATGCACGAAACTAAAGATAAAAATAAAAGTTATAGAGCAGTGGACGCATGTCTGTGCCACTAAACTCCAAGGCCGTGGCGGCTAGAAGTACATGTTGGCTTTCCTTTATTGCGATTCCTTCAATTATTTTTGTAATCTTTGGACGATTCAGCTCATTTTGTTGGGTTTTCAGTAGCAATTAAAGCAATGAGAGAAGAAAAGCAACATGAATTATCTGGAAATTCCGCATCATCTTCCTGCCTGAATGTGTGTAAATCAGTTCTGCGATCATGGTCAATTTTGATTATTATGTGAGGTTTAGTTTACAGTAATATAAATTATATTTTAAAATTTTATTTAATAATTTAAAATTTTAAATTAAATTGATATTTTTATATAATATTAAAATTTTGATAACCAAACAGTTACGAATTTAAATATTATTTATTTAATAAAAATTAAATATAAAATAATACAAGTTTTTATAACTTTCAATTTTAAAAATATTTTATTTAAAAGAAATATATTAAAAAATAATATAAATAATATTTTAATTTTTTTTATTTGATAATTTTTCATAATTACAATAGGTGAACTGATTACCTAATTACACCGGAGCAGACAAAAAAAACAAAGATAATTAATTTGGATTTCATAGAATAGTGGGCAAAAACTTTATTGACCAAAGAGCACACCGTTATAGACCTACGTGGACAAAATAATAACAACAATAATAATGTTGATGCATGACAATTTCAGAAAACCTTATCGTGAATAGAACAGGTCTAAAATGATTTATTAAAGCTGCCTTTAACTGCTATAAAATGGAAACCTGCAGGCCTTGATTTTACATGTCCAAGCCATTCCATCCAAGAACCTATTTAGAAAAAACAATGCCTTCCCAGCTTAGAGTCTCTCTTTTGGCATTTCTCTCAATCATTTCCTTAATTGCACAGGCTACAGCAGTGACTGTCCCTCTATCTTCCACATTTAAATATGTGAATGAAGGAGA
>Ga0325410_1000210_pt1 | contig 57401 bp, 18 predicted proteins | sample PopdelMetagenome_16_FD_206182 | JGI IMG/M metagenome (GOLD analysis project Ga0325410, IMG submission 206182) | Populus deltoides microbial communities from Bellville, Georgia, United States - Xylem-PdIQD-R3 | ecosystem: Host-associated > Plants > Phyllosphere > Stem > Wood/Secondary xylem... | reverse complement strand
CAAACTCTGTAACTTCAATTGTGTATCTATTGTATGTACATGTTTTTATTTAATTTTTATTATAACATAAGGTTATTATATTATTTTTATATTTATTAGAATTTAAACAGAGGTTGTTGTTGATGAAAAAAAAAAACAATTAAATTGGATTTTTCAATGGAAAAGGTGTTTTTGTGTAAACGATATGGGCTAATATAACATCCCCAATTATTTACACAACATTCCAGGTATATATATTTTACAAGATTATATATATATATATATATATCATCTCAACAATTTTCACAACCTACCAAAAAAAAACCAACATTGTTCCGAAACTTCCTTATTTATATTAAACCCAACCATAAAAATCAACTTCTCATTTTTCTTCAATATCCACTCAAATAAATCACGTATTATGTTATTCAAGAAATATTATGAATAATAAGACAATTAAATTACTTACAAAATCAATAAAGACACACATTTATTGTAAAGTAAAAGTAAATATAAAAAGGAGTGCAATATAATTATATAAAATTACATCATTTGATTAAACTCACACAAAAACAAATTACAAATACATTATCTACAACCCGACATGATGATATGAGATATTTAAAAATTTAGTTAATACCAAATACAATTAGTTTTGTACATAATAATTATTTATTATTATCTCTTTTATATATTTACAATGTCAATTAATTACTAAACAGTTAATTTTTTATTTTACCCTTAACTTTACAAATTAATACAATAAGCATAATTTAAGGACATGTTAGTGTCCTTTCTGGCCTAAACCAAGCATTTGTTCATTTACCCTATTAATTGATTTCTTCAATTAACGATTAATTAGGAACTAGTTTCTTCAATTGCCTATTAATTAAGGAACTAGTTTTATTAATCAAGGTAACTAGTTTTCTCGAGTCGTTGAGTGTTTGATACTGTGACTTTTAGGTAATGTTTGATATTATGATAACGTTTGTTTTTTTAAGTGTTTTTTAGTTTGAAATGTGTCAAAATAATATATTTTTTTCTTTTTTAAAATTTATTTTTGACATCAGCACATAAAAAATACAAAAAAAATTAAAAAAATGTAAAAAAAATCATTTTTTTTTGAAACGCAATTCTGCCTCAATAACAAACAATGCCTTGTAAACTATGAAAATCAGGTGGGGGGGTTTGTTTGTTGTCGCCAAATGCAAAATTATTACGTGGCAGATTATTCATTAATCTCTTCGGCTTTTTTATTATGAATGAAAAAGAAAATAAATTAATTTCTTTATGTATTTTACTTTCCTTTGTTTTAACTTTTAAGATTATGAAATTAAAAATTTCGGTCAGTATTCAATACTAAAATCATAAAGGGATCCGGTTTTAATTTGTAAGAACTAGTTTACAAAAAATCATCATCATCATTGAAAAATAATTAAATTTCTTGCAAGTCAGGATGTGTTTCATTATTGGAAGCCACTTCAAATTGGATTGCGTATGCAAAAGTTATATATAAAAAAAATACTATGTAATAGTTAAAATACAAATATTCAAAATCAAAATAAATAAAAAACTCATCTACAGTAGCATTCAAGAATTTTGCAGCTAACGACACTCAGAACAGGTCTGCATGATGCGATTCATGAAAAAAATATTCTCCAGAATTGTGCAGTTACAGCTCAGAAATAATTTACCATAATTAACTTGTGCTGGGAATCATTTAGATTTAAATATATATTTAACAAAAATTAACCCAAAGCAATCTTCTTAAAAAAGGAATGTAATACAAGATAATATCAATATGTTCACTTTTCTTTGCTAATATTCCAATAATTTATTAAATTCTTTTAATATAGACAATATTATAAAAGATATGTTTTTAAAATCATCTAAAAAAACTGCATAAAATATTGTGAAAATAATCACTATAGTTGAATAAAAGAATCGGTAGAAAATTAATTTTTGGTGACAGCTAAATTTAGACTAAAATTTGAAATATGTATTTTTTTATCCAAATCAGAATACAAGTCAGAAGTTATATTAAATCATATGAATAAATTTAGAAAATATTTGAAAATATAATAAGAGTTGCTTTTTAAAATATTATTTTCTCGAAAATATATTAAAATAATATTTTTTTATTTTTAAAATTATTTTTTATATTAACATATTAAAATAATCTAAAATATATAAAAAAATAATTTTAAAAAAAATCAGTTTTTTTTTAGAAATACTGTTTGAACGGAATTCAAAACTGCCACTTATATTTGCCAAGAAATAGTTCCCTTGTACAGTTAACAAAACTCGTTTAACGTGAGAAGCAGGAACCGAAGATTTCATGAATTTGCTCAGAGAAAATGAATTACCAAGGGAACTGTAGAATACAAAATTATCTGGAAGCAATTCGTTGCCTTCACTGCGTAAGATGTGTTGATGCAATTCAAACACAAATTCCAACTTCTAGAAACGCAATAATTATATCCCAAAATAATGTTTCTCTTGCAACGAATAGCAGTGCAGTGATTCAAAAGGATATCCTACCACCTATGCTAAACAAATCTGGTTAAAATGTCACTGTTCCTCATTAATATTAATAGAGAGCGCACCAAGCCAGGGGGGCGAGGAGAAAGACGCGTGGAACATCCAGTGCCACAATCAATGGATAAGTCCCCGGTGCCTCTTCTCTTTTTTTTTTTTTTTTTTTGCTCTATAGTCCAGAATCATAAATTGAGATCAAATTATAGAGCAACAAGCAAATCACAAACATGCTATGCGAGGTTCGTGACTCGGTTCCATATCTCAAACATTGAATAGGGGATGCAATCCATCATAAAATGGTAAATAGCATAAATCACACTTCCTTTCAAATTAAAGTGTTTTGCCTTAATTGAAAGCAACTGAAAAGGAAGCATTCTCACGAGTTCGAAAGTTCCATTTTACATCAATTAAAACATAACTTTATTTCAAAGGAGAAGAGGTGCATCAACTCCTTTAACAAGGTTCAATAGCATAATGTCTCCACGTTCATCTTGCACAGGCGCCTAGGGTTTCTTTCAAAAGGTGCAGGAACTTATGCCTTCACATTTTATCTTTTGTGCCAAAGGTGGACTCAAAAGTTACTGTGATTATGCCTAACCATAAAGAAGGTGATTCTGGCCAGGATGACTTGCACAAGACAGAGCAAACCAACTCCATTTGCTATATTCCACTTCAGATTTTTAATGCTGTGCAAATCAATCAGCTCTTCCCCTTGAGAGAAATGAGGGGTGTTAAAACTCAATAAGATTTCATGAAAATCTAAAGTTCACAAAGGTTGCAGTATGGCTAATAATTTCACAATGCCTTGCATTGCTCAAAAGAAAATGCAGTGCAAACAGAAATTGTGGACAAGTCAGCACACAGCACAAAGATAGGCATATGATGCCAAAAGATGGTTACAATTTTGGATTAACAAGAATAGTAAGAGAATTGGTTGGTATAGAACCATGGCAATTGTGTCCACCTTAATTGTTGCAGAAGAAGAATGATTTACATCAATTCTCACAGGAATAAAATTCCAGAGTCAAACCACCCCTTCAGATATACATTGTCATTCTAGGTGAATTCTCATGTTGAAATCTGTAATGATGAATTCCCAATAAGATATTCTATTTTGCATTTTAGATCTTTTGATAATGTTGCAGCCTTTCTTTATTTTTTCCAATTTTTGCTGGGCGAGGAGAGGGGAGGCTTGAAAATGATTTTCAGGAATTTAGTCTTAATAAACTGACCAGGATTCAACCTTATCAAGTCTTGGTCATTAGTCAGAACAGAGCTTGTTCAAGAAAAAAAATGCCAGAACAGTAACACAATGCCAATCTATGGGGTGTGACTAAATTCACATACCTTGTGAGGTGGAGTTCCTGGTCTCAAAATGTTGTTGCCAAATCCGCCTTTGCCTTTCTTCTCAGAGGCTCTAAGGATTTGAAAGGAACAAGTCAAAGTATCATCGACACTCATCATGGCGCCAGCATTATCGAACTCACCACAGTAATTTGGTGCAGAGAATATTGTGACCAGCTGTCGCTTTGCAAAAAACTCATAACCATCTTCAACAACCTATTGATCACACTCATTCCCACAAACCAGATAGACATTAATTAAGCACTTCATGATGCTAACACAAGGATTTCCATGCATGGCTCATAACAAATAAGCACATAAAGACACACTCAGAGAGTAAACTAGCAGGCCAAATAACAATGAAGACCCAATTTTTTTATCAAGCCTAAATACATGAAACAAGCAATAACAAAAAAGGAAACCATTAAGTTAGCAAACTCTACAAGTATAAAATCTTTTTGCACATGAACAGTAAAATGCATGCCCTGCATCGCCAAGGCCCTTTCATACAGCTAGAAATCAAAGGCATGAGGAGAAACACGAATGAAACACAAATATTTCTAAGTGAACCGATAGGGCATACCCTGAGCATGCATAAATGTGTGCACTGGCATAAACACACATGATTGATAATGATGTGATCAATCCCATCTATTCTACTTCACAAGTTTCCCGGGAGGTTTGACATGCAAAATTCTGCTGATAGAAATTTAGAAAGTCATTCACATGTCTGCAGCTTTCACTAAAACAGTGAACGATAAATGTGATTCTTGGAGACAGTCCACCCAAAATTGACAGGAACCGAAGTTGGATCAAGAATTCAGGCTTTCAGCACAAATGCACCAATGCTAAAGTATAAGGGTTAATTTAACTAAAATTACCTGATGAGCTCGGCAAACAAGATCAAGGTCCTGTTTCCGAAGAAATTCAACAACCTTGTCAGCCCCAAATGTGTATGACACTCCCCTGTCATTCTCTCCCCAGCCTTCCATATCTTTATCCGGGTCAGCCCACAATAGATCACATAAAAGACCATGGTCCGGCACATCAATAGGGCGAGCAAGATTCCTGATCTGATCCAAGTTCTTCAACTCGGGAGACAATCCACCATGCATGCAAAGGATCTTTTCATCTATAAGAGCAGCCACAGGCAGACAATTAAAGCAGTCAGTGAATGTCTTCCAGACACGAACGTTAAACCTCCTCTTGCACTCATCATAAAACCCATATATACGGTTGATGGAAGCACATTCATGGTTGCCCCTAAGAAGGAAGAAGTTCTCCTTGTATTTGATCTTGTATGCAAGGAGGAGGCATATTGTCTCTATGCTCTGTTTGCCACGATCAACATAGTCCCCCAGGAACAAATAATTTGCCTCGGGTGGGTAACCACCATACTCAAACAATCGTAGAAGATCCGAGAACTGACCATGAACATCACCTGCCATACCGGTTGTTAATGTATAGAAAGCCTATAGAAATTATCTGCAGTATTAGATTCCTTATATGTGACAGATCAAGAAATGAAACAAGTCAATATAGATGATATTCTATTGCCAAGTTAGGTATGAAACATAACTTTCTAAATCTCTCTAGTCTATTATGCCATCACCAATACAGTAACAATACAAAACAAAACCAATAATAATAATACTGACAAATAAGGCACAACAAAAAGAGTTCCCTCCAAAGTTCATTTATACCATTAGGCATTGGAGACAGAGTGATGAAACCATGAGCTCTACCTCCCTACCACACCATAGCTTCTTATATGACAAACTATATCAATTGTCATTATAGGAGACAAGATTCAATGTTGAATGACCATCAAGACCTACAGGCACTAGAACCCTGTAGCCAAAATATAATAACCAACCAACTAGTATCGATTCGCCACATCATCAATGAAATTATCCTTTCAAGATGAACGTGGTTGATCACCTAACATTAAGCAAAATTCAAGCTGAGAAAGGAAAAAATTATCTTGCTTGACCAGTATCACTGAAATCAAATTATTCTCCATTTTATTCCTCTAAAATAAACTTTTAAGAGTTTTACAAATGTGTTTACTTAAAGGTTGGAACCAAATCATACAAGAAAAGAGGAGATTGATTGATACATTCAAAACAAGAAGGCAGTAGGCTACCTTTTTTGTTTCAATAAAAGATTTGTAAATCTCTTGTAATTAGAAATCATCTATATGGAGGTTTTTGAACCACATAAATCTGAAAAATCAACTCGAATTACAACTCTCATCTACATCTTCCTGTAAGGCTAAGAGCTTGTATTGCGGTAGCAAAAGGGGATCGTGAGTATTTCAGGTTTCTTACAAGATTTGTAAATATCTTGTAATTAGAAATCATATATATGGAGATTTTTTAACCACAAAAATTTGTAAAGTCAAGTCGTATTACACCTCTCATTTAAGGCTTCCAGTAAAGCTACGAGCTTGTACCACGATAGCAAAAGGAGAATCATGAGCATATTCCAGGTTTCTTAGAAGACTAACAGCCTGCGGAACGGGCAACTCAAAAGCTATAGCAGCAAGATTTTAATGTAACAACAGTGATGGTAAGAACTGATAAAAGCTGATTCTTGACCTTTACTCAGACAATTTGATGCAATAAATTACATTTATTTCACCTTAATCGCATTAGATAAAATAAAAAATGTATTCCTTTCTGAGGACAAGGCTATCACCACCTCCCACCTCCCCAAAACAGACCATAAAAGTTTTAGAAAGGCTCCTGCTCAAAGCATGCATGCATTTTCATGGCTATACAGTCCCCAAAGACCTAGAAAAAGGCAAAGCTGTGTGTTTTATATGATACCAGTCCATGCTAACAAGTATGCAACTCCTTGCAATTACCATCAACTGAACTCCTTGCAGTTACCATCAACTGAACGTAAGACCAACACTATCCCTTCCTAAAAGAAGTGTTATTAACTCAATTCAGATCCCAAGCACTTACTTGAAGCCTACATACTCTGCTATGTGTCACAGTATCCCAATAAAATCCTAGGCAGAGAGAGCGAAGAGTAGGGAAACTTACAAAGGCTAAGCTACCAAAATTCCTCAATGACTGTCCATAACATAACCCGAACAAACCATCACAAAACAGCCATGGAATATCTACATGGAACACGCCCTGCCTAAGGCTCCAGCAATTGTCTAATTATTTCTTTACATTTGTTTCCCTTCTTGCCAACCATAACGGAAGAGAGGAACATGACAGCTAAAAAAATTAGATAAGATATATCTCACGTCATAAACACAATTACAGAGACAACCACTGCCTAAGTCATTCATTCAATTCCAGTAGTTTTAGCATCATGATAAATTAAAAACCACCCTCTACTCGCACTGATTACATGGATACCAATCACTTTAAGAGTTCTACAAAAAAAATCATTCACGTGGTTACTATCCTAACTACCATACTCTCTAATGATTCCATGACGCAACTTCCATTCAATTAATACATGCTACCTCTTCCACCAATCAAGCAACTCACTTGCCATTCGCCATCCAAGTAGCCAGCTTACAAACAACACAAAGCCAGTAGTCCATTCAATTAATACATACTACCTCTTCCACCAATCAAGCAACTCACTTGCCATTAGTCATCCATGTAGCCAGCTTATAAACAAACACAAAGCCAGTAGTCATCTCAGAACTACAAATATTCAATGATGTTTAAAACATTTCCTATTGAATGCTCCTGTCTTACATTCTTAACTTATGTCTCCACAAACTATTACAGAAAAAGAATCGAAGTTCACATCCCTGGTCCTCCTTTTATCATCTATCAGGAAAAAAAAAACAATTATTCACCTGCTCGCTTTCGCAGCTATTTTCTTACCGGCGTGAATATTCCACTCTATTTGTCCACAAATGAGCTCTAAAACTACTTCTCAAATTTCACACAAATAAGTTCAAATTCACAGTATATTAAACCAAAAAAAAATGAAAAACTGAAAAGAGAAAGAAGAAAGAGGAGACTTTTCCACTTTTCCATTTCTTTACCACAGATCTTAATAGGTGCTTCAAGCTCGAGAAGATTTGGCTGACTAAGAAAAACCTCCTTAGAAGCCAAACAAAGCTGCTTGATTTCCGCCTCAGTCAAATGAACTTGTTTCGTCGTCCTCCCATTCTTCGCTTCCACTAACCGCCGTATTATGTCGTCAAGTAAACTATCGTCCATTAAAACAAACCCTAGCAAAAAACAAACCCTAACAAAAGCAACAAGTAAAACAACTCTCCCTCGCGATAAAGATTTCTTTGCTTTCCTTAAAGTGACAAAAGAGATTGCGGCGTTAAAACTAACGGCGGGATATGTGAGATTCTGGTAGTGGACAGTATCAATGGGTAAGGTTAGTGGCGGCTATTTTCCCGCCTGGCGTTGACAGACGGAGTTAGAACAAAAATAATATTTACTGATGATTCGTGTTTTTAAAAAAAAAAACATTTTTTTATTTTAAATTAAGTTTTTTTGTTTTTTTTATAATTTTCATATACTAATATCAAAATTAAATCTTAAAAAATAAAAAATATTATTTTAATATATTTTTAAATCAAAATATTTAAACAAATAACCAAAAAATTACAAACAGTAGTTATTATGGAAGATGAGGAGCCCCAGAAAATTTAAAAACTAGCCGGGTTTTATCGTTTAATAATTCAAACAGATTTTGAATTTGTGATGAGATTAGCCCATCCTTTCAATTCTATTGAAGTCAAAATTATTAACCAAAGAAAGACGCGTGGCGGACGTTGATTAGCTGAAATCTCAATCAAAGTTTGACAACTGGCCAAATTTGATCTTGACAGAAATTGGAAAATTGGATTACACTTGAAGGAACTAGCTATACCCTAAATATCAGAAATCCAGTTGTTTTTCTTTTTTGTTGTCTGTGTTTTTTATTAATTAGATAATTGAATTCTCATTATTAATTTTGAATTCAGTTGAGTTAGGTGTTGTCGTTTTACTATGCATTGAATCATACCCATTTGATTTAGATTTAACAAACATGATAAAATCTAACATGAGAGGATTTCAATTATCATATCTACAGCTTTAAATAAAAAAAATGAAAACATAACCGAACTAATTTAGAATATTTTTGCCTTTTCTTTTCTGTATTATTATATATTTAAGTGGTAATTTTTTTATTTTATTTTCAAGTATCATTACAATTTTACTTGATAACATGGGCAAATTTCGATTTTTTTTTCCTTACAAATTTATCAATATTCTGCTTTTACTCTTGTGGTTTATATTTTTTTGAATGTTATCGTTTTGATGCTATCCCTTGGTGTTAAAAAGTTTACTTTAAAAAATTTATTTATGAGTTTTTCTAGGTTTTTAGTTATTTGCTGTGAGATGTCATGACACGTATCATATATGTGAACTTGAGAGGGCAAAATAAAAAAGAAGAGCAGAAGTAAAACAAAAATATAAAAAAGTTAGCTCTGTGTTGGTTATTTAGTGGCAAATAGGAGAAAATGAAAATCTTTATAGGAAGAGATGGAACATTGTTAAATTTACAAGGCAAAATATAGGTTTTTTCCTTGATATATATATATAAGAAAAAATATTGATTCATTAAAAAAATAGATGGGATCCTTCACATTTAATTAAACTAAAAAATGTCAGTTCTTAACAAATCTATTATTGAAGTATGAAATTGAAAAAAAATTAATTTTAAAAAGGCAACAAAAAAAACTTGAGTCAATTTGGGTTAACCTGTTGAATCTACCACTCGAGTTGTGAAACAATGATAATTTCATTAAAAAAAACTATGTTTTTCTAAAAAAACAAACAGAGTGAAAAAAATATTTATCCCACCATAATCCAAAAAAAATATTATTAGTGTATAATTTTTTTAAAAATAAATTCTTTGATTTTGATTTTATTTAAATGAAACAAAAAAAAAACTCAAGGAAAACCCTTTAAAAATGAGCCCTAAGAGTCTAGTCCTAATGGACTAGTTTGTGGGCTCAAAGCAAGGACAGGCTTATGCGCTTGCCCCATTTAAATTTATTTTTTTTGCTTAATTATGCAGACGACATGTTGTTTGTCTAACCGATTTTTTTATAGGTGATGTGGACGACATGTTGTCTATCTCTCCGGTTCTCAATGACTCAAATAATTGAAAACTCAGGGTTGGGGTTTTTCAACCCCAAAGTTCATTTCTCTCCTGTTTTTTTTTTTTTACCCAAAAAACACCTCCAATCATAACCTAAAAACCAACATAAACCCTTTAATTCCTTTAAACAACAAAAAAAAAATTGGTCAAAAAATGAGAAATTAACTTGAAATCCAAAAATTTACTAAGGTTAAATCTATATTTTCAGGTCATTTCAAGGCAAAATAACACATAATCTAAACCTCTCTCGTCAAATAAAATCTGTGGACACCAAGACCGAACTTTTTTATGGCCAGAATTGGTGTTAACGGCAACTTTCTCTTTTTGTTGCTATAATTCAACAACATTTCTCTCTCACCTCTATAACCAGGAAATAAAAATAAGAGAAATGAAGTTTTGTAATAAAATTAAATTTAGAAATATTGAGGGACTGAAAATGTATCATTGGAAAAGTAGAAGGACAAAAGTAAACTTTCATGTGCAAACTTTAGAACGGTCACTTATTTTACATGTCTTTTTCACCTTAGTCCTCTGTATTTAATTTTGTATTCCTTAATAATTTAACTTAAATTGGCCTTAGATTTGGTTTTGGAAGAGTGAACTTGAAAAAAAAATGACGGGAAAAAAGATTGTGAACAATAAATTCATGGTGTTTTATGAGGAACCCCCTCCCCGGTTTTGTTAATGTGGATGCTTTTCATTTGTACATGTCCATTTACACATACACACATTAAAAAAAAAAAAACTAAAGGTGAAGGAGAAGTTATTATAGCTCAAGACTCAAACTACTATTAATTTGAATAGTGTAAAGACAATTGTTGCATGACAATTAAACTTTTGAACTAGATATTTAACTCAAGATGATCTTTTCATCATGATATAAATGTTTTTTTACAAAATAAATAAGGTTAGATTAGTCATTTTATTTTTTATTGCACAGTAAAATTTCTAATTTAACTTTAGAATAAAATAATCTAATGCCTAATATTCGGGGAATTTTTTGTATTTTCAATTTTTAAGAATAATATAATCATTTTGATGTCCTTAAAGACAAAACCAACAAAACTCCAACTTAGGGGCTGTTTTGTTATTTTACATTGGTTTTATTATAAATTTTAAATGTACTCATGGGTATTCTTGTAAGTTATAGTTATTAAATATAATAAAAAAAAATTATTGGTATGTGCAATGCATGCACTAGTGTGTGAACAACCCCTGAATTATTTGTGCGGTGTAAGAAGGGTCGTATGACCATCTATCGCCGCCTTTTAGGGTAGCTTTTAAAAGGTCTTGACTGCCCTAATGCAATGAGACAATGTATGTGTAATATCTCACATCGGCGGGTGAGAAGTTGGTAGCTGACCTTACTAGCAATGCCGAATGCTAGCATGTCAGACGCGTTTTGAAGCTATGTGTGGCCACCAAGAACAAAACTGTGAGGACAGTAAGGCTCAAAGCGAACAATATCTGGCAGGTTAGGTTGGGTTGTGACTTTTGGTATCAGAGCCGACCTCACTGGCTGTTCGGTGGTGCTGACAGGGTCGTCGAGCTTCTTAATGGGGGTGAATTGTAATATTCCACATCGGTGGGTGAAGAGTTGATAACTAGCTTTATTAGTAGTGCTGGTTGCTAACTTGTCAGAGGCGTTTTGGGGTTATACATGGTCACCAAAAACAAAACCGTGATGGCAATAAGGCCTAAAGCAGATAATATCTAGCTGGTGGGGCCGAATTGTGACTATATGCCCCTAACAAGCATCTAATTTGGCTATAGTGATCGTTTCTTTTTATATTTATATAACAATGGAATTACTAAATTATAAAGGTATTTTTATCGATCAAATATTTATATAGAATTCATGTTTTTATACATAGTTACAAATACATTATGTCCAACAATATTTCGTGCAAAATAAACTCCTCTTAACCATTTTTTTATATAATTCTGTAATAAAAATAAATACTTATTATTGTGATGTTATGTGAACTATAAAGATTGACACCTTATTTTTTTTTTAAGAAAGAATAAAAAAGACAGGAGTTTCCATCCTTCGTGATCTTCAAAATTCCACCATTTGAGCCACCTGGTTTCCTTCCATTTCCAAATTCGATAGGATAAATCCACGTCATAAAGCATGAGACTCAATTACGCCCGCTCAACAAACCCAGACGCCATGGATTAGGCTGATGTTATTGTCATTTGTTAAGAGTATATTTGTTTTCACCTTTTAAAAGTGCTTTTTTAAAATTATTATTATTATTATTTATTTTAAATTAATTTTTTGATATTTTTATATAATTTTGATATGTTCATATTAAAAATTATTTTTTAAAAAATAAAAATTATTATTTTAATAAATTTTAAAATAAAAATTACTATAAAAATCAATAATTTTCATACTGCTAAAAATACATTTTCACTATCAATCATATTAACCTATACATAACATACACTATGCATAATATTCTTATAAAAATGATGTGTAAGTAACGTATGGTATTATAATTTATCAAATAAATAAATTATCAAACCACTTTATTGAATGTTATTTATTTTAATAACATTTTCCACTAAAACTGTTGCCCCATGTCAACAAATTCAATTCGAGGTTTTTACCCCTTTCTAAAAAAAAAATTTCAATTTCTCAAAAAATATTTGAAGATTTTTACTCGCTAGAGTGAATTCTATTCACAAAACAAAAAAAAACTAAAATAAAAAAACAGAAGGAATATCATGAATGCCTCAATTAATAACTCGATTACTATTGTGATAATGGTGTTTTATGTTTAAAAATATATTAAAATAATATTTTTTATTTTTTTATATTTATTTTTAGCATTAGTATTCTCCTAGCCCAATCTTTTATTTTATTTTATTTTTGGCGAAATAAAAGGAAAATGAAATGAGGAATGAAATGAATGAAGAAAAATTCGAATTTGGATTAAGATAACACAAATTGAAAGTTTTAAGGGTTAATCAGGGTGAAATTATAACTTTGGAAGTTAATTTTGGTAGGAATTGAAAGAACTGATAAATTCGGGGACTTAATTAAAACTTTAAATAGGTTTAATTAATGATATCAAGAGCTTAATTGGAGAATTGATAACTTTGGGGACTTAATTGAGCTTGAAATTAGTTTAATTAATAAAATCATGAGCTTAATTGAAGAAATACCAAAATTTGGGGTTGATTTAGATCAAAATTGCAAAAAATTAAAGTTCAAGGACCAAAGTAAAAATAAGGGAGTACTATAGGGAGTTTAATTGATTTTTTCAGGGGTAATTGTGAAAGAATTAAAAGTTGAAAAGTCAATCAAGGATTAAATTGATTAAATTGGAAGATAAAGACTGTTTTGTACATGGCACCGAAATGCAGGGGTCTAATTACAATTGTGCCTAAGGGTCCGCTTAAAAAACTGTTAAAACCTCGAGGACCGAATTGAAAAACGACCGCTCCACCCAAAAACAACATTGTTTTCATTTCATTTCTTCATTTTCTTCCTCTGGAAATAGAGGAGGCCCCTTGCGAAGGAAATACCAATTGCCACCCAGACAGGCAACTCACAGACACATTGCAATTCCCACAACTTCCATCACCAGTTTCTTAGTTCGTTGTTGTTTCCTTCACCGCCATAACAAGCTATTGAGGCGTGGAGGAAACCATTACCAATAATCTAGCAATGATAGGACTATTGGTGTTCCAATCCAACCAAAACACGAAGTCTCAAGCTCTATCTCCACGTGAAGATCAGTGTCCGGGGAAGATAAATATCAGTTTTGAGCAAGAAAAGCCTATAAGAGGCAGAGGACGTAACGAATCCAGGGGGAAGGGAGAACAACAAAAAAAACAGGGGAAGAAGAAAGCGAAATAGAAAAGAGATTGAGAGAGAAGTGACTATATGAGCAGGAACGAAGAGAACAAAAGGAAGCCAAAGACAGAGGCTTCACCCGCGACAAGCGCCTGTCGATTCTTCGTCCAAGACGTCTGCAAAAAAAAACCCAGGTAAGCAATCTTTCCCTCCTTGCAAATTTAATTCACTCTTTGCATGCGTGAACAGTTGAAGCATGCTTGCAGAGACAAAATCAACCGGTTACTAGTTTAAACCAGTAACAGGCCCGAGCTGGCTGGATCTGGCTCAATTTCATGCGGCTGGGCTAGATTAAGCCTAGTAAAATAAGTGTGGGTCGGGTTTGGACTTTAGGCCCAACAAGCCTAAATTGTTGTGTTACCAAGGGTGTGCTGTACAAAATATACCATCGTGTTTTTTTCATGTGTTTTATTCCATTTTTATTTTGAAATCTAGTCAAATGAGTCCCCTTTTGATATCTGAAAATTCTGGAAATACTTGGGGATCTTTGTTGGTTTATTTGTGGGTCCCTTGCACTTTGTTTTATTTTTTTCTTTTCATTTTGATTTTTTTTTGCTATGTGCTCAACTTGTAGATCATTACTATTAAATGCAAATCTGTTGTGCAATATTTTTTTAAAAATTTATTTTAGTCTAAAAAGAGCGAATAATAGAAAAAGGGTAAAAAAAAATGGCATAGAAAAATTTCTTTTTCATTGAAAATTTAATTTTTTGCAAACTTATTTATTGGCATAAAAGGCATGAATATTATATATTTTTTGGGTTTGTGTAATATTTTCAACTCTAGTTCAACTCTGACTAGAGTTGAAAATATTCATAAAAACTGTTCACTGACGCTAGAGTCAAGAACATGATAGGAAGAATAAAGGAAAAGGGGTGAACAAATTCTTAACAATTTTAGTCAAAACCAACAATGTAATCTGCCTCAAGTAGAACACTTAAAGGGTGATATCATCTTTTCTTTCGCGTAACCAGTCCCATACCATAGAATCTCTATTGACCAATTAGAGTTTTTAGTGACTATAATACTTGGTGTCGACTTCTCGAATTAGACATTTTCCTTTAAAAAACATGTTAGATATCTGTCTTTTTCCAATCAAGAAATTTTAAATGATCGTTGCGATATCCCGAATATGACAAATGTATTAAAACAATTTAAAAATATATAAAAATATTAATTTAAAATAAAAAAATTAAAAAAATTAAATTTATTAAAAATAGATTTGAAATTCAAAAACAAACAAAAAGTCATTTCACGTTTCCATAAATGAACGTTAGAGGATAATACGGTAAATCTACCAGATTAAACAACTTTCAATAGGTCACAAACTTCAAAAAAGTTCCACCGTTTTTACTTATCGAATCCACGTGAAAAAGCCACAGACTAAACTACCCTCAAACAATAAACTCAGGCGTTGTGGATTAAGCTGGCCAACGTTATAATTACCATACCGGAATATACCCTAATCGACGGGGACCTTTTCAAAATAACTCACCTCACCAAATCCCGAAAACTATAAATACTTCTCATTCTCATCCAAATTTCTTGCCCTAATAATAGCCCTCGTACCCAAACAAACCCCTCCCTCTTTCCCCCAGCCGCAACCATGCCTTCCCTATCCAAACACCTCCTTTCCCTGCATCTTCCCTTCAATTCCTCAATTCTCGTCATCAACTCCTCAACACGACACCGCTTTCGCTAATTTATTGTTAATTATACGGCGGTGATGGATGCGTCGGTGGAGGTGAATTATCCTGTGGATGTTGTTGTTGCGGCGGCGAAGAAGAAAAAGAAGAATTTTGTTATGGGATCTGATGAGGTGTTTGGTAGAGATAATAGTAATAGTAATAGTAGTAATAATAATAATATTAGGGTTTCAACGGTTGCTGTTAAAGAAGTTGAGGTTGAGGAGTCGATTTTAGTTAGCCCTAGAGTAGCTGATGCTGCTTCGATTCAGCAGTGCAGCTCTTTGTTTGCTCAAAAAGGTTAGTCTTTTGCCTTTTTTCTTGTGAATTTTTGAGCTTACACAAGAATTGTGTTTTTTTTCCCTATACTTTCTTGAATTCTTTGTTTTTGAATTTAAATTTTGTTCTTGTTATATTTAACTGTGTAATCATTTCTAGCTGTAGATGTGATAACTTGTTAAGGAATTGATCGGTGAGGGATTGAAAGGGAGAAACTAGTTAAAGATTTATTGTGGGGAACAGGTCTGGATCAAGTCAAGCATGTGGTAGACTCGTGGATTGTAGAAGATGAATGTTAGGTGAACGAGTGTGAGGTCGGAGAGGCTGCTATATTGGGTGCTTGAGCTTGATTTTCAGTTTTGTATTGTTAATTAGCTTTTAAATGCATCATTAAGTGTGTTTTAGGGTTAAGATTATTTGTATTGCAAATTAAATTAATACAAGCTAGGTTATCATGTGGATGTATAGTCTGTTATCTATCAGTTCAACATCCGTGGCAGATGTGCTATAAGTTATAACCCTTAGAAGCTTCTAGAACTGGGAATAGTTAAAGAAGTGGTTCTGGGGAGTGATAATTAAAGAAAAAGCCAATTTTGGATGTTTTGTTTTGCTAACATTAAAGCTTTGTATTAATTAAGATTATGATGTATTTATCATTTGTGGCTGCTTGGTGTGCGGGTGTGTGGTCTTTCTCGGTGGTGTAATGTTCTATTAACCATTGTTTGGCAGATGAAACGAGCTCAATCACCGCTTTTGAGTCAACTTCATGGGAGAGGGTTTTACCTTTGGAACACTGTGAGCAAGTAATTCAGATGCCTAGCTTACCTATTAGAGACATTTCTGAACAACCCCTTTGTGTTGGCTCAAATGGGCCTTCATGGATTCCTAGGCCTGAAGAAGTGCAAGTGCAAAGAAGAGGAGGGAAAGTGTCAAGAAGTAGCAGTGGTTGCTCTAAGAGACCACGATTATCTCCATCGGAAGATTCCACCGGCCCAGCTGTTGTTGACAACTCAAAGGAATCGTCTGATAAGCTAGGTTCAAATCCAACCAAGAGTGACTCTCATGGTAAAACCCTTTCCCCTGGTATAAAATAACCAGTTGACCTGAAGTATTTTTTTGTCTACTTAAGATGCCACTGGCAGAAGCTCCTTAAAATGATTTTCGTGGTTGTGGTCATTTTATTAACAATTATAATGTTTTCTTGTACATACATGTTTAATTCTATATTCATGTAATATGGCAGCTCTTCACCTAATATGATGGCTGCCTGTGTCTGCAAGCTATGGTGAACACCTAGCAGGATTCCTATAAGTGTGCATTTATTTCCTCGTTGTATTGCTTGCAAAATGTAGACACAGAGAGAAAGCAGTTTTGGAACTGCAGCATACCTTTTCTCTTCCACTTATCTAATTCGATATTCTTTCACTGTCTTTTCTTTTATAATTCACGTGTTACTTAAGTCAAAATCTGAATTGTGCCAGGATGAATTCTCAAAATGATCTTGGATAGATTTAATCTTTCCATATCACGTACAACTGCTGGCATCACTGAAATTCGATTGTAGCACTTAACAATAACCTATCATATGTTCTTCTATTATGTGCAATTTAGTACTGTGTGTATAAGAATATGCAACAGTACATATTGATATAAAAGCTGTTGGCCAGCTCAATCCTTATACTGCTGTGTGGTTTATATATCTAATGTACATTTTAGAAAAAACTCAATCGGCAAAACAAAAGAACAACTTTGGCAGCAAGCGAGGTGAAAGGAGACACTCTAGAGTTACTGTGAAGACTAAATATGATTCCTTCTCTGTTAAGGCGGGTTTGTCGAGCTTTGGTTCAGCTGCTGGAGGGAACAGCTTTTTTGGTATGATACAGTCACGTGAATATTTTGCTTTTGTTTTATGATCAGTTTTGATTGACAATATGCGTAAATTCTGTAATTGTTGCCTCAACTTATTCTATGTTACATCCATGCATACAAATTTAGTTTTCATACATTAGAGATACATGCCAAATCAACCTTCTAATATTTATGCAATTAGTGTAATGTTGATATTTTTTTTATGCATGATATAGAATTCAAATAAATGAGGTTTGCTTGAGACTTATTTGGCAAGTTTTTGAAAGAAACTCATCAATTTGCGGTGAGGGAGCGGGGAGCATCAGGATGTTGTTGAAGGCACAAATCGAGTCTATTGCCTCTTTCTTTCCTAGTTTGAAACTGCCCCAATTTCCTGCTTCTAGTCTGATTCACTGAAGTTGGGTGCTGTCCTGTTCTGGTGATGAATAGACATTTGATTTTCGGCTGCCATCAGTCTATGAGATTTAACCATATGATTCATAATTTCACAGATTTTGCTTTTTCTTTTTTGCGCTTTGAAGATTATGCCTCTTATCTTCACTTTCTGCAATACTTTTTTTTGTCTGTTTCTATGGCGCTGGTAACTTATTGTGCTATGTGTCTTCTCGTTAGGTAGGGTTGCATGAAACTCATGTGTTTATATTTGGATATTAATCTCAGGACTATGTGGTTTGAAGGCGGATGTTCATGACATCACAAAGCTTGTAGATGATATAACATTGAATGATCTTCTCAATGGCACTTATGACTGTCCTAGCTTAGGCAAAGACAAGGGGAAGAAAGCTGCAAATACGACTGAAAATTTTCTGCATTCAGTTAGAAAAGCCTGCTCAGTTCTCCAGTTCCCCAGGCCTGCACAGTTCCAGAATTTTGCCGAGATGGATGTCTGTTCCAGTGAGAAAATGCCCACATGCCCATCTAACTCTGTTTCTATAGTGGAAAATGGAGATTCTTCAGCAACTAATATGTCTTCTTCGTCTAACAAGGTTAGTTCAATGAAATTATTGGATGCAAGAGAAGGTAGACAAGCATGGCTTAGATGAGAGTCTAACAGCTCACTTAATAAGTAGCTGTAAGCTCTTCCTCTCTCTACCCAACCCTAACACACAAACACACATAACTATTCACATTTTCTTTCTAAAATCTTATTATTAAATTTCAAACTCGAGTCACCTTGAGTGTCATTTTACTCCCGACAATATCCATTGGAAATCAGTTTGTAGAGCTGATTGAATTTTGGGACAACCTGTATGCAATTCTGTGTGATTTTTTAAGTCTTTAGGCTCAAATGAAAGAAATGTTTTGGTATGTTGTCATCTTACATGCGAGTGTTACTTACCCTTTGTAGATACAGGATTCTTGCAACAGGCCTGAAACTCCTGCTAATTTGCTTGATTTTTCGTTTGACCAACCTAAAGATACTTTGGAACATTTGGCACTTCCTCCACCCAAGGATCTGGAGTCTTTGCTTCTGGATGCAACCAAGCATGCTGCATCATCGAGGCATGTCCCTGATCCACGTCCAGGAAAGACAACATCTCGCCGAGCTAGCTTGCCAGCTTTTCCCTGGTCACACACTTTCAGTGGGCACTCCAGAACTAATTCTGATTCAGTTAAATGTTTGCCAAGTAGGAGTACATGCCAAGGTAGATGGGTAAGAATAAGAGACAGTTTCAATTCTCCTGGGTCTGCCTCTGATTGCTTTATGAACTTGGAGTCTCTTGCTTATGATGAGACCTTAGTTCCTTCACAAGGACCAAAGTTGGCTGTTGTAGGAAATAATGTTGATTCATTGAAACCTTGTTGTGGGTGGAGCTTGTCATCATCACTGGCTTCTATAACATCCCATGCTCTGTTAGGTACAGTTTCTTGAAGGGCTAGTTTTTTGAGATGGTCTTTTCAGGCTATTATTTAACAAAGATACATGCAGATCTTTGAAATACCATTAATTGGGTCATTTTTCTTCCAATTGCAGAATCTGAAGTTGACCTAAAGTCTAAAGGAAAAGGTAAAATATGAAGATACTGGATAAATTTGTTTTCATTTGATTTGAAATACTCAGCTGCCATTTTGCAACTGTGTGTTTGATGTCGAGTAACTAATTTATGAGTTCAATGGCCTGGATGCGCGTGCTCTTGGCATTAAAGACCTTGGTTTGATTGCATAATCATCGCATTTTAATGTGTATTTGTTTTTTGCGTGTTTTTCCTTTTCTGTCTTACAGATGAACTTTGTCCAATACTGTTGGAGGCTGCTAAAATCTTGTATGGCATTGCCACTCAAATGGCGAGGCAAAACCAAAATGGAATATCAAGGTGCCCTGAGAAGCTCTCACAAAAGGCTATGAAAGCTCGCAGGACAAAATCAAACGAGAAACGTGAAGATGTATCTGCAGCATCAACTTCATCAATGGGTGGTGTGGACCAGATAACGCCCTCAAAGAGGCCTAAACTCTCAACAATTGGGGACAAAAAGGATCATGGTCATATCAACGGTCTTGGGAAAGGGGCAATAAATTGGTCTACTCCAAAATCTAGTAGATCGTCTCCCAATAAATCAATTGGAGACTCAATTGCAGAAAGTAGACATTCTGCTGCTTACATCTTAAAGCAAGCGTGTATGATGCCCCCACCTGCAAAAGTTCTGCACAGGACTTACAATGGTCAGCAAAAGGTTCGTAAATAGATGCAGATGGACTGAAACAGAGAATGTTGGGCAGGGCTGATATTTAAGATTCAGAAGCCTCTTCATTCTAATCAATTCATGTAATTCATCAACACCGCTGTTGGGCCAGCCAAACTGTGCTGGACAGACGTGTACATATTGTGGGATTGTTGTATGGGTTTTTAGACTGTAGGCGGACGGGATTTGTTGTTAGGGTTCATCTCGAGGGATGAACAACAATGTTGTACCATTAAGGACAGTAGTTGTACTTTACAGCAGGTAATTCTTTGCCTTGTGTAAAGCATTTCAATGAGGCAATAGGAATTTCAGCTCTTTTCCCTGTTTGACTAGTTGAAGTTTTTATGAGAAGCTGATCAGTTGACGTTGAATTTTTGGAGAACCACTTGTATTTTAAAACGAAAAGAGTTGCCAGCGGCCTATAGTGCAAAGAAACCTGTGGATGTTCTAGGTGAGATCTGGTTAATAATCTGAAGTCCTATGCAAAACAATATTTAGATTCAAATTCAGTAGAGACATGATGCACGATGGTTCCAGGCAAGATGTCACTTGCAATATATTCATATCACTCTCAGATCACGGGGACGTGGCTCAGATAGCAGAGCGCTCGAGATGTAGGGGGATCAAAACCCGCATCTCTCCATTCTTCACGCACCCAGAAGCTTTGGTGGAAACTGAAGAGATTAATTTGTGTACTTCTTATCGAGTCCTATACACTGAAGAGAGTAATTTGTAGACTTGTTGTTTTCTATCCCAAAAGGAAAAAGCTTAAGATTGCCGGTATTACTTGCAGCTTTGAAAAGGCTAGACTGTTTCCTTTTCTTTTTTGACTGTAAAAGAAGGATAGAACCATTCTTTCAAAAGAACGTCTCCGGGAATTTAGAAGACCACTTTAACTGCCACAACCCCATCTCATTTTCTTTTTTCAACTTTGCATTTCATCAATGGAACAGAGAGATAGATAGAGAGAGAGGGGGGGGGGGGGGCAATTCCTTTCATCAGATCAGAAGACAAATGGGAATTAACTGTGTTTTTTTCTTAATCTTTGGAGCCAAGATTGATTGTCACCTCAATAATAATCACCACTCGTTCATATTTCTTTTTTTAACCGATCAGTGCTACTTGGGACGTCTATTTCCTTAATATTGTGGCAAAACATATGGACATGCATATCTTGCATTCTCATTACAAAGACTAATTCCTAACCCAAGAAAAGAAAAGAAATCAAAATTAGGAAAATATTTGATCCAATATGAGAACTAAACCCATGGCAAATCCAGGATCAAATCCCGGCTCTACATTCAAAACAAAAACCTCTACCCCATAAGAAACACCTCCAACTATAGCTTCTTTCCTCTTGATCTCTGCCAAAACCTTTCTTGATCCATCTAAGACTTTGCATGATCTATGCGTATAAGAACCTTCGATCACAAACGAAGGTCTTTTATCCGAGGATCCTCGAAAAACGTAAGCAAGTGCATTGTGATTCGTATTCTTCCTGACACACCAAATTGGATTCTTTGATAATTTGGTTCTTGCGCAGTGGTTACCTACTTCACCTTCATAGACAAGCCAGCTATCAATTCGTACTCCAAGCTTCTGCAATTATATATAAAAAAAAAAAAAACCAAGTTTTAAGACGAGACCGATATATCTTAATTTGATCCGTCTTTATAAGGTCCCAGGTTCGAATTCTGCCCTTTATTAGCCTAAAGACTCAAAAACGAATAGAATGCGAAAATAAAAGGGCTAATTACCTTACGTCGACGCATTGTGAGGATTGATTTTCCTGAGCCATCCATAAGAATGAGTTCCTCAGGACGATCAATGTAATTATCAACGCGATAAACTAAATCTCCACAAGAATTGATAACTGTAAACCCATTGCAACTAATTAAGAGTGACTTTCTCCACACTGTTAATAAAGTGCACTTGCCATCAGTACCAATCTTGTTCTCGACATCCTCGGTCTCAGCAACTGGGTCGTGATAATGTTCTTGATCATGGACTGATCTTGGCAAAGATTTTAGGAAAAATATCATCTTCAATATAGTGGTAGTAGTCTTAGCTCTTGAACCTTGAAGAGACATTTATACAAGCTGCCTGTAGAATGTTTGAATGGCTGTCATGTCCGTCTTATGATTTTGCTTGCTAGAAAGGAGACCTGTGCGTGTATGGCGCGTTGCTCTTGTGGGGTTTCCTTGTAAGAAAGTTAATCTCCATCCTGGAATTCTAAGGCCCAATCCAACAAGACTTTACCCAACTAGAAATGCCTCGTCAGTTAGAGTCTTGATTACGAGATTAATAATTTCATTTTAATCTTCAACGTTAAGATTTTGATTGTATTGTATATGTTGGTGCAGGAAGATGTGACACGTTTGTGCTGCCATTGTTGGTCTCCAAGATTCCAAGGTTCATCCTGTATGAAGTAGAGTTAGGCATTTGTATTTTTTTTTTAAAATAAAAAGACTTGTATGCATATGCACATGGGAGGTTGATGATGAATTCCAAGGAAGTTGTTTATTATGTGATATGGGATATTGATGAACATTTTGTATTCTCATCGATCGGTAGTTGATTCTGATTAATTTTTTTAATGGTAATAGCTCTATAATTATTTGTATATAGCTTTATTGCATTAAAATAGATGCTATGTTATTAAATAATTAAAAACACTATCACACTAGCTTGGTCCCTTCCTTCCTTTAAACAAACTGTGTTAAAAATGTTAAGTGTGTTTTGATTTCAAATATTTAAGAGTGGGGCTATTATTTTTTAAAGTATTTTTTATTTTGAAATGTATTAAAATATTTTTTAAAAAAATTTTAATTTTTGATATTAACATATCAAAACAATCTAAAAATATAAAAAAATAATTTTAAGCGAAACAAATTGAATTTTCACAAACCTTTGTTTGGGCCGCACTCTCAAACGAGTCTACATGTACAACCTCTATTTGGACCGCACTCCTAAGCATTTTCTTTTGATATAATAAAAAATACGAAGAATTTAAATCAAAGTTGTAAACTTAGGTTAATTTAGGATTGGATTTGATGGTTTGTTTTAGTCAGTTTCGTATGAGGTACTCATGGTGGTGTTGAGAAAAAATCTGAACGTTAAATTGATGCTTGATTTAGAAAAATTACATTAGATCTTATTGATTTAGAACAATTAAAGGTTTATTTCCTTAGTTGGCTTTGTATGGGGTCCTTGTGTTATCGAGTAAATTACGACATTCGGTTGATGCTTGGTTTGACAAAATTACATTATATTTTATTAATTTAGAACAATTGAAGGTTTAGAGACCGAATTTGAAATTGAAAAATATGTTTAAGGACTGAGTTGAACGAAAAAGGGATAAATGGCCGACGCGTGTGGGAAAGGCCACTGCAATTAGGCAGCACATGTTATGAACCCCAAGCTTTAGAGATGATGAAGATGACTACAATTTGGCTCTTATAACCCATTCTTCTTGGGTTAACTCGAGTTGATCTTAGTAAATGTAAAAATAAAAATGGTTATTATCATAGTTTTAAAACTCGAATATAAGGTCGACCCAGGGAAAAACTCGGGTCACAGATCAAGTTGATCATTGATCCGGGTTAATGTAAGGATAAAAATGATCATTATCATAGTTTAAAATTGACCATTAACCTGGGTCAACATAAGAATAAAAATAATTATTATTATAGTTTTAAAACCTGACTTGAGGGTCAGCTCAGAGTTAGGCCTGGGTCACGAGTCGGTTTGACCATTTACTTGTGTTAACGTAAGGATAAAATGATTGTTATCATATTTAAAACCCAACACTAGAGTCGACCCATGGCCAAGCCTAGGTCACAAATCAAGTTGACCATTGACTTGAGTCAACGTAAGGATAAAAATAATTACTATTATAATTTTAAAATCTGACTCAAGGGTCGACCTAGGACTAGGTCCAGGTCACGGATTGGATTGACTATCGATGTGAATCAATGTAAGGATAAAAATAGTTTTAAAACTTGTCCAGTGGATTGACCCAGGGAAAGCCCGAGTCACGAGTTGGGATGGTCAACCCAGGTTGATTCAAGACGATGTTAGAATAAAAATGGTTATTATCATTATTTTTTAACTCGACTCAAGGGTCGACCCGACACTAGATTCGAGTCACAGGATTTGGTAGGTTAACCTGAGTTAATTTAAGTCGATTTAAGGATAAAAATAGTTATTATCATAGTTTTAAAACCAAATTTGGAAGGTCAACCCGACGCAAGGCCAAGGTTGGGAGGGTCAACCCGACTTGATGCAAGTCAATATATGAATAAAAATAGTTATTATCATAATTTTAAAACCTAACTCAAAGGTCAATTCAGGGCATAGGTTGAGTCATGAGTTGGGAGAGTTAACCCGAGTTGACCTAAATTAAAAAAAAATCAAAGCAGCCTCATTTTGAAAAAAAAATATAAAAAAAATTCAATGAATTCTTTACCTATGTTTTATCTTGGTTGACTAAGTCAAAGGTCGATCTGGATTTTTAACCGAGTCAGGTTGGATCAATCATTTCTTTATTTTTTTTAAAGCCGAACTGGTCCAAGCTTCAAGTCAGTTGGGTCATGTTCAGTGTCAACTAAATACAAAATAAAGACAAATTATCTAGTATAGTCTAAAGCACACTAAACACAAGATAAGATAATTATTTGTCTAGTCTTGTTCAGTCCAATCCAATCAAATACTGTCTAACATATCAAATAGTACCCTAAATATTTGAGAACACAAATAAATAGATTTATATGTTTTTCTTAGATCAATATAGTGGTTTCATTATTATCTCTCAAAATCAACAATACAAGGTTCCTATTGAAAGCTCGTTTGAGAGTGAGTTTCAACTTATTTTTCATCAAAATTTGAATTTTTTATGCTTCAAATTATTTTTTTAATATTTTTTTTATTGTTTTGATGTGTTGATGTCAAAAATAAATTATAATTTTTTTATTATTATTTTGATACCTTTTTTTAAAAAAATCACTTTAAAAAGTAACCGCTACTATACTTTCAAACATCCTAGAAATTAGTTTTTGATTAGTGGAATTGTCAGTATATACTGAACTAGAACAAGTTTGTCCATTTCAACGTTACCAAGAGGGCCTCCATTGATTGTTGTGTATTTGTTGTCTTGTCACCTTCATTGCCTCATGAATCAAATTCTACACATGCACCCACTTGGTAATTGTTGTGAAACTCATCCTATATAAGAAGTTTACTCGAAAAATCCAAGGATCAAAGCCTAGCTTGAATTAAAATTTTAATTAAATAAGATAAGATATTGATTTAGTAAAACTCAATTAAACCATGCTGTTTTTTTTAATAATTCAGCGAGTCAACACCAAGAAAAAAAAAGAAAAAAAACAAATGTTATCATTTTAATAAAAATAAACAATTCAAATTGACTCAATACTCTCCTGAGTCACTCAAGTTATATACCGAATCAATCTCAAAAACTTGTCTAACATGTCTTTAACAATAATTGAACACATGTTTAAAAACCTTTGGATATCATAAGATCAATCACTTTAAAGTGAGTCAGCCAACCATAACATTGTTGGAATCCTTTTCCACTACAGCTTCCTCTATTTCTTTCTTTCTCTATATATATATATATATGTTTTCTTCTTTTTTTTTTTAATTTTCAATCAACATGATTGATATTTAACTTACTAATCCGGTCCAATACTATAAAAAAAAATGGTTGAATTAATGTTGTACATATCCATTGTAAATTGTATGTGTTACATGGCCATTAAACATAATTCAAATTATACAATTAAAATTTATATTGGATGTTTTTAATTTCATGAGATCCTAAAAGAATATAGTAAAAATTCAGAAATAGAAAAAAATTAATCCTTGCATGCTTTAGGAATGAAAATAACACCAAATTAGCTTAGTTTTTAAGTATTTTATGTTATATACATGTGTGCTAAAGTGTGTATCTGAATTCAAATCTAATTTTTTTTTAAATGAACCAATTAAAAATTATAAACGTTCTAAATAATATCATTTTGAATTAACAATTAATTCATGGATTTAGATTTAACAAAAAGATAATTTATAGTTATTTTCTGTTTGAAATATAAAATAATAAAACCGATCGATTCCTAATATGAACCAGTTTAATTCGGTATAAAATTTAAAATTTTTTAACTACTAATTCTTTTGGTCAAAATTAATCGATCCTCATTTCAAAATCATTACCAAGACCTAACAGGAGTGTTCACGGTCTGGTTCAGTTTGGTTTGTGCTAAAACATTCAACCAAACCGGGAGCTATAATTTCTGAAAAATTTGACCTAGACCTAACAAAAAACCAGTTTAAACCGAACCGATTCGATTCGGTCTTTGTTGGTTTTTTCTTATGAAAACTAGAAAAACCGATAGCTTTGATAAAGTTATAGCTTCAACATGTCATATGGTTTTTGTTTAATGTGTATACTAAATCTCGTACTCGGGGTATTGATTAGGAATATTACCCTATTTTACACGTATGATATTGTATGAGTAATTAAAGATGCATATTAACTGAGGTCACTCATACTTACCTCGTGAAGCATGTTGTAGTTACAAGTACCTATACAGAAAATGAAGCGATACCACTAGTAGAGATTTTGGTGCTTGTTATGCTTGATGGCAAAGTTGATGGATTGTAATTTTTAAAAAATAACCGTTGATATAAAAATGTGGTATCTACATGGAAAATTTATGTGCGCCTTCTGTGGTGTTTGCTTGCATGTGTAGGGAATGCATAGAGTTTTATGATGGGGTAGGATTGGACATACCAAGATGAGTCGAGATTAGACGAGGGAAAGGTCATTCAAGCTTGGATTTTGCCTAGGAAGCGCAATACATGCACTAGGTAAATAGGCTATTGTTGTCTTTGGGCAGCATATGTGACCCATTCTAGCCTTTTTTATTCCTTTTTTTAGTGTTTATAAATTTATCTTATCGAAATCTTTTTAGCAATCCTGAGTGTTATTAATAGTCACACATGCAACATATGATAATTTTGATATAAATACGTAAAAATACTCATTTAAGTTAATAAAATAAATACTCCTTTGAGTAAAAAAGAACTGATTTAGATTTCATCAATTTAAATAGAAATCAATCTTACTGTGTATACAATATTTAATTTTAACGAAATTAATTTGCAGGAAGGTATATTACAGAATAAGAACAAACTAAAAAATTATAAGTGATTGATTTTTTTTTTGAAGGATATAATTGATAAATTATGTAATAAATAAGAGCATTTTGAAAAGTTTGCCTTAAGATCAATTATTTGGGCTGACGAATTGGGCCCTCTATAAATATGGACTAGCAACCAGGCTTTCTTCCCAATGGACTTTTCTCTACGTAGCTCATAGCATAACAAAGGCTACAAAAGCTTTGACGCGCACAAGGAAAGCGGACTTCCTACCAAGTAAACGTGGGCCATCCTATGGGCTTTGTTCCGAAGGGATTTTCAACCTCCTTTGTTCGGCCAGTCTATGTGTATAGAGGGATCTATCTCTTTTAGTCTGCACTCCATTTGTAAGTCCAATCCATAGGAGAATTTCTGTTCATTCTGACAAAAATGTACTTAAAATATCAAATACGAGTTATGACTCGCGATTCGTAGTATATTGAATAAAATTTCTTTTGAACAGAAAATGTCCGACATAAGTTATTTTTAAAATTATTAAAAAAATTTATTAAAAAACAAATAAAAAATTTAATGGAGTATAATCTTTAATTAAATAAATATTAAAAAATGAAATTGAAAAAAAAAAGAAAAAAAATTGAATGTTGAAGCTAGAAGGATAAAATAAAAAAATAAAAATAATAAGGATTAAATTTGATAGAAAACAAAACTGAAGGAGAATAGGATCACAAAAAAATCAATTTTAAATATTATCTCAAATAAAATAAATAGAAATAAAAAGAATGAAAAACAAATTTAACTTATAAGTTATTAAAAAATGATGAAATTTTAAAAAAATCTAATTTTATAAATTATTTTAAATAAAAAATAGTAATTAAAAGAATAAAGATCGAATATGAAGAAAAACAATTAAAGGGTTTCTTTAAAAATTTGCAAGGTCATGTGTAAAAATTGAGGAGTAGAGAGAAAATAAGAATAAAAAAAAATTCTATTGATATCAAACTATATGTCATCTAACCACACACGACGTCTAGGGATGGAGGAGTCACTGAGATGACTCAGACGCCACCATAAAAGCCACTATTTGGCCTCTTAAATCTCTTTCACGCATCAACTATTTTTTAGCAAATTATATGAGAATAAATGGTTTTTTCCTTTATTAACTGACTTTAAAGGACTGATAGATTGTGATGTACTTATACATATTTCATTAGAAGTTAGGAAACAAAAAAGAATATGGTCGATTGCTCACATACAATAACATTATATTCAATTCATTTTGGATAAAAAAAATCAATCATTTTCTTAAAACTGCGATCACATACAATCGGTACATAATAATACTGATGTTCACCAACTTAACATCTCCAAGTTATTTCAACATTAATATCATTATAATTCTACCTAACTCTATAAAAAATAGTTTCTTTTTATTTTTATATATGACGTGCCCAAATTACTATTTAACAACAAACTATTCTTGCCATTATATGTGATAATATTGTTCAAATCAGACATAATAGTGTCATTGTAATGACATAACAATAAAAATGTCATAAGATATTCTATAAAAAAAGAACCAAATATGATTATGGTCAATTGGATGTAGTTTTAACTAAATTACTCTACTCGAACCCTAATTATCAAAATTCATAACAAATTAAAAAAAAATTTCAAAATTTAATGCAACGCATACTTTATCAAAATTAAACATAACTCATGATATCAAATTGAATAGATATTTTCATGCTCAGTTATATGAAATCAAACCTAAATTTATATCAAATTCAACAATTCATCGACAATTCAATGCAATGTGAAATTCATCAAGATTCTACCTCATTCATGCTCCATTACATGAAATTATCAAGCGTAATTAATAATATTATTAGTTGATTCCGATCAATTCACATAAAATCCCTAATATGACAATTTATCCAAAACTCAGCGCAACACATGATTCATTGAAATAATTAATTATTAATTAATTGATGTTATTTTCATGTTCAACTATATCAAATCAAATCAAGTTTATTAAAATAATGAGGAATAAATCTTACAAATTAAAAGGTTGAATGAGAATGAAATTAAAAAAAATAATCTAATTTCATAAATTATCTCAAATAAAATAAATAGTAATCAAAATAATGGAGATCAAATCTAAAAATAAAAAAATTAAAAGATGATGAAATTGAAATAATAATAATAATTGTAATTTCATAAATTATTTCAAATAAAATAAGTAATAATCAAAATAATAAGGATCAAATTTGATAGATAAATGATAAGAGAAAAGCGAATAACAATTAAAAAAATGAGGATCAATGTTAATATAAAAATAAAATTAAATCAAATTTTAAGGGATGAAATTGAAAAAAAAAATCAAGCAAAATATATATCAATAAAAAATTTGAGGATCAAATTTGATATAATCAACAAATAGTATGATATTTCTAAATTTTTTATAATTTCTGTAAAGTATTTTTTGTCCAAAATAAAAAGAAAAAACTTTCTTGAAAATCAAGCCAAATTTTCATTTAACTAAAATATATTTTTCATTAATTAATTTTTTTAATAACAAACAAACATAAAAAAATTTAAAAAATATTTTTTAAAAAACCACTTTCCAATCAAACTAACCCCCTCTTAGTAATCAACTTGATAGCTGAATTTTGTTTTTTTCACCTTTATCTCTGGTACAATTCTTTTCTCTTTCTATGATTGAAACCAAATTGAAGTTCTACCACGTAAATACAAGTGTTAGTTCAGCAACACGCTTTGAGTTTTCAACGCCGAAGAACGTTCAAACGTGCAATACAAAATGCCCTCCTGAAATGATAGACCAGATTGTTTACATATTACATGTGGAAACATTACCCATAAAATAGGATTGAGTCAATTGTTACTCTACTTTTATATAATCGACCCTGCATTAAAAATAAATTATTGCACAAGTATGTTTGATTGTGGCTGGCCTTTATCCATGACAACCTGTAAATGCATATTATTATTACTATTATTATTATTATTATTATTATTATTTTGCAGGGATTGTTTGGAGAAGAATTTTCAATTTGGTCGATTGCATAAAATATGTGTACATTTTAGTAAAACAGTGTACCAAAAGCACACCAGATTTGGCACTTCCCCCCTGCATTCCCATTTCATATGATTAATTAATGCTTTTACACAGATATTTTTACGAAGTCCATGCCTGCTCTGGATATTACTCCATCTATAATTGTACAAATGCTTTCGCCAGCTAGGGATGGCGACTAATTGCCTGAAAGGTCTTCTGCACTTGTCAAGGTTGACCGAGCAAGCGTCGTCAAGAAGACCACTTTTGGGCTCAACTACAGGCTCACAGCTAATCCTACCTACTCCCTGTAAGAAAAAACAAGGGAATGACATGGACCAATCACTACCTACGAATTCCATGAATCTAGATTCTTCATCGAGAGGGATGTGCAGAAAGCGGCCCCTCCGTTTGAATGCTGTGAAATAGTTTTTTTTAAAAAATTATTTTTTAATATTTGATAGTATAATAAAAAAAAATTAAAAATATTTTTTAGTATTTGGTTATCTCATGAAAAATGAGCTGGAAAATAACTTATTAATTTTTTATTTTTCTCAAGTTTATTAAAATAATTTAGAACAAATCTTGCAAATTAAAAAGTTGAATGAGAATGAAATTGAAAAAAAATATAATTTCATAAATTATCTCAAATAAAATAAATAATAATCAAAATAATAAAGACCAAATCTAAAAAATATAAAAAAATAAAAGATGAAGAAATTAAAATAATAATAATTAACATTTCATAAATTATTTCAAATAAAACAAGTAACAATAAAAAAAAATGATGACCAAATTTGACACATAAAAAATTTAAATAAAAAAATAATAAGAAAAAAGCAAATAAAAATTATAAAAATGAGGACCAAAGTTAATATAAAAATTAAATTTTAAGAGATGAAATTGAAAAATAAATATTCAAAACAAAATATATATAGCAATCAAAAGTTTAGGGACCAAATTAATTTTTTTTATTTTTTCTTTGCTTTAAATTAATATTTTTTTTATGTTTTCATATCATTTTGATGTGCTGGTGTTAAAAATATTTTTTTAAAATAAAAATATTATTTTAATATATTTTTAAACAAAAAATACTTTGAAAAACAACCATTTTCACACTCTCAAACATCCTTAATATGGATACTTAAAGGTCCGAGGCCATATTGAAACCGTAGGATTAATATCACAAGAATTAAAATACAGAAGCCAAAGTAGAACATTAATTATTGAACGTACAAGGGTTAAAGTATGGTTCATTCAATATTAAAATAATCGAGAGGGTGTAATAGGATAGTTTTCTTTGGAGCAGAAAAGTCCATAATTGCCACCACTGTAAGATAATATAGCTATTGGTAATGAATGGCAATTCCATCTAAGAGTCGAAGAACAATTAAGTAATCACAGGTAGATCCAATTTCTTGCAATATCTTTTATTTAATAAAAAACTTGACTGGCTAGGTCATTTTGATCAAGATGCGTAATTTACAAGCATCAAACAAGTACAAAATTAGTATGGCAGCCCAGGACATTTACTGGAATTTGCCTACTTTTGTATGTATACGACCATGATACAGGACACCACTCCACAGCTTTTATATACGAGCAGCGATTGCTATTGCGGTATTAATTGATTTTTAAAATGTTTTTTATTTTTTTAAATTTATTTATAATATCAATATATTAAAATAGTTAAAAAATATAAAAAAATAATTTTAAAGAAAACAAATTCAATTTTTTATTAAATTTTGTTTGGGTTCCGTTTCCAAACGCTAACAAAATTGATAAATGTGAGATCTTAATTTTTTTTAAAAAAAACATATGTTTCTTTGTAAGAATTTTTTTTAAAAAAAACATATGTTCTAGGCAAGTAATTCACAGAAGAAAATATATCTAAAAAAAAAAAATCCACGTGATCGATTATATAGAATTTGAATTGAAATAATGATGAGGAAATTAATCAAGTACCACCAAGAAAAATCTTAACATGGATATCACTTGTATTAAACCAAACCAAATTAATATCAATGTAGACGTCTCGAATCTTCACTAAGACGGCACAAAAGAAGACTGACTTGTCATTGTGAAATTATCATGCTATTTGCCTTGGTCACTGGGGATATTCTCTATAGATTCGACAATGTCCGTCATGTATTAATTGCTTCTGGTGCTTTCAATGATTTAGTTACATTTTATCCTTTTAATTTCTAGGATAAACATGAGAGACTGGACCAAAATTATCATGAATTCAAATCTAATTATATTGATTATCAGAAATAAATATTTTATTGCATAAATGTTATTATAGTTCAAATAGCCTTCTCTTTTTTCCTTGTAAATTATGTGGCAATAAATAGTAATGGTTGGGGAGAGAGCAACCGATGAACATCAAAACAGAGGAGGCCAAATTACACCAATCCTTGTACAGGAGTTGTTGGGCAACCCATGGCCATGGTACTATCATTCGGCTCTACACGTAAAAATCTTCTAGCAGCCCACCTCTTCACGTCAAACTTGTCCCTCCAGAGTATGGAAGTAAAGCAAGGATCTCTCGGGACCTAAAAGAAAAAAAAACTAGCAGTAAAAAAAACTGTCATATGTCCTGCGCCCCATTCTTCTCGTGCAAACCAAGATGGAAAAAAACTGTCATTTTCCACAAGAAGTCTGTATTGCCATGACATTAATTGTTGCTCACCACTCTTTGCGTCACATTTTCCTTTGTCCAAGACTTTGCATAACTTATTTGAATTTTTAATTTTATGACATTATGGCACGAAGTAAAAATAGTATAAAGTAATTTATTTATTTATTCTACTGATGGCTCAGCTTCTGCATGATGTAATTTGAAGTACAATCGAGAAGTGCAACCTCTTGTACTTAAAAATTTGGTGCGTAGTACTACTGTATATCATGGCAGGAGTCAGGAATGTTCTTGTTACCAACTGGCGCATGCTTCTAGTCAAGAGAGTCGAGCGACCACGAATGACGGCACAATTTGCAGCAGGCAAGGCCTCTGTATGCTAAGCGTTAATCTCCTATGCAAGCCGCTACGCGTCATAAAATTGTTGGGTGGAAAGATTTCGTCTGGTGGGTGAACTCCTCGTAGCTTATGAGTCGTGGACAATCTCCCGATCATATGTAGCAAGAAATTTATGGACAAACAAAGATCAGCCTAAAAGAACCTTCTGTTTCAAATATAATTTAGCTGTTATCAATGGCGTTATTCACTGATCAGCAAAAAGCTGCTGATGATGATAAGATACTGGTTGGGCTGCTGCCCAGTGAAGTTTTTTTTCTTTTTCTTTTTAATCACAAGCTAGGAGTCGTGAGAGCTCTACTTGGAGATATCATGGGGTAATATGTTTGTCATCTTAAAAGGAAAGATTTTTATCTAATTTTTTTCATGTTTTTTCACGTATAAAATACTGGGTTTTAACAAGAAAGAATGAGATTTTCTTGAAAAATACAAGACATGGAAAAATTTCATTAATTCACTTTTTTTTTTATTAGTATCTAAAACTTTTACGGGTAAAAACCGTTATTCATAAAACAATCATCCTAAAAGGAAACTCAAATTAAGTATTGAGTTTTAAGCTTTAATTATCACCTGTTGGTTAGATTAATTAGCTAGCGATTGTTTTTGAAAATTGGTTTGATTAACATTGCTAAGCTTTACTATTTGGTGCGAAAGGTGCATTTTGTGTAAAACATCCATGGATATGGTGGACTTTTAATTAGAGATTGGTGGCTATTTATGTGTTTGTCAGGTGGGCATATTTCTTGTCCAAGTGTACTGATTATAGATGTGAGGATTTTTTATTTTTTTTCTAATGTCAAGAAAACAAGGGGAAATTAAATCACCGGAGGTTTTTCGTGACTAATTGCCGACTTCAAATTTAAAGATGACCAAACAGTTTTTGATTTCACCCGAATAAGATATAGGCCGGTTGAACTTTTTTTTTTTTTTATTAACTTAGATGTCCGGGCCAGCTTGCACGCACCTTAACTAATTTCACATGCTCTAAAATTAACAACCATGTAAACCTTTAATGACCCTGAAATTTATGAGACTCGAATTTATAATTTCTAGAAAATAAATCTAAAGCCTAATCAGTGAACTATACCCTTAAGATTAGATTGGTTTAACTTTAATAATAGACATGCTTGCTTTACTTTTTTGATCTCTGTCTTCGTTACTTTTAGTAATTAAAAGTAGTTTATTTACATTAATTGCTTTTAATTTTGTAAATCGATATCCAAGCACACGAGTATTGATATATGGTATTAGCAATTAATTAATTTTCTGTTGCTAATTTTTTTCCAATATAGACTACAACAGCGCAGCTACGTACCCTTTAGTTTGAGTGGTTATATTTGAATTAATCGTGCTCTAAAGTTGGCTTTAAGAGTTTTAAATTCAACTATCCAGCAAAACCAAACCCATAAACCAACGCTCAGCTAAAAAGTTAATTACCTACGAGTTGGGCGTACGTGGCTTGATTAATTTTTATATTAGAACTCTGATTAATTATAAATGATATGAAAACTTTTGTTACCATATTGAAAAGAAAAGGAAGGGCAAATCTCACAAAGCATATAATTATAGTTTTTACTGTAGCAGCATTATATATGCACGATTGAATTATAAGTTAAATTATTAGTTTTTATGTATTAATCTTGTCATAATTAAAGTATGTAGAAATAAGCGAAAATGCAATGAATTTCAATTCTACATTGATGATCTGGGCAGGATTTTCCGATTTGTCTCCCAGAACATTTTCAACGGGACAACTAAAAAATATAAACAAAATAAAATAAATTATACTTTTAACTTTTATGTTTGCTTTTAAACATTCCAATCAGTCAGTTAAATGAATAGTTAAAATAACTATTCAAGATAGGAAGTGTCATTTTTATATTTCTCTGTAGAAAAAATAAGAGTAAATGAAGGTGCGCTTTCTTTGTTGACCAATGTTTTTTTTATTTGTTTTATATCCGTTGGCCAACGTTGTATAATTATATTAAAATTAATTTAATATAAAATATATTAAAATATAATTGGCTTTTCTAAATAGCTTTTTATCATTCATTGGAATGCACATAAATAAAAAAGTTATATTTACACTATTAAAAAACTATTCTATCAATTTGACTTTTTAATATAACATTTTTTATTGGAGATGCTCTCACCTAATATAATATAGATGTTGGAAATCTTAAATGATAATCTTTAATATCTATATATTATCATATAACCCACTATAATTGTTTATATTATCTAGAATTCTAATTAATTGTATATTATCTTTTTTTTTTTTATCTTTTTTAATTGTATACTATCTTGTTTTGGTGATAAGGTATTTTTAGATTAATTGCTTGTGCATCTTTGGCTCGATAATAAAAATATCATCGAATTAGCTTTTCATTCTCACACAGGAGGAGACATTTATCACCAATAAACATAACATACGAACAAAAATAACCACAATTAAAAAAGAAAATCAACAAGGTCCCCAGCTAATACGTATTTAAATTATTATTTTGCTTGCCGCATATGAAGCTGATAGTAAAAGCTAGCTTGCTAGAAACACAACTCAATCTGGCACTCAACATCCCATGCATGTCTCAGATTGACAGAATTTCAAATGCTATGATTGTTTTCAAGCACTAGCGGTCCATGAGGAAAGCCAAGGCATGGACGTGTGCGCTGACATTTTGAGAGAGCCAGGGTTCATCAACCGCCCCTAGCTAGCTAGCTATCCCTTGTTTGATCGATGTTGCCTTAACAAACCTATCACCTTAATTCCAACGCCTAAATATATAGACCCTTCAAGGAATCTAGTTAGCTAGCAAGGTATTCGTTAGGGTAGGACGTCTTGATTAACAAAAAAAAAAAAACTAAGTATATGGCAAAATTAGTTTGAATACACTCACATAACACCATGGACCGCAAAAGTATTTTGGTTTTTTTAATTCACTTTCAAAACTTTCTTTCTTTATCCTTTAATAATTTGTTGTTTTGAATTTAAGCATGAGAAATTGTTTTGATGAGCTTGCTGAGGTGATTAGGATGGTCATATCTCGACATTTTATTTATTTATGCTTGATTTAAAAAAAAATATTATAATAAACTCAAACCCAAGTTAAATTAACTCATGAGATTTTACTTTAAATTCTGACATTTTATGACTAAAAAAATTATTCATGTTAAATAAAAACATTGTTTAAAATATTTATTCATCTACTCTTGATAAAAAATAATTTTTTATAATTCTAAAAGTTATTTTATAGTAAATTCAGAGTCAATTTAAAGTCTAACAAGGATGTATTGTTTAAGGTCAAAATCCACTTAGGCAGCGTTTGACATTGTGTTTGTACCTGCGTTTCGTTAAATTTTGAAATTCTTTTTGCTAAAATTGAGTGCGGTTTGTACTTTTTGGATCGTTTTGATGTGCTGATGTCAAAAATGATTTTTAAAAAATAAAAAAACATCATTGGCATATATTTCAGCATGAAAAACTATTTAAAAAGTAATCACAACCACACTGCCAAACATGCTCGTAGCCTGTGATCTATTCCCTCTAAAGGCTTTGATGACAAATGAGTTCCAATCTTAATGCTTCAACTTCCCGCCATATGAGTTACAAAAAATTCTTATAATATTTCATAGTGGGATTAAAGATTTTTTAGTTTACAAAATAAGCAAATTAAAAGTTTTTTCAGATAAGTTTCTCATAATTTATTTTAATTAGGTTATTATTTCATATTAAAGTACTTCATTAAAAAATAATTTTTAACCCTAAAAACAATTGAATCCCACTTTTAAATTAACCCCAAGCCTACTCATTAACCATATTTTTCCAAACAAATGTCTAACGATAACTAATGCTAAAATAATTGTCGGTGAGAAAGTCTGTAACTCTATCATTATATTGTTTAAGGTCATAATCATGTATATGATGACGTTATATAGCGTACTAAAGAAAGAAAAGTCGGTAAATTTTGCGATTATGCTAAAACTTTTGAAGCTGGCATCTTAAGCTGGTCCATGCAATGAAATATTTTTCAAAAACAAAAAAAAATATACGGTGAAATTGCCATTCTTATAACCAATAATATTAGAGATATAATATTGAAGGGTGTAGTTCAACTGGTTTGTTTCTTAAAAATTATGAGTTCGAGTCTCATAAATTTTAGGGTTATTAAAAATTTACATGATCATTAACTTTAAAATTCATAAAATAAAATTAGTTGAGATATATACATACAAGTTGATTCAGTCATCCATGTTAATTAAAAAAAAATTAAAGCAAAACACAGGCGTTCTACCGTTCTATTGCTTCTTGATTTACATCAAAGCAACCATCTTTTTTATCTTCGAAGAGTAAGTCTCAAGTTAACCAACCATAGACATTGCTGAGCATTTCAACATCTAATTAATCAGCTTGGGCCTGGTCAAAGCCCAAAGATCTTTTAATACCAGGTTGACCGATTATAGAAGATGAAATCCCGATTTTGAAAAATGTTTAAATTGTCCCGAAAACTTCCGGGCGCCTCTTATAATATCATTATAGAAATCATTTTCAAAACTTCCGTGTCTATTTCGAAGGGCATCTAACAGGATTATTTTATTTTAACCAAAAGCATTTTCGGAAGTTTGGAAAAACAATCACTCTGTAAAACAGTTTGAACAACAAAAACAAGATTCTTATACATAAGAGGTAAAGATTTTGGATTTAACGTTAAAAAGTATTTTTTTCAAATAATACTTAATATGTGCTTTTTAGATCGATTTAATATATTCAAAACAATAAATTGTTTTAAATACTAATTTCTCAATAAAAGTAAGGAATTTAAGAAGAGGGAAACTTTCATAATCATTAACCACCCCCCTGTTGTGATGTTAGATGGAGTTGACTCTAAAACAATCGCCAAAAATCAAAAACCTAAAACGGGCACCAACACCACAAGCATAAAAATATATACCTCTCTCCCTCTCTCTCTCTCTCTCTCTCTCACACACACACACACATTTCCAAGGCCTCCGCTTCTCTTTTATCCTCGGAGCTCCACAGCTCCTTTTCTTTTTCTTCAATGTCTCGAGTGTAAACGCACGCGTTATGCCAAAAATAAATAAATGGTCACAAAAACAGAAAAGAAGACTACTTTTACTAGCTAGCTCGAGCATAAAAGAGAGAGACAAAACCATTCCTAGCTAAGTGGTCACAGAGCACTCAAAATACAATCCCATTTCTGTATAGAAATTCTCTCTCTTGGTCCCCTGCATTTTTAGCCCATTCTTTACACATACACACCCATAGAATTATTAAAGCTTGTCTTTTTCTTGCCTTTTTGTTCTTCAAATTCTCTCTCTCGAGAGAGAGATTTTTTTTTGTTTCTCTCTCTAGAAGATCTGGAGGAAACACAACACTCCGCGTATTCATGCCTTTTCCATTAGATTCCCAACGCGTTCTTCGACGACGACTACTAATACTAACATTGCCTCTCCTCCTCCACTTCTTTATTACTTCGTCACTCACCTAAAATCCATTTCACCTAAAATCAATGAGAGCTTCATTGCCTAAACACGAGCGGAGATGGGCCTCGGACACGCTTCCCGGAAATGCAACGATGAGCACAGGAACATCGCCGGGAACTGAGTCCGGCGAGGAGTTTGTTGAGGTGACACTTGATTTACAAGGTGATGACACGATTGTGCTTCGTAGTGTTGAGCCAGCAACATCAACGGTTATCAACATCGATGATGTTTCTTTCACTACTGGTGGTTCTCTGTCTGCCGGAGCTGTAACTCCGGTGTCGAGATCGCCGACGATCAGGCGGAGTTCGTCGAATAAGTTATTGCAATTTTCTCAGGAGTTAAAAGCTGAAGCTGTAGCGAAAGCTAGGCAATTTTCGCATGAGTTGAAAGCTGAGTTAAGGAGGTTTTCTTGGAGTCATGGACAGGCAGCTCGGATTTTATCAGCCTCGGGAAATAATGGCGGTGGTGCTTTTGAGTCAGCTTTAGCCGCCCGTGCTTTGAGAAAGCAGCGAGCGCAGCTGGACCGGACTCGGTCTGGTGCTCAAAAAGCCTTGCGTGGATTGAGATTTATAAGTAAGAACAGTAAAAAAACTAATGGCGTTGATGCATGGAGTGAAGTTCAAAGCAATTTTGAAAAACTTGCTGAAGATGGTTATCTTAACCGGGCCGATTTTGCACAATGCATAGGTTCGATTCTCTCTTGACTTTCTATTTTCTTTCTCTTGGTTTTAGCGAAAGCAGCTACCTAGCTTTCAAAGCACGAACCGAGTCTAAATTATTGATTTTTTTTTCTACTTGGATTTCAATATTTATGGATAAAAAAGGCAACAAAAGTACTGAAGATTTAGTTGTCATGTTCGTATGAAGTCTTGGAAATTAATTTTTTAGATTTGTGTTTTGAAAAGGAATGAAAGATTCGAAGGAGTTTGCTTTGGAGCTTTTTGATGCATTGGGAAGGAGAAGAAGATTGAAAGCGGACAAGATTTGTGGAGATGAGCTTTACGAGTTTTGGTCACAAATTACCGATCAAAGCTTTGATTCTCGACTCCAGATCTTCTTCGATATGTACGCCTTCTTACGGACTAGTGTATAACATAATTAAACTTAATTGATGACTTATTTTGTTCATTAATTAATTCATCCTTTTCCTTTTCTTTTTCTTAAAAAACAAATATTGAATGTTAAGTATCTCACTCTTATCTGAGATCATGCAAGCAAAGACATTTTGATGGACGAAAACCAAAATGGTTTTGGTCCATCGGAACCCAGTTTGTCTCTTTTCCGAACTCTGTACTAGAAATGATAAAAAAAGAGAGAGAGAGAGAGAGAGGATAGAACTGTATTTTCCTCCGAACCCCAATTATTGAAAAAGTGATTATACAATATTTTCTGCCATTTTTCTCTTCTCACTATCAAGTAATCTTGAATTAGCGGATAAACTAGGTGATAAACTACTTTTCTGCTGTTATGTTTACAGGGTGGACAAGAACGAAGACGGTAGAATCACTGAAGAAGAAGTCAAAGAGGTACTGCAAATGAATTTAAGAAGACATTATAATTAATCATGTCTTTCTCTCGAATTCAATTAATTTAATCTTAACTAGTTACATTGATTAAGTGCTTAATCTTAAAGTAACGTGCATGAATTAGCCAACAGCCTGTCAAATTATTGTGGAAATAAAATAAGAACCGACCTTCCAAATATGAGGTAGAATAATTAAATTAAATAAAAAACAGATGACCCTTTAAATCATGAATATTGCCCAAGCTCTTTAGTTATAAATTAAGATAGCAGGCTATCTCAATAAACAGGGTGTCATTTTTTCTATTAAGATAATCGCTGAAGAAGGAGAGGATTCGGTGACCCTAAATTTATGAAAATTCTAAAACTAACCAACCCAATAGAATAGACATGATTCAATTTTTTCTTGATCTCTGACGCCATTCCCACGTTCTCAAGCATCTTATGAACTGGGGTATTTCTTTCAAGAGTTTCAGGTTGAGAGACGGCAACCTTCTTCTATATATATATATATATATATAATGATTTTCTCAGTGGGGTTGGTGGGGGCCTTTTAATTTGGACCATCTCCCTTGATTTGCATGAAAAGCTGAAATTAGTGACCGTCAATACTGTTGTTTTCAATATTATATATTCACTAACTTTATAATTTCTTTACATGAATTGGTAGATTATCATGCTAAGTGCTTCTGCAAATAAGTTATCAAGATTAAAAGAACAAGCAGAGGAATACGCAGCTTTGATCATGGAAGAGTTGGACCCAGAAAGATTTGGCTACATCGAGGTGCGGGTCCTCGTTAATTTTACTGACAGATAAACGCTAATGTTTTTTTTTTCCTTTCTTTTTTCATGCATGTTTGGTAAATCCCATGAAATACTATAGCGATTCTAGAATCAATTAGGTGGGCTTAGTATAATATTTATCTTCATTATTTATTTTCATACTGGGTTCCAAGCATTATTTAACTAAATTTGTTTAATCAGAGTCAAATTTGATCCCCTGTCTTGTTCTGGGTCACAATAATCAACAGGGGAAAAAAATAATAAGAAAGAGGCACAGCAGTTGCAATTTTATAGCAAAGTCCATGTTCCTAACAAATTAATTCACCAAATCTTACTGGGTCTCGATGTTGTTGAACCGTACTCGAAGAAGAATGACAGAAGAAGAGAGAAATGGCAATCGTTTCTTACAAATGGCACAACTAATTAATCTGGTTAAGCAAGCTTATTTATATTGAAGAATATTTGTGGTAGTTGAACAGCTCCCTGGCTTTCTTTTCCACTTTAATATGCACGTCTGTTATAGCATAGAAGACTTTTAAGTTTTAAGTAGAGGTACGCAGTTTCTGAGGCAAAGCTGGTTCAAACTTCAGATGTTTTTAGGACCGGTACTAACATTAAAAAAAAAAAAGGTTGTCCACCAAGTAATGATAAATTCAACGAAAAATTGAACGTGAATGGCCATCGTCTGACACAGTTGTCATTGTCACCAACCAACTCAAGATTTTCTTAAGCGTCTTTCTTCAATTTGGTAGCGTAAACATTGATTCTTTATTCAATAGGCTTTCGAATTACGTATTGTCATTTCTCTTGTTGTCAAAATGGAACGAACCTTTTGTAGATTTCTAGGAGCATGAAACTTTACCACTCCAGATTTTATATGGATCCTAGAGACTGGCTCGGATGGTAGGACAGTTTATTTCTCATGGTAGAGGAGCGACATTTTAAATATAAATAATTTATTCACGATCCAAGCTAGAAAAGAAAGGATGGAGGTCGGCGTACAGCTAAATAAACAAGTGTTATTTACTGTATCGGAAGTGCCTTGATGACCTGTACTTTTTTTAAATTTTAAAATTGATTTTGATGATCTGAACTATTATTCCTGCCACTGTTTGAACCTGACCTCTCAAATAATGCTTAGCCTTCACTCATACATAAAGCATTACGCGTGCTCCACTCTGCATCAATTGTAGTGTAATAAGTTGACATGATCAAGATTCTCTTTTCCATTTTTTCTGTAACTCCACTGCTGGTGATTTTGATGCAACCTTGTTTTCTTGTTGTTGCTTAAAATGATATGTAGCTGTGGCAGCTAGAAACACTCCTTCTACAAAAGGACACGTATCTGAACTACAGTCAAGCTCTGAGCTACACAAGCCAAGCCTTGAGCCAAAATCTACAAGGGCTAAGAAAGAGGAGCCCAATAAGGAGAGTGAGCAAGCAATGCGTATACTTTTTTCAAGAGAATTGGAGAAGAATTTGGGTTTTGACATTATGGGTTATGATAATGATAGGGCTGTTCACATGGAAATTCTTTCAGTACAAGCAAAAGAATGCTTTTCAAGTAATGGGTTATTGTCTCCTAACAGCCAAAGGAGCAGCAGAGACATTGAAGTTCAATATGGCTCTAATTCTCTTGCCTGTGTGTAGAAATACCATCACTTGGCTGAGGTCCACGAGGTTGGGTCCCTTGGTGCCTTTTGACGACAATATCAACTTTCACAAGGTATGTACAAGGTTACCGACCCCCTCCCTCCTCTTCTTGTCTGTATTGCTTTTTTAATACGTTTACATCCTTCTAGGGTCCCATATAGAAGACTTTGCAAGAAAGTCAATATATTGGTTGATCTTAGCCAATGAAAATACAATAATTTTTCAGTGCCTAAAATATTGATCCCGAGATGGCAGCGATAGCTGGCAACTTAAAGTTTTCATATATACCCCTCTTTTTTTATTAAATAATGTTAGCCACAGCATATGAATTTTGTTGTCGAAGAAGGAATTTGAAAGAAAAGAGCCACATAAATCGATAATTTTGTATTGTTTTATTTAGTTCTTATTTTTTTATAAATAAAATTATAATTTTTTTACACCTTCTAAAATTGTTTATTAAAATTTGTAATTTCTTTATTTTTAAATAGATATTTTATTTATTAATGTATTTGATTACTTATTTTCTTATGATCATGTTTTATGAATTACATAAATAAAATTATTATTTTTTATTTTTTCACTATTATTATTGTTGTTGTTATAAACTATTTTCCAAAAAATTGATTACTTTTACTTTAAAAACAAATTATTTTATTTTATTTTTTATAAATAAATATTTATTTTTAAAAGTAATTATCTTTTATTAAATTATTTATTTTCATACAAACACCAACCAGCTTTATAAAATACTTGTGTTGTAATGGCTTGTCCTTTCCCGTGACCAAACATGTTCTTAAATTCGTGTTTGGTAACGAGGACACTTCGTCGAAAGGAATTACAATTTGTTCTCTCTTTTCATTTGGTTAAACTTAGGGGAGATGGGTCAAATCTAAAGGATTATTCCTACTGTGGGGATTTGATCTTCGTAAACACTAGTCTTTTCCAAGGGCTACTGCTACAGCATCTAAGAATTAGCGAATAAAATAATCTTAGGTAGTTTAACTTATCAAATTTTAATTTTGTTGATTAAAAATTACAAATTTGAGTTTTATAAATTTTAACGTCTGGAAATTTATATGATTGTTAATTTCAGGATCCCTGAAATTAGTTAAGATACGCACAAACTGTCCCAAACACCCACGTTAATAAAAAAAAACATTAACATACATAAACAATTTTTTTGTTTATTTAAATTCTCATCAGTTAAAGGCTCTGCTTATGCTAGCTAAGACCCAAATGCTCCGTGTGCTATAAAATAAAAGAGTAAATTCATAACTAATTCAAAGCTATTTTACCACCGATAAAAGATATTGAAAATTTGAGTCGAGCTTAAATCAATCTTGATGATGTACAAAATGACACCATTTAATCACAAAATGATTTTTTTTTTATATATAAACTTATTTAATTACTTATGGTAAATTGCATTGATTTAATATTTCTCACACACATGCAGACCATAGCAGCAGCAATTGTAATTGGTGTGATTCTCCATGCTGGAAACCATCTAGTCTGTGATTTTCCAAGGCTTGTAAATTCATCTGATGAGCAATATAGAGCATACCTGAGTGATGACTTTGGTGGAAACAAACCTTCATATGCAAAACTGGCTAGAGGGGCTGAAGGTGTGACTGGAATCTTAATGGTGATCAGCATGGCCATTGCATTTACACTTGCAACAAGATGGTTCAGGAGGAGCCTCATTAAGTTTCCAAAACCCTTTGACAGGCTCACTGGATACAATGCATTCTGGTATTCGCACCACTTGTTTGTCATTGTCTACATCCTGCTCACCATCCATGGTGTATTCCTGTATATGGTGCATGGATGGTACAAAAAGACGGTATGAATCTGAAATCTTTTAATGGCAGTGAATGTTTTTCTTGTTTGAGATTGTAAACTAACGGCGATTTATTGCTTGCAGACATGGATGTATCTTTCTGTTCCAGTTTTACTATATGCCGGAGAAAGGGCGCTGAGGTTTTTTCGATCTGGCTTCTATACTGTCAGGCTTCTCAAGGTATAACATCCTGAAGTCTGTCATTTCAGTTCTATCTTATGGTTAATGTCTAAATGTTACCATCTTGAAAGAGCCCTATAAACTGGCACAGTACTTCTGTAAAGTTTAGAACCTACTGTACTAGATTTTTGTCATAATTCTTTTTTTCATCCAGGTTGCAATTTATCCTGGAAATGTTCTCACATTGCAAATGTCTAAGCCTCCCCAATTCCGGTACAAGAGTGGACAGTACATGTTTGTCCAGTGCCCTGCTGTTTCTCTATTTGAGTGGTAAATCACTATTAATTTCTTAACTCACATGAAAATGGCTTTTTTGGTAGTTTAAAACACTTTCAGTTGTAGTCTACCAGAGAAAGGTGCTTGTAAAATACATCTAGGCCAACTGCTAGCAAGAAACTTGCTCATTTTGTGCTTATTCGCTTTATGGGATATGGTCATTATTTTGTATGATTTTTTTTTTTCATTTTCTGATGAAAGCTAGTGAAAAATAAATTTGATAGGAATCAGTATTTGATTTCTTTCCTTTGTAATTGATGATCGATTGATACCAACGGTTTCAGTTGGTTTCTTTGCTCTGATACCTGATTTTCTCCAGAACTTACAATCAGCATGCTTTATTTTTCCACCCAGGCATCCATTTTCAATTACCTCCGCACCTGGTGATGACTACCTCAGTGTTCACATTCGGCAGCTAGGTGACTGGACTCAAGAACTAAGAAGAGTGTTCTCTGAAGCCTGTGAACGTCCTGTAGCCGGTAAGAGTGGACTTCTCAGGGCTGATGAAACAACAAAAAAAGGGTACAGAATATGTCTATGTTTCCCTTTTCCTTTCCCATTCCGGTTTTTTTTTCCTTTGGATAGCATTTTGTGATTATATTGTTTATGTAACTTTCCTCTCTAATGACAGCTTGCCAAAGCTCTTGATAGATGCGCCTTATGGTGCACCGGCACAAGATTACCGTAAATATGATGTGTTGTTACTTGTTGGTCTGGGAATTGGAGCAACACCTTTCATCAGCATTCTCAAAGATCTGCTTAATAACATTGTCAAAATGGAGGAGCAGGCAGTAAGTGACTAGAAACCTGACTTTCACTTTTCCAATCTGCAATGTATACACATGATCGTTCCTTTAATACTATAGATTCTGTATTGCGAACTATAGAAAATTTCCAGACTTAATCCATGATAGTCTTCTAAATGCACAGTCACAAGTCTGATTCTCATTCTCAGGATTCGGTCTTGGATATCAGTAGGACATCAGACCTGAGCATTGGAAGCAATGATACATCAACCTCTAACAAAGTTTCACCAAAACGTAAGAAGGCTGTAAGGACCACCAACGCTTATTTCTATTGGGTAACAAGGGAGCAAAGTTCTTTTGATTGGTTCAAAGGAGTCATGAATGAAGTTGCAGAGCTTGATCAAAGGGTAATTAATGTCAACTTAGCTTGAAATTATGTAAATTACAAAAAAAATTCCCGTTTTGCTTGGTTTCCTTGATTGTTGACTTTGTCGTTGGACTATTCCAGGGTGTGATTGAGATGCATAATTACTTGACCAGTGTGTATGAGGAAGGCGATGCTCGATCAACCCTCATTACCATGGTCCAAGCCTTAAACCATGCGAAAAACGGTGTGGACATTGTCTCTGGCACCAGGGTAATACTAATTATTTTGTTTAGGCTCATTGCATGTTCATGTTGCGGCTCGCATGTTATATCAGTAGGGCTTTTCCAAATTTTCTGACCCCTTCAATTACACATAAATTACACTCTTTGCAGACAAGTGACAATAGTGGACTGAAATATTAGACCATGCAGGTCTCCTAACAATTCCTCGTTTTATCATTAGGTGCGAACGCATTTTGCAAGGCCTAATTGGAAGAAGGTTCTTTCTAAATTATGTTCCAAGCACTGTAATGCAAGGATAGGTGAGTATACCTTCTAGCTAACAGATTTTTTTAACACAGAAAACCTATCCTCCTGTTCTAATCATATCACTATGGTTTTGGAGCAGGTGTGTTTTACTGCGGAGCACCAGTCTTGGCTAAAGAACTAGGCAAGCTCTGCTATGATTTCAATCAAAAAGGTTCCACAAAGTTCGAGTTCCACAAGGAGCATTTCTAAGTGAACAAGGGGTGGTATATATATATATATTATTTACACCTTTTTTCCACAAAACTCTTCTCCAACACCCTTCCCAACTACAAAATAAGAAAATTTATAATAAGCCAATGAAGCACTGCAGAGTCTTGGGCAGAGAAGGAAAAAGGGGTGGAAAAAAGGCTATAGATGAATATGTGGTTATTTACTAGCACACCAAGCACAGCCAGAAAAAGTTATTCTGGCTGGTGAACTGGCTAGAGGTTTCAGTGATAAACCTCAGCCAGTTCAGAGTTGACATGTAGATAGAGGAAGTAAAAGTGGTATTGCTGAGATGAAGAATGGGTTACAGCTGCAATGGAGAGGTTGACATAATTTGATAATGATAAGTTTGCCAATGCATGATTGTTAGACATTCAAAGGTGGACAGAAGAGGACAATTTTGAAAGGGAGAGTCTTGAATCAAGTTTGTGGACTCGGAAGGAAGGTGGGAGCATTGCACTTTCCCCTCTTGAAGTGTGTGCAGAGAATCCTTCTGGAATGTCAATGCTGCTGGGAGGAGTCAACCTTGTGAAATTGCATTTGATCACTTGATTATAATATGCAAAGTATATGTACATGATGCTCATAGTTTTTTTTTTCCTTGTTTCTATAATATGCAAATTATATGTAGATGTTCAAGAGAGGAAGGCTACTAGTACTGTGTTAAACATTAGGGCTACCACTGGAAGGTAAAAGGGGTCCCTTCTGGTAGGAATAGAGTTTGTAGAGGTTGAAATTGTAACCCTTTTATAGTATTCGAATGAAGTATTTCACTAATCGCTTTAGTTCTTTGATTTACTTGCCATTTTTTCTAACGTAAAAAATGCCCAAGCTAAATGCAAAAATATGAAAAAGTCCCTCTACACCAGCCTTGCAGATTTTATTTTTAGGGGTATTTAAATTATTTTACCATTCAGAAATTAGATGAAAGTACATAATTGTCCTTGGTCAAAAAAGTAAAAAGAATGTTCCTATCTAGGAGTACAACGTTTTCTCAATGACTTCCAGGTTTTTTTTATTTATTTTTTTAAAAAAACATTGTTATTGGGCTTTTGTTTTTTGGAGTACCGAAGGTGAATATGAAGAGGGAAACTGGCCCATCAGTGTGTGCAAATTTCTCAATGTCTCAGCATTTTGCATGTATTGTGGGTTGGGTTGGGCTTAAAACAAGCCCAGGTTGTTTTAGTTTTCTGTTTAACTTTCTGAACCATCTATCTTCAAATACTGGGCCCTGCTCTTACGTAATATGGAGCAGCGGCCTCTAATTGGGCTTCGAATAATAAAATAAAAGTATTTGTTTACGTTTAAGATAAAGGAAAGACACTCTAATTAAGGGGCGGCCTTAAGAACAAAATCCTAGTGTAATGATAAAATTGTTCATAAAATCATTGAATTAGATATCAAGGATAAAGTACTATTTTTACTATGATATAATTGTTTTTTATAAATTGTATAAGATTTAAATTAATTATTTTTTTATTTTTAAGTAAAATTATTATTTAACCTTACAATAAAATTTTAAATTATCTTTCAATCAAGGTTGTATTAGTCTTTTCAATTTTTTTAAATTAGTGTAAATAATTTATTGTAAGAGCTCTTTCATCTTTAAAGCATGATTTTTTTTTTTGTAATATCAAGTTCATTTAGTGATGTTTTTATATTTTAATAAATGTTAAATATTTAAAATAACATGAAATATTGTTTTAGTAATATCAAGTGGGCAGCCCCCACACTTTTCGAGCAACGAGTAATGTGTTGTTCAGCCACCAAAAACCATCTTTATCCGTGGAATTGGAATCATTACGGTACCCCCTCCATAATGGAGCGACATGTATTCCAAGATTTTCATTAGTTCAACATCGATAACAACCCCCATTTTATTCTCACTCTCTTCCTAAATTTTCACCTTAAACATTTAAAAATTTCAGAACAACTTTTTAATTTTTTTAATTATTTAGATTTGATTTTTGTTCTTTTTATTATAGTTTCTTTTATCTTGAAAAATTTATTTTTATCCCCCTTTAAATTTTTAATCTTTTAAATTTAGTTAATGTTTTTTTAATTGCTATTTGTTTTGTTTGAGAGCATTTTTTAAATTGATTTTTGTTTTATAATTTCACTCATTTGTTTGTTTTATTCCTATCAAATTTGATCCTGATTCTTTTGATTGATGTTTTTTTTTTTTACTTTAACAAGTTTTTTAAATTGGTTGGTAATAAAGCTTCTTGATTGAACCTAAATTTAGGGTTTCACGAGTTGTGAGTTTTAAATATATGACTTGGTTTAGGAGGTTCACCGGGATTTACTTCATATTTTTTTTATTTTTCTTTTTTAATATAATTATCTTCTAGTTTCATCCTTCAATATTTATTCAATTAGAGATTGAGTTTTATTTTTTTAACTTGTTTTTTATGAAATTTCTTGTTGGCCTTGAAAATTCTCATTTATTACAAGTCTTTTTATTTGAGGTTCTTTGTTAGGTTTTTTTTGGCTAAATCTTTAAATTGATATTTTTTTTCCTGATTCCATTCTTCAAAACTTGAAATGATTTTTTCCAACAATTTATAAGAATTTTTTTTTCTATTTCATCCTCCTTTATTTTATTTTTTATCTTTTGAATTTAGCTCTCATTTTTTTATTGCTATTTATTTTATTTAAGATAAATTTTTAAATTTAGTTTTATTTATTTTATTTTTCTAAGGTTTTTCAAAGATTTTGAAAATAACCTGGATTTTATTAGATTTTTTTATTTGTTGTTCTTTGTTAGATTTACTTTAACTAATCAATATTAAATTGGTTGGAAATTGAGCTTCTTAATTGAACCTAAATTTAGTGTTTCACGGGTTGTGAGTTCTAAATATATGACTTGGTTTAGGAGGTTTGCCGGGATTTACTTCATATTTTTTTATTTTCCTTTTTTAATATAATTATCTTCTCGTTTCATCCTTTAATATTTATTCAATTGGAGATTGAATTTTATTTTTTTAACTTGTTTTTTATGAAATCTCTTGTTGGCCTTGAAAATTCCCACTTATCACAAGTCTTTTTATTTGATGTTCTTTGTTCGGTGTTTTTGGCTAATTCTTTAAATTGATATATTTTTTTTCCTGATTCCATCCTTCAAAACTTGAAATGATTTTTTAAAACAATTTATAAGAATTTGTTTTTCTATTTAATTATTTATTTTTTTTATCTTTCGAATTTAGCTCTCATTTTTTTATTTCTATTTATTTTATTTGAGATAAATTTTTAAATTTAGTTTTATTTATTTTATTTCTCTAAGGTTTTTCACTGATTTTGAAAATAACTTGGATTTTATTAGATTTTTTTTATTTGTTGTTCTTTGTTAGATTTACTTTGACTAATCAATATTAAATTGGTTGAAAATTGAGCTTCTTGATTTAGGCCCGATCTAGGATTTAATAGGTTATGAGTTTGAGACATTTGCTTAAATTTAGAAGGTTTGTCCGAGTTTTCTTGGTTTTTCTTTTCTTTTTCAAGTGATGTTTTCCTATTTTTTTATCTTTTTTTTAGTTTTCCATTGTTCTTTTTTACTGTTTGCATTCTGTAAGGTTAGTTCCGGTTTCATGATCAAAGTCATCAATTTCTAAGCTTGACGCGAGTTGACTTTTAATTTTTTAGATTTTTTTAAAAATTAATATAATTCAATTTCATCATTCAACATTTTATTTATTGGAAACTGGTCTACTAAAGGTTACTGAAAATTCAACATGGCAGAATGGTTGATGCTTCCTCTTTTTCATGCTACTACTGTTGCAATATTGTGATGTAGTGGTTTGTAGCTCTGAGGTAGTCTATAAACAAATTGTGATTGAATGTCAGGCTTTCAAGCTTGATTCTATTGTCTCAACTTGGAACACTAAACATTCCAATAATCTTTTTGCTTATAAAAATTGCACTCGTTGAATGTAACTCTTGCGTAAGACTTATTCTGATTATTAGATAATGACTTAGAAGGTACTGCTAGCATAGAAGGATTAGAAGTAGAAAGGATTTCTTTTTCAAAATAAGACTAAAGATGTATTTCTTCAGCCAATAACTCACTAACAACTGAGTCAATAGAAGGCGGTGGAGAACGATGCAAAATTTAACGTCTAAGTCCTTCAAAATCATTGTAAATTACCGTTAAAAACTGTATCAATCATTGTTGCTCTCTACGAGCAATAAAGGAACCATATGCCTTTAATTTTGTTAATTCTGTAAGAGTTAATTAATTTCAAAGATCTGTCATGGTAGAATAAAACTTCTAAATATTCATATTTTTATGGTGAAGAGCTCGTATATCATTCTCTAATTGATATTGCTTTGAAAAATTTAATTGCATGAATAATCTTTGCAAATGATCTGAAACCTTCTTTGTTATCTCATACTTCGCCAACTGTGTACCTATAGAATGCTCAACATAACTATTAATCCAAGTAATAATCTTTGTGTTGTTTGCTTCTCAGACATCTATTAAAGCAGCATAACCCTTATCAATATTTCTAGATATCATAGAAGTTCCACTAACATATTCCTATATCTTTTTATCCTTAATTTTTTTTCATCACATAACTCCAATACGAATAATTATTTTCATCCAATCTCACACTCATGGACTAAAATGAATCATCTATTTTAATAGTCATAATCAACAAACAAAGAAAACCAAAATGCAAAAGAAAGAAAAACAAAATACTATATTGCAGAAACTGAGCAAATATGTTTTTAAAGTTATACGATCACTCAAAAAAAAAATTGGTTTGAGATTAAGCATCATTCCATGAAATTAAACTCTAATATCATATTAAGCAATCCAAAAATTAAAGAAAAATACAAAAATAAAAGAGGAAGAAATTAAGGTTTCATTGATACTGCATAATGTGATAATAATAATAATCTAAAAAGAATAAATTTAATATAAATAAAAAAAGATTATATATAGATTAAATTAAAAAAAATATTATTCTATTTTTAATAAATAAAATAAAATAAAAACCTAAATTTCTTAACAAAATTATATTTCAATGATAAAGAAAAAATCGTGAGGCCTCATCAGGGGCCCAATTATTCCCAAGTTAAATATAGCGGCGCCACCACGTCATCGAACGGGTCCACTAAAGGTTACTGAAAATTCAACATGGCAGACTGGCTGATGCCTCCTCTCTTCAATGCTAGTACTACTACTATATAGAAAGTGATTCAACAATAATGCCACATTTAGAATATTATCGCGCATAAAACAAGAGACGCAGTTTCTTAAAATCTCGAAGAGAAACTAACCCTCTACAACTACAAGCTCGAGCAAAATGTCCGACGGCTGTCATCCCCGCGGTGCCTTACCTGCTCCTGGACTTGCAGGATGTCCAGTGGGCCATGGGAAATAGTCGTGGTGCGCGTAAGCTGGCCCGGACACCCCATGTAAATCAAAAAAAAAAAAAAATGTCCGACGGCAATCAGATAGTTCCATTAGCACCAGCTAATTCTTACCAGAGAAGCGACGAAGAGTATGCCACGATACAACACAAAGCGTTACGGCCAAAAAGAAGTGGCAAATGTTTTATTTATTCTCTTGCTTTGATTGTCATCCTGAGTGCAATCATCCTAGTTTTTGCAATAATTGTGAAGCCAAGAACTCCGCGTGTTAAATTAAGCTCGGTTGCCGTCGAACATCTAAGTTACGGTGACAATCCAATCCCTTCATTCAACATGTCACTAGCAGCCGAGGTGAGTGTCAAGAACTCAAATTTTGTTTGCTTCAAATTTGAGAATACTAGTTCTAGTGCTCTGTACAAGGGCATGGTAGTTGGTGAAGCAAAATTGAGGAGCGGGCGGGTCGGAGCTAGAAAAACAAGGAGGATGAATATTGTTGTGAAAATCAGGTCATCAGGCAGTCTGTCCGAAGCTAAGAACCTAAGTAGTGATATTAATTCTGGGATGTTGAAGATGTACAGCTATGCCAAGTTGAAAGGAGACGTCCGTTTGTTTGGAACCGTGAAGAACAGGACTGCAGTAATGAGTTGTGGAATGAATCTTAATTTGAGTAGCCGCTCAATCCAAGATTTGGAGTGCAACTAGCTAAATGTATAACTGTGAGGGAGTTGTATAATTATTTTGTTGTCTGTAAAAGGTTTTGGGAATATATGTGTGTGTGGCAGTGTGTGTATTTCTAGTAAATCAATTCTGTTTTGTTTTTTTTTTTTGTGATTTCACTTGATTTATTCTTTTCGTTGCTTTTAAAAAGAACTAGAACTGCTTGACCCAAGTCCTCAATCATTCAAATCCCAATATTTGAGCGAATTTTGCAGCCCCGAATGATGAACATGTATCTCAATTTTACGTCTTTTGATGCCTAAAAAAAATTACTTTTTAACTCGTAGTATGAAAGCTTCTTAAACATATATAGAACTTCTAGCTATGTGTGCGAGTGCCCATGACAAATAATTCTAGATTGTTTCATGGGCATCCATGTCCCAGTCCTACAACGTGTTTCCAAAAAAAATATCTCAATGCATCCATTACTTCGTGGGCCACATTGGCAGCTCTATGATGGAGAAAGACTCCTTGAGCTGGGCAAAGGTAACTTGCTTAACTCAAAAAGATGTCCATTGGTTATAAATGTGAAAGAAACATTGTGAGAAGCGTTCCTGAGCCTTCAATAATTATAAGAGACCAATAGGGGCTTGTTCGGGAAGGATAGACATTACTGATGATGCTAACAGCTAGCCGAACGATCCCCCCTCGGCCTACTGTATGAAAGAGTTTTTCTCTATTTCTTTCGTAGTTGCTCTCAGTCCTATATATTTCATGCATGTCCCGCCCAGCTTGATGAGTTTTGCCACGCTTCCATAAAGAGTTCCATGGAAATTATCAAATATACAGACCAAAAGACAACTTGCCAGAGAAATATTCTCCAAATGAAGCAGCCTCAAAGAGCAACGATTGTATCTTCCATGCACATGCGTTGACCGTTCAAATCCCGCTAGCTACTTGTAACCCTCTGGCATTAAATTTTATATCTGAAATCTTCTTGAAAATTAAGAATTGAATTTTCTTAAAAAATCAATCTTTAAAAATACTATAAAAACAAATCAGAGGTACAATTTAAAAAAAAATTAATAGTAAAATTAACCTTTTCAGAATACATATTTAATCCTCATATTTTATGCCTTAATATTATGATGAAGATAATGAGGGCAATATAAAAAATAAATTATTTAAATTTTATCTTTTTTAATCATATAAATTTAACTTATTTATCAATTAAATATAAATCAAACGCTATATTTCAATTATAATAATAGAGAATTGGTTAGGAAAAACTTTCAGGGCACAGAAATGGGCTTTGTTTATAAGACAGAATAAAACCAAAATGTCCGATTCCTTTGCCTGGGCTTGTAAGCTGTACTAAGCTTACAAGAATGTAAGAACCCGTTTGGTAATGAGGTTGTGTCTGCGTTTTGTTTAAAATACAGATGCAACCCTTTTGATAAATAAAAAAACACATTTCACTGTGTATGGATCCTGTGTTTTTTCACGTCTGAGACGCAGGAAAAGAAGAAGCAGTATTTTACTGCTTTGTACACACTATTCACGCTAATTTTAATTAGCATGAACAATATAGCATATACTGATCAGTGAACAGTGCAAGAGATTTGCACTGTTCACTCGAAAAACAACGAACAGTGCAATTCACATGCATTGTTCACAGACTTTTTTTTTATTAACATTTTAAAAAAAACTAGTTTAGAGTGAATTAAATTCATTTGCACTGTGATGTGAATAATATTTTTTTCTCGAAAAACTAGTATATAGTGAATTAAATTCACTCGCACTATAATATCAATTTTATGGCTGATAATATTTTATCTAATTTTATTACACGCTTAAAATATTATGAAACATGTAGTTTTTATCGGATAAATTTTGTACGTAATGGAATTATAAATAGTTTAATGGAATAATAAAAAATATTTTATATAAAGTATTATTTATTTCATGATGTAATAGAAGTAATTAATTCTACAATATTTAAATTTAAAACCATCAATATTAATATAGATTTTTTAGAATTATTTTATAACCTTAATTTCAAAAGCATTCTTAACCAAACACATTAAACTATCAGAGTTTTAACCAAACACCTATTTTTTCAAACAAACTTCAACTAAAAATAATTTTTATAAAATAATTTTTTTTAAATTATAACCACAACAACTACCACAATATTAAATACACTTTAAGATGAACAATGATAACTAATCCCAAGGCCTGCGCTGGCAACTTTCTCAACTCAATTTCCAGCCAACTGGGCTATAAATGTAAGCTTTTCTGTGTAATAGACCAGGCTTAAATGAAAAGTTAATTTGGTCCAACGCGCAGTTGGTTAAGCCTTCGAACTTTTACCTCCGAGGAATAATAATTTTATCATGTAGATTCTTTTTTCTTTTTAAGAAAACAAATTCGATTTCTACGAAAAGATTCATCTCAAGATAAATGATTTGTGGGTAAATTTAATTTATCCCCTTGAGGTTTATGTAGTTTCCCAAATTTACCTAATACTTATCTTTCATTTTTTTTTCACTCCTTGTAAAAATCTCAATTTCATCTTTTAAGTTTATATAATATCTTAATATAATCTAAAAGGTAAGAAGGAAAAAAAATTGAAATTGAAAAAACCATTAAAGAATTTGAAAAAAATAAATGAATATTAGCTTGTATTAAAATCATCATTAACATACTGAAGGTTCTGTGGATTATATTATAATGCTTGTTAGCCTTTATTAAAATTCATTGTTAATAGTTCAAAGTCAAGAGTCAAGACGTCCACCCCTGCAAACGCGTTAGGACCGAACATGGAAGGCTTGACGAAACGCTTCACTGACAGTTACATGCCAAACAATATGGACAAGATTTAACAAATTGCAACAAGGAAAAACGAAAATTCAATCATTCCCTTCTTGAGTTCGGCCATGGCAGAGACAGAGCAGGCCAAGCCCTTCGCCCCGGCAGCATTCCGAATCGGCAGCGTTGAGGAAGAAAACATGCCTACGCTGTCGAAAACTCAACGACGAAATTGCATAAAGTGCTGTGGCTGCATCACTGCCATTTTCTTAATTCTTGCTACGACTGTTGTAGTTTTAGTCCTTACAGTTTTTCAAGTCGACGATCCTGTGATCAAGATGAACAAGGTATCGGTGCAGCGGCTAGAGCTTGCTAATGGGACTCTTCGGACTGATGTGAACGTTACACTTCTAGCTGATGTCTCCGTCAAAAATCCCAATGCAGCCGCATTCAAATTCAACAACGGTACAACAACTGTTTACTGTGGTGGCGTGATGGTTGGTGAGGCTAATACTCCGCCAGGCAAGGCCGAGGCGAGACGGACGCTACATATGAATGTCACGGTAGATTTAATTCCTAACAAATTATTGGGCGTTCCAAGCTTGATGAGTGACATAGTGTCGGTAAGGAAATTGACTATGAGCAGCAATACAGTAATTCGTGGTAAGGTGAGGATACTCCAAATTATTAAGAAATACCTTGTGGTGAGAGTAAACTGCACCATGACATACAATTTTACAAGTCAGGCGATTCAAGAAGGTAATTGCAAACCACATCTTAGCAAATAAGCACACTATAATGTAGTTTTCACATTTTACTGCTACAATTCCTCTTGTTGTAGCTTTTATGCTATACGTTCATTGATGGATTGCTAAATAGCAGTCTCTGTAAGCGACAGTGTTTCCTTTATAGATTGATATAGGAGAAATCACTGGGATTTTGTGCCCTTCATTTGTATTTCTTTCTTTCCTTCTTTCTTTTTTAAGAATATTGTATGAATTTGTACTTGCAAAGCAGGGTTTGCTCCAAATAAAATTACTTACATCAAATCTTTACTCAATCACAAGCCTAATTGGAAGAGTTTGTTCGTCCATCTCGAGAAAGGGGACATTTCCTTGCCGTAATCCGATGAAAGGATTCATTGTGCTTAGACCATGCTTTTCGGAGTGGTGGGATAGTAAAGATGGGGGGGGGGGGGGGAGGAACATTTTCAATTCCCAGATTTTGCATTGCAAATAACACAAAAAATATCC
>Ga0325410_1000209_pt1 | contig 57447 bp, 34 predicted proteins | sample PopdelMetagenome_16_FD_206182 | JGI IMG/M metagenome (GOLD analysis project Ga0325410, IMG submission 206182) | Populus deltoides microbial communities from Bellville, Georgia, United States - Xylem-PdIQD-R3 | ecosystem: Host-associated > Plants > Phyllosphere > Stem > Wood/Secondary xylem... | reverse complement strand
CACTTGGGACACATGCCATGTGCAGGGGGTGGGCGTGCATGGAGCATAATTGACCATCACTAAACTAATGTACCTTAGGATAGATACAATACAACCTTTATTATAAAGCGGTGTTCATAAATATAATAAAGTGAAGAATGTTGCATATATCCAACTTAATTTTTAATATTTTATAAATTTAATTAATTTAATTTTTTTATTAATATAAATGTCTGGATTAATTTGTGCGTATCTTGATTAATTTCACGGATCCTGAAGTTAACGACCACGTAAGCCTTCAATAGCTCTGAGATTTGTAAGATTCGAACTGGTGATCTTTATAAAACAAATTCAGGATCTGATCAATTGAGTTACACCACTCAGAGTTTACTTAATTTTTATTTATACTTGATCTAGTTGGATATATCTCGACAAGTTAAATATTTTATAAATATTATATATAGTTACAAGTTTAGTATATGTGCTAATTTTTATGGATTGAGTTTAATTAAGACTACGAATTATTCTCAATAAATTAGCTTAAAACTCGTTATAAGTTTTAACAAATAATTTAAGCTTAATATATTAACTGAATTAATTAATTAAAATGAAAGAATTAATTGTAAAAAATAAAAATAAATAAATAACAAGACATATAACAACAATTACTTAAGTTTATTATTATAGGATATACATGCTAGGTTGAGTTTCCTGATCACCCGTAATATTTATTTCTTAAATTTTTTAACTAGCTATTGTCCATAATATTTATATAATCTGATATATAACGGGTTAGGTCAAGTTACATAATGAAAATATTATAAACGGGTTGGTTTTTTTAAACATCTCTATTTTATATTGATTTTTATTTTCTTGGTATAGATATTTCCAACCATTTTATACATAGAATGATTTTTTATTATGAATAATTGTAAGAAACAATCCTTTATATTAACCTCATACATTAAAAAAAAATATATTCTTTTTTTAAAAAATGTTACAATCAATTTCTGGAACCCCGGCGGCTGTCCTTAGCTTAACCTTTGAATTGATTAACAAAATAGAAGGTGAGATGTGCACATCAAAACCAAGAACAGTGCTAGGTTTGAGTTGTTTTTATTACCAAAGGAAGTGACTAAGTTTTGTGGATTTGATGATGTTAATTAACGAACAAGAGAAATCCAGAACCAGACATATGACAAGAAGGAAAACACGGTGAAAATCACTGTGGTGGGTTGCTGTCCTGAAAAGATCAAGAAAAAAATATACTGCAAAGGAGGTCGAACTGTCACGTGCATTCAGATCATCAAGCGGCCTGATCCGGAGCCTACAAAACAAGAAACTGTAGCTGTTGTCAATATCACAATTGTATGCAATCACTTTTGTTGCCAACAGTATCTCCATATTGTTATGTACCTTGTAGAAGGTCAGAGTGTGATATATGGGGAGATGGTTGTTGTAGTTGCCGAAGTGTGTGCAGAAGTGCATATGTTTGTGAAGACTAATATCCCTCGGCGCCATGCACAATCATGTAAAGGGAAATCAAATTTCAGAAGACCGATGGTTTGAGTCAACGTCCAACATCAACCATTGGATTCAAATCCAGTGGTCATGATGGGCCTTAGTGTTGTTGTGTTTATAATATCATCCCTTTTGTGTTGCTGCTGTTGTTTTGACCTCTTTCATCTAGCTAGATGATGCACGACTTTGTGCCCAGCTAGTATTTTCAAGTCAACGGTCACAGTTTTTCCATTGTTGATGGCTTCTTACATGTTTGGTCAGCAAATATGGGAGGCTTTACTACCTAGTCTTTGTTTTTTATGCTATCTTATCTTTGTATGGTCCCTTTGGATGCATGCTTTCTTCCAAAGTGCTATATATATATTATCTGTTTCAAAAAACCCCTCGATCTCCGTCAATTCTCTAGTCATTTTTTGCCGGATATAATGCCCAGAAACAACATCATTCGACCGTACTCTGTAAATGATAATTTTCTTATAATATTTTTTTTGTTTGATATAATGCTCAGACAATCACATAATAATATATTTTCTGTAATGAACAACAGGTCAATATTATTTTCTTTTAAATGTAAAAAAATATTACGAGTATAGATAATATTTTAAGCTTCTTGCATCTGATAATTATATCAGACTCAAGTAAATTGTATCAGACAGTCATGTAAGATCTAAGAGCCTTGAGTATGAAGGTCATGCCAGACCCAAAAGATTTAAATATTATTTTTTAATTTTTTTTTCAATAAATCCTTCAATTTGATTTTCTAGTGATTGAGCTTTGAATGTTTTATTATTATTATTTTTCTCTTTATGAAATTACCCTTTCTCAAACAATTTTTTCTTTGTTATCAAATAAAATTGTTGAGACCTTACAAGAATAATTAAAGGGTATCTTTTCATGATGTTGACAAAAATTTATTTTATTTTACTATTCATTTTTGTTTTTTTATAATTATATTATTAAATTAATCAAGTTTATTGAACCGAATTCTAAATTTTCATTAATCTTCTAAAAAGAGTATCATCATTTTTTTACCTTCAAAAAAAATTAACATGTCCCGCAACATTGCGAAAACCAAATCATTTGTTGATGATAATATTAATTCCATATTCTAAAAGTAACATGAGTAGAAGTTGATTGAGAATAAGCTGAAGACAAATAAAAACAATGAAAAGTCAAGAAAAGAGAAATACTAAGTAGTTGCTTTCGCTATCTTCCAATTAGTTTTTTTTTTCCCTTAGAAGCCATTGGGATCATCAATATTAAAGTTGTTAACGTCTTTGTTGAGTATAAACAGACAAAGAATAACCTTATCTCAACTATCTTGGCTAAAACTCTCTTATCCCTAACCCATTGTAGACTACATAGAAAGAGAGCGATATTGTGTTGTGTTCTTTTACTATTTATGTGGATAGTCAATCACTTGAAAACATCAAGAGAAGTTTTCAATAATTTTTGGTTGTTTAATATTGGACTGATTTAGACGAAAAATGAAACGACTTAGATAAGGAAGCATAAGTGAAAAAAATACCAAGCACTTTATCATAGTAATTTTACGTGGAGAGCTCCTTGGGTAGGCAATTCGTCTTATCTTATGAGTTATGGTGACTGTCGCACCTTTAACTAGAACTAAGAGAAATGTATGGTTGGGTTAACATGAGATCCCATCTGGTGACCTCCTTTAACCAAAACTAAAGGAACTATGTGTGGTTGGGTTAACCTAAGATTCCTTTTAGCAATCTCTTTTAATCAGAACAAAAAATATATGTGTTCTTCCCGATGGCAGGGTTCAAACTTGTTTTTACTTTGGGAATTTCATAATAGTAGGGTTCCTCTCACTTTGTAAGGATCACCACTGGCAGGGTTGATCTTCTCGTTTCTTTGAGATTTTCCTAATGGTAGGGTTCGCCTCATTTGAGGTTCAAAACTATAATTCTTTGTTATTATTAACTTAATGATTCTTTATTTGTCCACATTCTTACTGGATTTCACTAAAGATTTTTCTTGTAACAATTCAAAAATATATGTGCAATGCTTTGAGGTTAGATGACATGCATGTCTTTTTACTTGGTTTGAAATATAGGTCCCCCCTCTTTAATGTTTCATTGTCATAGGGTGTCTTTGTTTGTTACCTAAAGCTTTTTTTGTTCTTCTAACGAACTAGCTCATTCGCATGCTAGTCTTCCATTCAAATGTGAGTGTAGTGCCCATTCGGGGCTGTCTACAATGATTACTATTTTCGTTGTTTATCAAGCTTAACAATGCTTCCAAGTGTGGTGTTGCTTAATTCATCATGAAAAAGCTTAACAAGTCATTCCTCTCCTGGATTCTCTAGAGAATTGTTCTCTAAATAGTTGTGTGCATTCTACCAACACTCATTAAGAAGTTTTCTAGTGTCAACCTCATCTTAGATTGCTAATCAACCACGGACTTGCCTTCAGTTGAAACAATACTCTTCACGTATACGTTATCATCAACCTTCTTGGAAACTATTCAATCGTCTAAACATGCTTCTTATATCTTGCAGTAAAAGGCTCTTTGTTGTATATTCAGTGTTTTTATCAATGAATTCCTCTCAGCTTGTCAAATCAGATTATGAAAAGAAATGTATTGGCATCATCAATTATGTTCAATTTGTTACCTATATTTATACAATGAAGTGCACCTTGGGCTTCAAAATAGATGGTCCCACAATTAGTCTTAATGATGTGCATCATTTCGATATTCATTCAAATGTCACTATATGATAACATTTGTTAGGAGTCATAGTCATGTTTCAAAGGGAAAACCAAGATGACAATATGAAAATGTCTTTTTAGTGTAGTATTGTCCCACAATCAATATTGATGGTGTTCATCCTTCCGATATTCATTCAAAAGCAGCTATGTGATAACATCTTTTAGGAGTCATAACCATGTTTCAAATGCAACATGGCTCTTAATTGTTGCTATAGTTTACTAGATCATAGATTGTTCTTGATCATTATTGCCCCTAATTGATTTGAGCATGCTTGTTCTTCTGTCTATAATCAAGAGGCTTTTTTCATTGCTAGATACTAAACATAACTTTGATGGACTTTGCTAACTCATCATTTGATTCTTTCTTTGCCTCAAGTTGATCTAAATATTGTTTGTTTTCCTTTTCAGGATCAACTGTATTACTCCCAGGTGGTCAACTTTTCAAGCATGAGCAAGAAGTGTCAATGTCATCTCTGTCAAGGACTGCAAACTCGATCAATGTTCTTTTTGTTTGACCAACTTTCTTATTATTATTTGATTTGATTGAAGGATAAACTTAAAAACTATAAGAGTTTGGGTTAGACATGTTTAATATTATTATTATTAATATTATAAATATTATTATTGTCATTATTATTAATATAATTATTAATAATTTTTTTTAAAAATATTATTACTATTGAAAAAAACCATAGATTTGATTTGAAGATTAAAATTAAAGATTATTGTTATTGTTGTTGTTGTCGTCGTCGTTGTTATTCTTCTTATTATTATGATTATTAGTGTTATTCTTATTCTTAATGTTGTTATTATTTTATTATTATTAAATTTGAAAAAAATTATTACTATTAAAAAAATCATAAATTTGATTTGAAGTGATTAAAAACTTTAAGAACTTGAGTCAGATAAGATTTTTTTTAATTATTATTATTATCAGAGGAACCAGATCCCAGAAACATAGGTTTAGTTGTGGCACCAAATTCAAGTTTATAATCATTAGTAGTATTCTTATTATTCTTATTATTGTTATTATTATGATTATTAATAATTTTTTTTAAATATTTTTACTATTGAAAAAAGATCATAAATTTAATTTTAAGGGATAAAAAACTGTAAAAACTTGGACTAGACAAGTTTAATATTATTATTAATATTAAAAGTATTATTATTTATATTAAAATATTACTATTTGTATTATAATTAATATTATAAATATTACTTTTTAATCGGGCATTGTAATCAGATCCAAAACTTTTAAATCTAGTTTTATGAATATACCTAACACTCTTGAATATTAATATTTTTTTATGTAAAAAAAAACAACTACCTACGGATGCCATGTGCTGGGTGTGGGCGTGCATGGAGCACAATTGAACATCACCAAATTAGTAATTTTTTTTTATATATATAAATGCCACTATCAATTTCTATAACCCCGGCGGCTATCCTTGCTTAACCTTTGAATTGATTAACAAAATAGAAGGTGAGCTGTGCACATCAAAACCATCTCTTGCTGATGAAAGATTGTGGGGCCTACGGTTTAAACTTGTGGTTGCTTATAGTTATAGTTATAAAATTTTATATGATTATTAATTTTATGATCTGTGAAATTAGTTAAAGCAAATAAGTTGATCCAGACATTTACATTAAACTAAAAAAAATTATAGGGTCAGCAGAGACGATGTTCATGATGGTTGCATCAAGTTTCCACTCTCCCAAGTCCACATTTCCTCATCTTATTGGTCTCAAAATGCAAGGAAAACTAAATTAAGGCCTCACATTTAATTTAATTTATCTTAATTAAATTAGGCCGCCGCCCCCCGCCTCTCTCTATATATACACTCTCCATATTTCCATCGTTTCATCGGATCCACGCATACACAAAACCATGGTAGAAACGGTATGATATATATTTGTGTGTGTTGATTTATCTTTTAATGCATCTCTGTGGCCTTTTTCTTCTTTTTACGTGGATGTCCTATATATGTACAAGTTCTTGATATATAATCTCTACAGCGGATTCTTCCATGTCAGAACATGTTTTGAGTTCTTCCAATCTTTCTGTCTATAAATTTATCGTGAGATTTTCTTTGTTTTTCTATTGGGATTAATCATGGTGAGGTCCTATATGAAATGCATGCACTAACTAGTACTGTTACAGAAAGTCACAGAGATGGTGATTAAGGTGGTTGACCTTGGATGCGAAAAATGCCACAAGAAAATCAAGAAAGTACTGTGTGGTATCCCTCGTGAGTCTTTTTTTTCTCTCTTTAAGAACAGTGCTAGGTTTGAGTTGTTTTTATTACCAAAGGAAGTGACTAAGTTTTGTGGATTTGATGATGTTAATTAACGAACAAGAGAAATCCAGAACCAGACATATGACAAGAAGGAAAACACGGTGAAAATCACTGTGGTGGGTTGCTGTCCTGAAAAGATCAAGAAAAAAATATACTGCAAAGGAGGTCGAACTGTCACGTGCATTCAGATCATCAAGCGGCCTGATCCGGAGCCTACAAAACAAGAAACTGTAGCTGTTGTCAATATCACAATTGTATGCAATCACTTTTGTTGCCAACAGTATCTCCATATTGTTATGTACCTTGTAGAAGGTCAGAGTGTGATATATGGGGAGATGGTTGTTGTAGTTGCCGAAGTGTGTGCAGAAGTGCATATGTTTGTGAAGACTAATATCCCTCGGCGCCATGCACAATCATGTAAAGGGAAATCAAATTTCAGAAGACCGATGGTTTGAGTCAACGTCCAACATCAACCATTGGATTCAAATCCAGTGGTCATGATGGGCCTTAGTGTTGTTGTGTTTATAATATCATCCCTTTTGTGTTGCTGCTGTTGTTTTGACCTCTTTCATCTAGCTAGATGATGCACGACTTTGTGCCCAGCTAGTATTTTCAAGTCAACGGTCACAGTTTTTCCATTGTTGATGGCTTCTTACATGTTTGGTCAGCAAATATGGGAGGCTTTACTACCTAGTCTTTGTTTTTTATGCTATCTTATCTTTGTATGGTCCCTTTGGATGCATGCTTTCTTCCAAAGTGCTATATATATATTATCTGTTTCAAAAAACCCCTCGATCTCCGTCAATTCTCTAGTCATTTTTTGCCGGATATAATGCCCAGAAACAACATCATTCGACCGTACTCTGTAAATGATAATTTTCTTATAATATTGTTTTTGTTTTAAAATAAATTTTTCATTCCATAAAACCTTATAAACAAAATATAATTAAAGACTGGCTATGCAAATTATGTTAGTTAATTGATATATAATATATTTTTCATTCCATAAAACCTTATAAATAAACTCATATTACGCAGACAGACCATCTTATGTGATTAAACAAAAAGGTCAACAAGGTTGGTGAGATGTATAAATATTATTGTAGGGTCACGAAAGTACTTACAATTATTGCAAATAAAAGCAAAAGGTTCCATTTTCCATGGAGATGGTGATGGTGCTGTGCACCTCATAAACTATCTCATTTGATTCCTTAAATAGATTATAATTTAAAAGACTTTGGTAATTACTTTGGTATAGTCCCTTTGGATGGATGCTTTCTTCCAAAGTGCTATATATATATATATATATATTATCTGTTTCAAAAAACCCCTCGATCTCCATCTATTCTCTCGTCATTTTTTTGCCGGATGAAATGCCCAGAAACAACATCATTCGACCGTACTCTGTAAATGATAATTTTCTTATAATATTGTTTTTGTTTAAAATAAATTTTTCATTCCATAAAACCTTATAAACAAAATATAATTAAAGACTGGCTATGCAAATTATGTTAGTTAATTGATATATAATATATTTTTCATTCCATAAAACCTTATAAATAAACTCATATTACGCAGACAGACCATCTTATGTGATTAAACAAAAAGGTCAACAAGGTTGGTGAGATGTATAAATATTATTGTAGGGTCACGAAAGTACTTACAATTATTGCAAATAAAAGCAAAAGGTTCCATTTTCCATGGTGATGGTGATGGTGCTGGTGCGTGCACCTCTGTTTCTTTCACTTTCAATTACTTTCTTCAATCCTTGATCGTTTGATTCCTTCTGTGGTGTAAACGTGACCATGCTTGTTTCCTGGAAAATATGGTGCAAGCTCAGCCATGCCTCATGATCCATACGAGATAATGAAATTTGGATCATTTATTATTTTATAAATTAGGATTGGACTTGGAGAGAAGAATTAATAATCCCTTTATCAACATACATAATAATCGAAGACCAATTTCCTTTTCATGTAAAGCTCAGCCATGCCTCATGATCCATGTATAGTTTTATGTGAAGCCATGTAAAGCTCTTAATCTACAGATTATCATTGGTTGACGTTATTTGACTCGTTTCCTCCTTTACACATTAATTAATTGGTACCATGGGATAGGTTAGCGAGCTGTCAATGAAAATGTAAGGAAGCAATGGAGATTTTGAAGGGGTTATGGAAATCTCCATTGACTTGTACGGAAGGAATAGTTGTTAATTATACCCTATTGGTTGATTCATAAAATTTTTGATTTAAAGATTGACTCAGGGGAAGATGAAAAAAAAAAAAAAATGATGTAACTAAACTCGATTTATCCGAATATGTTTTTAATAATTTTAAACAAAAATAGTTTTGGGTACCGAACAATGTTTTCCATGGCCCGTGGAGGCATAATATTTCAAAGTAAAATCACCTTCTTGCACGGTGAGACCGCGACACTCTAATGATGTTTTTTTTTAGTAATAGTTATGGAAATCCTAGAACCAATAAAATTAAATTTATTAATATTTAATTAAATGGTTGTTTGTTTTTAATCATTTAATTTTGTTTTATAAACTATCTCATTCGATTCCTTAAATAGATTATAATTTAAAAGACTTTGGTAATTAGTAGTAATTCTTACAAATTCTCGTGGGACGATACTCTACTCATCACTTTATTACTTGTTACTGTTCGTGTACTTGCGAAAATTAACCATTAGTAATCAAGGTGGTCAAGTGTGTCGCGAGGTGCGTGCGCGCCGCGACGTCGTCTGGGGACGGCCAAGGCTTTTTATCATGCCTCATGTGTGAGGTGTTGTGTGTTGGGAAGAGTTTTTTGATTTAATCATAAAATAATATTTAGGAGTCACCACATATTATTATGGTCACTACGAACCTATGGTCTGCGAGAGTCTTGGTAAAGGACTGGTTGTGCAAGGGGAAGACGCATCATCGCCAATGCACCCTACCTAAGGTAAGCTGCATTGTTGTTTGATTGTTTTTTTCTAAGTCGGGTTTCTATTCGTTGGTCTTTTCTAAGGTTCAAAGCAAATCTCTCTTCATGAGAAAGTCTCTACCTTATTAGGTTAAATCCTAACCTTGTATCTTTAATACCTGAGGGTGTATTTTATCATATAAGTTTACACCCCAAAAATATTGAAGTCTACATCTTTAATACCTGAAGGTTTTTGATATTTTGGACAAACCCTAATGGATGATCATAAACTGGTTATAATATCAATTTTTGGATCAAAACATGAAAAATATGCAATTTTTTTTAATGAAAATATGCATTGAAAATTTTTAGGATTTGGCCGTATGCATGAAAAAAAAAAATATATTTTTGTTTTTGAAAAGGGCAATTAATTTAAAAGTTTTTTTTGAGATTTTTTTAAAATGTTTTGAATTTTTTTTTGAAATATTTCGGAGAAAATCAGATATTTTAATACTGGATTTGTATTTTACAGTGTAAATATACAACTCAATATTATACAAAATTGGTAGAAAAATATTTGAGAAAATAAAAAAATTTTGAAATGATTTTTTTTAATTTTTTTGGGGCCGGACCGAACCTGACCCAAAGGAGATGTTAATTATTTTGTAGAACGTGAACAGTAGTTCACGTTCTGCATGCAACTATACAGTTGCAGACGATGAGAGAGAAAAATAGGAGGTGACCTGGTGGAGGGGATGGAGTTGCTGTTACTGGCCTGAAGTGAAATGGGCGGGGGTGCTGGTAGCCGGAGTCGGCTTTAGGAGGAAGAAGAAAAAGTTGCAGAGGAGAGAGAAAGGCTGGATGGAGAAGAGAGAGAGCCGCGGTGGCTGCTTAGTGGTCAGTCGGTGATTGTGTTGGCTTCATGTGGTGAAGCTGGTGGCTGAAGGCGGGGGTGGAGGAAGAAACGACAGCTATAGGAGGGCCAATAGAGAAGAAGAAAACGTTCATGGCGATGCAAGTAGGCTACTGCTGTTATGGAGGAGGAAGGGGAAGCGAATGGTGGAGAGGGTGGTGGTCAAGCCGGTGATAAGGGTGGTGGTGGTCGCGGTTGGCTGTTGGGACGACGGGGAGAGAGAGAAAGACAGAGAGAACGTGGCAGAAATCGGAAAAAGGTTGTTTTTTTTTGCTTATTTTGGACCCGATTTTGCTCCTCTCCTAGAGCCTAAAATCCACCTCTATTTATAGGCAGTGGAAGCGGGCAATCTTGTCTACACCGAGGAAAAATATCAGCCCTTGATTCAATTGGGAAGGATCTCAACTATTGGTTCAAAGTAGGCATGGTGCACTGTCAAATTTGCAGGAAAATATTGACCGAGTTGGCCACTTTAGGCCGATGCCGGGCCCAACATGTTGTCATTCCACCTGAACGGACTATACCCGGAGATAGAGGGATGTCAGTTGATCATTTTCGTGTAAGTTTTATCAAATTTGGTAGAGTGTAGAGGAATTAATTGCACCTGCAAAGTAGGTAACCTGAGCAGTTATTTCAGAGAAAATTGAAGAAGAAAATGAACAGTACTAGAGTTTTGTATTTGGCCAAAGTTCATTTTAGTCCTCCCTCTGTAAATTTGATTTAACTACACCCATAATTGACCCTATACTTTTAATTTAGTGCAATTTAACCCCTACAGAACTTGAATTAGAACCTTGAATTTACACGCCTTATGCATTGTGGTTCCTAGTTTCGGTTTTATTCAATTTAACCCCTAATTGATCATTAAACTTTTAATTTCTTTAATTTCACCCCATGTTTTTGCTAATTAAGCCCCTATAGTTTGGTGCCTTTTGTAGATTGGCCATTGGCTGCGAATTCTGTCAATTTGACACTTAATTGACCTCAAAACTTCAATTTTTTTGCAATTTTACCACTGATTCAATCAATTAACTTCGTAAAAATTAAATTGGTCTCTTGAAATTCCAATCTTCTCAATTAAGCTCAAGTTAGGCCACCAAACTTAATTTTTCACCAATTAAGCCCCAAAAATAAAATTAATTTGACCCTTTTAAAGTATAATGAAGTCCTTGCACTTAATTAAATCCTTCAGTTGGACCCAAATTAATTCTTAAACATAATTAAAATTTAATTTGGCTCATGATTAAATCAAATTGGCCTATTAAAAATTTAATTATGTCCTTGGACCTAATTTTTATGCAAATTCTTCCAATAATAATTCAATTTGACCTTGAATTTGCATTTTTAAATTTTTTTTATCATACTAGGGTACAATTAGGCCTTAAATTTCCTTTAAAATTGCAGTTGTATTCCCCGGCCTGCTTTCTTCACTTTTCCAGCCTTTGTTTGATTATTTTTTTTGAAAAAAAAATGAATTTTAGACCCTGTTTGTTTGCTGAAAAGTAACAAATTTTACAAATTAAAAAGTTGAATGAGAATGAAATTAAAAAAATATATATAATTTCTTAAATTATCTCAAATAAAATAAACAATAATTAAAATAATAGAGATCAAATCTAAAAAATAAAAAAATTGAAAGATGAAGAAATTAAAATAATAATATTTATCATTTCATAAATTATTTCACATAAAATAAGTAATAATTAAAAGAATGAGGATCAAATTTGATAGATAAAAAAATTCAATTAAAAAATGATAAGGGAAAAACAAATAACAATTATAAAAATAAGGATCAAAGTTAATATAAAAATTAAATTCTAAGGGATGAAATTGAAAAAAAATATTCAAAATAAAATATATATAGCAATCAAAAGTTTGAGGACCAAATTTGATATAATCAGCAAATAATATTACATTTCTAAATTTTTCACAACTTCTGGAAAGTGTTTTCCGACCAAAATAAAAGTAAAACACTTTCCTGAAAACCAAGTTAAATTTTTCTTTGACTGGAAAGTTTTTTTCGTTAACCAACTTTTCTAATGGCAAACAAACACAAGAACGTTGGGAAAGTGGTTTCCCAGAAACCACTTACGCAACCTTAAGGAATAACCCAGAATTGGGTTATGACAAAGTGTGTGGACTAGGAAGGAGTGGTTGGTAGGTGAGCTATTTGTTCAGATTTTGCAAAAGGAAACACACCTTCATGAAAACGAACATGACGAGAGACATATATACGTTGAGATGCTAAATCGAGACGATGATAACCAAGATGAGAGTAACTATAACCTAAGAACACACAAGGAGATGAACAGAAATCCAACTTATGAGTATGGTATGAACAAAAAAATAGAAAACAAAGACACCTAAAAGCACGTAGAAAATCATAATCAGGAGTATAATGAAACAGACATTCAAAAGGAGACTGATTTTGGAGGACATGAGTAGGCATGCGATTGATGATATATATTGATGATTCAAATGTATAATTCCAAAATCATAACGGAATTGGCCTAAGAAGATAAGACCAGTTTCGACAATATGGAGATGACGACGTTCAACACTGCTATTTTGGTCATGCATATGAGATAGATTAACCTATGATGAATACTAATAGTTTGAAAGAAACTATTTAACTTACAATATTCACCACCCCAATCAGTTTGAACAGATTTAATTTTGCAGGAAAACTAACACCAAACAAGCACTTGAAAATGCTGGAATATAAAAAACACATCGGATTTTGTAACAAGAGGATAAAACCACATATATATATATATATATATATATATATATATATATATATATATATATATAACAAAGTAACGAAAACCATTAAAAAAAAACATAGTAGCAAGGCCTCAAACATTACTAAATATTAAATCAAGTAGGACAACAGTTTTGTGACCCGTAGGTCACAATGACAGATGTGAAGACTTACCAAGCGGACAAACTTAACACTGAACAACAAAGCGTCTAGAAATACACATTATTTTATTTTTGAAAACTAACAAATTGAAAATATAGGAAGTAGTGACTTTGAAAGTTTTTAGGAAAGGAAGAGATTTGGATAAAGCCGAGAAGTTGTTCGATGAGATGCTTGAGAGAGGTGTTAAGCCTGATAATTTTACGTTTTCGATGATATTTAGTTGTGCTAGGTTGTGAAATTTAGCTGATAAGGCAGTTGAGTGGTTTGAGAAAATGCCGAGTTTTGGGCTTGAACCTGACGATGTTACCTTTTCGACTATGATTGATTCGTATGGGCGGGCTGGTAATGTTGAAAAGGCATTATGCTTATATGACCGTGCTAAAACGGGGGAGTGGCGGCTAGATGCAACGACGTTCTCTACATTGATTAGGATTTATAAGGTTGCTGGGAATTTTGATGGGTGTTTGAATGTTTATGAAGAAATGAAGGCTTTAGGTGTTAAGCCAAATTTGGTCATATACAACATTTTGTTAGATGCCATGGGAAGAGCCAAGAGGCCTTGGCAGGTGAAGAAATTCTATCAGGATATAATTGACAATGGGTTGTCACCAAGTTTTGTGACATATGCAGCTCTTCTGCATGCGTATGGTAGAGCTCGTTATGGAGATGATGCGTTTAAAATTTATAGGGAAATGAAGGAAAAGGGGTTGGGATTGAATGTAGTTCTTTATAATTCCATATTGGCTATGTGTGCTGATCTTGGCCACGTGGATAAAGCTGTTGAGATTTTTGAGGACATGAAGAGTTCTGGAATCAAGCCTGATAGTTGGACTTTCTCATCCATGATTACCATTTTCTCATGCTGTGGGGAAGTGTCGGAGGCAGAGAATACGTTGAATGAGATGTTCGAAGCAGGCTTTCAGCCTAATATTTTTATCTTGACATCACTTATCCAGTGCTATGGAAAAGCCCAACGCATTGATGATGTTGTGAAGACATTTAACCGAAGTTTTGAATTGGTTATAACTCCAGATGATCGGTTCTGTGGCTGTCTTCTGAATGTGATGACTCAAACACCAAATGAAGAGCTCAGCAAGCTTGTTAAATGTGTTGAGAGGGCTAATCCGAAGCTTGGTTATGTGGTTAAACTTTTGGTAGAGGAGCAAGACAGTGAAGGGAATTTTTGTTGAAGTTTGGTACCAAAGCTGGAATAGGATTACTTAGTTGTAATCTACTACATTGATATCTATCTGTTAGCTGATAGCTATCTATTTGTTAGCTGATAGTATTATCTAGATTAGGATATTTCTTTCAATTCATTTGTTTAAGCTTATCTAGGATTAAACTAACTTGTTATACAACTCCTTTGATAAAGAAGAACATAGCTAGTACGTTTCTTTAGTGTTTTATTTTTCTGTAATGTTTGTTTCCTTCTATAAATAAAACACTGGGGATGACAGTAACCACCTGAGACATTTTCTGCTCCTTGTTCTTTCAACTGTAAAGACTTTGTTCTTTGTTCTTTTTCTCAGTTCATAAACATTAGTCTGTTCTTAATATATTAGTTTTTCCAACAATTGGTATCAGAGCTTCTTTGATCTTTGAAGGGTTTGTGAGTGAAAACACGAGAGAATAGTAAGGTTAAATCAAAGCTTTCTGCTTTGAAGCTAGTACGTTTCTTTAGTGTTTAATTTTTCTGTAATGTTTGTTTCCTTCTATAAATAAAACACTGGGGATGACAGTAACCACTTGAGATATTTTCTGCTCCTTGTTCTTTCAACTGTAAAGACTTTGTTCTTTGTTTTTTGTTTTTTGTTTTTTTTCTCAGTTCATAAATATTAGTCTGTTCTTAATATATCAGTTTTTCCAACAATTGGTATCAGAGCTTCTCTGATCTTTGAAAGGTTTGTGAGTGAAAACACGAGAGAATAGTAAGGTTAAATCAAAGCTTTTTGCTTTGAAGGGTTTGTGAGTGAAACACGAGAGATTAAGTGAGTATTTTTTTAAGCAATGGATTCTGCAAATTTCTAGCAAAAACACCAGTGTTCACAGGGCAGAATTATGGTGTGTGGGCTGTAAAAATGGAAACATATCTCAAAGCTTTTGACTTGTGGGAGATAGTGGAGAGTGATAGGCAACCCACTCCACTAGGAAACAATCCTACGATTGCACAGATGAAATTTTTCAATGAAGAAAAGGCAAAGCGATTCAAAGCTCTTACCTGTCTTCATAATGCTGTGAGTGAAGAAATCTTCACAAGGATTATGGCTTGTAAATCTGCCAAAGAAACGTGGGATAAATTAAAAGCAGAATTTCATGGTGATGAGAAGTCAAGAAAGATGCAAGTTTTAAATCTCAGAAGGCAGTTTGAAGGTCTGAAGATGAGAGAAACCGATACCATCAAAGACTTCTCTTCTCAAATTTCAAAACTTGTGAATCAAGTGAGACTTTTAGGAGAAGATTTTCCAGATTCAAGAATAGTAGAGAAAGTTCTGGTAAGTCTACCAGAGAAATTTGAACATAAAATTTGCTCTTTAGAAGATTCTAAAGATTTCTCAGAAATGAGTCTGCAAGAACTGGTAAATGCATTGCAAGCTGTGGAGCAAAGACAAGCTTATAGACAAGAAGGAACAAGTGAAGGAGCTCTTGTTGCAGTTTACAAGGAGAAGAGTCGGGCTAAGAATTTTTACAGAAACAATCAAGAAGAAAAAAGAGAAAAAGGGAGAGGCTGGCAATCTAATAACTAGCAACTGAACAACAACAACATCTTCACTGAAGGGAAAGAGAAGAAAGAACATTTTCCTGCTTGCAAATTCTGTCAAAAAACAAATCATCTTGAAGCCTGGTGTTGGCTCAAGAATGCACAATGCCGAAACTGCAAGCAATTTGGTCACATTCAAAGATTCTGCAAAAATAAAGCAGAACCAGAAAAACAAGCTCAAGTAGCCGAGAGTTTAGAAGTGGAGGAAGATTTTTTTATTCATGGCTACAATACAGGAGATGTGTAACATAGCCAAGGCAAATGACTCATCATGGCTTATTGATAGTGGCTGCACTAATCACATGACTGCAGATCTGAGCTTATTCAAAGATTTGGATAAAAGCTATCTATCTAGAGTTAGAATTGGAAATGGAGACTATGTGAAGGTTGAAGGAAAATGAGCAATTGAAGTAGAAACTTTGTCAGATACAAAAACTCTTAAAAATATTCTTTATGTGCCTAAGATCAATAAGAATCTAATTAGTGTGGGACAATTAATTGAATCTGGTTACTCAATATTATTTAATGATGGAGTATGTGATATTAAAGACAAAAATAGAGTGCTACTGCTTTCTGCAAAAATGATGAACAGAAGTTTTAATATGATTGGAGAGAAGTATGTTTGAGTGCTAACACTTGTGAGAACAATGAATCTGTTCTTTGGCACAAACGGTTGGGGCACTTCAATTATGCAACTTTAAAGAGAATAGCTGACCTGCATATATCTCACGGTTTACCAGATATACAGAAACAAAAGAGTATTTGTGAAGCCTATCAGTTATGAAAACAAACTAGAGTTGTTTTTCCTGACAATGCATTCAAAGCACTGTCAAAACTCCAGCTTGTACACACAAATATGTGTGGGCCGATGCATAACGAATCATTGAATGATTCAAAGTATTTTCTTCTATTTGTTGATGATTATAGTAGATTCTGCTGGATTTACTTTTTGAAATCAAAATCTTATGTGTTTGCTGAGTTTGTTAAATTCAAAGCAGCAGTTGAACTAGAAACAGGAAACAAGTTTGAAGATCGGAAAGGAAGAATTGGAATGTGTAGCTTTGGAACCAAGGAGGAGTGTTGAAGTTTGGTACCAAAGCTGGAACAGGATTACTTAGTAGTAATCTACTACATTGCTATCTATTTGTTAGCTGATAGCATTATTTAGATTAGGATGTTTCTTTCAATTCATTTGTTTAAGCTTATCTAGGATTAGACTAGCTTGTTATACAACTCCTTTGATAAAGAAGAACATAACTAGTATGTTTCTTTAGTGTTTTATTTTTCTGTAATGTTTGTTTCCTTCTATAAATAAAACACTGGGGATGACAGTAACCACGTGAGATATTTTCTGCTCCTTATTCTTTCAACTGTAAAGATTTTGTTCTTTATTTTTTGTTTTTTGTTCTTTGTTTTTTTTTTCTCAGTTCATAAACATTAGTCTGTTTTTAATATATCAATTTTTCCAACAATTTTAAGAACGAAGCTACCGACCTGTTTGATAGTATTAGCACCGAAGTAAAGAAAGCTTACTGCAATTGCTTAATTGACCTCTGTATCAAGCTCAATATGTTGGAGAGAGCTTGCGAGTTGCTTGACCTTGGATTGACACTTGAAATTTACACCAATATAATGTCCAGAACTTCAACCCAGTGGTCCCTAAATCTAAAGAGTCTCTTCCCCGGGGCAGCTATGACAGCATTACTTATTTGGATGAATGACTTGTCCAAGGTACTGGAGGCAGGGGAGGAGCTTCCACCATTGCTTGGAATCAATACTGGGCATGGGAAACACAAGTATTCTGAGAAAGGTTTAGCCAATGTGTTGGAGTCATATTTGAAGGAACTAAATTCTTCATTCCATGAGGCTCCTGATAAGGTTGGCTGGTTCTTAACTACAAAGGTTGCAGCTGAGTCATGGTTGGAATCTAGAAAATCAACTGACGCAGTAGCTGCTGAGGTGCCATGCTCATGTAGATTTTCCTTTTTTTTTATGTCCATAAATGGTACGTGCCCACCATAATATTGTTTCCTTTTCTGCTGATATTGTCTCTGTTGATAGGGAATTTTTGTGTCGTTAAGATAAAGAATTATATTTAGCCATTGAATGTTCATATAGCTGATCAGATTCTAAAAATCTAGATCATGGTACTTTGACTGGTTGTGCTATGATTCATGAGCATCTCTTTAGATAGTCTGCACAATTGAGGCAATTATTCGGTGAGGGAATAGCAAGTACATTGCATTTTCGGGATTGAAATTTAAAGCTATTTGAGATTGGATCAAAATCCATTCCATATGCATGTGTGATCTGGCAGAACATGGCTTGTTTGCTGTCTGCAGTGTCGGCAGTGCTAAGTGACTGCCTCGTCAAATCAACAAGACTCGAGCATTTGCTTACAATGAACCAATTGTCATGGTTGCTGCTGAAGTCACAACTGCATAAATGGTATTCGTGCAGCGAAGTTCTACTGCTTCACTATAGGTTAAATCAATTCTGGACATCGAGCATATATAATCTGCACTTCTTGGGCAATGCAATGCCAGACAACTGTTGTTACAAGCTTTGATTTGATACTGTACATGACAGAAAAGTTTGCCCCATTGTTTATAGGAGTTTCCTTACCAGTATGGCTGGTTTTTATGGTTCCCTATAGCCCAATATCAATGTAGAGAAGTCCGTGAGCCTGGTCAAAAGAGAAACAAAGATTTATTTTTCTGTAAATAGTTCTTTCGTTGGTTGCTGAAGGTCAGATACCAGCTGATTAAAGAAAAAAAAATATTAAAGAAGAAAGCACATAGGTAGCATTACACATGAAAAAAAAAGAGAATAAATTAATTAGAAGTAGGTTATTACTAGCTCTTTAACCAGAGTTTTGCCGTGGATCAAATAATATTTTTTTTAATAATGATATATTCAGATTTTTGGGACATGTTTTGGTACAAAAAAAAACTTAAATGAAATTTAAAAATTTTATGTATTCATCTAATTAAGTAAATTAATAACTATTTATTCAACCAAACAAATTATCAAGCTTAATCTCTATCCAACTGAAATAAACTAAACTAGACTTTTATGACTTGAAAATCAGGCTAATTTATATCTCTATCTAATTGAAGTAAACTAGACTTTTACACGTGAAAATAAAGCTAATTTGTTTCAGGAAAAAAAAAACATATTCTTAACAATATTTGAACTTGAAAAAACCAAAAAATCACTCTAAAAATAACTTCTAATAACCTAAAAATTATCTTCAAAAATCATTAATGAACCCAAAACCATAATTTTATTGGAATTCAAATCCATCATTGCAAGCAAGTTTAAGGTAAAAATAATATATTGTCTAAGTTTTACTTGTCAAAAGTAAATCATTGAAACTAAGATCATTTATTTTTATGGCTGAAATCGGTCTCAATCAGGACTTTTTTTTCTCTATAATCGGAATTTAGCCACCTTTTCTTCTCTCTCAAATCAGGGATCAAAAAATAAAAAAAAATAAAACTTGGAATCAAAATTAAATTTCATAAATTATTAGGGACCGAAAGCATATAATCTAAAAACATATAATCTAAAAAGTATATGTTTAGCCCTAATTTTAGCAAAAGCATTTGTTTGTCGTATTTTTCGTTTTATTCCTCTAACTTTAATCTATCCCTTTCTTAATAAAAGTATTTTAATTGGTCATCGATTTAGGATTGCAGTTAAAAAAAAAAGTTTATAAAAAAATCACAATACACAGCGGTTTATTTTTTTGCTGAACAGTCCACACCTTTTATTAGAGTATTGCTTAATAGCATTTGAATTTTTGGGCTCCAAATGAAAAGAAAGGAAAAAAAAAAAAAAGAAGAAGGGCAAACCTGAAAAATGCCCCCAACTATATATTTAGGCAGTCTTGATTCTTCCCTCGTACAAATTTTCCATCAACTTTCTCGCCTAAGATTAAAAAATCTCAATCAGTATTCTTCAAAATTCTCAGTCGCCTAAGATTTTCCCCTCGTACATCGTTTTGTTGAAAAATCAACATTTTATATTAAGAAATTCTAACAATGAAGATAAAATTAGGGTTTTAAAACTCTAAAGTTAGACATAACCATAGAAAAATCTAGTTAGATTTGAATAATGTTCTCTAATAAAAAATGAAACACCCAAAGTGTTTATATAAGAGCTCCAAAACCAACCAAAATAAGAAACACAAAATAAATAGAAATTAAATAATTAAAATCTGAAAAAAAATAAAAAAATAATTAAAGTAGTCAAAACAATAATTTTTAGATCTAATTTTGAAAGATCCAACGATTTAATAAATAAAAAAGTAGTTTTTCATAAAATAAAAAAAACAACCTTGAGAACCTCCTAGAAAAATTTGAGTAAGAACTAACATTCAGATCTTTTGTTATTATTGTTTTAAGATAGATTGTTCGTTTAATTAGATATTTTCTTGGATAATTTTTATTTTTCAATTTGATCCATCAAATTTTATGATAATTGTTCCGCATCAAAATCCTAATTGAGAAATCAAAATTAAATTAAATTTGGTTTTTAAAAATTTAAATCTTCTCAATTAAATTTAAATTAGTTTTCCAAACTTAATTTTAACTAATTAAGCTCCTAATAAAATTAATTTAACCTATTTAAAGTATAATTAAATTCGTACACTTAATTAAATTCTTCAATTGGATCCAAATTAATTTTTAAACATAATTAAAATTCAATTTGGCTCATGATAAAATTAAATTGGCTTATTAAAAATTTAATTATGTCATTGGATTTAATTGTTATGCAAATTCGTCCAATAATCATTTAATTTGACCTTAATTTTGTATTTTTTTTCTTTATTTTTGGGCATAATAGGGTACATTTAGGTCTTGAATTTCCTCTAAAATCATAGCTTGATTTTTTATTTTTTTTTAATTCTTCTCGACTTGTTTTCTCTATGTTGATAGTTTTTATTTTATTTTATTTTGTTTTAAAAAATAAATTTTAAAAAATAATCAACAGTGTAAATTGATGACTTTGATGGCCTTTTCTCTTGTCGATCAAGGGGGGCATGGTATGGCAGGCCACAACCAATTCATTACACTAATCATTCAGACCTTTTTTCCTGCATGCAAATCACACTCCTAAAATCATTTTTTATGTGTATATATATATACACACACACTACATTGTCTATAATGCGTAACGAGTTATTAAAAATGTAAATAATATTTTAAGTTTTTAAATTTAATAATTATATCAAATCCAAATAAATTAAATCAAATAATCATGCAAGATTCAAGACTCTTGAGTCTCGGATCATGCCAGATCCAAGAGATTTTAATATTTTTTTAATTTTTTAATTTTTATAATTGATTTACTAGCTAGTAATTAAGTTTTGAGTGTTTTTTTTTTTTATTTTTATGGGATTCCTCGTTCTCATTCAATTTTTTTGTATCAAATAAAATTATTGAGACTTTACAAGAATATATAATTAAAGGATATTTTTTCATGACATTGACAAGAATTTATATTTTTATTAGTCATTCTCGATTTTTTTTTATAATCATACTATTAAATTAATTAAGTTTATTAAACCAAATTCTAAATTTTCATTAATCTTCTAAAAACATTAATATCATCATTGTTTTACATTTAAAAAAATTAACATGTCCCGCGACATTGCAAAAACAAAACCGTTTGTTGATGATTATATTAATTCCATATTCTAGAAGTAACACGAGAGCCCACATAGCATGCTCACCGGTTTCCTTCACCCCTTTGATCTTTTGTAGCTTTAATCACTTCTGTCTCTTTCTCCTTTCCAAATCGATATAAATGATCCGTAGGGTGTTTTTTTTTTTAATGTTAATAAGATTGTTTTGAAGTATTGATATTAAAATAATTTTTAAAAAATAAAAAATATATTTTAATGTATTTTTAAATAAAAAAACATTTAAATATCAACCATTACTATATTTTTAAACATCCTTTTAATATTAATAATAGATAAAGCACTTGGGACACATGCCATGTGCAGGGGGGTGGGCGTGCTTCGAGCATAACTGAACATCACCAAACTAATGTACCTTATGATAGATACAACACAACCTTTATATTAGCGGTGCTCATAACTATCATTCGATCGAGTTAGATATAACTTGCTAGGTTAAATATTTTATGAATATTATATATATTTACAAGTTAAATTTATATTGAAATAAGTTTAACTAGAAATAAGATTTATGCTTAATAAAATAGTTTAAAACGTGCTATAAGTTTTAATAAATAATTTAGACTTAATACATCAAATAAATCAATTAACTAAAATGAAAGAATCAATTACTAAAAAATAAAAATAAATAAATAACAAGATATATAACAACAAACATTTAAGTTTATTGTTATAATATATACATGCTAGGTTGAGTTTCTTGACCGTGATAATAATTTCTTAGATTTTTTAACTCGTTATTATCTATAATATCTATATAATATGGCCTTTAACAGTTGCGTTAGATAATATAAATATTATAAATGAGTTGATTTTTTTAAACACCCCAATTTTATATTGATTTTTTTTCACAGTATAGATAACCATTTTATATATAGAATGATTTGTTTATTTTAAATAGTTTTAAGAAACTATCCTTTATATTAACCTAAGAAAAATAATTTTTCATAGTGTATTAGGTTAACCTTGGAATTGATTAGCAAAATAGAAGGTGAGATGTGCACATCAAAACCATCTGTTGCTGAAGAAAGTTTGTTGGGTCAGCAGCGACGATATGATATTACGATGGTTGCATCAAGTTTCCACTCCCCCAAGTCCACACATTTCCTCATCTTATTGGTCTAAAAATGCAAGGACAACTAAATTAAGGCCTCACATCTCTCCTGCTTATGATGTAACCATGCATTTATCTTAATTAAATTAAGCCGCCGCCCCGCCCCGCCCCGCCCCGCCCCCCACCTCTATATATATACTCTCCATATTTCCATCGTCTCATCGGATCAAAGCATACACAAAACCATGGTAGAAACGGTATGATATATATTTGTGTGTGTTAATTTATCTTTTAATGCATCCTCTTAATTTGGCTTTTCTTCTTTTTACGTGGAGGTCCTATATATGTTACGTACAAGTTCTTGATAATCTCTACAGCGGATTCTTCCATGTCAGAACATGTTTTGAGTTCTTCCAATCTTTCTGCCTATAAATTTATCATGACGACGTTTTTTTTATGTTTTCTATTGGGATTAATCATGTTGAGGTCCTTTATGAAATGCATGCACTAACTATTACTGTTACAGAAAGTCACAGAGATGGTGATTAAGGTGGTTGACCTTGGCTGCGAAAAATGCCACAAGAAAATCAAGAAAGTACTGTGTGACATTCCTCGTGAGTCTTTCTTTTTTCTCTTTAAAAACAGTGCTAGGTTTTGAGTTGTTTTTAATTATTACCAAAGAAAGTGACTAAGTTTTGTGGATTTGATGATGTTAATTAATGAACAAGAGAAATCCAGAACCAGACATTTGACAAGAAGGCAAACACAGTAACAATCACTGTGGTGTGTTGCTGTCCTGAAAAGATCATGAAAAAAATACACTGCAAAGGAGGTCGAACTGTCAAGTGCATTCAGATCAAGCCTCCGAAGGATCCTAAACCACCAAAGGATCCTAAACCACCACAGGATCCTAAACCACCAAAGGATCCTAAACCACCACAGGATCCTAAACCACCACAGCATCCTAAACTACCAGAACCACACCGATGCACATGTTGTGATAAATGCCGCCGAGGCCCATGTTGTCATCACTTTTGTATGCCAACAGTACCTCCATATTGTCATGTACCTTGTAGAAGGTCAGAGTGTGATCTATGGGGAGATGGTTGTTGTAGTTGCCGAAGTAGGGGTTACTATGTGTGCAGAAGTTTATATGTTTATGAAGAGTACTTTCCCCCGACATGCAAAATCATGTAAAGGGAAATCAAGTTCAGAAGACCGATGATTTGTGTCAACGTCCAGCATCAAACGTTGGATTCAAATTAATCCAGTGGTCATGATGGGCCTTAGTGTTGTTGTGTTTATAGTATCATCCCTTTTGTGTTGCTGCTGTTGTTTTGACCTCTTTCATCTAGCTAGATGATGCACGACTTTGTGCCTAGCTAGTATTTTCAAGTCAATGGTCACAGTTTTTCCATTGTTGATGGCTTCTCTTACATGTTTGGTCAGCAAATATGGGAAGCTTTACTACCTAGTCTTTGTTTTTTATGCTATCTTATCTTTGTAAAGTCCCTTTGGATGTTTTCTTCCAAAGTGCTATATATTATCTGTTTCAAAAAAACCCCTCCATCTCCATCTATTCTCTCGTCATTTTTTGCCGGATGAAATGCCCAGAAGCAACATCATTCGACCGTACTTTGGCTATGATGGTTTTCATAACCTTGTCTAGCTAGCTAGTTGTCTATGTTGAAATGTTGGGGTCAGGTTTGGCTGCATATTGGGTCTTCTTCCTTCGTTATAAAGATTTTATGTGATACAATAAGGTTGGTGATCATGTGGGAACAATATTTTTTTACAAGAGATGTTAAGATTTTTAATATATTAATATAAGGGATTTTAAAGCTTCCATAATCATTGCTATTTGTATAGTGATAGTGCATCTCAGCATCTCCTTTGCCTCATTCATTTTCTATTTGCTTTCTTTAATTTCTTCAAACAAAAGCATCTCCTTTGCCTTCATTTTCTATGGCTTTTGTTTGTAAACGTTATGAAGCTTCGCTGTCAGAAATTGAGGTCATGCATGATCCATCTAGATAATGGAATGTGGACTGTCATGATCCCATCATTGTACTTGGCGATAAGAATTCTCCCATGAATATCACAGAATCATTGAATTGAGCAGTTTCCTTCCTTCTCGTGATTTGTTGATATATGAGATTATGTAAAGTTATCGACTACGAAATTTATATTAGTTGCTCTCTAAACACTAATATTAATGATTAAAAGAGTGAAATTCTTGTGTAATTCACAATGAAAAATATGGGATTCCTATTCTCTCACGTTTTAAATAAGTGTTTTGTGGTCAGATCTGATTTAGAATCTAAAATGCGAGTTTGTAAAAAAACTTAAATAATATGTTTTTAAAATAATTTTTTAAAAAAATCCAAGTAATTAACCAACCTGAGTCTCGTAATCTTAAATAATCATTTCTAATTAAAAATAAAACTTGGATTGAATCAACTATCATTATATACACTATTATTTTTAACGTGGTTTTCACCATCAGAAAAATGTACTTTTTTTTACAAGGATGCATGCTCTTATATTATTTCCCCCCCCCCCCCCCCCCAAAAAAAAAAAAAAAAGGTATTTATTTGCTTTTCTAACCAGTCTCGACACAGAAATTGAGCTTTGTAACCCATTGGAGCCACCAAACTTTATGAATGATGCTGCTTTTGACTTAATCTTTTTTTTTTTTTATGGCACTCTCATCTACTTTATTTTACTTGAATATCTACTCATGCTAGCTTTATATGTAAAAAAAAAAAAAAAAAGAGTAAGATGTTTGATCACTTTACAGTACATTAAAGTGAATTTCACACGTCTTTTTTCTTTTCAAAATATTTTTTAATTTTTTAATTTGAAAAAAACATTAGATTAATGTTTTTAATTTTTTTTTATAGTTTTAATATGATGATATTATTTATAAAAAATATTATTTTAATATATTTTTAATTAAAAATACTTTTAAAACATATTAAATGCCAGTCATCATTGAAATACAATGAAATGATAAAATCAATAGAAATTTAAAGGGATTATAAGGCCCTTTTCATGAACTTTTTAATGATTTAAAGGGATTATTGGTTTTTAATTATTTTCAACAAAAAAGAAAAAATTTATACATTTTGTTTACCAATTAGGGCTTCACAGAACATTGATTATTGAGAGAAATTATTTTATTTAAAGTGAAAGGAATATTGTCATGATCATGATCACATAATTAAATAAGCGATCATTAAAAAGTTACCTCTTTCTGCGTCAAGCCTTTTGGATCTCCAATAAATAATCTTCTCCTTGAACTCACCAATATACAATATATACTTTGAGTTGAAGGAAGCAACAGTACTAATCTTTTCCCTCATCGATTGCTTCACTCTCTTCTTTTCATTGCTACGAAGCAAGCTACCACCCTTTCCCTCTTTATGTAAACCGACATTTTTTTTAAAAGAAAAATCTCTTTAGCGACCACGCTTTAATTACATTTCGTTTGATATTGTGACGCAGTGTAATTGAAAATGTTCTTGAACTTATTATAATTTTAAAAGTTATTTAATTTTCCAGTGCTTAAATTTGCTTTTCATCTTAAATAATGGTAAAAAGTTAAACTTAAAAGGCTATAATTTATAGATTATATTAAATCATAACCGCAAAAAATACTACAAAAAACAACCGTATATCTATATCTTCTATTTGGTAACATAGTTCAAGCAACTTTTTGAAGTGCATTTTAAATTATTTTTTTACTTAATGATTTTGTAAATACTTTTCAATTTGTTAATATAAAAAAAAATTAAAAATTATTTTAATATATTTTTAATTTAAAAATATTTTTTTAAAAAAACCATTTATCTCATTATCAAACATTAACTTAACCTCGCATACGAGGATTCTTGTGCGCACTATTTACGGTTTCAACAGAGTCCAAAATCGACATAAAAACAGGATGCATGTTCCCGGGGGGTCAACTTTTCAAGCATGAGCAAGAAGTGTTAATATCATTTGTGTCAAGGATTGCAAACTCGATCAATGTTCTTCTCGTTTGATGAACTTTTTTATTATTATAAATGAAAGATTGTGGGGTCAGCAGCGACGATGTTTATGATGGTTGCATCAAGTTTCCACTCCCGAGTCAACATTTCCTCATCTTATTGGTCCCAAAATGCAAGGACAACTAAATTAAGGCCTCACATGTCTCAGATGTATTTATCTTAATTAAATTAACCACACCCCCACACCACCCCCCCACCACCTCTATATATATACTTCTCAATATTTCCATCGTCACATCGGATCAAAGCATACACAAAACCATGGTGGAAACGGTATGATATATATTTGTATGTGTTGATTTATCTTTTAATGCATCCTCTTTGGCCTTTTTCTTCTTTTTACGTGGATGTCCTATATATGTACAAGTTCTTGATATATAATCTCTACAGCAGATTCTTCCATGTCAGAACATGTTTTGAGTTCTTCCAATCTTTCTGTCTATAAATTTATCCTGAGATTTTCTTTGTTTTTCTATTGGGATTAATCATGGTGAGGTCCTATATGAAATGCATGCACTAACTAGTACTGTTACAGAAAGTCACAACGATGGTGATCAAGGTGGTTGACCTTGGATGCGAAAAATGCCACAAGAAAATCAAGAAAGTACTGTGTGGTATCCCTCGTGAGTCTTTCTTTTTTTCTCTTTAAAAACAGTGCTAGGTTTGAGTTGTTTTTATTCCCAAAGGAAGTGACTAAGTTTTGTGGATTTGATGATGTTAATTAACGAACAAGAGAAATCCAGAACCAGATATATGACAAGAAGGCAAACGCTGTGACAATCACTGTGGTGTGTTGCAGTCCTGAAAAGATCAAGAAAAAAATATACTGCAAAGGAGGTGAAGCTGTCAGGTGCATTGAGATCAAGCTGCCTCCACCTCCACCTCCACCTCCACCACCACCTCCACCTCCACCTCCACCACCACCATCACCACCATCACCACCACCATCACCACCTCCATCACCACCTCCACCACCATGCACATGCACATGTTGTGAAAAATGCCGCCGAGGCCCATGTTGTCATCACTTTTGTATGCCAACAGTACCTCCATATTTTCATGTACCTTGTAGATGGTCAGAGTGTGATCTATGGGGAGATGGTTGTTGTAGTTGCCGAAGTAGGGGTTACTATGTGTGCAGAAGTGCATATGTTTATGAAGAGTACTACTATCCCCCGACATGCAAATGATGTAAAGGGAAATCAAGTTCAGAAGACCGATGATTTGAGTCAACGTCCAACATCAAACGTTGGATTCAAATCCAGTGGTCATGATGGGCCTTAGTGTTGTTGTGTTTATAATATCATCCCTTTTGTGTTGCTGCTGTTGTTTTGACCTCTTTCATCTAGCTAGATGATGCACGACTTTGTGCCTAGCTAGTATTTTCAAGTCAATGGTCACAGTTTTTCCATTGTTGATGGCTTCTCTTACATGTTTGGTCAGCAAATATGGGAAGCTTTACTACCTAGTCTTTGTTTTTTATGCTATCTTATCTTTGTAAAGTCCCTTTGGATGTTTTCTTCCAAAGTGCTATATATTATCTGTTTCAAAAAACCCCTCGATCTCCATCTATTCTCTCGTCATTTTTTGCCGGATGAAATGCCCAGAAACAACATCATTCGACCGTACTTTGTAAATGATAGTTTTCTTATAATATTGTTTTTGTTTTAAAATATATTTTTCATTCCATAAAACCTTATAAACAAAATATACTTATGCAGTTTCTCTAACGTTAACGATGTAGGAAGAATCTAAAGCTTGCGTTTGAGATTGGCACTAATCATTAATATGCAGGTGTAGATGTTAATCGATCGTCGCTTAACCACTTCTTTTCATGCATAATAATCGAAGACCAATTTCCTTTTCATGATGTATATATAGTTTTATGTGAAGCCATGAACGTAAGTTCTTAATCTAGAGATTATCATTGGTTGACTTTATTTGACTCATTTCTTTTCTATCCTCCTTTACACATTAATTAATTGGTGGGGATGAATGCTACCATGGGATAGGTTAGCGAGCTGTCAATGAAAATGTAAGGAAGCAATGGAGATTTTGAAGGGGTTAATTATGGAAATCTCCATTGACTTGTACAGTAGTAATAGTTGTTAATTATACCCTTTTGGTTCATTCATAAAATTCTTGATTTAAAGATTGACTCGGTCAAGATGAAGGAAAAAAAATATATTGATGTGACTAAACTCGATTAATCCGACTATGTTTTTAATAATTTTAAACAAAAATAGTTTTGGGTACCGAACAATGTTTTCCATGGCCTGTGGAGGCATAATATTTCAAAGTAAAATTACCTTTTTGCACGGTGAGGCGGTGACATTATAGGCATGTTTAGGGGTATGATTGTAATTATTTTTTAAAGTATTTTTTTTATTTTAAAATGTATTAAAATAATATTTTTTTTATTTTTTAAAAATTATTTTTGATATTAGCATATCAAAACGATCCAAAACATATAAAAAAATTTAAAAAAAATTAAATTTTTTAAAAATACGGGTTCGCCCGCGTTTCCAAACACACCATAAATTAACAATACTTGTAAATTGAAAATAACAGGCTATGACGTTGGATTGATTGGATGTTTTTTTCTTTTGAAAGATATTAATTTATTATTTTTAAATTTATTTTAATATTTTGATGTGTTAATATTAAAAATAAAAAAAATATTTTAATATATATATATATATAAACAAACACAATTATATATATAAAAAATTTCATTCCATAGGAATTCAAAATGAGTATAACAACAAAGGATAAGGAATTAGAGGGTGTCAAAATTTTGATTTTTTTATTTAAAATTAATTTTTTTATGAGTTAAGAATAATTAGAAGGCTTAACCTATTGGTTAGCCAATTATTTTTTTATTTATATGTGTAGGGTAATATATAATAGTAATGGTGATAATTACAACATATAAATATGACTATAATATTTTCTATATAGGTATATTCTATAATATTTCCCCTCAAGTTGAGCGTGAAGGATCGACCTGAAGCTTGAATCAAAAAGCAGTAAACATAACAGTAGGAAGTGGCTTAGGAAAAACATCTGCAAGTTGATTGTGAGAGGAGATAAAGGGAATCTAAATCTCTTTCTTCACAACCCTGTCTCGTACAAAATGATTATCAACCCCGACATGTTTAGTGCAAGCATGAAAAATAAGATTTGCAGATAAGTAAGTAGCGCATATATTATCACACCAAATAAAAGGAGTAGAGTTAGAAAGAATCTGCAGATCTCTCAATAGATACTGAAGCCAGATAACATCAGTAGTGCTATTTGTCAAGGCTTTATACTCAGCCTCGGTGGAGGAGCGAGCAACTGTGTGTTGCTTGCTTGATTTCTATGAAACCGGCGTTTGACCAAAGAAGACAAGATAACCACTCGTAGACTTGCAATCATCAATACTACCCGCCCAATCTGTATCTGTAAAGCCATGTAGAGCAAATGAAGAACTGCGAGTGATATGTAAGCCATAAGTGGTCATACCTCGTCGATAACGCAGAATGCGTTTAACGACACCCCAATGAGAATCTATAGGAGCATGCATAAATTGTCAGACTTTGTTAACAAGAAAATAAATATCTGGTCTCATAAAGGTGAGATATTGAAGAGCACCCAGATTTTGACAAAACCTTGTAGGATCAGAAAACAAGGGACCTGACAATATGGTGACTTTAGAAGTAGAGATAGGAGTATCAATCGGTTCGCAAGAAGTCATACCCGCTCGAGTGAGGATGTCAAGAATATACTTATATCGGCGTAACATCATACCTATAGCAGTGGACTGAACCTCAATAGCCAAAAAATAGTGAACGACACCAAGGTCATGAAGCTTGAACTCTTAACTCAATAACTATATTAGGCAGTGAAGCATGGCAGAGTTGCTACCCATAAGTAGAATGTCATCAACATAAACTAAAAGATAAAAGATATTAGCACCAACAGACAGGATAAATAAGGAGGTGTCAACCTTAGAAGCATAAAAGCCAATAGAGATAAGAAAATCACTCAAACGAGTGTACTATACCCGTGGGGCTTATTTTGAACCATATAAAGACTCATGCAATGGGCACACATGAAAGGGAAAACCAGAGTCAACAAAACCCGGAGGTTGTTTCATATAGACCTCTTCAGCAAGAACACCATTGAGGAAGGCATTATGAATATCAAGTTGATAAATCTTCTAATTATGCGAGACCACAAGGAGAAGACTAATTTGACTATCGCGTGCTTAACAACCGGACTGAAAGTTTCAGGAATAATCAATGCCTTCTTGTTGAGTAAATCCTCTAGCAACCAAATATGCCTTATACTGCTCAACACTATCATCCACACGATGTTTTATCATGTACACCCACCAGCTACTAACAACATTCATCGAATGATGAAAAGGAACCAAGGACCAGGTGTTATTAGAGCGTAAGGCCTGAATTTCATCAAGCGTAGCATCATGCCACTCCTTATTCTTGTCAGCATTAGAGAATATAAGGGGCTTATAAGCAGGAGAGGACATTACCTGATAGTGAGAAGCATCATAGGTGGCTGCAGATTTTGTTAGGAGGGCAGTCTTTGGCAGTCGAGGCATGAAATTCAAAATAAACATTATTATCACGACAAAATTTTTGAACAGATAGCAATGGTTTGATAATATAAGGAACATAGAGAATGTTAGATAATCTAAAGGTGTGTTTAGGGGAACGTAACATGGTATGCCTAATATGGGATGTGGAAAGATCATTACCGTCACCAATATGCAAGTGATCATTACCAATATAGGGTGTAAAATTGGTCAAGGTCGCAAGATTAGATGTAATGTGTTGGTTGTTTGGCTGAAGTAGTAGCAGAGCTAACACTTGACGTTCTGCTTAAATGGCTGGTGAGGAGACTACTGCCCAGAACCAGCATGCCGTGTGGTTTGCTGTCAATGACCCTACTTCTAGTCCGTGGGAGCAGAGGAATGAGAACCACAGAAATCAGACCTGTGTTGGCCGTTGTACCTGTTGCCGTTGGAGTGCCAGTTGCCACAAGAACGACCTCTGTTATGGCTAAAATTGGGGTTGGGTTGCTGCTGGGCAAGATGAGCATAAGGCTGTGGAGATGGTATGGGCACTAAAGACGGATTTGCATAGGATTGAAGGGGAAGTATTATACTGAAACTCATGAGTAAGAGTATGGTTGTGAAAGTCACCATATGACAGTCATATAACATGTTTGGATAAATAATTGATTTTTATTTTTAGAATGAAAAATGTGTTGAACCCAAGTGAGTGGGCTAAATTTGCTTGATTTTTTAAGTTATTTTTTACGCATGGCACAATTTGCATTCTTCAAATCAATTAACATATTTAGTCATCGATCCTTCAGATGGAGCGATGGTTTAAACCAATTAAAATCAAGAGTAAAAGGGGGAGTGTCGCACGTGTGTGGCGTCGCGGCGATCGCCCACCACCCTCAATCATCATCAGGTGTGGTATGATATCTATTCCAGCAAATATGGGGAGACAAGGAATTCTTGTCCCAGAAAATATGGAGAGACAAGGAATTCTTGTCTCTTATCAATGAAAAAAAAGGAATGAGAGTCGTCACCTAGTTTTTGGTTACTAGGAACCCTAACTAGTCTCAGAGATCAGGTACGGAGACTAATTGCGTAAAGGGAAGGTATTAGCACCCCAAATACGCCATACCTAAGGTAAGCTGCATTGTTTTATTGTCTGATAAATAACTAAGGTCTCATCACATTGGTCCATCTATGGTTCAAGAAAAGCCCTCCTCAGTAAGGAGGTTCTTATCTAATGGGGTAAAACCTAACCGTTTTAATGTTTATAAAAGAACTATTGTTTTAATATCGGGAATATGTTTTACGTGTAAATTCGTACCCCGGATACTAAAAGACAAACAAAATAAAATTTTTGTTATTTTTGAAATTTTGGCTAATGTTCTCTTGACTTTTAATAAACTGGTTATTAAAGTCAAAATGAATGCTAAAATATTGTTTTTTTTTGTATAAAAAAAAAAACCATGATTTTTTAGCTTTGAAACATGTGGCCGTATGCACAAAAACATTTTTGTAATTTTTTTTGTATTTTGGAAGTTTTGACGAAAATCGGGTATTTTAATATCGGATTTTTGTATTTTTGGCAACATAAAAATAGTGCTTGATATTAATCAAAATCACATAAAAATATGCGGGAAAATTTTGAAATTCCAAAAAATATATTTTTTTCTTTTAACAAAAAAAAAAACAAAACTGGGTCGGATCTGGCCTACCCATCCTGGGCTGGGCCTGACCCGGCCCATATACTGTGGGCTGGACTCAGCCCAGCCGGGTGGACTGGGCTGATATTCCAACTCATAACCAATAAAAGGGCTGGTTATTGTGCTGCAGTAACCCCAAATATAATTAGTTAGTTACTGTGCACAGTAACTAGCTAATTAATCTTCATTTGCTACAGAACGTGAATTTGCTCACGTTCTGCATGCAAATGAAGATGAACCACTAAAAACGACAGGGGAGGGGAGAAAGTTACCTGGAGCGGGAAAGCACGGTTGTGGTCATTAGCAGTGGTGGCGGTGACAGCGGCGGCGATGACAGCGGCGGCGTTTTCCTTCCTTATCTCTTGTCTCCTCTGTTTCTCTTCTCAGCCCCCTCTCCTCTGTTTTTTTTCTTTTTTGTTATCTTCTCCTTTTCTCCTCTGTCTTTTCAGGGCCGTCAGGTGGTGCGCTATGGCGGTGGAGAGGAAGCATGGTGGCAGCTGTGGTAGTTCTTCTTCTCTGGTAATTTTTTTCTTCCTCTGTCACTTCCTGTTCTTCCCCGCTTCTTTGATGGCTTCCCTTTCTCTCCTCTGTCTTCCCCAAAACATCCCCCCCTTTTGTGTAATATTTCTCTCCGGTTGTTCCCTGCTTTCTCTTCTCTATTTAGTTTTTCTCTCTTTCGGTCTCTCATTTCTCTTTTAAAAAAAATTGTCGGTCTCTCTCTCTCGGTCTCCCTTCCCTTCTTTTCTTTCAAAAATCCTTCCAGCTCTCTCCTTTTCGGGTCCACTTTCCTCCTGCACTCCCTCTGTATTTGTAGGCAGAGGGAGAGAGGGCTACCCTGCCATGTCCTGTCATGGTGCAAGGCATGGTGGCATGGGGGTGGCTACTGCACAGCCGCCCCTGCCTCTGTAGGGCATGGCTCTTTCGGCGTGAAGGCGTGGTGGTGTCAATGAAGGGACAAGTCGGGTCGTTGGTTTTTTGGGTTTTCGGAGAGAGAGAGGAGAAAAACAACCGGGGGGATGCTTCTTCTTCCCCTGTTCTCTGCGCGTCCAGGGGAAGAAGAAGGCTTATGGTGCCCTTCAAAACGACACCGTTTGCTTCTTCTTCTTCTTTTTTTCAGTGAAATGCATGAAAGACACCGTTTTGACTAAAATGTGTTGTTTCATTTAAACAAAAACTGGCGCCAAAATACGTCCAATTTCAACTCAGCCCTTCAATTTGCACGCTTTTTTCATTGTGGTCCTTGGTTTTGGATTTCTTCAATCAAGTCCCTAATTGGCCACCAGACTTCAATATTTATGCAATTAAACCCCTGATTTGACCAAATCAACTCTCAAAAATTATAATTTGATCCAAGAACTTTAATTTCTTCCAATAAAAATCCAAATTGACTTAAAAATCATTTTTTCTTGCAATCAAACCCTCCATAAATTCAATTAAATCTTAAATAAAATTTAATTGAGTCCATAAACATCTGATTTTGGACTTTCCTTCCTCTAATAAAATTTTCTTTATCAATAGGGCTCTCACTGGTCAATGATATACTGTCAAATTTTAATATTTTTTTTTTGAATCTCCTCAATCAATTTTTAACCATTTTCTGGACGCTCTGATATCCTCTTTTCACTGCTATTTTTTATATATATTTTTTATTGATTTTTTTTCTTTTCTCTTTTTTTTTTTTTGCAGGGACCCAAAATGAGTTACAAGAGGGAGTATTTTCGGTTTAATTCGATTTTAGATTAAAAAAACTAACCGAAATAAATTGAGGATTGTTGGTGGAAAATGATGAAGGGTTTTTTGATCTCATTGATGATGCCTGGATTCAATCCTTGTGTGACGATCGCAAGCATAAAATATTTTTTTGACAAGTAAGTGAACAAGAAAACTACAATGAAAGAGTTTGCAGAGCGAGAAGCACAAGGAAGGTATACTGGATAGAGAAAAGGAAGAAGCGCTTGCTGATTTTAACACATGGAGTAGGGAAACCATCTTTGAAGTCTCCATCGCCATTTGAAAAACAATCGTCAACAATCAATACTTACTTTCGAGATCTTCAAGAAGTTCCAAGCTGAAGTTCTTGATGTTATTCCTTGAAAGTAAAAGGTGAAGGCACAATCTCGATAGATATTTAAGGTTCAAGATTTTACTTTGAAAGAAGACTTTGCTATTATCCTGCACAACACAAATTAGAGAAGAGGCATGTTTTTGAGATGGGAGATGGGACTTTGCATATCCTGCACCGCAAGTTATGAAAATTATTTTTTAAAATTCTAGATATAAAAAAAACTATAATTCATAGTTTGGTTTTAATCTATCTTTTCAAATAAAAATTATGGCAAACAACCACTTGGTTACAGCACTGCGATAAATTTGTTAAAACAAGAGAGAAGGTCGATAGAGAAGGTAGTTGCCACCCCTAAAATATCGTTCGTGCTGCTGCTAGTCAAGTTGAGAAGGTCCCTCTTCTTTCCCTCTTCACCTTCTTCTCTCTATAAACCTCTCTGCAACACCCCTTCATCTTCTTCAAGAGACTCAAAATCAAGAAACCTAAACAACAACTTCCACCATTCTTCGAAGATAAACACTCTCTCTTCTCAATCAAGAGCAACCTCTCTTCAAATAACCAATGTCTCATTGCAAGACGAAGAAATACCACGACAAGAAACCTCAAAAGATTCAAACTTTAAGGAAAAAACTGGGTCTTCTTCAAAATCTTACATCTGGGTCAACCCCAAAAGCTCTAGAGCTTCAATTCTCAGAAAAAGTTCCTACGATGCTAAGTGTACTTCACTTGTTAATGCAGCTAAGTATCTGAATTCTTGTAGCCCAAATAAAGATGATGTCCTTAATGTTTTGAGTGAACTTGATGGTAAATTGTTAGAGCAAGATGCCGTTGTTATTCTTAATAACATGTCGAATCCGGATACTGCTTTGTTGGCTCTTGAGTTTTTTCAAGAGAGGTTGAAGTTTAATGGAGAGGTTGTTGTTTACAATGTGACTTTGAAAGTTTTTAGGAAAGGAAGAGATTTGGGTGAAGCCGAGAAGTTGTTCGATAAGATGCTTGAGAGAGGTGTTAAGCCGAGAAGTTGTTCGATAATTTTACGTTTTCGACAATAATTAGTTGTGCTAGGTTGTGTAATTTAGCTGATAAGACAGTTGAGTGGTTTGAGAAAATGCCGAGTTTTGGGCTTGAACCTGACGATGTTACCTTTTCGACTATGATTGATTCGTATGGGCGGGCTGGTAATGTCGAAAAGGCATTGAGCTTATATGACCGTGCTAGAACGGGGGAGTGGCGGCTAGATGCAACGACGTTCTCTACATTGATTAGGATTTATAAGGTTGCTGGGAATTTTGATGGGTGTTTGAATGTTTATGAAGAAATGAAGGCTTTAGGTGTGAAGCCAAATTTGGTCATATACAACATTTTGTTAGATGCCATGGGAAGAGCCAAGAGGCCTTGGCAGGTGAAGAAATTCTATCAGGATATAATTGACAATGGGTTGTCACCAAGTTTTGTGACATATGCAGCTCTTCTGCATGCGTATGGTAGAGCTCGTTATGGAGATGATGCGTTTAAAATTTATAGGGAAATGAAGGAAAAGGGGTTGGGATTGAATGTAGTTCTTTATAATTCCATATTGGCTATGTGTGCTGATCTTGGCCACGTGGATAAAGCTGTTGAGATTTTTGAGGACATGAAGAGTTCTGGAATCAAGCCTGATAGTTGGACTTTCTCATCCATGATTACCATTTTCTCATGCTGTGGGGAAGTGTCGGAGGCAGAGAATACGTTGAATGAGATGTTCGAAGCAGGCTTTCAGCCTAATATTTTTATCTTGACATCACTTATCCAGTGCTATGGAAAAGCCCAACGCATTGATGATGTTGTGAAGACATTTAACCGAAGTTTTGAATTGGTTATAACTCCAGATGATCGGTTCTGTGGCTGTCTTCTGAATGTGATGACTCAAACACCAAATGAAGAGCTCAGCAAGCTTGTTAAATGTGTTGAGAGGGCTAATCCGAAGCTTGGTTATGTGGTTAAACTTTTGGTAGAGGAGCAAGACAGTGAGGGGAATTTTAAGAACGAAGCTACTGACCTGTTTGATAGTATTAGGACCGAAGTAGAGAAAGCTTACTGCAATTGCTTAATTGACCTCTGTATCAAGCTCAATATGTTGGAGAGAGCTTGTGAGTTGCTTGACCTTGGATTGACACTTGAAATTTACACCAATGTAATGTCCAGAACTTCAACCCAATGGTCCCTAAATCTAAAGAGTCTCTCCCCCGGGGCAGCTATGACAGCATTACATATTTGGATGAATGACTTGTCCAAGGTACTGGAGGCAGGGGAGCAGCTTCCACCATTGCTTGGAATCAATACTGGGCATGGGAAACACAAGTATTCTGAGAAGGGTTTAGCCAATGTGTTGGAGTCATATTTGAAGGAACTAAATTCTCCATTCCATGAGGCTCCTGATAAGATTGGCTGGTTCTTAACTACAAAGGTTGCAGCTGAGTCATGGTTGGAATCTAGAAAATCAACTGACGCAGTAGCTGCTTAGGTGCCATGCTCATGTAGATTTTCCTTTTTTTGTGTCCATAAATGGTACGTGCCCGCCATATTCTTGTTTCCTTTTCTGCTGATATTTTCTCTCTTGATAGGGAATTTTTGTGTCGTTAAGATAAAGCATTATATTTAGCCATTCAATCGTCATATAGCTGATCAGATTCTAAAACTAAATCATGTTGCTTTGACTGGTTGTGCTATGATTCATGAGCATCTCTTTAGATAGTCTGCACAATTGAGGCGATTATTCGGTGAGTGAATAGCAAGTACATTGCATTTTCGGGATTGAAATTTAAAGCTATTTAAGATTGGATCAAAATCCATTCCATATGCATGTGTGATCTGACAGAACATGGCTTGTTTGCTGTCTGCAGTGTCGGCAGTGCTAAGTGACTGCCTCGTCAAATCAACGAGACTCGAGCATTTGCTTACAATGAACCAATTGCCATGGTTGCTGCTGAAGTCACAACTGCATAAATGGTATTCGTGCGGCGAGGTTGTGCTTCACTGGAGGTTAAATCAATTCTGGACATCGAGCATATATAATCTGCACTTCTTGTGCAATGCAATGCCAGACAACTGTTGTTACAAGCTTTGATTTGATACTGTACATGACAGAAAAGTTTGCACCATTGTGTATAGGAGTTTCCTTAGCAGTATGGCTGGTTTTTATGGTTCCCTATAGGTCAATATCATTGTAGAGAAGTCTGTGAGCCTGGTCAAAAGAGAAACAAAGATTTATTTTTCTGTAACTAGTTCTTTCGTTGGTTTCTTTAGGTCAGATATCAGCTGATTAAGGAAAAAAAATATTAAAGAAGAAAGCACATAGGTGGCATTACACATGAAAAAATAATAAAAACTAGAAGTAGTTTATTACTACCTGTTAGATTGTTTTTTTTGCCCCGGGTCGAATATTTATATTTTTTTTAAATATATATATACATAAACTTTTATAATATGTTTTTGTACATAAAATAAATCCTAAGTGGAATTTGAAAATTTTATGTATATATTTAATTAAATAAATTAATAACTATTAATGCAATAAAAAAATTTATCAAACTTGATCTCTATCTAGCTAAAGTAAATCAGCTAAACCTATGACTTGAATCATTCAATAATTTTTTATATATAATTTTATTTATTTAAAATAAACATTTATAATTTAAAAATCAACAAAATATCAAAATTATTGGAAAAAAAATCAAATTGAAACAAATTATGTTACCTAATTAATAATCAGTCAAATATTAAGTGATGAAACAAAAAAAAACGAGAAAAATTTAAAAACAAATGCAATTGTAAGAGATAAAAAGGGTCTAGTTTCTCGGGTTAGGAAAGCCCAGAACTCCTAGGCCTCTTTTTAAAAAAAAAATCTTAAAGGGATTTGAAACAAAAATAGAGGTGATTCATCATCTCTACTGTTCAGATTCCGGTAACCTTCCATTATTGGAAAATCAAGTTAATCTGTTTCAGACCAGGAAAAACTCATTTTTACCAATATTTCAACCAAAAAAAACCATAAAACACCCTATATACCTTGTAAAACATATTCATAACCTCAAACAACTAAAAAATTATCTCAAAAACTCACAATCAACTTGATATCAAAATTCTTTTAGGATCCAGATCCACCATTTCTAGCAAGTTTAAAAGAAAAACAACACATAGTGTCGCAGTGATCGTCCACCCTCAGGTATGGTGTGTATCTATCTTGTATTTATGGGGAAACAAGGGAATCTTGTCTTTTTTAAGTGGAATGGAGGAATGGAAGTCACTACCTAATATTTTGGTCACTGGGAACTCTAAATGGTCTCAAAGATCGGGCACGGGGACTAGTTGTGTAAAAGAAAGGTATTAGCACCCAAATACGCCCTACATAAGGTAAGCTGCATTGTTTGATTGTCTGATATATGCCAAGGACTTGTTGTGGTTTCTAATTGTTGGTCTGTCTATGGTTTAAGAAAAGTTTTCATTGATAATGAGATTCTTATCTCATCAAGTAAAATCTAACTGTTTTATGTCAACTAAAAAAGCTAATTTTAATATTAGGAATACGTCTCAAGCGTAAGTTTGTAATCCCAGATATCAAAAGAAAAAAAATAATTTTTTGGTATTTTTGAAATATTAGACAAGCTCTCGTGGCTTTAATAAAGTGATTATTAAAGTCAAAATGCATGATAACATATATTTTTGAGATTTTCTTTTAGGTATGAAAATACGATATGATGGATTTTTTTGAGAGACTTGATCGTATGCATGAAAACAAGACATTATTATTTTATTTTTATAACTTTTGCAATATTTTGACAAAAACCTGGTATTTTAATACCAGATTTCTATCTTTACGATATAAAAATACAAATCGATATTAACCAAAATGGATACAAAAATACGCTAGAAAATCACTAATTTTTTTGAAAATATTTTTAAAATTTTCTAGAATGGACCGGACCCGGCCCGAAAAGAAACTGGGCCGAGATCAACCCAAAATAAAATACAAACTATCTTATATTGGGTTGAACTTAGCCCACCTGCATGGACTAGGCTGATGATCCAGCCCGGAATGGTTACTGTGCCCATGCACAGTAACCAATCAATTATAATTAGCTGGTTATTGTGCTCATGCACAGTAACCAGCTAATTATTTTTCCTTGCTTACAAAAACGTGCACAGTGCACATTCTACATGCAAGAAGATGAAACGAGAAACACAGACGAGGGTGAGAGAATTACCTGGAATGGAGGCGCTCTGGTAGCTGGGCTGACGGTGGCTTGTGGTGGTGGCGGCGGCGGCGTTGTTGTAGTTTTTTTTCTTCTTTTTCCTTGTGTAGTGGCATAAGCCTCTGTTTTTCCTCCTCCTTGTCTGTTTGTTCTTCTCTGTTTCTCTTCGTATTCTTTGTTCTCTCTCTCTCTCTCTCTTTCTGGTCTTTCACCTCTCTCTCTTCTCTTTTGTTTTTTTTTGGTTTTCCTTCTCTCTGTTCTGTTATGTTTCTCCCCTCTCTGTCTCTGTTCTTCTCCTTTCTTCTTTCGCTATATCTGCCTTTTGTTTTTTTTCTCCTTTTCTCCCCTGTTTTTCAGTTCTCTCATCTCTCTTTGTTTTCGTTCTCTTTTTTTATCCTAAAATCCCCTCCTCCTGTTCTGTTCTCTTCTCTCTATACTTTCCCCGTATTCTTTCTTTTTTTTCCACCCCTTTGATCCTCTCTCTCCCCTGGTATTTACAAATGGAACACGAGGGAGAGAGAGCTATTACCCCTGTCTAGTCATGGCATAAGGGTAGGGCGGCTGGGCAGCCACTAGGCAGCCGCTTCAGGGCCTCCTGAGAAGTTTGTCCCCTCTGTTTTTTTGTCTGGTGGTAGGCCACGGTTCAGAGTTTAGGCAAGTGGGGGTTTTTATCGGGTTTGTTTTCGGGTTTTAGGAAAGAGAGGGAAAGGAGAAAAGCAAAGGAACAAATGCTTCTTGTTCCCCTGCCTCGCACGTCTAGGGGAAGAAGAAGACCCACAATGCCGTTCAAAACAGCATTGTTTTGGCTCTTTTTTTTTAACAGTGATTGAAACAATGTCGTTTTATTTAAAAGAGAAAAGGCACTAAAACATTAATTTTTCAAATCAGTCCCTTTATTTGCGCGTTTTTTTCTGTTTGATCCTTGGTTTTAGATTTCTTCAATCAAGTTCCCAATTGGCCATCAAATTTCAATATTTATGCAATTAAGCCCCTGATTTGACCAAATCAACTCTCAAAAATTATAATTTGACCCCAAAACTTTAATTTCTTCCAATTAAAGCTCAAATTGACTTCAAAAGCAATTTTTCTTGCAATCAAACTCTTCATCAACTCAATTAAACCTTTAATAAATTTAATTACGTCCATAAACATCTGATTTTGGATATTTCTTCCTCAAATTGAATTTTCTTTGTCAGTCGGGCTTTCATCAGTCAACAATATATTATCAAATTTCAATCTTTGTATTTTTAAACCTCCTCAACCAATTTTTAACCATTTTCTGGGTGCTTTGGCATTCTCTTCTCACTGCTTATTATTTTTTGGTTTTTTCTTCTGAATATAATTTTTGATTTTTTTTATTTTTTTGTGCGAAGACCCAAAAATGGGTTACAACACATAGTCTAAACTTTACTTATCAAAAGGAAACCATTGAAACCAAAAATCACCTGTTTTGTGGCTAAAATCGGTTTCAATCAAGACTTTTCCTCTTTACAACCTGAATCCAACCACTCTTCCTCTTCTCTCTTAAATCAAGAAGCAGAAAATAAAGTTTGGGATCGAAATTGAATTTCATAATTATTAGAAACTGAAAGCTTATAATCTAAAATGTTGGAGGACTAAAGTGTATGTTTAGCTCTAGTTTTAGCAAAACCATTTTTTTGCCATGATTTTCATTTTAATCCTTTATTTTTTAATCTTTCTCTTCCTTAATAAAAGAGTTTTAATTGACCATCAATTTGGATCCATGAGAGTGTAATATAAAAAAAAAAATTAAAAATTCATTATGGCAATCAAAATGATTTATTTCTTGGTGAACAGTGCCACGGGGAATATTCCTACGCCTTTTATTAGAATATTACTTAATAGCATTTGAATTTTTGGGCACCAAATGAAAAAAAGAAAAAGAAAAAAGAAGGGCAAACCTAAAACATGCCCCCGACTATTTAGGCAGTCCTGATTTTTCCCTGCACAAATTTTCTGTCAACTTTGTCGCCTAAGATTTAAAATTCTCAATCAAGCTTATATTTGATCATACCTTTTTTTTCTTGGAGGTAAGAAACGACATCGTTTTATTGGAAAATCAACAATTTTTATTAAAATATTCTAATAAAGAAGGTAAAATTAGAGTTTTCAAACTCTAAAGTTACAAACATAATCATAGAGAAATCTAGTAAGATTTGAATAATATTTTTTCTAATAAAAACTGAAACACCCCCATGTATTTATATAGGAAAACCAAACATAAACTAAGAAGAAAATAAATAATTAAAATCCGAAAATATATAGAAAAATAACTAAAATAGACAAAACAATAATTTTTAGATCTAATTTCAGAAGATTCAATGGTTTCGATAGACAATAAAATAGCTTTTCATAAAATAAAAATAAAAAAAAACCAGCATAAAAACCCTTCTAGAAAAATTCAAGCAAGAACTAACAGTTAGATTTTTTGTTGTCATTGATTTAAATTAGATTGCCCATTTAGGCATTTTCTTGGACTCTTTTGTTTGTCAATTTGATCTATCAAATCTTGGGATAATTGTTCCACATAAAAATCCTAATTGAGAAATCAAAATTATATACTAACAAAATTGATACTAGCCTAATAGTTGGGGGGGCATTTCTTAGACTTGCCTTAAAAAATAAAGGGATTACACACTGCTTGTTTGGCGTATTTTTTTTTCCCAGACAGCAATACATTGAACAATGCAGGTGATGCACAGACCATTGACATTTTTAAGATAATATTATCAAAATGATATCTTTCCTTAGATGTGATGGTCTGCACGTCAAATTGTCTCCAAGATGAAGTCAAATAAAATCATACTATAAATTGAGGATCATCACAGTACTAGTTCAAAACATCATTGTATATTGCACAATGGGAAACTGCATTGATGTTCTGTCATATTCATCTGCAGAGAGGAGCAAAGTTCTCATCCATAATGGAGGAGAAAAGGAGTTTAAATCCTCAACGCGGGTTCAGAAGATCACATCCGGCCGCTACGGTGGTTATATGTTGGTGCATAGTGCGCTACCTTATGTACCATTGCCGCCTGACACCAGGCTGGAACCTGGGGAAGTTTATCACCTTATGCCTTCCCTTGGTCAACCTTGTAGACTTGAGGTCTCGTCGAAATTGGCCGGACAAGAAACTTGTGCTAGCAGGAAAGTCAAGATTGTGGTGACTAGGCAGCAGTTGGAGTTGCTGCTGAGAAATTCAAAGCAGTTCAGGTCAAAAGGAATCGCTGTTCGATTCTCTGAAAGTTTTAAGGAAGGAGAACGAAAGTGGCGGCCATCTTTAGTTACCATTCCAGAGGTGCGGAAGTTTTAAATGGTGGGCGTTTTCCAACTCTTCATTTGCATTATAATTCAGTTTCCAAAAAAAGATAGAGCGATATAGAATATAGCTCTGCCCTAGCCTGGAAAGTATATGAAAGTATAGTAGATGATACATTGTAGGCTCTCAAGAAACCGGAGAGGTGTTTTTGGATTTTTTTCTCCATGTATTGCACCCTCTGGTTTTCTTTTTTCCTGTGTTTTTTGAACCAAACTAGGAAGATTACTACCTGTACTTGCTATCTGGGTTTAGCTCAGGTGGTAGGAGGCAGAGGTTTGGTTAGAGATACGAAGCTCAAGCCGTAGCATTCTCGATTGTAAAAAAAAAAAGGAAAGAAAAAAGAGTGAAGACCAAGAAATTCTGTACATGTCAAACACGCTGTTCATGTATTGATTTATTTTGTTGAAGGCAGACACGATTATGCAAGTAACCAGTCTCTTAAGAAGGGCATAAAAGTGTCTTGCTTTGAAACTGCAGCAAGACTGGAATTCTAAGTCTTCTGTGATGAACATTTAGAATGTGCAAGAAGGGGGAGTGGAAAGGGAAGATGATGATTTATAACATTTGTTGCAGTTCATCAGACAATCTCCGCTTTTTTATTTGGATCCAATTTCCTTGATTACAAATCCTCAGTATGTTTGCACACTTCAACTTTCCATATACACAAAACCAAAAGCATTCACGTAATCTCAAGCAACAATGAACACAACTTTCAGCTCTATCCTAGGATGTTACATTTCAGAACTCCTCTGTCCATTGACTCAGAACTTTATTTCAACTAGCTAGAATCAGTAAAACAGTCCGTATTTACAACGAAGAATCATAAGACATGGTTGAAGAATAAAATGAATTTCAGGTAGGTAGCCTTCAGCTATATCCAATCCAAGCAGTCTTCAAGATGCTCGGTTTCCCTGCGGTGATCCGAAGAGCTAAAAGGGTTATTATCATCACAATATCGAAAACTCTATTTCCAAGTACAGTTACTTGCAGTAATAAATGATCGATAGAAATTGAAAAGATTAAGCCTAAAAATATATCATAGTTTTTTGGCAGGTTTTACCAACCTTTTTGAGTAGTTTATACTCCAAATCTTTTTGGTTTATTTGGTTTTGCTGATACAGCTTCTTTTTCTCTAGCAGCCGCTTCTCTCTTCACTTTCCTGGACTCTACTTCAATGGATTTTGTTAGGGCATCAACCTTCTTCATGAGCATCTGAAAATAATTTTCTGATACAGTCAACACCTAATAGAATATGGAATTATGGATTTAAGCCAGAGAGAGTTAGTTGCTATTACTTCACCTGAATTTCTTGATCTTTAGCATTCAAATTACTTTCTTTAGTCTCACAATATTTTCTTAGATTTATGACCTCTTTTTGAAGCCTATCATATAGGAATCCTGAAACAACATCCTCGCTCGAAGAAATGATACCTCCCTTGTTTTGCAAATCTTCATTTCCACCAACTTTGTTCTTCGTTTCTGCTGAACTTGTTGTATCATTGTTCTTGTGTTTGTCGATATACGAATCTGTGTTTGTCTTCACTTCTGCATTTTCCTTTCCTCCGCTATCAACAACTTTACTTCTAGACACCCACATACCTTTCCTCAACAAGTTTTCTCCAGAACCACTCTTCTTATTGAAGCTATCAGCTCGATTTTGGATTCCAGCAGCGTTGGCATTTTCAGTTTCAATATTTGGCTGCTGGAAAGGAGAACTTCTACTGGTGGTGGAACCCCTTGGCTGTGATGCAGACCTCTTTCTAATTCCTCCATTGCTTGTTAAAAATCCTAGTATGTTACTGGTTTTTCCTGGTTTAGGGGATCCGCAGGATGCATTAGGGTTCACAGAGAAACTCGATACATGCTGTAAGCCCTCTTCCAATGTCTTTAGCCTCAGCTTCAATTTTTCCTTTAGTGACAGAAACATTTCAATTAATAAACCAAGATACAAGACGACATTAACAAAATGGAAGAAATGTCAAAAAATTTACCTTCAGCTGTGCTTCTGCATTAGCTGTTCTCTCTGATATAGCTAGCTTATCTTTTAATCTTTGCATCTCCGCCTACAAATAAAGGGATGGAATTAGAAATAATACACAAGCAAAATGAATTTAACTTTGTCAAGATTTCATTTTCCGCTGTCAGTGCCAGTGCAAATGTCTAATTCATGCTCTACTCTTTCTTTGCGATCACTTGTAAAAACCAAAAACGAAACCAAGTTTCTGGTTATTGAAATACCTGCAGCAGCCTTCTCTCTTCAAGCCATTGCTTGACAGGCATGACCTTGTCATTTTCATCCTTCCACTCGTTAGCCACTACAGTTGCAACTCGGTTTGCTGAAACTCTGGCTCTGGCTAGCTCCCTCTCCAGAATCCTCTTCTCCTCCTGAAAAGTTGAGCAAGTAAAGGGCAGATATCTAAATCAGTCGGGATATGGAGTTTAACAATCAAGGAAGAAACAACAATAATTCTGAACAAAATCACTTAGATGAACTCATATAAGAATGATACATACATTTAGTTCAGAAATCTGTCTCCGATAGTCACGGATAGTATTGGCCGCAGCTCCAGCAGCTAGAATTGCCTCCTCAAGTTCATGAATGGTCTGGCTAAGCTTTTCAACCTCCAAAACTTTTTGGCGATTCGTCTTCTCTAGAATTCTGTTCTCCTCCTGCATGTGATATACTTCCAAATCCGCATCACGCAAAATCTACATAACATATGCAAACAACTAACCAAATATTTTAAAGAATAGTACCTGGCAGATTTCAATCTGTCTCTTCAACTCATAGTTTTGGTTCTGAACCTCCTCGACTATTAAAGCCCTTTCTAGAGCACTTCGCAAGATTCCCTCTGCTTCAAGCAGAGCTGATTCTTTTGACTTGGTAAGACGCTCCATTGCCTTCTTATCCTCCTGCAGTGCTGCAATCTGGAAATACCAAGAGGTAAGAAAACTACAATCCATGTAAGAAAATGTATGGCGTTCTCATACTCTATTGATTCTTTGAAAACAATCTCACTTCATTACCATACCTCATTTTTATACATTTTAATCTCTGCCTCAAGAGGAGCAATGACCGACTCAATAGGAGGAGAATCATCATCCTTCTGATTTGCATGGACCCTTCTAAGAGTTGCTTCCGCAGCATACTGTGCTGCTAATGCATCTTTCTTTTCATTTGTTATCTTCCTGATTTCAAGATTCTGCAATGAATCAGGTTAGAACAAAAGTCATTTTAGTCCCACAGATCATGACTCTTTACACCTAACTCTATGAAATTTCAGGAGGAACCTAGCATACCTTGCTCTCTACAAGATTTTCCATGACACTAAGTTTTTCTTCCAGTTTACCAACTCCATTCCTGAACTGGAAAAACCAGGAAACCTCAGAAGTGTCAGTTCTATTAAACTGAACAAAAAGAGTTTGGAACTTGTTATTTCTTGTCTGACAAGATTCCAATTAAACCTTTGATGGAAACATAATAGAAGATCATGTAATGGAATCATTACTTTCTACAAAACATTATCTAAATGACATAAACTACAATCGCTGACACAGTACAATATAAAAAGTCATTTCATAACAGATGTATGTGCTTTAAATACCGCATGATAGAGATAAAATTTCCAGGCAATGTAGCTACAAAACTTGCTTACCTCTTCGATAGCCTTATCCTTCAAAGCTTCAGTTGCCCTCAAAGCCTTAATTTCTCCTTGTGCAGCCCCCAGCTCTCTTCCTTTCTCTGAAACAATGATGAAAAAACAAATCATCAGAAGACATTCTAATACTTATTTTGGATCACAAGAAATGCTAGGAGACAAGAACAGAACAGTTAAAAGAGCAAAAAACAAGAAACCTCAATGGCACTAGAACTTTTACAGTAGCCTAGAATGATAAAAGTCAAAATGCAGGACTTCAATTTTGACATCAAATTACACTTAAATCTTATGATAATGTGCTGTCATTTTCCAAATTACATGCTCCTAATTATTTACACAGGTGAACAGCAATTACCTGTGGTGAGAATTATTACCATAGGCCATAAATTCAGAACCAAAAACCAAATCCCATGTCATTTTTCACTTCATGTTTTCACAGAATTTCACGACCCCAAAAGAAAATTCAGCCTAACTTGAACTGATAAACTCAGAAGAACTAAACATGTGCATGTCAATGCATGTTTTCATGAACTTAGTTTACTTTAGGATAAGACATGGCAAACCTTTGAGAAGGTTCTGTAATCGGTTGAGCTCTAAGACAATAGGGTCAGGGTGAGAAAGGGAGAGATCTTCACTTCCTACTCCTCCAAGAACTTGTTCTTCATTACCATACCCCACCATCTTTTCCCTTTCTTATTACGACCTTAAAGTTTGAAACAAAATGAAAATGTTTAACAATAATAAAGCACACAAGCTCCAAGAACAACTACAAGATGAGGGGTTTTATTAGACAACATAAGAGGGTTTTGTTAGAGATAAACATAAGATACAGAAAAAAAGTATGTCACTCAAAAGAGTCCATCCCTTGAAGGAATTGACCGCAAAGAGAGGATTGGAGCTTCCCTTCCTGTGAAGCAAAATATGAAAACCACATTTTCCATCACAGGCCGGCCTAGTCGGCTTTCATTATCTCTTCATTCATATTTTGATTGTAACCGTTACTTTCTTTTATTTTCAAAATCCTAATTTTCCTTAACTAAATCATAATCCCATACAACATTATCTCTTTTATATATATCTTTGTATTAGTTGTTACGTCTGAAAACTAAATTGGTCCAATTTAAATAGAAAATCCATACATTACACGATGCATTCACGGGTTTTGATTAAATTATAAGCTAATAGAGAGGGGGAAATTTAGAGTGATATTGACAATTACTCCTGTACGTAGTATTAATATCTGAAGTAAGTATTATTTATTCTTTTTTCTCTAATATTTTAAGTAGAAAATCCATACATAATTCAAATATGAATCTCTGTAACGAGAGAAGCATCCACATTTCATTATATATATATATATATATATATATATATATATATATATATATATATATATATATATATATCAAAGGAGTAATATTTTTTGCTCGAAGTAGGTTTGATTAGTGATGTTGAATCTAAGCTTTGAATTGCTAGAACTACATATCGGGATAACAGTTTTGAATCTTTATACCACCTAATCTTTGACAAGTACAGTTAAGATTGGTGATAGATATGTGTACAAATATTTAAGTAAGGGCATTGGTTGTTGGTGCCCTTTATTCACCATACTTCGAACCCAGAAACTGGCCAATATTAGTAGGAGAAGTGGAAACTAAAGCATGATTAATTTATTGAGCATATATGGTAGGTGTCCTATATATATATATATATATATATATATATATATATATATATATATATATATAAAAGAAAAAAAGGGTCCTGTAAGCTTGACCAACTCCGGCTCCTCACAATACCAAACCATCAATGGGGTTTTTCAAACATAACTTTTGGACCCTATCTTATAGCTTTATTAGGTGGGTGACACAGTTGATTAGCAACACCGATTGTAAAAGGTTTTTGTGTTTGATATTGTGCTGGACGATATATTTTTAAGTGTATTTTATATTTAAAAATATATTAAAATAATTTTTATTTTATTTTTATTTACTAGCAAATCAAAACCGTCAAAAAATCATTAAAAAAACATTAATTTAGTGTTTTTCTCAAGTGAAATGTACAAAAAAAAAAAATAGAAGCTATTAAACCCCGGAACACTCGATTTTTACCGCAAGAAAGCCGAAGAAAAAAGAAGGTGATGTCTCGGCTAAGGTTCATAACATCTTATTAATGTTTTTCTTAGATTTTTTTTTTTCTGGTCTTGTCATCGTCAGGTTATATTGATAGAAAGATCATGTTTTGGAGTAAGTTATTTGCTTAAGCGTTAAACATTGCTTAAACCATGCCCGTTTTTCGTTGCTAGTGAAAGCCACTCAAGGGATTTTGAAAGGAAACAAAGAAAAATGAGGTCTTGATGACTCCGAATCGAAAAGGACCAACTAAAGTGGCTTCGAAGAATGAATATATATATCATTTGTGTGTCATCTTTGCTTGTAAGTATGATTGGATACAAGAAAAATACATGAAGATCCAGCTGTTATTTGACACTCTGCCATTTGGCAATCTTTAAGTATACTATTCGGTGTTTCCATTTCGTTTTTTCATTAGACGACGAAGGAAAGAATCCACCCCCACCACCCCCATTTCCTTACCACCACCACCAAGCTAGCCCTAAAAAAATAAGAGAGGCCATGACCAAATCCTACATACAACCAAAACTTTCAATTGGGTTTTTCATTAACTTAATGATGTTGGGTTCTCAATTGTTAATTATTACTTAACTGAATTCCTTGCTAGCATTATATACATATATATATATAATTAAAGAAGAAAAGGAGTATTAAGCTTCTCATACAGCTTGCACTCTGCGCATCGCTTGTTTTGCTTGGACCCTTGAAATAGGAAGTTCTGTTCTTTCTTTTCTGAATGTATAGGAGGTGGAGATCATATTGGGCTAGAGGCTGCTGGATTTGAGCTATCCAGGCCCCAAATGGTGGAGAGGCTAAGGTAGATGCAGGCCTCTGTATTAGTGAAGTGGGCAGTTTCATTTCATTAGACATTACTTCAACAGGCTCTAAGAAGAAGGTCCAAGCCAAGTTGCTAGAGGAATGGTAGTTTACTTTGTTTTTTTTCTTTCCTAGTTCAAATGATGCCCAAATAAAAAAGCACTCAACTTAGGTGCTTCATAGGAGATAGCGCGATTCAGAGTAACATGGATATTGTGATTGCAATTATTTTTTAAAATATTTTTATTTAAAAATATATTAAAATAATATTTTTTATTTTTTAAAATTTATTTTTAATAACAGCATATCAAAACTATCTAGAAATATCAAAAATAAAAATTAATAAAGTTTTAAATGGAATATTTTCATTATTGAATAGCAGGCAAATGCTAGAAAGCTTCATTAAGTGATGATTTAAAAGGTAGAACCTAATATTGAAAGGTTGCTAGGAAATCTAGTCTACAAGGTTATCCTATTCATAATTTGACATTGAACAAAAACTATAAATTAAAATAACTATATAGTATAGTTTTAAAAACTCGAATCGGTCTGACATGTCGATCTAAGATCCGAGTGATAAAGAATCTGGAATAATTTGGATCGAAAGAAATAAAGGAAAAAAAAAAACAAAACTAACCCTCAACTTTTAAAAAAATAATAATTAAAATGATATTATTTTAATTGTATTTATATTTATAATTAGATTAACCTCGTGAAGTCATAATCTAATCATTTTAATATTATTTTTTGAAAAAAAACTGAAAATAGCAAAGTCCGGACCAGATTTGATCTCTGGCTAGCTAATCTTTTCTTGAAACCCATGAGCACATGGGAGGAAAAAAATAATAATTGCTCTGTACACTGATCTTTTTTTTTTCTTGAAAAAAGTCATAAAGTAGCCGACCAATTCAAGAAGCGGACAAAGAACATATACCAAAACATTCTGTTGGTTTTGGTGGTAATGACCAATATGCCCCCTTTGCCCTTGGCACACCAACTATTTACTGTTTAGACCTTCATATGAAGTGAAAGTAAAAAAAATTTAACCCGTTAATATATAAATTTCCAAAATTTTAACTGCCCACAAGTGTCTATTACCTTAGGGGATAATTACATTTTTAATTTCAGTATATCTAAATAATATTAATCTTATAAGATTAATTTATCGAAAAAAATATCAATCATGGCATGGGTATTTCTTACATTAAATAAATGATTTTTCTTACAAAATATACAATATTTATAAGACTATATATTATATTTACATCTTATTTATGTTCATAGTCTTAAAACCTAATATGTAGTAAGGGTTGAGTCTTAGATTGAAATTAACTTTTTAAATAAAATAAAAATGACATTATTTAAATAAAAAATCAACGAGTTAATGATCAAGTTTTCTTTGGATTAATTAGGTTTTTTATTTTTATTTTTTCTTTAATTTAAACCAGTCTAGTTTATTAATAGATGAAGTCTTAGATAAAACAATGATTATAACTCCATTTAAGATTTAAAACAATGATTATAACCCTATATAAAGAATAAAATGGTCAACTACTTGAAAGCTTGTAGTAACATGACAAACAAATACTAACAATGTATTTGAGCTAAAAAAAAGTAAAATGCCTTTTGAAATCTGAAAACATTTTTGGCAGATAATTAAGCTAAAACTAGACTGGTGATGAGGTTATTTCAGTAATTAGAGATGTATGAAAATGAGAGAAAAACTTAAAGGCTACAGAGAGGATGATTATTTGTGAAAGAAAAGGAATCTCCCTTTGACAATTATTCTCTATCAATGTATGAACGCATGAATGTTGAAGATTATTTCAATTAATTTGCACTTGTATCAAAACAAGGACAAAACCATTCTCTCCTTGCTTCCTCCTACTCTCTGCCTCTCTTTCTCTGAGCACTTTTCTTAGTAAATTTTCTGGCTATATGGATATCCCAGAAAGGCTTTTGCAATATAGACATCACTTTGCTATAGCAATCACCGCTTCAGTTGTTCTATCTTTGTTGTTATATGCTGCTCCTAGGCTAGTCACCATTCTTGCTTACTTCTGGCCTTTATTGGCCTCAACAGCTGTATTCCTGATATTGATCTTAGTCTTCGGAGGTACAGTTACTCACATGGCTACAGATTCTCATGGTGAAAAAGCAGGCGAAGGGCTTCTTGATTATGTTGCAGGGCAACCAGAAACCGTTGAGCAGTCCCAAAAATACGAGTAAAAGTTGAGGTTCTAGTCTTGATTTCGAGAGCTGGAGGATGAAGGTCTAATCTGGTGTTTTTTGATCATGAGTAACATCTTAATTATTCTCTATCAATGCATGAGTGTTTATGCATAGGTTTTCTCATGAAAGTTGGAGAAGAAAAATGAAAGCGGCTTCGAAGATGTAATATCCAATAATAATAAATTGTAAAGGATGTTTCTGTTTATATATGTATATATCTTTCTTTTCACTTCCTCTTTGAATTTGATAGATAAATATATCATGACTCTAGATATCGTTAAGTAATTATTATCATTTTCTCCATCGAATAAAAAATGGATTTGTGTGACGTTTAACAAGCAAAACAAAAAAATACTGCAGGAATTATAAATAATTGTAGTGATTATTTATTTCAAGTAATTGATTGATGTTGAGGAAAAAGAGAGAAATTCTTCACAAACGGAGAGGGAAAGTATTTTGATCAATTGGCTACAAAAGAAATCAAATCTTGATGTCAACTGGCTTGTTTTAAAAAAAGAAAAGTTCAATTAAGTTGGTTTTACCTTTAAATCATGTTGGGAAAAAAGATTGAAGCCCATAAATGTTTTTTTTTTTAATTTGGTTTGATTTTCAAATTTTGAAATGATTTTATGATGCTTTGAGGTTGTAAATGAGTTTATTAATGTTCTTATTGTCGCACATGTACGGCGTCGCGACGAATATCTTCCTGATATAATCCAAGTGTATATGGTGTGGAAAATAGACAAGAAAAGAAATTATTGTTCTTTATCGATGGAAAGAGAGAATGAAAGTCACCATCTAATATTTTGATCATTATGAACCCTAACTGATTTTAGAGATCGGGCACAGGGACTAGTTGTGTAAAGAAAATATATTTACACCCCTAATACTTCTTACTTAAGGTAAACTGTATTATTTAATTGTAAAATTAAACTAGTTGTCTGATTGTTAGGCTGTCTAGGGTTGAAGACAAATCATCCTCAGTAAATAGATCATTATCTTATCGAGAAAAACATAACCGTTCTAATATCAATAAAAAAGAACTATCTTTTTAATATCAGAAATACGTCTTACATATAAGTTTGTAATCTTATGTACTAAAATAAAACAAAATATTTTTCAGTATTTTTGAAATATAGACTTAGTTCTCATGGTTTTAATAAACTAGTTCTTAAAAACATGAAATGCATGCAAACACTTTTTTTTTTAATTTTATTTTGTATGAAAATAAGATATGAGATATTTTTTATATTTTGAGATACTTGGCTATATCCATGAAAACAAGATTTTTTTTTCATATATTTTTTTTGCAACATTTCAAAGAAAATTAGGTATTTTAATACCGAATTTGTATTTTTACAGTATAAAAATACAAACCAGTATGAATAAAAAATTAGTAAAAAAATACACGAGAAAACCACAAATTTTTTATTGAAAGGATTTTGAAATTTTTTCAGAATTTTTTTGTTTCTTTTTTTTCCTTTTAATTAATTTATTTTTAAAATTAATTTACATTAATACTCTTTCTCTTATTGTTTAAATTATTTAGTTTAATTTTTTCTATATAATAATTAATCTTTTAGATTGTTTCTATGATTTCATTGTACCCTAAAAAGATTATTGTAATTTAACTTTATATTTTCCCTATTAGATTTTAGTTAGAAAAAATGGATTTGTATATGATACATTTATAGCATACCTCTATAAAAAAATTAGTAGCATAACTCAAAATAAATTTTATATTCACCATCTAATCCAATTATTTGCAAGTCTCGTTTAAAGAGTCAAGGTGCAGATAAGATTATCGAAGTTGATCCACACACACACATATATATATATAAATATCATGACGTTTTCCTCTCTTTTTTTAATTTTATGAAATATATATCTAACATATATTATTTTAAAATATCCAAAATTGCCAAATTAATGTGCAAAATCTGGATTATTTAATATCGAACATGGTTGCTAAGCCTCCACGAATCCTATCTTGAATCTTGAAGTTTTTATTTCTTTTAAATTTACTCTTTGTCGTTTTAAATTTTTACATTTTAATTCTAAACTTTATTTTTATCATAATTCAGTCATTGAATATTAAGAAAAGAGAAAAAAAATCTTTGAAAAGAGAATATGAGAAAAAAGGAGTTTCAGTTCATAAAAAAACAGGATCTTTATATCAATTAGCTTGTCTTAAAGAGAAAAATTTGATGAAGTTGGTTTTGCTCTTTAACTATACCAGTAAAAGTAGATTGAGACCCATAAATGTTTTCAATTTAGTCAAATTTTCAATTTTTGAAATGATTTTAGGATGTTTTAGGATGATTTTAGATTGAGACCCATAAATGGACGTAGGTATTCATCCACTGTAAATTAACTTCTTGGGTTCTTAAGGCTATAGAAAATGAAGTTTCGAGGAAACACAGTGATGCCAATGAAAGGGACCAAGATTCCAGCTAGTAGCAATGTGTTGCAGCAGCTATGAATTTCGCAGATTCCAGAGGAGTGAAGCATTCTGTGCAAGCTAAAATTTCAAAGGTGAGCAAAGCATGTTGACAAGGAGGCAATTAATTAATAATGGATGAAGATCATCTTATAATTTCAGGTGGCAGGAGAAGTTAACTATAACTGTTTCTTTTTATCTTAGTTGGTAGTTATCTAGTAAATATCTGTAATATGTATTTCTATTTAATGTAGACTGTATGCCTGGATTGGGTAGATTGTAGTGCTAAGTTTTTTGATTTGATGTAATTCTAAAATGAGAGTGATTCTCTTGAGCAGTGTGAAAATACTTGTTTTCTAATTCCTTGTAAACTTTATTTTCTGCAATAAAATATCAACTTTTTTTTCTCTGTCAATTCTTTCTGTTGGCTATTTTTTTCTACTGAATTTTAGATTTGGTAAACTTGGTTCTTCTTGATATCGCCTGGCATTACACAGTGTTTCAAAATGATCACTACCAAATGAAAGTGCTGGATCATGTTGATATTTTTATTTTTACTTCCAGCTTGCCCCAATCGCTTCGCTGATGATCATGACACAAAGTATCTAGCTGCTGGAAACAAACGCAGATATATTGTTAGTCTTGGAAACTGGTGGATGTGGCAGCATCTACGTGCTTGCTTAATTACATTGTCTTCTGTTGCAGACGAAATAAATTTACTACATGCTACAAATAATTTGAGGAATATTGGAGCATCATTCTGCTAACCTACCTACCTAAGAAATTAGACAACCAAGTAGAAAAGGAGAAGTTTAAGAGCTGCGCTAAAATTATTTATATATGATTTTTTTAGTTGGTATTCATGCTAAAGTGAAAATTAATGCATGATTTTGAAGCAAAAATCATAAAATTCAAGGACGGAGCTGCGCTAGAAGTTCAAAAATGGCGTTTGTGTCGGTGTCTTGGTATGATAGGTACTTGCGACGGCCTTAATTAAATCTCTATTTATACCAAGCAAGCCACATGCATGCTTGGTAGAGTTGCAAAAAAAATGGGCTTGTTGATATATGTGGGAAGAGTACACAACGTGGACACTTTCTAAAAATTTAGGGGAAGAAGAGAAGAAAAGAAAAGCCAAGGGAGTCAACTTTCCCTTTTGAAAAAAAATATCAAAAAATCATTGTTTCAACTGGTTTTTTTTTAAAAAAAAAAAACAATTAACAAGTTTAGGATTGAGTTTTGATTAATATATTAACATGAATTTTTGACCAAATTAATTAAATCTCTTATTTTTTATATATTTTTTTAATTTAAACTAATCTAAACCTCAGATTAACCGAGTTCGAGATTCACCCGCAATAACAATCCAAGTTTTCTACCAATATGGGTACATATTGTTAAAATAATTAAGCTCAAACACAAAAAGAAGACTAGAATTCTGAATAATATGTGTATTATAAGTGCTTAGTCTTAACCTAAATACAAACAAAGTATATATAGGTTAAATTGAAAGTACTATTCTATCTTTAATAAATAAAACTACATAAATATTATTTAACACATATATGGTCAGCCCATTACATAGACTACTGGATTCATTATGCACCAAAAAAAAAAAACAATACTGACGTCAAAGTAGAACAAGTACTCATTTACATTACAATAAATTAAAAAAATTAGCATTCATGCTCAGTACTTGTTTAATTAAGTAGGTTTAGCTAAGCCTTTTTTGTTTTTAGTACTGGCCAGCTTGAGTTAGTTAATTATCAATTAATCATGCTGCTGATTGCATGTATATATCTTGTTTGTCAATATTTCTCTAATCAAGACTCGAGTAAGTGCGATCCAACAATATCACTAACCTTCCGAAACGATTCTTGTTTTGTTGTATGAGAATTTATGGCTTCTTTTTATTTTATAAGTGGCACTTAATTTACCTAACCTGGCGAAATGATTTTGTTTTACAAATTAATTTGTGACTGCAAATTTCATCATGAATTCCCATTAAAAAAAATCAAAATTGTAAATTTGTGAGTGGTTATAAATCTTAAAACAATTATGATCGAGTTCAGCAACCCATGTTTTTTAATAAATGTTTTTGGTTACAAAAACGCATCTGGGACAATTTTTTTTCTATTTTTGTGGTTGGTTTTTTAGGGATATTGCGATGCCAGAAACAAAGATTATCCATTTTTATTTTCCTGGTAGCATACAAGAATGGTCTTTTTGAAAGAAAAAAAATACAAAGAATATTCTTTCGAAAAAACTTCATGAAGAAAATTTGTAAGGGATTCAAGTAATTAAACATTCCCAGGGATTGATTGATTAATATATATATATATATATATATATATATATATATATATATATATATATATATATATATATATATATAG
>Ga0325410_1000208_pt1 | contig 57480 bp, 22 predicted proteins | sample PopdelMetagenome_16_FD_206182 | JGI IMG/M metagenome (GOLD analysis project Ga0325410, IMG submission 206182) | Populus deltoides microbial communities from Bellville, Georgia, United States - Xylem-PdIQD-R3 | ecosystem: Host-associated > Plants > Phyllosphere > Stem > Wood/Secondary xylem... | reverse complement strand
AAATGTCATATCTCATTTTCTATGCACTACACTCAATAAAGAAAACCTATGTTACTTACATAAACACCTGAAATAATAATAATAATAATAATAATAATAATAATAATAATAATAATAATAATAATAAACAGAGCTCACACTCAATGATATAAGAATAAATATAATACAAACTCAATATGAACTTTAATATTTACATTAAAAAAAAAGTTTGTTGTTAACATGCGTTATAATTGTTATCTTCATCAATTTAACTATCTTCCTTGTTAAGTGGTGAGTCTTGATTCGTGGTGTACAATTCTTGACACAACAAATATTTTATTCTTTCATAGCCTACCGTATGAAGAACCGATATTTGTGCTATGAAAGGATCTTGATTTGTTGTTGACATAAATTAACACCATGAATATTTGACAATATTTACAAGTGTTGGTGTTACTTAAATAAGATAATTAAAGATTATTACAATAATCATGTTAATAACTTAAACCGAGCCAATAATGATAAAAAAAATCATTTAGATCCTTATTTGTGTATGATTTCCAGTTGAGTAATCCTCTAACACTGATAATTGTTTTATCTCTATTAAATCCTTACATTAATATCACATCTTTTAGATCTTTTTAACTCTTTTTAACTCTATTTCTTTTATTATTTGTGGTTCTATATCCTTAACCTCCATATGGATCAACCTCAGTTTTGTCAAGTTATTTATTACTTTGATTCTCCTTATTTGGAAGAAAACATCAATTATTTGATCATGTCAATTCTTCAAGGCATGTTCTTATTAGATCAAGTTGCAAACCATTCAAATCTAAATTTTAGTGTATCTTGAGAGATGTCTATATCATTAGGTCATATAAATAAAATAAGGATCACGAAGTCATATAAAATAAGATATTTTAATCTATTTGATTATGAAACATATGAAATTTGTTTATTGGATACGATTAACACCCTTTATTAGAAATGATAAAAGATATAATAAATTATTAAGTCTACACACACACACACACACTTACATATATACATAAACGCGCGCGTGTGTTTGTCAACCAATTATATTTATAGATAATCATTCTAGATATGATTATAATAAATTGTCACTACACCATTAAATAGTTTTACCGACGGACTAATTCTGTCGGTGACAGGAATGAACTCCGTCGGTAAAATAATTACCGACAGTTTTACCTATAGAACACGTCCGTTGGTATAATAGTCATCGGTAACTCCCCTTTTTGTCGCTAATTTTGTCGCAAATAAAAAAAAGCACCCACCGACAGTCTTACAGACGGATACGCGCGCCAAAAAAAATTCCCGCGGGAACATTACTGATGGACTAAATCCTTCTGAATTTTCAATGGTAATTACCGACGGATAATCCGTCGGTAATTATGGCATCGGTGGTAATTGCCATGGCAACTCTCTGTGAAATATCGATGGAAAGTATTCGTCAGTAAATCTGTCTGTATTTAATCACCGACAGAATATGTCCGTCAGTAATTATGGCATGGGTGGTAATTGTTTGGCAACTCTTTGTGAAATACCGACAGAAATAATCCGTCGGTATGTATTTAAAATATATAAAAATAATAATTTATTAATAGTAAAAAATCTTAATAAACAAATAAAATTGGATTAAACATTAAAATTATAAAAATAATGTTAAATAATATTCATCCAAATATTCATAACAAATTTAATGTGTTTAAAAAACAAAATTAAACTAGAATAGTGGCGGAGTTGGAGGAGGAGGAGAAGGAGGCTAGTTGTTCCCGGGACCGTACGGCCAAAAAAGAGCTGCACAAGTATCATCACCCATCTTTGATCTCATCTCCATGACTATTTGATGGATCTCATCATAATTTGTCGAGAGTTGTTGATATTGTTGTTTCAAGGCAATGAACTCCTCTGACTAGGTGCTCGATACTGATGGAGAGCTCCCAACGGTTGAGACACTATGAGCTGAACGCAAGTTTTCAGCCGTAGTGTTAGAGAGCCCGTGGACCTGATTTTTATCGGGTCCACTAGACGATCCCACCTCCATCCACAAATCTGGATCGAAATCTGGATGGGTAGAAGGATTGTCCCCATATCTCTCCCTCAACAAGCTATTATAGATCTCCTGAATTTTTTTTTTAAAAAAATCATCATATGCAATTCAAGATGCAATTTAAGAAAATAATAACTTACAAAATAAAATAAATGAATGAAAATACCACGAAGTGCTGAGCACGGTTGTCCACGAACTACTGCATCCCCTTTTGGAGTTCTTAACTCCACACATGCGTCTCTACAAACAACTCCATTAGACTCGGCTCACGTCTAAGAGACGCAGCCTGTAAGGAAAAAATAGGTTGAAAGTTAAATATATTATAAGAAACGACAAATTAATTAACGATATATTTCATTAAAATTAATCTTACCATCCGCTTTGCATGTGCGCTGAATGTGACAGATCCACCAGTGTGCGTGGTCACCGAACCATGAATTTGCCGGTTCCAGTTGTTGGTGCCAGACTGTGAGCACCGTGAGAATCGCTCTAAGGTCACGTGCTCAATATCTGTTGTCCATATTTCCCCCTAGATAAATGGCGGTTTGAATTCCTGCCAAATCGCCAACTCATTTCATCTTTCAATATTGTCTTTTTGATTTTTTTGGGGTATCATACCAAAAATCACGCAACCTACTTCCATGGTAACAAATTAGAATTTAAAACATAAAATTATAAAACAAAAATAAATATTATTTTTTATGTTACCTAGTTGCCACATGATTCTCCCATACCTTCCTCATAAAATTGTTGTTCGCCCTATCCCACTCAAATTTGTTCTGTGTATATAAATAATTCATATAAAATAAAAATAGCATAAGATATAAAATTATAAAAATTATTTATTAAAAATAAGCTGGAAATTAAAAATCAACACCGACCTGAAATTGCTTAAACCATGCATCGATATTAGGTTTCCACTCAGGATGTCTAGAAACCTGGCTCCATTGAAACAATGAAGTCTTCATCGATGATTTAAACGCTAATGTTATAGCCTTTGCAATCTTAATGTTTGTGAACCTGAAATTAAATAAAAGTAATAATATTAATTAGTTGTTTATAAATTATGTTATAAGTGTGTGTGTGTGTGTGTAAACTAAAACCCAAACAAACTTACATTGAGAGGTCATCCTTCCATTGTGCCTAGTACTTGCAGGTGAATTGACCCCGCTGTGAAGACACACAACTTTTGCGCTGTGAAACTGCGCTAGAAAATCTCGCCAAACTTTTCGATCCGTCGGTACGTGTGCCGTTGGACACGCGTCTAACATGCGTGCGCTTCAGGACGTGCATAATCCGTTGGTGATTTACATCGGTAAAGCCATCGGTGAATCCGTCGATGATTGTGGCACAATCCTGTAAATTTTTTTCAACTCTTTGTGAAATACCGACGGGTTATATTTCATCAGGGATTCTGTCAGTGAATCCGTCGATGATTGTAACACGATCCTATAAATTTTTTTCAACTCTCTGTGAAATACCGACGGGTTATATTCTGTCGGGGATTCCGTCGGTGATTGTGGCATAATCCTGTAAATTGTTTTCAACTTTCTATGAAATACTGACGGATAATCTTCCGTCGGGGATTCCGTCGGTGATTCTGGCACAATCCCGTAAATGTTTTTCAACTCTCTGTGAAATACCAACAGGTTATATTCTGTCGATGTACCCATCGGTGAAACCGTCAGTATTTCTTATTTTTTTGTGTATCCCTGTCACAAAATCTTGAATTGCAATCTTACAGCACACACAACACAATAACAAAAGTTGATCATTAAAGAAGAATAAATATTTCATGTTCCAAAATATTAAATTATAAAAATAAGGATTTAGAACATGTTTAGTTAGTCAAAATTTTCATCTTCATCCTCAATTGAATTGTTATCATCAGCTTTATTGCACTCTTTAATTTCATTATCATCTTCTTCAACAACATTCTTTTTTCCACTAGTAGAGCTCAGAATAACATTCAACTCCTCTGCGTCAACATCAATAAGACTATCGTTGAAAACATGAAAATTCAAATTTTCTTTTAAGTCAATCGAAGGAGCAACTTGGTATGGTTCAACCAACTCATTAGCTTGAAAGACTTCATCTATCACACTTGTGTCTTCGTTCTCATCCTGAACAACCTTGACACAACCCTTGGGTTTTGTTTTTAAAATGGATAACCAATCAACTCTTGATTGGTCATTTCTAAAGGAAGGGTGTATATGTAATAAACTTGTTGGCATTGCTTTGAGAAAACAAAGACGTCGTTTACGTTGCGGTGTCTAGCTTTTGAGTTGATTTCAATGAGATCATAGTGAGGATCTACTCTGATTTCTCTGTCAGTTGTGTCATACTAATAGCATTTGAATAAAAACACTCTAGTTTGCCCGCTATGATATTACAGTTCGATGACCTCTTCCAATCTACCGTAATAGTCAACTTCAAACTCACTAGAAGTCGATCCCTTAATACAAACACCGTTGTTGTATATCTTTCTTCCATGCTCGTATTCTTCAGTATGAAAGACATATTCATTGACAAAATACCTGTTATAGCACTTGACTTTTCTTTCAGGGCCCAGGCCTAGTAAATACAGTGAAATAACAGCACTACCTCCCATTTGATAAACCTAGCTTGTAAATTAAATACAACAATAATCAATAAAAAGATATTATGTAATATTGACTAAAATAAATTACATTACAAGAGATAATGAGTTTGTGATAGGACTTACATGTGTTTTAAACCATGTGGCAAATTGTTCATCTTGTAATTGAAAGATCTGGGATTCGGTCAGCTGGGAGTTATTGGACAGTAAGTATCGTCGATGTTGCCTACAAGGTTGTTCCACATTATATGAGTGTATGTTATCACAAAACATAAATAGTACACTCTTGACAAAGTTTAAGTCGAACATCTACTTACTTAATAAAATGTCTCAGCTCATCACAGTTAAATAGGACATAATTGTGTGCTTATCTGAACTCTATTTTAGATAAATATCTTCCCCTCACGGCATTTTTAGGTGTGGGTCATCCAGAATTGGAGAATATTGACAAGTTTCTACTTGAAGGCACTTCACCACCATCATCATGTCGTGGAACATGGTTGATCCTCGTTCTCAAATGAGGTTCGAAATAGTATGAGATAAATGTTGAGATCTCCTCAACAACATAGGTCTCACATATTGACGCGTCAACATGCGCCTTGTTCTTAACCTTTTTTTTAAGATTGAACAAGTACCTTCATATATATATATATATACATATATATAAAATAAAATATTATCAATTAAAAAAATAAAAATAAAAACATTTAATTATGAATTACATAGCTCCTGTAATATCTAACCTTTCGAATGGATACATCCATCTATACTGGACCGGTCCTCCAACTTTTACCTCAAATGGTAAATGTACGGGTAGATGCTCCATTGAGTCAAAAAATGATGGAGGGAATATCATCTCAAGTTTGCATATTGTCTCGATGATATTCTTTTCAAGCCTTTCAATGTGATCAACATTCAACTTGCTGGAGCATATGTCTCTGAAGAAATGACTAATCTCCGTTAGTGCATCCCATATCCCCTTTGGCAACAAATCACGAAAAGCCAATGGGATGAGTGTTTGCATAAACACATGGCAGTCATGACTCTTCATTCCATATAATCTGCATTCCTCCGTATTAACCAGCCTTGATATGTTCGAGGCATGTCCATCGGGGAAACGCAGACTCTTAAGCCATTTATAGACTAGTAGTTGTGCGTTTTTGTCTAGCACGAAGCTTGCTCTTGGTTTTGCGACCCGTGACCCATCACAAACCAACTCCATATTTTTACGGTTACAGAACAGTGCTACATCCAATCTAGCCTTGATGTTGTCCTTTGTCTTCCCCTTCACATCCATGACGGTGTTGAAAATGTTCTCAAACATGTTCTTTTCAATGTGCATGACGTCAAGGTTATGGCGGAGAAGATTGGTCTTTCAATAAGGAAGCTCTCAAAAGATACTTTGCTTTACCCAATTATAGGTCAAACCAAAACCAGAAAACTTCTGCTTACCTGATTGGAGACCAAACATAATGTCATCGTATTCTGACACAACATCAAACAATTCTTCACCGGAAAGACGCGGGGGTGCAACATCCTTTTCAACTCTGCCAACAAAGAAATCATTTTTATTCTTTCTATACCTGTGATTTGGTGGCAACAAATAACAATGACAGTAAAAAAAAGAAGCTTTAACCCCGTTTGTTAGCGTGAATGCCTTGTTGTTCTCCATATAGTATGGACATGCTAGCTTTTCATGCGTGCTCAACCAGAAACCATTCCATAAGCTGGGAAATCATTGATAGTCCACATCAAAGCCGCTCTCTTAACAAAATTCTGTTTCCTTGAGATGTCATAAGTCAAAGCTCTAGAGGACCACAACTGCGTCAACTTATCAATCAACGGACGAAGACAAACATCTATATTCCACCCCGGATTGCTCGGACCTGGTATGATCATAGATAAAAACATGAACTCTTGCCTCATACACATCCCCGGTGGCAAGTTATAAACTGTCAGTATGATCGACCAACAAGAATAAAGAGCAGCAAATGACCCAAATGGGTTGAATCCGTCTGTACACAACCTAAGATGCACGTTCCTTAATTTAACTGAAAAGTGAGGATGCACACTGTTAAAGTGTTTCCAGGCTTCACCGTCAGAAGGATGAACCATCACTTCATCAACCGCATGGTGTGATTGGTGTCATGTCATGTGCTCAACAGTCCTTGGTGACATGAATAACCTCTGCAGTCTAGGTATGATTGGGAAATATTTAAGTTTTTTATATGCCACGAGAGTCTTCCCTCTACCAGTTCTGGGTTTGTAATGGGAATGCCCGCATGTTATGCACTCGGTCATCTCAGCATTTTCAAGGTAGTATAACATGCAAAAGTTAGGGCATATATCAATTTTCTGGTATCCTAAACCAAGGGGTTTCATCATGGGCTTAGCAGCATAGAAGTTCTCTTTTAGCCTGTTCCCTTCAGGTAAAATGCTTCTCGCTCATTCAATAATCTTGTTATAACCGGCCTCACTCAACCCGTGATCTGACTTGATGGTGAACACCTGTGCTATGGTTGATAATTTACTGTGGTTCGTGCAGCCATCCCATAATGGTTCATTAGAATCTTTCAACAGATCAAAAAACCTTGCTGCATCTGCATTAGGTTCTTCTTCTACGATTGGACATCCCTAACATTACCTTCACTCATTCTCATTGCATCCATAACCATATTCCTGTAAGGATTATTGTTCTCATTTCCAACTTTATGCATGTTGCTAGCACTAGAAGTTGACCCAACCACCTGTTCTTCCATGCTCTCATCAGGAACAAATAGTTCTCCGTGTGCATACCAACACAGGTAATCCTCCATGAACCTTTTGGTTAGAAGATGCATCGTTACAACATCTTGATGCAGAAACTTTAAATTTTTATACTTCCTGCATGGACACCTAATATCGCCATTAGTAAAATTCCTCGGAATAGATGTTGCAAAATTAATAAAATCCTGGACACCGTTACAATAATCCATCCTCCGCAATCCTTGGAGTGAGTCCCGATACATCCATGAACGATCATCCATGACTTCTATTGAACCTCTATAAAGCATAACAAAAATATTGGTTTTCCCCAACATTATCCAACAAACTAAAACAATACTTATGTTAAATATTCATTATCAATTATCAACTATCAATTATCAACGTTCATACATACAAATTTATACATATATAAATTTACTGAAATCACAACTTCAAAATAGAATTGATAATAATTAAAAAAGACCCGTTAAATAAGCTATTAATTATTTATTTCATCACAACACATTTAATCCGGTGTAATTCAAACAAAATTTCAACAATTTACAAACAAATATAATTTGACAAAATCTAAAACAAACTATAACAACTACAAAATTATACATTCATACTACAAGTTTCTTTGATGAATAACAATCAAACAAGTACATACGTTAACAAAATACATATACCGAAAAAATAATAAAATTCACATTTAAATGTTAAAACTAAAAAGGATAGATTTACTTACAAAAAATGATAAAATCCACAAGAAACGGATATTGTGACCATGTACAAAGTATAAGAAACTTGAGTGCTTGTGTTGAGAATAGTGGAGAGTTGAGATGGGTGGTTGGCTGCAGTTTGAGAGGGGAGAGGTGAGATGGGGAAGAAGAAGAAGGAGAAACAGAGGAAGAGAGTGTCGGCAGAGAGGGTGTGTATATAATGGCTTTTACCAATGGAATCACTGACGGAATCTATCTGTCGGTATTTCCATTGGTGATTTCGTCGGTGACATTACCACGTCACTGTACGGCTATCTCAGTTTGAATCTCTCAGTCAGTCCGTCGGTAAAATCGTCTGAAAAAACTCCACGTTACCACACCATTGCATCTTTCCAAACAAACTTTATAGGCCGTCGGCGATCCGGTCGGTATATACCGACAATATCACCGATAGATTTATGTTGTCGATATATACCGACAGATTTTGAGATGGAATTATTTCTGTCAGTAATAATTACCGATGAAAAAATTTTGTCGGTAATTCCGTTGGTTTTCGCTGGTTTTCTGGTAGTGTGTTAAGTCTATATATGTGTGTGTGTGGATCAATAACAATTCATGTCTTGAAAAAACTTAAAATTTTCTTTGGCATTAAATTAATTTTTTTTGTATTTTTGGATTGTTTTATTGTGTTGATATAAAAATGTTTTTTTAAAAATTTTATTTTGATATATTTCTAAACAAAATATACTTTAAAAAAATCTCTACTACAATTTCAAACATACTCTAGGTCTATAATGAATGGCAAGTGGCTTGACACTTGGCTACTTGGCGGGCGGTACTTCATTTTTCTTTATTGTTTTATTAATTAAAACTTTGATATTTCATCTATTTATCAATCCATTTATTTTGGTTCATAAAAATCATTTTCATGATATTTTTCACTCTTCATACTTAAGTTTATGGTAAAAGATATATAGATAATACATTAATTAATTACTTTTAATAATTATAAATAAAAAGAAAATTTTGAAAGCAAATTCACTTGAAAAAGCCTGAAAAATACGAGGAATACGCAGTTCATTGATAGAAAATTAAAACGTCAGATTCATTTGTTAAAATATTCAGTTAATAAAAAAATGGGTGAAAAAACTACAAAGCAGATTTTGGCTAGTGGATTAAAAACTCAAACGACACATGTTTCAATCTTGTAAACGACGCCTTTGGTTTTCAGGTTTTTTTTTTTTTTTTTTTTTTGGGCCAATGAAATTAGCAAGGAGGGAGCCTTATCTGATGAGTCCCTTCCCTTACTTCCCTACCTTTCCCTTCCTTGTTCTTTTACCAAAAAAAAATAAATATTTGAAAATTGAAACGCACTTTCGCAAGAACTCTTCCATCCCATCCTCCTCGATAGCAATCTCTTCAGAATGGCAACCGTTGTGAATTCAACACCACTTTGCCCCTCTGTTTCTCTAAAACGTCCAGGCAACTCTCTCTCTCTCTCTCTCTCTCTCTCTCCCTCTCCTCCTCTCTCTTTCAAATAAACGCTGACAGTATTTGGGTTTCTATCATGCTAAGCAGCATTTATTGGGAATTCGGTTGCTGGGAAGTTCCTTCGGGCGAAGCCAGCGTTCCATACCTGTAGATTTCCATCCTTGGAGGTCAAGGTGAGTGTGCTTATCATAATTATGCTTTCTTTTAAAGATTCCTGTGTTTTATTTTTCTAATTTTTCATCGAGTGCTCTGTAGGGTAATTGCTATGTTAGAGCCTTGAAAGAGTTGTTATTGATCAAACTTCATACATCAAAGTAATAATCCCAAGTCTGATATAACTTAGCGAGTGTAGTTGGACTTAAATCATCATTTTTGCTTTTGCAATACTTTAACTTGCTGTCAGAACCGCGACAAGTGCTTGTTGGCTCTTAATGTATATTAATGGAGAAACATGAGAAACCTTTTTTGGACAAAGGCCTTTCGGGGAACTATATTGCCATGTTTTTCTGCCAAGCATAAAGATTGAAACCATTTATTTTCTTATGGATTGGTTCAAACTCACAAGATAACAGGAGGTCATTTTTTCACTGGTTTCATTCAACCCATTTCAAAGTGAGAGTTTGGTCAATAGTATATTTTGGCATATCATGTCTCTCTCTCTTTATGAATGGAACTTTCCATTCATCTCAATTATAATTGATCAACAAGAATTGCTTGTCTGTTTTTATTTTATGTGTTCCCAAGTGTTCATTTTAGGCTTATCTTGTTGTGCGTATTGCTCTTCAACTTCACCTAGGAGTGCAATGCCTTTAATTTATCATAAAAAGCATCACCTTTTCAATCCACTTTGTACTGCATAATTTATAGGTCGAGCATTAGGGATGGGGTTTTCTTCTTCGCTATACCTCAGTCTGACATGTTCGAGGATTTATCATTGCCTTCCTAAATCTTCATATGGGCTCTTATCAAATCTTGCTGTTGCCAAGTTTGATTAGTCTTGACAGATCTTTAATCAAACGATCCTTAATGGGTATGTAAAAGTAAAACTAACAATGGGGGGAATGTGGGATGCTTTTACTGTAACATTGCAATCCCTGTAAAGAAAAGAAATGACCACTTGTTCAATTTAAGTTAAAAAGTTTTTTGCATACTTGAAAAAAGAAGGAAGAGAGGCTTCAACCTGACCTTTTGAGGAGACGGGGGACATGGCTGCCAACAAGTGGGCTTATAAAGATTCAAATTCCTGAAAGAATATGCAAAACTAAAAAGATTCAAACACTCGAAACTTAAAATACTAACACCAAACTGATATGGAGTTAAATGACTAACACTATGTTGAAATATACTTAGATTTTAGACATTTGTTGTAATATTTCCATGGCCAGCTGCCAATGTTAAATGCCTATGGTTCACATAATACTTTTCATGGTGACAATGTGTGAAGCTTGATTGTCTTCTCCTACTCTTTTCCGGAAAGTCACTTCAGATTTGTTTGACAGGCTACAGATGGTAGTAACAAAAGCTCCAAAGGCACCAAATCAAACAGCATAGTCTGTGCTGATTGTGATGGAAATGGTTAGTTGTAATTTACTCCCTATAACTACTTTGTGTTTTCTTTTTTCATTTCTCCTTTATTGGATTCTTATATTTTCAGTGTCGTGTCTTCTTGTCAGTTTGACAGCTAGGCTGCAAGTTTCTTGCAATTGTGCTTGCTGTATGTGGCCCTGTAGAAGTAGAGCTTCAATCTATGCATGCTTGTCTTATGATTGGCTGTTCTTAGAATTTCATTCTGTTTTAGCATCGCTTTCCTTTCCATTCCTGGTATGCATGCTGGTGCTGATTTCCATACAAATTGGATGGAGCTTTCTTGGTCTTGATGTCTGCAATAAACCATTACTGATTGTTTAATGTGATTACGGATGTAAATTATCTATTGGATTTCCTGCTGGCATAATTAATCCTTCACAAAGTTTTTGGTCAATGAAATTACAAACAGAACTTTCCCATTGATCCAGACGGTTTTGTACATTGGGATCTTGTCTTCCCTTTGATACCCTGCATGAGTTTTCTGCGAAGTGTCATCTTCATTAACTTGAGTCAAAAGCTTGTAATCGCTTGTTAATACTATCCTAAGAAAGTTTTAGCTCGTGTAACTTTATACCTTTCTATCACATTACCAGGTGCAAAATCGTGTACTCAATGCAAAGGTTCGGGAGTTAATTCTACGGACCACTTCAATGGACAGTTTAAAGCTGGTGGATTATGTTGGCTCTGCAGGTAAAGGAAGCAAGTTGTCCTCTCACAATTATCTGCTAGCTACATAGTGATAAACCAGTAGTACTACTAACAGTAATTGCTCTATCATTCCGTCAAGCTTGACCACATTAATGTGGTTCTTTCAAAATATCTACCATTTTCAAAAACTGTTTAGGCTGTAGAGTTCAAAACATTTGCTTTCACTGAGAAAGAACCTTGAGGTATTCACTTGCTGGGTTCATAAACACCTGCCTTTTTCGCTTGCTAAACTAAATATAGGTGCCGATAATTGGATTAGATAAGGAAATGTATCATCTCATGCACCCTTCTCCCTGGGTGGATATGATCCAATCTGTATTTAACAAGATTTAAAACATTGTAGTCTTAGCTAGCTATTTGTCAAATTTCTGTTATGACCAATCCACAAACAGATGAGCTTGCTCCATGGCTCTTAGTAAGCTGATCTCTTAAACGTGTATTTCCTTGCAGAGGTAAAAGGGAGATTTTGTGTGGAAGTTGTAACGGAGCTGGCTTTATCGGTGGATTCATGAGCACATTTGATGAATAAAGTCTTGTGGGAATTGGATGTTGAATTATGCTGTGTCATTTCCTTGATTTGTTTGGGTTTATCCTGCACTCCTTAAAGTTTTGACTGAGTCTGTGTTTCGTTTTAACCGAATTCATGTATTTATTCCACGTTTATAACTTGGCCCTCTGTCCATGATGACTGTCACGAAATATTTGTTTTCCTTCTCTTTTTATTTTCTAGTCCTAAAAACTAACATGTAACCAAATTCTTTTTCTTATTTATGACTTTTTATTCGCCACATACCATAAAAAAACAAAATTGAAGAAATAAAAACTATATTGAATTTTTTTTCTTCAAATTTTCAAATTATTTTCATATTTACTATGCTATAATGAATGCATCTATATAAGTTATCATTTGGGTCATTTTTGTTGACTACTGTGCAACCTAGATCATTACAATTACGAAGAAAACTATTTTCTAAAAGAGGTGACGATTTCATTGCATTATGTTTCTCTTCACAGTTCATGTGAATTATATTGGGGTTATTTTTTTGGTTCGCGAATTATATTTTTAATTGTATCCTTGCATGTACTGATTGTGATGTTTTAAGTTTATGGTATGATCTATTTGCATATTCTTGAGAGTAAAATATTTTGAGTATAATTTTATTAGGGATAAGATTTTATGTTTGTCCACATATTATTCGATGACTCTTTTGTCTTTCTAATTTTAGCATTTTATGTTTTGATTAAAAAATTTATTTTGTTTATGTTTCGATTCTTGAGTTTGAGAGGAAAAAAAAATCTCTAAAAAATAAAAGAAAAGAGTGAAAGTTGATGGTTGACTATATTTTGACAATAAAAAAAATCTATCTTGATGTTAATGAATTTTATAATTTGTTAACTTCAGCTTTTTTTTTTTAATTGATTTTGTTTTTTCAATCTTATCTTTCATTATTAGATTGATTGAGAATTAAGTTTTGTGATTTATTTTAGTTTTTTTCTATGAAGTTATTTCTATTTCATGAATCGGGTCACGAGTTTAGCTGGTTAATTGGAGTTGAATTGAGTTGTTTTTTTTGTGTTTTTTTTTTTTAATTTATTTTTTAATTTCAATTACATCCTTCACTATTATATTTATTAAAGATTGAGCTTTATAACTTGTTTTTTCTATTGGGTTATCTCAATTTCATGACCTGAGTCGCGGGTTTGACAAGTTAACTCGAGTTGATTTGATTTATTTTTTTGTCCTTTTTTAAATTGATTTTGTTTTTAATTTTACCCTTCAACATTGAGTTTATTGTAAATTGAACTTTATAATTTGTTTTGATTTTTTTTTTATGAGGTTCTTGTGGTCATATGACCCGTATGTGGATTGACAGGTTAACATATGTTATCTCGAATCAATTCAATATGTTACCATCTCAATATTTATAAAATAAAATATCATCTTGAATATTGTTTTGAGTCAAACTATGTTTTTACCAGCCACCTATGTTATCTTTGAACCTGTTATGTTAACCGGGTCACATCGGATCAATTCCCACATGATTTAAATTTGATAGGTTATCTAAGTTGACTTGAGTAATTTTTTTTAATTGATTTTATTTTTCAAGTTCATCTTTCAACATTAAGTTTATTAGAAATTAAGTTTTATAATTTATTTTGATTTTTTTATTATGAAGTTGTCATGGTTTCATGGACCTGTATGTGGATTGATATGTTAATTTGAGTTATCTCAAATTGATCAGATATGTTACCGTCTTAATATTTATAAAAAAATCATTTTAAATATTTATTTAAGTCAAATTATGTTTTTACTAATCATTTTTGTTGTTTTTGAACCTATTAAATTGACCAGATCACATTGAATCAATTTTCATAAAATTTAAATTTTATTTTTCTATTAAAAAATAATAACAAAATCTAGATATTTTTCGTATTAAAAAAATAATCCAATCCCTAGCATATCACAGGTTAATGATTTAGTTGAATGCTATTTTGCTTCGGCACTGAATAGATAGAAGTCGATCGGAGTCATATAGGAGTATTGTGACCAGTGGGGGCGATTGTAGTTGATTGTAACACGTGGAAAGTTTTCAAAGCTAAATGGGGTACTGGTTTTTCCCATCTTCCTTAATTTTCTAATTACTATTTGAAAGGTATTATTAAAGAATGATAAATAAAAAAACTCCAACAGAATAAAAGTTTGAAAAAATATACTATACATTAGGGATACATATAATTATCAGTGTGATATAAATATTAAGGGAAAATTACCTTTAGCATTTTATAATTGATTTGAAATTGTATTTGCTTCCCGCCTTGAAAAATTATAGTTTGTAACTTGAATCAAAGAATTAGAGACACCAAATAATAGATCCTTTTTTTATATATATCTCTCTCTAATAAATAGTGAAGAGAATGTAATTTCTTCCAAATTGAATAACAAAATCACTATTAAATTTGATTTCTAGCACCGAATCATGTGATTATTTGTATTTGGTGGTGGAATCTCCCCACCCAATCACACACACATACAACATCTTCATTTCTTTTCCTTGCCAAAATACTTGACAAATTTATTTTCCTTAATATTTCTATCAACTTTTATGCTTCGCATTCAATTTTTCATATGGGTTTTTGCTGTTTTTTTCTTTATTTTTCCTCTCGTGGGCTAATTTCTGGCCAAAAGATTATATTTTTCTTCAAATTCTTAAAAGATTGATCTTTTTTAGGTTCTTTAATTTATGTTGTCAAGAAAAGTAGATTCTTGATTCCTTGTACATGATTCTTAGACTTATTTAAAAAGCTTAATATTTACATATACCCTATACTTCTTCTTCTTCACCTTGCTCAACATCTCTTGATTCCAATAAGAGATCATATCTTTCCAAGATATGTTTCCATGTCAAAGGAGATTTTCTAGATTTCAAATCCTAGACTTTAAGAAAAAAATGGGTTTTCACGAAATGTTTCTCTTTCAAAGAATGTATGGATCTCTTTAGAGAGAGAAGATAAAAATAAATAAATTATGAGCTTGAATTGTGTATGAGAAAAAGAGAGAGAGATACAAGGATAATTATATATATTTTTTTAATTTTAATAATGTGAAGTGTTAATGTGTAGATATGGATGGACGAAGTAGATTTAGATTTGGGATGGAGGTGAAGTATCTATTTTTTATTATTTTAATGCAATAAGACCTCTTTGGTTATTAAATGAAAAATAATGACAAACACGAAAAAAATTAGATAATTTTTGTTGATTTTATCTTGTTGCACCAGGTATAAGATGTAAACTATTATGCACACATAAAGTTTAGGTTGGAAATTATAATTATGCAAAACTCAATAAGTTCAATTCTGACTAAATTATAGGATGTCAAGGGTAATTTTCTCAAATATTAATTCATCATGTAGGTTAAAACTTAATTATTATCTATAAATGATATATCTTTGTGTCGTCACATATGTTTGACAATATTAAACATTGTAAAAGTTTAAATTGTTATAAAAAATATGAAAAAAAATTATTATTGTTGCATATGTGCGGCGTCTTGACGAACGTCCTCCTAGTAATTTCCAAGTGTATATGGTGTGGGGAAATGGATAGGATAAGGAATTCTTGTCCTTTATCAATGGAAATAGGGAATAAGAGTCGTTACCTAATATTTTTGTCACTAGGAACACTAACTGATTTCAGAGAATCGAGTACGGGGACTAATTGCGTAAAGAGAAGGTATTAACACTTCTAATACGCCTTACCTCAGGTAAGCTGCATTGTTTATTTATCTGATTAAACTAGTTCTCTGATTGTTGGGTTGTCTAAGGTTGAAGACAAATCCTTCTTAATAAGTAGATCTTTATATTATCAGGTAAAACTTTAACCGTTCTAATGTTAATAAAAAAGAACTAACTTTTTAATATCAAGAATATATCTTACGTATAAATTCATAATCTCAAACATTAAAAGAAAATAAAATATTTTTTTTTGGTATTTTTAAAATATAAGCCTAGTTCTCATGACTTTAATAAACTGGTTATTAAAACCCAAAATGTATACTAACACATTTTTTTTTAATTTTATTTTGTATGAAAATACGATATGGGATATTTTTTTATATTTTGAGAGACTTGGTCATATGCATGAAAACAAGATATTTTTTTTGTTTTTCCATATATATTTTTTGCAACGTTTCAGAGAAACCAAGTATTGTAATACCGGATTTGTATTTTTATAGTATAAAAATATAAACCAATATTAATCAAAATTTGTAGAAAAATACGAGAGAAAACCAAAATTTTTTTTGAAAGGATTTTGAATTTGTTTTGGAATTTTTGTTGTTGTTGTTGTTGTTGTTATATATAGGGATGGGCCCAACCCATCCTAGTGGGGCTGAAATCAGCCTAGAAGAAATTAGGTCGAGGTTGGCCTAAAACAACTGGACCAACATCGGTCTAAGACAGGGGTTGGGCCGATGTTGGCTCAAAAGAGTGTTGGCCCGATAAATATTTTTGTTTCTATGGGACTGGGCCGAACCCGGCCCGATCATTTTGGAGAAGACTCTCCATTGTTCACATGCTATATGAATAGTGAATAGTGAATTATAATTCATTCTCCACTGTTCACTAACAGAACAATAGAGAAGGAACAAGAAGAAGAGGGGAGGCTAACCTAGCGGTGGCATTGATGGTGGTGCTGGTGGTGACTAGATAAAATAACGACAACGGTGTTTCAAATGACAGAGAGAGAGATAGAGAGAGAAAGGTTACTATTTTTCTTCTATTCTCTTCTGTTCTCTTCTTTCTTTTATCTTTTATGCTTCCTTTTCTTTTCTTTCTTATTCCCCTCTGGTTCCTCAGTTTTTTTTTTTTTATATGTTTTGTTCTCTTTCTCCCCTTTTTTTCTCATCTTTTTTTTCACTCTTTGTTTTCCTTTCTTCCTTTCTGTTTTTTTTCATCTCCTTTCTTCATCTCTCATCTTCTCATCCCTCCCTTTTCTTTTTTCTTTCTGTTTTTTCGTCTCCTTTTCGTCTCCCTCTTATCATCTAGTAATAAAGGGTAGTGGGAGAGGGAGCTACCTTACCTTTGTCCAGTCATGGTTAAAGGGTAGGGTGGGTGGGTGGGTCTCTATGTAGCCATTCGTATGCTTGTCTTCTCTACCCCTTTCATCATGATGGTAGGCCATGAGGGGGTGTGGGTTGTGTTGGGATTTTTGGGCAAGTGAGAGGGAGAGATGCTACAAAGGAGGGGAAGGAAAACCTTTTTCCCTTGCCTTTGTGCGTCCAGGGGAAGACGATAACGAACAGTGCCATCAAAACGACATCGTTTGTAGCTCTTTTTTTTAATGAATAGTGGAAATGACGTCATTTTGAACAAAACACGCTGTTTTATTTATATAAAAAAAAAGGGCGCCAAAAAGTTTTGTTTCCAAATTAGTCCTCAATTTTCGAGTTGTTCAATCAAGCCCTCAATTGAGATTTTGATTTTAAAGATCAATTCAGTTGCATCGCTGCTAAATTTGAATATTCGCCCTGAAGTTGGTCGTCTTTTTCACTTTGGTCTTTGGTTTTGAATCTGTGCATTTTGACCCTTAATTGATCAACAAACTTCCAAATTCTTTAATTTAGCCCCTGATTCGATCAATTCAGTCCCTATATTGGCGCGCCTTTTCCAATTTGGTCCTTGGTTTTGGATTTCTTAAATCAAGTCTTTAATTGCCCATCAAACTTCAATATTTATGCAATTAAACTCCTTATTAAACCAAATTAACTCTTAAAAATTGTATTTCAACCCCAAAATTTAATTTCTTCTAATTAAGGTGTAAATTGACTTAAAAATTAATTTTTCTTGCAATCAAACCCTTCATAAACTCAATTAATCTCTCAATAAAATATAATTGAGTTCTTAAATATCTTAGTTGGGATTTTTCTTCCTCAAATTGAATTTTGTTTTATTAATAAGGCCTTTATTAGTAAAAAATATATTGTCAAATTTTAATCTTTGTATTTTTGAACTTTCTCAATTAATCTTTGTCTATTTTCTGGGCGCCCCTATATCTTTTTCTCACTGCTATATATTTTTTATATTTTAAGAGACTTGGTCATATGCATGAAAACAAGATATTTTTTTTGTTTTTCCATATATTTTTTTTGGCAACATTTCAGAGAAACCAAGTATTGTAATACCGGATTTGTATTTTTATAATATAAAAATATAAACCAATATTAATCAAAATTGGTAGAAAAATACGCGAGAAAACCAAAATTTTTTTTGAAAGGATTTTGAATTTGTTTTGTAATTGTTGTTGTTGTTATATATATATATATATATATATATAGGGATGGGCCCAGCCCATCCTAGTGGGGCCGAAATCAGCTTAGAAGAAATTGGATCGAGGTTGGCCTAAAACAACTAGGCCAACATCGGCCTAAGACAGGGGTTGGGCCGATGTCGACTCAAAAAAGTGTTGGCCCGATAAATATTTTTGTTTCTATGGGACTGAGCCGAACCTGGCCCGATCATTTTGGAGAAGACTCTCCACTGTTCACATGTTATATGAACAGTGAATAGTGAATTATAATTCATTCTCCACTGTTCACTAGCAGAACACTAGAGAAGGAACAAGAAGAAGAGGGGAGGCTAACCTAGCGGTTGCATTGATGGTGGTGCTGATGGTGACTAGACAAAATAACGACAACGGTGTTTCAAACGACAGAGAGAGAGATAGAGAGAGAAAGGTTACTGTTTTTCCTCTATTCTCTTCTGTTCTCTTCTTTCTTTTATCTTTTATGCTTCCTTTTCTTTTCTTTCTTATTCCCCTCTGGTTCCTCAGTTTTTTTTTTTTTTTTTTTTATGTTTTGTTCTCTTTCTCCCCTGTTTTTCTCCACTCTTTTTTCACTCTTTGTTTTCCTTTCTGCCTTTCTTTTTTTTTCATCTCCTTTCTTCATCTCTCATCTTCTCATCCCCCTCTTTTATTTTTTCTTTCTGTTTTTTCGTCTCCTTTTCGTCTCCCTCTTATCGTCTAGTAATAAAGGGTAGTGGGAGAGGGAGCTACCCTACCCTTGTCCAGTCATGGTGAAAGGGTAGGGTGGGTGGGTGGGTCTCTATGTAGCCATTCGCATGCTTGTCTTCTCTGCCCCTTTTGTCATGGTGGTAGGCCATGCGAGGGTGTGGGTTGTGTTGGGATTTTTGGGCAAGTGAGAGGGAGAGATGCTACAAAGGAGGGGAAGGAAAATCTTTTTCCCCTGCCTTTGCGTGTCTAGGGGAAGATGATGACAAACAGTGCCATCAAAATGACATCGTTTGTAGCTCTTTTTTTAATGAATAGTGGAAATGACGTCATTTCGAACAAAACACGCTGTTTTATTTTAAAAGAAAAGGGCACCAAAAAGTTTTGTTCCCAAATCAGTCCTTAATTTTTGAGTTGTTCAATCAAGCCCTCAATTGAGATTTTGATTTTAAAGATCAATTCAGTTGCATTGCTGCTAAATTCGAATGTTCGCCTTGAAGTTGGTCGTCTTTTTCACTTTGGTCTTTGGTTTTGAATCTGTGCATTTTGACCCTTAATTGATCAACAAACTTTCAAATTCTTTAATTTAGCCCCTGATTTGATCAATTCAGTCCCTATATTGGCGCGCCTTTTCCAATTTGGTCCTTGGTTTTGGATTTCTTAAATCAAGTCTTTAATTGCCCATCAAACTTCAATATTTATGCAATTAAACCCCTTATTAGACCAAATTAACTCTTAAAAATTGTATTTCGACCCTAAAATTTAATTTCTTTCAATTAAAGCCTAAATTGACTTAAAAATCAATTTTTCTTGCAATCAAACCATTCATAAACTCAATTAATCTCTCAATAAAATATAATTGAGTTCTTAAATATCTGATTTGGGATTTTTCTTCCTCAAATTGAATTTTGTTTTGTCAATAAGTCCTTTATTAGTAAAAAATATATTGTCAAATTTTAATCTTTGTATTTTTGAACTTTCTCAACTAATCTTTATCTATTTTCTAGGGGCCCTTATATCTTCTTTTCACTGCTATATATTTTTTGGTTTTTTTTTTACAATTGTTTTTTATTCTTTTGTGGGGACCCAAAAATGGGTAACAACAATTATATTATTTTGTTTTTAAGTTGAAAGCCATTCCATCAATAAATTCTCAAAAATATAAAAAACATTAAACAATTTCAAGGGAATGGAAGATTTGAAGAATAAATCCTTTTCCACGAAAATATAAAGGAGAGTTTACAAAATATAAATTAAAAATAGACCACCTATCAAAGTATTTTAAATGATCCATGTTCAATTAGCAATTTCAACAAGTAAAAAAGTTTTTCTTTTGGGAGTGAAATATTCATTCTTAGTTTTTTCCTAGATGACTTCATTGAGATTAGAGAAAGTAGTAGACACCTTCATTTTTAGGTATGAATAAATCTACTTCAAATTCTGCAATATGCTTGCACTGATTAGAATACGCGGCCTTTGAAATCTAGCAAATAATGGACCAATAGCAAAAGCTAAAATGATGGTAATAAAGTGGGATTGATGATCAATTCTTTATAGAAATCTAATATTGAGAAAACTACATAGACAATACTACTCTACATGGTGGATTCGATTTAGCTCTAACATTCGAGAGGGTCATATACTTATGTGATTTGTACGTCATCTCGTTATAAATAAGCTCACACAATGATGATAGTCATGCTAGACATGTTTGTGCTCAATATGTGGTTGGGCATGCTATGATAATTAATTTGAATACAATACAACTATTGAAATGGTATCATGGGCTGATTGTGCTTTGTTATTTGTGTTACATCCTCCAGCAAGTTGGTGAGTTTTATAGGTATAAAATCCATATAAAACACCAAGTAAAAAGAGAACATTTATAAAGCAACACACAATAATGGTATATCCTTTTTTATGCATATCAATTTATGACATCAATGAATCCAATTGAGGTGTTAATCAAGTCCATTGCAAGTCTGTGGGCCAAATTGACTAAAAAGGTTATTTTGGGTTTAATGTTTTTTATTGTTTGGTTTTATGATATTGAGTATAAATCAAAATCTGACTGTTGGATCGACTTTAAACTTTACTAGGTGATTCCAGAGGTGTTCTAAGTTAAGGCAAATTTCAGGTTAATTGAAGTTTGGTAAGGCTATCTGATACATGTTAGATGTTATCGTATGAAAATTACATTATTTTTCTAATTGATTTGGGATTCTCTTTCCTTATGATTTTTTGATTCTTTGATTGGCAAGGATTCCTTATTTTATTTGGAGATATATATGGCATAATATTACTTATATATTTTTTAAGAACCAAACCTGAGCCTATCCAGATTATCGAACAAACAATGTTGTAAGGTGAAACTGTTAAAAAAAAACAAAACAATCCCTATTAAATTAGGTAAACTTGAAATTTTCATTTCTATTAACAAAATTTTGAGACAATCTCATAGAAAAAAAAAGGCAGAAATTTTTTTTGAAATAAATCAATTTTAAAAAGAAAAAAAAACAAAAGTGAACCCACATTAACCTTTGAAACCGGTGATCCTTGTCATGAACTTAAGGTTAACTTAATAGAAGGCAAACCGTAAACAATAACAAAAAAAATAAAAAAATAGGAAAACATTAGTTTAAAAAAATAAAAAAAACCAGGCAAATATAGGCAAACTTTTTAAACCTAGTATAATCTCTAAAACTCGTAACCCATAAAATCCTGGATAAGGGTTCAATTAAGAAACTTAATTCTTAATCAATTTAATATTGAAGGATGAAATCATGTAAAAAATATCAATAAAAAAACTTGCAAAAAAAAGAATTAGGAAAAAATTTGAAAGAAAAAAACCCAAGGGGGATGAATTAAAAAAATTTAAAAATGATCCCAAATAAAATAAATAGCAGTTAGAAAAATTATGACCAAGTTTGAAAGATTATAAAATCATAGGGATGGTGATATTGAAAAATATTTGTAATTTGATAGAATATTTATAAATTACAAAATGATAACAGGTAAAATTAAAAATAATTATAAGAGACTAAACCAATAGAAGACAAATCTAAAAAACTAACAAAACAAAATTGAAAAAGGGGATAAAAATAAGAAAAAAATCAGTGTAAAAAGAGGGGAAAAAACCCCTATGCAAAACGTGGAATTGATCATCAACAATGGTAGTTGTGAGAACATTGTATCATTAAAGGCAGTAAAGAAGTCATGCCTCAAAATAAACAATCACCTTAATCCCTATAAACTGACCTCATTGAAGTGGGATAGCAAGGTAATCATGGATAAATGATATCTTGTTTCATTTTTCATTGACAAAAAATATTATGATAGTGATTGGTATGATGTTGTTTGTATAAATGTTTCACATATTATTAGAAGGCCTTAACAGTATAATAGGAATGTATTGCATGACAAGTGACACAATGCATACACCTTTAACATAAAAGGAAAGCATGTAATATTGGCATCCAGGTGAGGGGGGAATTGTTAAGGCTAAACCAAGTAAGGATAATAATTTTTTTTTCTTTATCATAGTTTATAGAGAAAGTAGGGAATGAAATGGAAGTTCTTGTATTGATGCCTAAGAGTGATTATGTTGTAGCTAAACCAAAATCCCTTGAACTTCTATCATAGTTTATCATTGAGGTTTAAAGGATTTTAGTTGAATTTACAAACTTAATGCTAGAAGAATTATCCCAAAGCTACCTCCTATGTGAGACATCTAGTACTAGATCAACTTGATTTTATGTTCTAGCCTACCAAATGAACCAGTTTATAGACTTAGACCAATAAATATAAAGAGTTACAACAATATGTGGTAGAGTTATTGAAGAAGAGTTAAACTTGAGAAAGTACAAGTCCTTGTATAGTTTTAGCTCTTTTGGTAACAAATAAAAATGGAAAATGAGGCATATTTATGGATAGCAGAGCCATCAACCAGATTAATATGAAGTATTTTTAGCCCATGCCATAATTGGATGATATTATAGATCAATTAATAGGTTTTAAAGTTTTCTCAAAAACTGATATTAAAAGCAGCTACCACCAAATACAGATCAAGCCAAAGTATAAATGGAAGGCAACTTTTAAACACAACATGGGTTGTATAAGTGGATGGTGATATCATTTGATCTATCCAATGCACCTAGTACTTTTATAAGATTCATACACTTAGTTTTGAGACCATTTATGGGCGGGTTTGTAGTAACTTACTTTGATGAAATCATGATCTATAACTCATACTTAGAGTGGAGCACCTATAGACTATTTGACACATTAAAACATGAGCAATTGTTTATAACCCACATAATTGTTTGTTCTTTAATAATACTATCATTTTTTTGGGATTTGTTGTATATATTAATGATGTGCAGACATATAAATCTAAGGTGTCAGCAATTATGGAGTGGCTCACTCCCATGAGCATTCATGATGTTAGGAGTTTTCATGAGCTGACATCTTTTTATAAGTGATTCTTCCATATCTTTATAGCACTAATTGGACCTATTATTGAATGCCTCAAAAGTCATGTTTTTCAATGAATGGAAAAGATAGAAGCTAGCTTCTAATTAGCAAAGCAAAAGATTACTGAAGCTCATGTGTTGGCTCTTCTTGATTTTGACAAGCTATTTAAGATGAATTGCGATGCCTTGGGTTTGGGGATTGGAAGTGTTCTTAGTCAAGAGGGGCGCCTCGTGGCATTTTTCAATGAAAAGCTTACTAGCTTAAAAAAAAACTATTGTAAATATCATATAGAGTTCTATGCTATTGTTTAGTCATTGAAGCATTAGCAACACTACCTAATGCAAAAGGAGTTCATATTTATTATTGATTACGAAACGTTAAAGTACATCAATGGGTTGTAAAAGTTAATTCATTGGCATGCCAAATGGGTATCTTTTCTGTTAGAGTTCATATTTTTCTTAAAACAATAGTCTGGTAGCCTAAAAAAACTAGTTGATGCACTAAGTAAATGAGTTGTTCTTGTCAACGATATGTGTATTTAAGTAAACAATATGATTTTGTATGGTGGATTATTATTTATTTCATGTTGTGTAGCTGTGTACTTGATACATTAAACAATGCACCTAGTATGAGATTATTGCTATTAATGATGAGATTACGTTCATGAGTAGATAAAGATTTTATATTTTATGGATGGTCTAATGCACCTAGTTGCATTATCAATGAGCTACATTGCGAAAATTATTTCGAACATACGAGACAATAGCCTTGGTTTCATTATAAAAACTTGACAAACATAACAGGCGAACTAAAAAAAATTAAAACTAAAATTAAAAGTATGGAATGATTTTAAACTCAATACAAACCTAATCAATTTAGAAACTGTTTGGCATTGCAGTTGAATCGTTGTTTCACTATTTTTTGAAAAACAAATCTTTAAATTAATTTTTTTAATTATTTTGATGCGATGTCAAAAATAAATTTTATAAAATAAAAAGATATTATTTTAATATATTTTTAACTAAAAAACACTTTAAAATATAATTTTTACCACTCTTATTCAAGCAATTAGCCTCTAATAAATGCCATATTCGAGATGGACAGATGGCTGAAATGAAAAGAAACGCCCATACAATTTCTCAGATACAAGCAGGGAAGGTATTATTTATTTGACATGAATAGTTCAAGTGAATTTCTACCATTAGAGTCTTGAAACGAATTCAATTTATTTAATATGAAATAAGAAAACCGAGTTTTAACCCTTCATAAATCTAAATTTCAGTTCAACTTCAATGATGAAAGGAAAAATACACAATAACAGTTCCAACTTTATCCTACTGATGGATGGTTCTCCGACAGGCTCAAAATCTTTTATCTGATAGTCAGAATATTCTCAGATGGACCGCTTCACGGGTTTATCCACTTAATTGGACATGCATGCTGTCTACACTACACACGAATTAGACTGAGATCAACAAATGACAACAGCAACAATATAAACCCCTGCAAAGTTGCAGGCTGCTCGGATCCCTTTTTCCTGTCACATTATCCACGCCAAATCCTTGACCAATGCAAATTTAAAAGAGTCTAAATCCAGAAAACATCCGAATTTAATCTGGAAAGGGCAGAAGAAGAGGAGCACAAATACATCTCTACAAAAATCCACCTACACAGGCATCCGTCCCCTCTAACTGCTATCGGTCCTAGGCAAGAAAACGGAATACAGCTAAAAATCCATACGATAAACTAGTAGTGTTAATTCCCATAATCATACAGGTCTTGTTCCAAGTCCATGTCAAGGCTTCGAAGCACAGGAAACCACATGTGACTTGAATTTCTCAAGCTCTGCCAAAACCTCATCTTCTGGCCTGTAGATCAAATCACTCATGCGCCATATCTGCACACATTTTATTAAATCAAATTTAAGCATTACCCCAATGACTCAAATTAGAAACATCTTTAAAAGCATTCTAAGAGAGAGAAAAAGTAATGATATCTCTAGAAGTTTAGATTTAGTGATACAAAATTTTGAAACTTCATTCCCACCCTTCATACTCTATGTTTTACCAACTCAACTTATCCATACACTTGCACAATATGACATTTCCATGGAAAGCAACTATTACCTGCAGTGTCCCTCCCCCGCCAGTGGTATCACAGTCATCAGAGACACTAACCACCGTCCAAGGATCAGATGCATTCCAATGGAAATCAACAACTTTATCCCTAAATGACAGTAAAAGAAAATATATGATTACTTATCAGCCCATAAAGAAATACGTGAGAATTTCAAAAAAGAATCAAGGATTCAAATATTGAAGATGCGCTTTGCTATCAATCAAACATATAAAGTAGATTAAATATGACTAGGAAAAACACAATAAACATGTGAAGACCAAAGCAAAAGATGAGAAAAATGCTTATTTACAGTGAATTTAGAGCTGTTAGTTGATTTCAATAAACCATGAGAATCTTTAAACCGAGGTAGATAAGACATTAACAAACACTTAAACACAAAAAAGTCGAGGCCATTTGAGCTTTCCTTAATTTGACAGGCATGTGTTTTAACATTGTATGTATCTTAAATCACAAAAATTTGTCAGGTTAAGAGTATGAATGTGGTTGGTCAGAGCTTTCACCATTCATGCTTCAGCCAGCCACACCTAATAGTGCATTAGCAGTCTAAGAAACTCAGGAGAGAAGAACCTTCAGAAAGCTAACATGATAGAGAGATCAGGTTCAACACATCTCTTAAAAATATTTCTTGCAACAAAGAGATGTTTCCAATGATTCCTAAAAGCCAAATTCAGAAAGTAGAAGAAAATAGTGTTTTTCACATATAGATATGGTAGGCATTCAAGGCAAAGAGACAATCAGGTGAGATGGTTGCATCCAACAAAGACCAGTCAGCAACTAGAGAAATTGAGGTTCATGTAGCTGCATGGAGAAGAAAAATGATAAAGAAACCATATAAAATGACAAATGCTAATGCACCATATTGAATGATGAGAATTTCCTTTTTTCAATCGCAAGTGATAGATGCTGGTTTGAAAACATATATTCAAGGTATTCAAAAAGGAATCCTGAAGACAAATGAGAAAACAATTACAAACCATTGAGAATTGCTAGCAATTAAGGAACTGTTTTCAAGGAGAAAAACTATCAGGTACAAACCTGTGCCCAGCATGCTGGAAAAACAATCCTGCAGGAGAACTTGGAGCTCTAGTCGGACGCTCTGTCTTTTTGCCAACCTGTAAGAACAGAAAAACATAGAGGACGCAAGCTAGTAAAACATCACCCAAGTTCCAATCACACAGCAAAGCAAGCAACAATTCAACCAAACAATCAAAGCATCTTTAATTAGAACTTTTGAAATCTGAGGCAGAGATGGAGGAAAAGCTTTCACCAAAATGAGGTGTAGCTCAAAAGCACCATAAGGAAAGCTGGGCTATGCTCAAGAACAATTGGGATAAGAATCCCCCACCCATGCAGCGAACAAATGATGGGAAGCGTCCCCGTACACAAAAAATTTCTTTTATCTCAATGTGAAGATCCAGAAACCAAATAAGACTTCTAGAAGACAAGTTACATATGTATTCAGAACTATGTGTTCTTGCAGAGGAGTCCAAAGCGACTATATATCCTGAGGACATGCAATGAAAAATAGATGAACAGTTTGGTCTTTTCTTCAGCTTCTTAGAAAATAATTAGTTAAATATTTCTTAAAGAGCATTTCAAACAAGAAAAAGGGTATACAATCCTTTCATTTTCCCCTTCTCTTGAGGATTCGTTAACTTTCACAATGATTTGTCAAACAGACCTACATTGCAAGAGACCTATTTTGCATTCAATTAGATGGGTTGATGCCCATGCACAGGCAATCCAGCTCATGTATGGAGATTGGACATACAAACCTTCTCATAATCCCAAATATTTAAGAGACCATCCTCCGCAGAACTCCCAAAAACAGATGCCTTATCTGGAGACCACTGAAAAAGAAATGGAGATTAATAAAGTAAGCATTTACAGCTAGCTTCCAGGGCCAACAAATGACTTTCAACTAAAATTTTGAAGAAAAAGGCTTAGGGTATGAGAGGAACAAAAGGAGGTTGATGAGTACCTGTACACAGAGAACAGCAGCTTTGTGACCCTCAAATTTATAGACAGGCAAACCAACTCCATTAGAAGTGAGATTCCTTCGATCAAACATGCAAACAGAAGTATCTGCAGACCTGAAGAAAAAACAAGCAGAGCTTAAAAAAATCTTTGGCATTTAATTTTTTCCTTACAAGCACAAAACATCAACCAAACTAAAAATGTTTATCTTGTCCACACCTGGACAGCACAGCATAACTGAAGGAAGCATAAAATTGAAACATACCCAGTTAAAATGAGATTATCATCTTGAGGATTCCAATCAACACAGTGAAGATCAGCATTATGTGCCCTTTCAACCTGTTGACCAGAAACCAAAATCAATGGAGAACAGGAAAACATAGATAGTCAGAGCTGAGCTTTTACATGAATGATATTTTAAAAGTGAATAAGCACAATCTACAGAATACCACTGAATGGTGACCAGATAAAAAGGCATACAAAACATGAATGATACTTTGGCTCAATGAAGTAGATATTAAAAAGAAATAATTAAAAAAAAAGTTATAACTCAGTTTCTTGATCAAAACTCTACACCCAATCAATGTGGACAGATTATGGTCAAAAAAATAGATAAATAAAAAAGTCAATACAGTCAGGTGCAGAGAGTAAGGAATAGTACACACTAGTATTAACATCATTCAGAACAATGAGATCAGGTTTTCACTTCATCAATACTGGGAATGCCTTCATAAATACCCACAAGATTTGTCAACCATAATCCAAGAAAAATTTACAAAGACAGATGCTAATAACAAGACCAAGAATATAAAGCTGAGGCAAATAACCTTTATAGCTGGGCTAGTACCAGTTCTAGCATCCCATAATATAAGGCAAGAATCATCTCCTACACTACAAAACTCCTGCGCACTTCAGAAGACATATAAACTCAATCAGAAATAAAAAGCCATATCATAAATGCTTTTCCAAAGTTATAATTAAAGAAAAGTATAAGAGCATATTAACGAGATTAATTTTACAGCCACATTTTCAATTATTTGCATAATACACTGAATATAATAACATAATATAAATGATGACTAAAAAAATCATAATTTCATGAAAGATGGATATTATACATTGAATACTAAGACAATAAACAATGAGATGACTACATGCATTTAACCAGGGCCATGTGAGATACCTGGATGGACAGAATGCCACGTCTTCAACTGTATCCTCATGCCCTTGGTAGATACCTCGTGGTCCAACAGAAGGGCCATCAGTGGCTTTATCACTGCCATCCCCAGTCTTTTTAATGATTGATCCACCAGATCCTGGAGACTTAGTGGCTGGATCAGAGGCAGATGATGTTATATGGTCCTGGATACTCCACAAAACTACCAACTTGTCCTTCCCTGCAATTAACAACCCATACTTGAAGAAAATCTTTGTCAAGATAAATCAAGTTTGTCCTAGTCCCCATCCAAGCAATCTAGATGTGCCTGTAAGAATCATGAACATCCAACCAAACTAAAGAGACACAGCATAACAGTACACACCAAGATACATTTTTCAACCAGAAGGAAAGAAATATGTAATAAGACAAATATGCTGTTTGGTGCAAGTAGCAATCTAGTCCTAACTTTTAAGAAAGTCATTTATTAATAAGTAAACACCATAATACGAATCCAAAAGAAGAAGAAGAAAAAAATTGACAACAAAAGGAGAAACACAGAATAACACAAATAAGCTGCTGGACAAATTTCATATTCTAACCAAGCACAAGTAGCAATCCACCCCAAATTCATCCATCACAAGGAAAAGAAAAGAAAAGAAAAGAAAAAAGAACTTAAAAATAGATTTTCAACCTCCAGAAAGCACATAGGGTTCAGTTGGGCACATTGCAAGGGCAAACTCAGCATTGTCTTGATGTCCAGTCAAAATCTGTGGGAAAAAGTTCCAAGTTGACATGGTTTAGCACGCGACACAAAAAAAAGGGTCATTTTGATAGAAAATTATGAATCCCTAGAAATATAAAAAGGGTGTGCAAATGCATGATGATATGCCTGGAATGCAGCAGTAGTACATGAAAATGCTTTATGGAGAGGATCATGTAAACACGATAGCATTTGCATATGATTGTCCACAATTTACAACACTCTTTTATATCTAGAAGGCAAACATCTAAACGACCCTACTTTCCATTGTAGCGAAACCAATAAAAAAACAAAAACTACTAAGAGTGCTGATTAAAAATATAAAAAGAGAGCCTTGATAAATAAGTAAATAAACAAAATGCTGCATCCTGCATTTCAAAATCAAATTACCAAATCTGGACGAGAATTTGTAGCTCCAAGAACAGCATGCCGGTTAGGCTGTGCTTCAACATCCCATATAAGAACCTGAAGTTTTACAAGTACAATGCTGGCAAAATTAAATTATGGGAACTAACAAAACCGTAAAAACAATCAAAAACAGAATAGGTTCAGCCTAAATAAAGAAACCAATAGGTTCCTAAGACACTCACATCAGGGCTGTCAGTATGAGTAGCCACTATCTTACTATTCTGGGGGAGTTCTCTGATTCTGTTCACCTGAAAAAGTATATCAAAAAAATCTCTGAAGAACAAGTTCAAATGGGATTTCCTGCCTTTTAAAAGCAGAGCAAAACTTTAAGATCAGGGTGGACATGAGTAAAGAGCCAATGCAGCAAAAGTACAAGTCCATACTCCTTTTTCTAACAGGAAATGTGGCATTAAAATTTTACAACAAACTTAATAGAGAGATCAAGTAGATACCTATTTTATACCAAAAAAAAATGTCAAAAGTTTAATAATCAGCTGATGTATCTGCATCACTGCATGCAACTGTAATAACTACATATATTATGGCTGTGTACATTCTGTATGTGAAATCTATACCTCTCCAGGATGTATGATGGTCTTGTACTTCTTAACAAATGGAGAGCGTGCTTCTTCATTAAACTGAAAAGATAAAGCAAATGGTATTAAGTAAATAAATTAGATGTTAACCACATAAACTAAGTTGTAGAAACAATTGAGGAACTTGACAAAGTAATTGGAGGATAGATATGAGGGAAAAGAATTCAGGGGAAAGGAATGTGACGGGGGAGAGTTACTTAAATTTGTTTGGGCAAGAGAGAAAATGAGGGGAAGAGATGAAAGTGGAGTGAAAATTTTCCTTGAGCACCAAAAATCTATCTCCAATTTAGAGAGAAAATGGAAAGATAATGGAAAAAGGTTACTCATTCACCCTTATAATAACTTTTCTATTCCATAAAAATGAAAGGTAAAAAGGATTTTATAAACTTTCTCTACACATTAATTCTCCTCCAAATTCCTTCCACCAAAACAACAAGAGAGGAAATTACTTCTCTCCTGTAACTTCCTTTCCCTTGATTTTCAATGATTTCAGTTTCCTTTCCCTCATATTCGGCTCCCAGACATTGAATAAAAGTTAAGAGCAGGTAGAAGAAAGAAACAACAGAAAATAATTAATCACCTGAGATATGTGTTCCGCAGCAGCAACTCTAGACTTGACAACATCACAATTTGCAATGACCAAAGTATTTGGAACACTACCATCAGTCTGGCCACACAAAAGAAGTTGGATAAAGAAAAATAACCAGAAAAAGGAAAAACATTTGTTATGAGAACAGTTCTGAAGAAAAGTGACCAAATAAAGTCTAAATTATCATGGAAGGTAATATTTATTGGCAAGGTTAACATTGGAATGGACACAAAAACAGTAATCACGACATTATAGAAACTGTCTTACAGGAAAGACATTAAGAAAGTAAGCACAGCACCACAAGTCATAATCCATCAACAGAGTAACAAAATCTCACATTGCATCAGCTAGAAAGAGATGTCAGAGGGTAAATTAAAATGCCCTTTCCAAGCTAAAAGAATGACCAATTGCACACCAAACCCATAGGCTCCAATTATTACCATTAAAACCTTGAAGTTTCAATGTTGTTTCAGTGTAAGGATGCAATTAATTGTCTATTAATTGGGATGGGACAGAATCACAAAAATTCAATGTGCATGGCACAATGCTTATTTCTTCAGCCTTCAAGACTCATTTGAGCAGTAAGATTTTGGCCATCTTGCTCAGATTAAGCAGATGAATAGTTCTCTTCCGTAATTTATCTATTGCTGAAAAATAAATTAGAGCATTTCGTTCATTACCATTACAGAAGTTTCAGATGTTTGACCAGAAAGATGCTCATATAGTATAAGCAAAAAAACTTGCCTGCTCAGAGAGATAGAGGCGCTGGCGATTCTTGTAAGTAGCTTGCTCAAGCTGCGGGCCCCACCTAATCACAGCATCATCGATCGATTAAAAAAAAACATACTGAGCTTTAATCGTGGTAGAGCCATGGAAATGGAGCAAAGTAACCAAATTGAAAAACCCTAGCTTTGGTTCACTCAAAACCAAAGGTAAAATAAAAGCCCTAGACAAGAAAGAACGTTAAAAAATAAAGAGCAAAGGGGAGAAAGCATCTGACAATCAAGAAATGTAAGGAAAACCTAGTAAAAAGAGAGAGAGAAACAATACCGGCAAGAGAGAGATGGCCAGACGAGGTTGTGATTGGCTAGCCAGTCATAAAGAACAGGAACCAAAGACTTCCACTGAGTGTACTTGTCATCAATAGAGGGTTGCTGTGCCTTCCTTCCCTCTTTCATTCGGGCACCAGCACTTTGCTGCTGCTGCTGCTGCTGCTGCTGTTGATCTTCTTTGGGCTTCGGTTTTCGGCCTCTCTTCTTTGGCACTTGAGCAGTAGTGGCAGCAGGTTCCATTTCAAAGACACAGTAATTCTCTGCTGTTATGGGTGAGAACTAAAACCCTGAGAAGATGGACGGCCTGCCCCTGTCTAATAGTAAAGACTTGATAGTTGTCTAGTGATGTGTCGCCGGCGGGTCAATTTTTAAACTGGTGATGGCAGTGTTTTGTTTTTCTAAAAAAAATAAATATATCCAGTTAAATTTAATAATATAATTAAAAATAAATAAATAATAATAAAAAAAGATATTTTTCCATATTATAAGAATATATCTTTTACACTTCTAAAAATATTTCTACAATCTTATATAACAAAACAAAAACTAAATACAAATAAAATAATCTTAAAAAATAAAAATAAAAAACATCTAAAGTTTAATTATTAATAAATCAAATATTGAAAGACAAGCTAAAAAAAATTATTTAAAAAAAACTTGACTAGAGCTTGCATGTCAAAGTCATGGCCCTGTCACGAGACCAGGATAACCTTATTTAGAAGAATTGAAATAAAATAATAGAGGTCAATTTTTAAACCAATAAAATAATAACAAGCAAAATTATATATAAAAAAAACTCGAGTTAAATCGGATTAACTCGATTAACTTGTGACCCAGGATATGAGATGAAAATGACCTCACTGAAAGGAAAGCAGAAACATCATGAAGTTTAAAGCCTAATAATCTTATGTTGAATGATGAAATTTAAAAAAAAAATCAGTTTTTTAAAAAAAATACAAGTCAACATGGGTTAACATAATTAACTCACAATCTAGTATATAAGATTGGGATAAGCCAAAAAAAAACAGAAAAATCATGAATTTCAAGGTCTAATAACCTAATATCAAATAATAAAATTAAAAAGAAAATTAATTAATAAAACAGAAATGTAAAAAAAAAAATACAAGTCAATCTTGATTAACTGTTAACTTGACTAATATGTGACCTAGGATATGAGTTTGGGATAAATCCATAAAAGCAAAAGCATAAAAAAAAAAAACCATGAAAATCAATACGCAATAATCTAATGTTGAAAGTTAAAGCTGAAAAAATAAAATCAATTTTTTAAAAAAGAACCTAAAAGAAACCAAATTTAAATCAGGCTAATTTTCAAAACAAAAAATCCAGGACATGAGACCGAGATTATTTCATAAAAAAATAAGAAAAAATCATGAAACAAAATTCTTAATTATCAAAAAACTAAAAACAAAATAAATAACAATTAAAACAATGAGGACCAATTCTAGTATGAAAAATAAATGAAAGAAAACAATGAGGGACTAAATTGAAAAATAAAATAAATCAAGAAAATGAGAAAAGAAAACAACAATAAAAAGAATAAGGATCAAGTTGGATGCAAAAATTAAATGTTGATGGATGAAATTGAAAAACAAAACAAGAAAGAGATAAAAAAAAATAAAAACAATAGCAATAAAAAGAATAAGGACCAAATTGGATTAAAAATTAAATAAAATAAAATGCTTAGGGATGAAACTAAAAAAAAATCAACTTCAAAAAGTATTAAAAGCAAAACAAATAGCAATAAAAAGAATAAGGACTAGAATTTGATATAAATACAAACTGGAAGGCACATTTAATTTTTGGAAGGGTTGTCATGAAATTCAAAGCGGGGATATAAAAAAGAGGAAGGATAAGGAAAAAAGCCTCACAAAACCCACCTATTGCTCTACCGTGCTCACGCGTTGACCACTATGAAGAGCACAGCGCGACGCTTCCAACACCATCATGAAAGGTAGCGTTTGACTGTTTAGATGCATCGCACGCGCTGCCAAAAAAGCATGGGAGCCTCTGCGCCGCCCCTTTTTTTTTAATTATTTTTATATATGTGAAAAGACTAGTGTGTCACCACAGGACCCAATCGTTGCTCTACTGTGCACATATGTTGACCACCATGAAGAGCATGACGTGGCACTTCCACCACCGTTATGAAAGGCGGCGTTTGACCGCTTAGAGGTGCCACATGCGTCATCCAAAAAGCTTGAGTACTTCTGCGCTAACCTGTTTTGTTTTTTATTTTTTTATATGTGTGAAAAGATTAATTTACCCCTCATTTGCTTATAACTAAAAAGTCATGATTAAATTGTTAAGAAGCCTCTAGGCATCTATTTTTATGTTTTTTTTCTTTTAAGGATGATGTAGTTATTTCATTGTGCTAGAAAAACACCTCTAAACCACAATTTAAACAATTTTGTTTATAAGAGTAATAAACTCATTTTACTATGTTAAAAAATATCTATAGATTGGTTTGTTCTCGAACAATTTAGTAATGTCCAATGGATCTTGTGGAATAATCGGCACTACCCCTAATAGTAAGCTTTGTTTTTTTTTTTTTTAAATGACAATTGTCATTAGATTGTTCCAATCTATAGTGTAATAAGTCTAGAGTCACAATGTTTTACTGATGACTTTTAGTTTCTTTTATAACTAACTAGTACCTATACTAGGCTGCAAATAAGATTTAAAGCTAATTTTTAATACAAGAGAAAAAATAAGTTGGTGTTGTAAAAGCCTTTTATGACTCCATTAAAAATTTTAACTAAAAATTAAAAATTTCATATGAATTGAAAATATATGACTAAAAAATTGTAAAAACCTAATTACTAGGATTTGTTTGTTTTATGTAAAATATTTTGCAAATAGAAAATATTTTACATTTAAAATATTTTCTAATGTTTAGCTTAAAAAATATTTTCTTGTAAAATATATTTCTCAGTGAATGCCATGGAAGAGGAGGTGGTAGTGTGATAATTATTGTGATGGTGAAAAAGGAGCTAGTTGTAAGGGGATTGTCGTGGTGGTACATAGTGAGATTAAGATAGTAGTTAAAATAGTTGGATGAAATTACAAATGAATTACTATTCGGAAAATATTTTACGGAACTTTATGAGTTGAAAATATTTTTTAGCAAATGAGCTAAGTTTGAAAGTTGATTGTGATATTTTATAAATATAAAGTATTATTTTTATATCCATTAGGATATATAAAGTTGGATCTGAATGACTTATTGGAAGTTCATTTATAAAGTTTATTTACAAACAAAGTACTTATATTAAAAAATAGTGTATTGTAATGCATATAAGGAAGTATTTTATTGCAAAGTATAACTAGTATGATTTATATATTGTATTCTTGATCTAAGTGTAAGTGTGTTTTTACTCACTAGCTTTTATGGGTTTTATAAGAAATTGTCACTTTTCAAGTAGTGTTATAGGAGCTAAAAGGTATAATGTAAAAAATATCAAGAAAGTCATATGATAAGTAATGTCTTTAAATTAATACCATATTTTTTTTCCATATTATTTGTGAGTGGCAATTAAAGTCTTATATGTTTGGTCATAGATGTGCATTCTCTAGATGCTTTAATTTTATCAATTTATCCTTCTTTTCTTTTTACATCCCTATATCTCAAATAAAAGGGACAAAACACTATTAAAAAATAAAAAAAGTTATGAAATTGCCAATGAAAAATAATTCGTCGTTTACCAATAAAAATTGCGATGGAAAATTTGTGTATGTAATTTCTAATGAAAACAATGATGGAATAAAAAAAATTCAATCGGCATAGCTGACATGTCAAATTACTAATAGAATTGCCAACAAAAATTCCATCAATGATTTTAAACTAAATTAAAACCTAATAGTCCTCTTCTTTCCCCATTTCTTCTTCTTCTCCTCAAAACATCAAATTAATTACTATTGATAGCCCCCCTAAAAATCTATTACCAACAGTACATCTCTCCCCATCTCAAGTTTGATTTCTTGTTTACTTTCGCTTCCTAGTAAATTTGTTAATTACTTTGCACGAGGCTTTTTATTTCTTTTTTTTTTCAATTTGAGTTCAGACTGCAACAAATAACTTCGTATTACTTTTTAAAAATGTTTTGATTTTCACTTTTTGTGTGTTTGCTTGCATTGGTTTAGATGGCGTGTCGTGTGAAAATTATAGGGGAGATTGATTTAGCTTAATGATAGCACTCGCATGCGTTGGACCTTGAGGATTGTTCTTACTAATTTGGTCTGACATAAATATGATATCTTAGGGCTGAATTTTGAATGTTTTTATGTGTGTTTGAAGATTTTCTCAAATGTATAGGGTTTGAGACCTTTATTAAGCTTCTCAATAATGGATTCATATTTGATTGTTTGTCTAAAACACGTTAGAGAGTTGTTGCTACATTCTTTGTATTTTTAGTGATTTTATGTTTAAAAATTTTGTTTGGAATGGTTTTAAGACAACAAAAATGCTACTATATGAGCTTTGATAAAGTTGATTTTTTTAGTTTTTGATTTTTTTCATGTTTTGGTTTTAAAAACTTGACTGTCATTTTCTTTTGATTTTGCCTTTGCTTGAGTTTGGTTGAATATTTTATGCTTTAGCCTTGAAAGTGTAAAAATGTGCCTTCCATTTTACTACTCTTTTTCCTCTGTACGATTTGGGTTGAAAATATTATGTTTAGGATGTTTTAAATATCCAATTGTTTTGGATTTTTAATTATGTATTAGAGGGGTCAATGAAAGCTACAAGACACTAAATATTTTCAAAACAAGCCAACTTATCAAATTTTTAAAATGGTGGAATCTAGTGTGTTCGAATCATGGTTGTGTGTTTAATGACTACATGGTTGTGCTCAGTTTATTAAAAGGACAGGGTTAAAATGGTTATATATTTGTGTATAGAAAGGTCATTGCCTACCAACTTTATGATTGGACATCAAAGAGGCATAGTTAGTAATATCTTCGTAGTAAAAATAGTTAAATTCATGATCACTTTTCTTTTTGTGCACTTTAATGTTGTAGATTCATATACTGGATTTTGATTATGATTATGCCAATAACAAGAGTTAGTATTATCATTAGAAAGTTGTGTGCCCTTTGTTGGATGGTATTGTCGAGACTAAAAGGTTATGAAGGTTAATGATTGTTAATAACCAGAAAAACTAGACAAATAAAACAACCACACTATAGTGTAATTGGTACCATATGTGTTGCCTTTTTTTTTTATATATATATAATGAAATTGTGAAATGCAAATCTAAAATACACAAATATGAAAATGGGTTTTATCAGTTAAACATCAAGTTCTAAGTTCTAAACTGTCATTAACATAATGTGTTCATTGTTTCCTATTAGATACCATGTATACAAGAAGAAACAAGTCCAAGTCCAAGTCCAACAAAAGCGTTACTACTTCATCAAGTAGTAGTGTCTATGATCGTGTTGTAAATCTAGATGATAATTATGAAGAGGCACCATCTAATATAAAAGTGATCGACCAAAACTAAACCAATAAGAAAAATAGAGCAGTCATCCCTTATTTGATAAAGCTTATTTTAAGCAAAATTATTGCAGAATAGAGGGGCAACCTCTCTATATAATTAATGTTTTGTCTTAATATTGAAGTTATTTATTTGTATTAAGTTATTTTTAAGTTTTATATTGCATGAAAATGACATTGATGAATTGGTTTTTAGGTTTAATAGTATTAAAGTTGCATGTTCAATCACCCTTACGATGAAGTGGTCATTTAAAGAACCATTGTTTTAATAGAGTTAGATTTATGAATATTCTAAATGGATGAATATGGTAAATGGTTGGTGGATAAAACTTAAGACTAGATAAATAATCTCTAATTTGAGTTACTAGTTTTTAAAATTTTAAAAACTAATTAATCTATGAAATCAATTAGGGAAAAAATTTAGTGGGATGAGAGCAACAAGACGCTTATCAAGAGAGTGAAAAAACAACTAGGTAAGTTTAAATCAAATAATGTTATAATATTATAAATTCATATTCTTTTACTTTCTCACTTTATTCTTGTTTAACAAATTTATATACCAGGTTGAGTGATTTATGGTATGATGCCCATAAATAAACAAATAGGAAAGCCAACTTTAATGATGTTGAGAAATAAAAAAGATATAAACTAAAACATGTCATAGAGAGCAATTAGATGTTGTTTCAACAATTTATAGAAACAAAAAGTTTTAGAAAGTTCTCCTGATTCAGTACACAAAATAGAAATAAAAAACTCATGGTTCAATGAGCAAGTATACTAGATGAGTGATTCAGTTTGTCAACCATGCAAATAACCTAGTAAGAGTTTGTTGTTATATATTTTATTTTTTCTTTAAGTTTTAATTAAATGTTTATTTGTGAGGCTTTTAACAAACTATTTAATTTTCAGAAAAAACAGCTTGGGCATGAACCGACTCTAATGGAGTTATATGAGGAAACTCATATAAAAAGGGGGGATAAGGAAAAAAAAAGAAATTTTTTATTAATACAAGAACAAAAGTGTTCCTTTCCATCAATAATATAAAATATAATTGAATTTAGAAATTTAACTTACTTTGTTCTTGTTTTGTATAAGACATATAACATTAGCATGAATGCAAAATTTGATAAGGACACTTCCGCTCATCCTCCTTACAATCCTCAACTGTGGTTAAAGGCTATTACAAGTGATGGGCCTGATAAGAATCAGCTTTAGGTTATGGCTATGACATCAACTCGAGAAATGAGGGCAGACTAAACTATTTCAATTGTAGGCATATCACATTTTGACCCAAGTAATAAATTGCAAAACTTTGATGAACAAGTCAAGAAAAAGGTTCATGAACAATTGTCCATTGAGAAGAAAAATGAGAGAAAAAACAATAAAAGATCTAAGAGCATATCTCAAATCATAAATGATGACAAAAATGATAGCGTAACTCTAACAAGAAACTAGGATGTATTGGGCTTAGAAAATTTTATATATAGGTATACCTTTTCCTCCACCTCCTGAACCTTCTAGTTGAACATCTTAAAAATTTTAATGTGTTATTAATATATATATTGTTTAGAAATTGATTATGTATGAAATATTGTTTATCTTGTTATTGTGAATTATTTAAATATAATGTGAGTTTTGTATAATTACATTTTGTTTAAATATGTACTTTTATTGTAATTTATTATGAATTGTGGTTGTGGTTTATTGATTGATTGATTGTTGTTGTTTAGATAAAAATTATAAGCTTGACAATAATAACATCTAACAAAATAAATAGTGAAACTATCGATGAAATCACCGATATAAAGGTAATTTTATTGACATCTTTTTGGTAATTTCACCAAAATATTTGTATCATTTTGAAATTTTTGACAAGACATGAATGTTTAGGGCTTCCCCAAAGAATCAGCAATGAAAATTGTTTTTAGCTATTTAGTTGCTAACAAAAAGTAAACAGGAAAAACTTATTTTTTTAACATGATTATTTTATTAGTTTTTTAATTGCGGATAAAAAAAAAACCTATATTTTTCAATGACATGTTTTTGTTAATAAATCCATAAACAATTAAAAATACCAACTTAATTTATCCTAAACATCAACTGAATATTCCATCAACTTTGTGCAATTTTCTGGTAGTAAGCGTTAAAAAAGGTATCCTATTAAGAATTATGAGTTAATGTATGAACAATTTTTCAATATCCTGTTAATTCACAACAATTTTTTTTTTTAATTTGTTTACATATAATAATTCACGAATCAACAATATCATCTACACTACATAGGGCCCTACGAGCAAGCAAATGAGCAACTCTATGGGAATCTGTGAAGAACCCACCTTCTCATAAAAAAAAAAAAGGTAGTGTTCGTCAAAAAAGGAGTTTTTCCAAAAAAAAAAATACATTTTTTCTCATAAATTTAAATTAATTAAATTCATATAAATTTCTATTTTAATTGCTTTAGATTGTTATTGAAAAACCCATACCATTCATAAAAAAAGTCATGGCTATGTTAAAAAAAAATACATAAATAAGAAAAGCTTTTGACTTCATAAATACACTTTTTACTCTATAATTTAAATCATTGAAATTCTTTCTAATAATTATTTTAATAATTTCAAAATTAAATAAAAATAAGTTTTCAAAATAATCAGGCATCTTCGCGCGGAAAAAAAAAAAAACTATTTCTAACTAGTAGAATATTGTTAACAATGAAATATTAGTTGTAGAAAAGGTTAGACGCCTACCGGGCTTATAATATGAAATCGAAGATTTTGAAAGCTGCAACATTGTATCCTGGAAGTGCTGCCTTCCATTGCCAGTGATGTAATTCAACCAGGAGCTTCAACAAGTTGAAATATCACTTGTGTATCAGAACGGGTTTGATACGAACATAGGACGTTACTTGTTTCTTAAAAATTACAGCTTAAAGGAGCACAATGAAGGTCAAGAGTAAATTTCATGAGCATCCAGACCATTAATCCAAGAAGATGTCTCCAACGTTGCTGGAAAACTGGAAAGAAACTTATTAAACTACTATATGCACATCCCAATTTATTTTTATTTTTTGAAAAAGAAGCTGAATATTTCTACAGTGAAAGTGAGAAATGCTACCATGTATTTTAACTTGATTTGATGAAAAAATCTTACAGACGGGAAGGAAGGAAATATCCTGCTCCTGATGACTGGCAGACTTGAAGTGTTAAATATGTTGATACACCATTGAATTCAGATAACTCCATTTCATCGTGTTACTGCCGCCAGTGCAATTGAGTACAGACACCGAAAGCCTTATATGGGATCACGTCCTGTTATCTTCGAACCTTCCTTAAAATTTAATTCATTTGGAGCGAGATCAAAACAAATGCTGCAACTGTCCTGAAGTGACGGATTTTGGCATTCTGCATTCCATAATAATAGCTTACTTTGTTGTCCAGGCTCCTTCGAGGCCGCAACCAATTCTTGTTCTTATGGAGGACTGAATGCCTGCTTGCAGTACAGGATTTTAAGACTGAAAAACGGGAAGTCAATATTCACAAAAAAGAGGGACGATCTAGCTCTTAATGTGATCCTGGCCACATTTTGAAGATGGCTCCACGTTCACTCACACTTTCCCCTGTCAATCTCATTCTCTGAAACAACTCTCTGCCCCTTCCTGTTTTCAATGGACCTGACGAGCATCTCCTCAATGATCCAGAGCCCTGCCTCCCACACCTGTCTGATGTACTGAAAAAATATGAATCCACGAGTCCCCTTTCTATATCTGGCTCGGAATCATAATTATGTACTAGGGCCTGACTTCGTAAAGAATCCCGCAGCTGTCCTGAGACTGCACTGACCTCAGCATCCATGTAAATAGATAAATCTTGGCTGGAACTCCTGGAATCCAGTTCCTTTGCCTCATCACACTCGTTAGATACTAGTTTTAAGGCCTGAACAACCTCACTCATAAAAGGACGGTGTGATACCTCTGGTTGAACACACATTGATGCAATAGCTGCTACTTTGGCCACACTATCAAAAGGTACATCAGGTGCTAGAGTCGGATCTATAATTACTTCAAGCCCTTCTTTAGTTGTTAGAAATGGACGAGCCCATGCAACTAGATTCTCTTGACCAGGTGGCTGGGACATATCCACTGGTTTTCGTCCTGTTAGGAGCTCAAGAAGGACTACACCATAACTGTAAACATCACTCTTCACAAGAAGATGGCCAGTCATTGCATACTCTGGTGCGACATACCTAGATTAAATATTCATCAGGCAAATAGATACATCAAATTCAATAAACTCTAATACAATTCAAATGAAGGAACTTAAAGCAAGCCTATATCAGCTTGAAGGTTGCCTAAATGTTAAAAAGGTGTCTTGTGTGTCCTCACTATCCTTTTTCTAGAAAAAAAATAATAATATTGAACTGGTCCAAGAATTCTTTATCCCCAAAAAGGAGGAGCAACTACATATTTATGATTTTATGCAGGTCCATATTAGCACTGCCAACCAAGATGTCTAGGTTGAAGAATATCGAAATTCAAAAGTTCACCTTGGCATCATTTCAATGAGCTTTAATTTCATTTGCAACTGATACATATAATTGAAGTTATGGACTTTCAAATTTATATTGCCATAAACATATTTTAATTTTATTCTGAATTACAAATGGATGTTTGTATGCATGTGGTTTAGGACGAGCATTGAGTCATTAGACAAGCTTAAGAGAAGATTCTGCACAACAGAGATCTGGACAATGAGCTATGATTCATGGATGTTCCTTAACAGTCTAATTAGAAGACAATGTGGTGGCAGCTATTTTACTTTCTAGAACAAGGAGCAGGAGCTAACTCGGTTGGTACCTTCTAAAACATCATATGGTCATATAAAAAAACTTCACTCTGTGTAACCTAATCTGGGACACCCAGCAACATCCAGAATGCTGAGCAATTATGCAGGTACTTGGATCTACTACACAGTGAGCATGCCACCTCCATCTATTGTTCTCCCAGAGATATTTAGCGCTTAATACATGATTAAGGTATGACTAGCAAACAAACATGGGCATTTCCTTGTAAGGAGTTGGTGTTAGGTGGGGAATCATATAACAAGTGATACAATAAGACTTCATGAAGCCTGGAAGACAAATTCTTACCCAAAAGTTCCCATGACCTGCGTTGATATGTGCCTATTTTCCTCATCCAAGGCAGTCCTAGCCAAACCAAAGTCTGAGACTTTTGGTGTGAAATCATGTTCCAACAAAATGTTGCTTGACTTGAAGTCCCTGTGTATCACACGAGGGCTTGAATCCTCATGTAGATAAGCTAGACCTCGAGCTGCACCAAGTGCTATCTTGATCCGAGCATCCCAATTAAGAGCAGATTCTTTATCAACCCCTGGTAAGTAAACAACATACAGACAAGCATATTCATGTTGTAGAACATTGACTCCTTATCTAAGAGATAACTTTCTTGATCCAAATATGAAAACTCAGAAAGAGCAAGGCTACTACCATGTAGATGAGATTCGACACTGCCATTTGCTATGAGCTCGTAGACCAAGCTGCGTGAACATTCCTCTCTGCATATTCCAATCAACTTGACTAAATTTCTGTGATGAAGGCGGCTAAGCATCTCAACTTCTGCCAAGAATTCTCGACCACCTTGCTGATCATTTCTCTTTAGAACTTTTACAGCAACTTTGGTCCCGTCTTCTAAAACACCACTGTAAACAAGCCCAAAGCCACCCTCCCCGAGTATTCTTGAAGCATCAAAGCTACTAGTGGCCCGCTCTATGTCACTTTTGCTGAAGGTCTTAGCAGATCCTGTGTACGCTGGAATACTAGATGCAAAGGACAATGAGGCAGAACTAAGACCACTTCCAATCAATGACCCAGCAATACCTGCAAATTAGTTTTCCTTTTTCATCGCAAAACTAAGCAAGACTTTTGAATTGTTCAAATTGCCAGATATTACTAAATCAAACATATTAGAATAGAAAGAAAATGGTTATCCAACAAAGCATGTTAAATACAGAAGGACAACATGGAAATACAAAATTAAGACAATGTTAAGTCTAATATATACATGTCATATTTGTACAACCTTAGTATTTCACAACATTCCAAGACAATGTTAAGTCTAATATATACATGCCATATTTGTACAACCTTAGTATTTCACAACATTCCAAGACAATGTTAAGTCTAGTATATACATGCCATATTTGTACAACCTTAGTATTTCACAACATTCCACAGTTTCTTTTTCTTTCTATTTTACCTTGCCAAGTTCAATCACTGTGCTAGCTAATTAGTCCAATTCTGTATGTTCTTTAAGCTTAGTGTTTTACTCTGTAAAACCATTGATCCATCAAGCAGATAGGCTAAACTACACAAGGCTTTAAATACTATTACCTGATGGTTTCACAGCTGAAGGTGGCAAAGGCTGCAGGACTGATGCCGGTTGACTAGCATGATCTCTATGTTTAAACAGCAATGCCAAAGCAACAGCAGAGAATAAAACTAGTGCTGCAGAACCAGACGCAGCAATAATAGCAATGATGCCACCAGCAAGCCCATCTTTACGCTTCCTTTTATGGACATCAACCCCTAGGGGCTTTATCATCCTTGCATTGTTGTCATTGCCAGAATATGGACCATCATCGATTATTGCAATTCCAAAAGGTGCCATAGGTGGAGGTGGAGGTAAACCTATAAATGTAGCACTTCTATAAATATCCAGGAAAAGAATAAAAAGAAAAGGAAAAAAAAATCTTCACATTTAGAAATTGTTTACCTAGATAACGCACATATAATACTTCATAGTCACCAAAAAAAGAAGGGTTTATAACAACTTGTTTTTTCCAAAATCTTTGATAAGTCAAAAAGGCAGTTGAATTGTCAAATCTTTCTCCAAGGGGAACCAAGTCAATAAGGACGATTGTCTTCTCTAGCTGCTGGCTGGGGGCATTGGCCCCTATAATGCGAACTTGACTTTGTTTCATAAAAACGCCAGCAGCAATTTCCTGAGCAAGCTCTGAAACTAAAGGGAAAAAGGTATACAGTGCAACACTAACGCCCAGTCCTACTTGCATGGGCAAGACACAGCGACATGGTGACCCAGGAGGAGTATTTGTGTATGGCTCTGTGCACACAATCGTTGAACAATCTGCAGATTCAATGAGCCTATGCATTACATTTAGGAAGACAAAGAACGTCGAAGGGAAAACATAACAAACTTCAAAGCAAGAGAAGCATGGATCTGTGTACCTTCATTAGGAGGTGGAGGTGGCAATGTGTGGAGTGGTGGCAGGGGGGGCATCTTGGGAGTTCTTGAAGAAAACCCAGAAGGAGAAGCTTTAGGGGAAAGAGCTGGCACTTGGAAATGCAACAATAATCAAAAGGTAAGCTATTAAGTATGTAATGAATGAAATAAGTAAATGTCATGCATAATCAACTTGGAAAAAGGGGAAAACGAAATTTAAGGAATATGAGTTTTCCTTACTTTTTGTCCATCCAGATGCTGCAGTTTGAGTGGGTGAAGGAGTAGGTGAGACAATGATCACTGGTTTAGGATAGCGGAAGTGTGATGCATTATTTGAAGAATCTACCATAGAGGAACTGCATTAGAAACTGAAAAGACCTTCAAGATAAATGCTCCAAATATGAGCCACTAAAACAGTCACTATTATGATACCTGGAGTACCAAGGGGTGAGAAAGCATATTGTTTATGCCTGCTTGTTGGAACAAATGATGGAGGCATGACTGGACCTGTAAAGAGCATCAAAATAAAACAAAATCATATATATGAATGTTAAGTACATAGCAAACCAAATGGTTATCGATTGGGGAACTTCTCAAGCACAAAAGAAGGACCTTGCTGTTTTGAAGAGGGCGGAAATGTTGGATTTGAGGATGCAGGAGCAGAGTCACTGATTCTGCTGCTTTCATGGTTCTGTTTATGAAATGGGATAGAAGGTGAAGGCGCAGAAGAGTGATGCTGTTTATCCAGAGGAGTTTTCGGCAATGATGAAGGAGAAATGGGAGAGTCATTAGAGTGCCTCATAGCATGGTGCGTGGAAGGAGCTACACCAGAAAAAGAACCTGAAAATTTTATTGTTAAATTCCAAGTCTTCATACTAGTGCTTCATATAATTGATCTTGGTGAAATTTTCAGTTTAATTATGCATACCTTTAGCTGGAAAATGGCTCATGGGAGATAAAGGTGTGGGTGTTTCATTTGGCGGTGAAGAAACTGGAATTTCATCTTTCTTATCATCAATGCTTGGGGCAGGAGCAGATGGATGGGGGACATTTGGACCTGCAATGTCATATGAGAGCCAATAAAATGTAGCATTACCTAAGTGTAAAGAGTTTGCATATATGAAAATAGTGCCAGGAAAACAATATGGAAATACCACCTAGTCTTGTAATCCATGCCATGGTCATCATATCATACATTGCCACACCCACACAAAAAATAGTCATTCAAATGGAAAAATGAATAAAATAAATGAAGGAAAAAAGGAAATGAAGTTTTCATGATGCTGAAAACTGGCCTTCTTTAAGTGAATGTTTAAAAGAAAAAGAAGATAATCTAGTGGCTTTTTCCAAGTATGCATCAAACGTTATTCAAGACCATGGTTATTAAATCATAGAATGGAACACCAACTAAAATAATTAGTTGCTTAATTGGGAAGAACAATTATAAGAAAACACAAGAAAAATAAGAAAATGAGATTTTCATAATACTCAAGTGACCTTTTTGAATGTAAGTTGAAAAGACCAAGGAAGATATATCTAGTGGCTTTTCTAAAAACAGATCATGGAATGAAGCTGCAATTCAACAATTTTGTGGTTTGTAATGGAAATTTTCAGAAAATATTTATAGCATCATTATTGTTTCAATCACTTTGTCCATGTTTTATAACAGGCCTTAGTGAGGCATCACTATAAATTAAGTAAAAGAAGGTTGCAGAAAGGAAACTTTTGTTCATTTCTTCAGCCATGGACTATCTATTGACACATCCATTATATGACAAAGTTTAGCAGACTTTGAAAATGAAGATGTGGAATGGTTCGATGCTAAAGGAACAGCTTCATAACCAACATGAATTTGAAGTGTTCTCTCGAGTAAAACCTGATAATATAGCAGGGGATTCTCCAGGCATGACTGGGTGGGTTGCTGATGAATTTTGTGGCATGGCTCCCATTGGTGATACAACCGGAACTGCTGTTATCAAAATAAAAAAGATCCAACATGATTATTTAGTTTGAACTTTTGGAAGGAAAAAATAAAAGAAAGAAAGGGATTATCCACATATATAGAACATATCAATGCACACCAGATGGCATCGTTGCTGGTGCAATAGGGGGGGCTGCTGGTTGATTTTCTTTCGAATTCCTTGATGGAGATGCAGCTGATATTGTATTTTGTAAAATAAAAATGCAGGAAAACAAGAAAAAGAATTAGGAACCTGTTGAAATAGAATCTATCAGAAGTGTCACAGAAGAATAGAACACTAATTCTATACCAAAACAAGAAAATGAATTAGAAACCTGTTGAATTAGAATCCACCAGAAGCGTCAGAGAACAATAGAACACTAATTCTATACCTGGAGAAACTGAATTTGGGACAGGAGCCCCACTTAAGGATACATCTTTTTTATGAGTACTTAGTGATGAAGCTTCAGGTGCATTTGAGTGGCTGACTGGAGAATATTCTGGTGACTGTCTCGAAGGTGCTGCAGCTAGAACCAAACATTGTAATTTGAAACAAAGGCACTTGTTATAGAACAAAAAGTAAACTTGAAAATTACTATAAAAAAAAAGCATTATAAGTTATGCACCTGGCGCACTTGATGCAGAGACAAGAGTCTGTCTAACTGCTGCCTCTCTTCGATGAGCATTTGGTGGCTTAGGTGGCTCATGTCCTTGATCAAGTGTGGGTGGAGGAGCTGTATTATACGTTGGAGATATAACTGAAAAACTTGGTGACAAGGATGGTACATGTCCTTGAGAAATCAAGGGAGCTCTATTATGTGGTTTTGTTACAATCAGAGGACTAGGAGAATATGATGGTACATGCCCTGTGATTGTTTGGGGCACCGGGGCAGAGGTGAGTGGTGGCAATGCAAGTGGAGGGTGCAAGTTTGACCCTGTATTTTTAAACCAGAATCATATTAAAACGATCTCAAGATTAGTAAACAATCTACAGTAACAGTTTATGCAAGTTACCAGTTGACAGAGACTCTGAGGCTGGCACACTGCTTCTGAATGGCTGGAGTTGGGGACCAGGCGTTCCTTCTATTGGAGGAATATCAGAAAAAATTGCTGGAGTTAGGGATATATTGTCAGCTGAAAATTAGATATAATACCAGATTTAAAACCACATATAAATGCAACTTGGTAACTATAATAAGTTTCAAACTAAAATATATCAATCAGAACAGACGTAAGGGCTGTGTCTTTACAAAATTAGCATTTATGATTTGCTTCTGCTTATATCAGTGGTGGAGAATTGTCTTTCTCTTATGGGGTTTAGTTTCCATGTTTTCTAGTCTATGTACAGGAAGAGTTCAAAGACAACCCATTGGATCTGGTCTCTGTTGAATTTAAAACTCCATAACGAAATATCTTTAGCAAATCAGACTGTAGACAATGGAATCAGAGCAAGATGAGATATCAATGCAGTGGCAGAAATGCAGCTGGATTGTATGAAGTTCTAAAGAAACATAGAATTATATAAGCAGCTAAAGATACTTGTAATGCATTTCTATAGTTGAGCGTAACTGACAATGTTAACTAGCCGTCCGTCCTCTAAGAGAGGGAGAAAGATTTGGCATAACTATGAGCTCCCTTCATTGTCTCAATTACTTGAGCTTTTTACCAACAAGCTCTGATCTATGGTTACATAATTGAGGGGGAAACATTTTTTTAGTTTCTGGTTCACTGTTAGTAAACAATCCCAGGTCAACAAAGACACCACAGTCCAATTTGGCTCGTATCAACTCGTACATGTATTGTCAGCTTCTTCACATTAGCATTGGCAACATGAAGTTAGATAGGCCCAGATAGCAAAATGATTGATTAATAAAAAAAAACCCTTAAACAACATAAATTTCTCCTAATTCAATCCAATCCTAACAAAGAAGAGCTAGCATCATAAATTTACCAGTAGATCCTTGAACTGTGAAAAAAAAGCCAATGGCAGAGAGTTTCCCCAGCAGCTGAAGAATGGGTGGCACCATCACCAGCCCCATGACATCAAGCACCAAACTTTCAAAAACCTTTGGAAGACCCTCCTCGATACTAATGAAGAAACCACAAAACAATTAAAATAATACTATATAGCAAAGAAAGAAGAGGTTTTTCATTTCTTTTTTTCCTTCCGTTGTCTTTTAAATAACTTGAATCAATAACAAAAAGGAGGTTAAATTGGATTAGCACCCGCACACACAAACAGACACAAAAACTGTGTAGAAAAAGCAAAGACAAGGTGATTCTTATTGAGAAAAACCCATAGAACCCAGTTTTATTTGAAGTTAACTAACATGTAAATTGCCAATGAAACTGTTTTCACTGACATGATTCCAACAAAATTAAAAAACCATAAATAAATAACCCACAGAACAGAACAGGCGACTAACAGCGACTGTGCAGTGTAACAGAAGGCATAAAAAGGTATGGACAGTTAGGTGGGGCAGAGAGAAAGAGAGGGTGGTGGTTAGAGTATAAAATATAAATTAATGGGAAAGATTAGATTTAAGTGGTGTGCTAAAGGAAATAACTTGGTGTTGTTGAATTTACCCTGGGATTGTTTACTGGGGTTGCTCGACTCCATTTTCTAGGCTGCTGATTTTCCTGTTGATCCTTTGAGAATAAGGTGCGGTGCTGCGTGTTCACTAAATATTAAAGAATGTTGACACATCATTTGTGTTGTCTGGAAAATTTATTACTTTTTTTCTTAACAAAAGACGGACGGATGAATCAACAAGATAAGTTAAAAGTAATTAAGGAATAAAGTGTTGTTCAGTCAACTTAAACATCTATGATGGGTGAATTACGTGTGTATCACTAACCTTAAATTATACAAATTATTTCAAATAAATATAATAATTAACTATATAATTAAAATAATTTAAAAATAATTTATAAAGTTATTTTTAATGTGGTTAAACTAGTTCTTAAATTCAAGAGTATAATAATCCTTAATAAATCTACATTAAGATTTTTACATTACTTAAAGATACACTCTCTTCAGAATTTTTTTCAATTGAAAATATATTACTTAAAAAAATTTTTTTTGATGAAATCATCTTACCAATACCAAGAATTTTTACCTAACTCTTAAATATTTACAAGGGTGATTTGTTTTCACAAGAGCATCTCTTAGTGTAGTATATATTACAATTGAAGTTCTAATATCTTATACTTGACTTAATAGCACTTATAAGATATGAAAGTATTTAAATCTAGTGAGAATGAGATAGAATATTATTGTGCTAGAATATGAAGGTTTAATAGTACAAATCATAGTATGATTAAGGATTGATGATTTTGTAATTGTTTTTCTCTTAGAATAACTTGTATATGATATATGTTCAGATTTCCTTTTTTAAAAGCTATATATATGTTTTTTTTAAAAAAAAAACTAGTCGTTATAATCCAATTGATAGTTCAAATGGTCGATTAGTTCAGATTAGTCAAGCCAATCGGTTGATCGGTTCCTGCAAGATTCTCAGGTATTCATCACTAATGTAATAAGCGGTCGACCGATTAATTTAGCCACATCAAACGATCAACTGGTTCATGCAAACCAGATTTATCAGTTTAACTTAAGTGAACTCTTAGAACCGTCTATTTTAGATTTTATTATCAATCATTTAATACATGCAGAGTGAAGTATATAAGTTTATTTTAATTATGTTATTATGTAAGATATAAAAGGTTTACATAAGCACTAAAATGAACATTTAATCTAAGTCTTCACTTTACTTTTTTTCTTGAACTTCTTGATTGATTTCTTCACAAAATTTATCATACTTGTTGATATGTTTTTCATATAAAACTTGTTTAAAGTTTATTCTCAACCAAATATATTATTAATTTATTTTCCATTTTATTATTACCATCATTATATATAAACATGAATACAACACGTGTCAATACAAAAGGCTTGTTATATATTGGCACATGTTAAAGAATATTTTGGGTTAATGAGTGATGAAAAATTTTGGATATTCATTTTTATCTTAAAGTAATTCAAATATAATTTCTAAAAATCTCTTAAAAATTTTGAACATGAGTTTCATTTTCCTTTACTGGTTTTTTTTAGAGTAATTTAACTATTACAAATGTTTTTTTATTTTTCTTTTTTAAACACGTATAATATAATTCTTTTGTAATTGAAAATCTATTTTTAGGATGCAAATGAATTGTTGTAAAAAATAATTATTTAATCGTCCTCTAGAATATAACAAGCATAACATTATAATAATAATAAGACAAGAATATATATCTTTTAATCTAATTGAGTTCATTTCTATCTTTTTTTCTATCCTATCTTATTCATGATACCAAATGCTTCCTTGTAAATTAAAAGATTCAAGACTTGGTGGTGAACGATGTCATCCTCTCTCATTTTGGGGGTGGAGGAGAAGTCCAAATTTACCTTTTATAGTGACATGTGATAGATAAATAGTGCGTATTTGAAAATACGGTTAAAATTATGATTTTTAAAAATTTATTTTTTTATTTAAATTTATTTTTTAATATTTTTAGACTGTTTTGATATATTAATATTAAAAATAATTTTAAAAAACTAAAATAAAAATTATTTTAATATATTTTTAAATAAAAAATATTTTAAAAACCGACTTCTACTTTACCCTTATCCGAAATCAGCCTCATAGTCAATGGCGTATGTGTTTTCTAACGGGTCATTAATTGCCTTCTTTAGTGCATTTATTCCTAATGTAATCAATCAAATCGTTGAATCCCCACAAAAAAGGTAATGAAAACAAGGATAATTACTAGAAAACCAGGGAAATAGCCAAATCAATGCATCGTCCATAGAGAACCAGCTAGAGAAAGGGAAAACGAAAAAAAAAAAAACAAAAGACAAAAAAGGTACCATTGCAAATAGATGTTACAAAATTGAGCAAGCTAGTAAAGACAACTCATATAAGTGCATAACTGTAAGCAATAATTAATCACTATTATTATTATTATTATTATTATTATTATTATTATTATGCATGTTCGGCCCCTTGTGTGTACCTCGACTAATCCCACGAATTCTGAAATTAATGACCATATAAGCCTCAAGTAACTCTGAGGTTTGTAGGACTCGAAATGGCGACCAAGGTTGTCAATTTCGTTCCATTTCTCCTGAAATGGCCAAAACATTCCATACCAATTCAAAAAACAGAATAAAACGGAACAAATTTCATCTCATTTTAAATCTCGGTATGTTCTGGATTTTTTGGCTAAATTCTGCCCGGAACTTTCTGGTTTCATTCCACATGTTCCGTTTCGCTCTTGAAAAGCCATTGAATCAAATTGAACTTTGTCCAATTTAATTAATTAAACCACCCAATTATAAAAAGCTATTTTTCATTACTATTTTCAATAACAATGATATTGATAATAATATCGAAAATTATTATTACTATTTTCATTAATAATGATATTAATTTTTTAAAATTAGATTTATCACTAACATATATGATTTATATTCATGTTGTTTTTTTTTCATGTTTATACTTTGTAGGAATTTGGGCAAAACAAGGAATGCTTTAGATTCCATTAGCCTTGATAACATTGACATAACTTTATATTTAAAATATTTGTGTTAAAACATTTTATTTTCATAATATTTTGATATTTTATTTAAGTTGAATTACTTTAAGTTAAAAACCTATTTAATCTTGACTATTTAGGAATATTTTAAATTTTAAAATTATATTTGTTTGGCATTGTGTTTGTATTGCATAATTTATAATTAATTTATCTTGAATTTGAATTATGTTTGTTGAGTATATATATAGTACAACCCCGAAACGACACGCTGAAACACTCCGAAACTGAAACATTCCATTCCAATTGAAAAAATGAAACACCTACCAAAACGGAATTGACAACCTTAATGGTGACATCTAGAGAGTAAATTCAAGACCTTACTAGTTAAACTACACCCTTCAAGATTTTATTATTATTATTATTATTATTAACATAGATGTCCGGCCAGCTTGCGTGCATTTCAAATAATAATAATTATTATTATTATTATAACTGATAGCTCCCAAAGATACCCAATTCCTAGCTAGAGATTACTGTACAAAAAGATGCAACTATGGAGCAAAAGGACTTCATAAGAACGCAAATGGATTTGAAAGAACTAGAAAAATGCTCGTTGGTTTATTATGTTCTTGACAATCCCCTTTAGCCCCTATTTATATCATAATTATTAAACCCGGTCCGGGATTGACCTGGTCAAAGGGTCAGGTCTCGGGTTTTATGGGTTAAACCGGATCAACTCGGGTTAACCCGGATCAACCTAAAAAAATTAAAAAAAATAAAATTTTAATATTTCATATGAAAAAATCCATGTAAATATAGGTTATACATATTGTAAACAATGAAGTTTAAAAGAATATTTTAAATTTTTTTTTATCCCACATTAAAAAGATATTATGTTAAGTTTTTAAGTTGAAGTATTTAAACCAAAAAAGTTTTTTATCCCACATTGAAAAAACATAACTTTTTTTTTGGGAGCATAGAGTATATATACTAATAGGTTTCAAATCCCACATTAAAAAAACATAACTTGTTTCATGAGAACATAGAGTATATATATGAAAGGGCTTCAAATCCCACATTAAAAAGATACTATGTTATCCTTTTAAGTTGAAGTATTTAAACCAAAAGGTTTTTTTATCCCACATTGAAAAAACATGATTTTTTTTCTTGAGAACATAGAGTATATATACTAATGGGTTTTAAATCTCACATTGAAAAAACATAACTTGTTTCACGGGAACATAGAGTATATATACGAAAGGGCTTCAAATCTCACATTGAAAAGATATTATGTTATTCTTTTAAGTTGAAATATTTAAACCAAAAGGTTTTTTTATCCCATATCAAAGAAACATGATTTTTTTCTTGGGAACATATATATATATATATATATATACACACACACACACACACGAAAGGGCTTCAAATCTCACATTGAAAAGATACTATGTTATCCTTTTAAGTTGAAGTATTTAAACCAAAAAGTTTTTTATCCCATATTGAAAAAATATGACTTTTTTCTTGGGAACATGGAGTATATATACTAATGGGTTTCAAATCCCACATTTGGAAAAAAAACCGGGTCTCGTCCGGGTTTGCCTGGGTCATGGGTCTACCAGCAGGGTCGCCCGGGTTTGGCCGGGCTGTTTCCTCAGCTAGTCTTTTATTAATCCCGGACCGGTCCAGCAATCAGGTCGACCCGCCGGGCCGGGTTTAATAACACTGATTTATATAAGGAACCAAACCGCCATAACTAATTTTGAATTAAGAGAATTAATTCTGTCAATTTTTAATTTATTAAAAGCATTGAATTTTTTTTATAAACAATTGATATTTTAATACAAATTTTTAAGATGGTATTGTTTATGAACTAAAAAAAAAATCTTCTTAAACAAAAATAAAAAATTCTTGTATAATAAATTCAAACTCAGGCTCGTGTCAAGCCAAGCATGTGTGTGGCTTAAGTCTAAAAGCTACTTATCTTAGGATCTCTTATTTTTTAAAGTTTTGATGTTTTACCAGACTAATTTTAACTTTTCAAGTCTCCATTATATAAACACGAGAAAATCTTATAATCTTTTAATATATAATTGATATTTTTAAATTTGTATGATTTTTTAAGATTAATTTATCATTTACTCACAATTAATTTTAGATTTGTTAATTTTCTATGTTAAAATATTTGTGCTGAAGAAAAATTTCCAATAAAATCTTAACCTAAAATATAATTAGACCTCTCTCTTGATTGAGGACTCATTTGGATAACAAAGTATATATCTATTTTCAGGATTTAAGGTCTTATGTTAGAGTGAAATAGAGGAGACACTAGCGGGTCTAGTTGGATAACAAACTAAAAAAGATGTTACATATGAAGTTTTAAAGTAGAAAACATAACTTTATTAAATTGTATTTTTATTGGAGCAATTATAAAAAAATACTAACCCACTTGAATTCATAAAGCTTTAATTGTAATTGAAACGGTAGGTTAAATGGAAAGTAGTATCCATTGAAGTAAACTTGTCTTATCATGGCTATCTTATAGTTTTTTAGTTTAGGAAATTACAAAATAAACAAAAAAAGCTTATGGTTTTCTATAGTGCAAGCTTATTATTTATCATCTTAGTTTTTACCATGATTTTTTTTTAGTCTCTATTTTTTTTTAGTTCATCCTTTTGTAAGCCATTTTAGATGTTTAGTGAGTTTTTGTCTCCAAACTTCATGTTTTTAAGACATTTAAAGGTTTTTTTTATTAAATTTTAAAACTTAATTGGGGCTAATTTAATGAGATAATTGTTGCTACCCAATTTTTGACCCATATTTTGATAAATTTCCAAATAAAAAATAAATAAATAAAAATAAAATAATAATAATAATAAGGGTTTACATGTGGCGATACCATAGAGCATCAGGGTTAAAGAAACAATATGTCAAGGAAATAATTACTGAATCATATATAATTACTGCAATACCATAGATATATGATTTGATTTGTGCTGGTTGTGGAAAATAATCACTGCAATAAAAAATACCATATATATAGTATTTGTTGGTGCTGGTTATAGAAGACAATCTCTGTAATAATTATTGCAATATTTCCTTAAATAGAATGTGTAGAGATTTTCTATATAAGTGAACATCCATCTATATACATGGGGAGGAGAAAATTTAGATAGTACAATTTTTAAAGAGAAAATTTTAGGCAACCAGGAAAAAAAAACAAAACCCTAAACCTTTTTTTTTTCTACCGGCCGAAACCGAGCCCTTCCCCCCCTCTCATCTTTTTTGAAAACAAAGCAGACCCCCCCTTCCCTTGGAAAAAAACCAAAACTGACGCCCTAGTTTTTCGCCCTTCACCTTCTTCTTCCTCACTCACCTGCTATTCTCCACAGACACCCGGACACAAGCCTCTCTTCCCCTGTCTTAGCCGACTTAGAGCATCCGGTCACCACCTCCTCATCTCTCTCTATCGATTGCAGCCCCTTCGCCAGACCTCACTCCCCCAGCCTGCAACCATCGTAAACACCATTTACAGGCCTTCCCTCTCTGTCAACACAGCCCACACAGCCCCCCCAGAAACGACTCTCCATTCATTTTTTTTCTCCCTCAGCTCAGCCCCGCGCGCCTGATAACATTCAAAACCAGATGGAACCAGCAGAAGCCACACCTTTCCTCAGCCGCAGTAGCAGAATCAGCAGAAGCCATCCTTCCCTTCCAGTACTAACACGAGAAACAGAGGAGAAATATCGACCAGCCAGCGGGCCACCATTTCCCGTTTCGTCTGCAACCGCGCCTGAAACAAGCAGTGACAACAGCCGGCAAGCCTAGCTCCACCGTGAACAGCGAGCAGGGGCTTCCTTCGTGAGCAACAACCAGTCGTCTTCCTCCACTTCGCCTCCAGCCGCTGCCTCTCCAGGTAAGTCTTTCTTTCCCTGTTCTTGTTTTGCATTTACTAAAGCATCTGGGCACTGTGCGAAGGTAAATTAATTACCTTCGCACTGTGCAGTGCATGCGTGAGTAATTTAGGCATGCAATTTGCAACAGTGCCCTGCCGGGTCATTGGTTTGGGCCAGTGACCCGGCTAGGCCTGCTGGGTTCAGCCCAGCCACATGGGCCGAGCCGGACCCAGCCCAAAAAATAATAATAATATCGTTGGTTTTTCTCGCGTATTTAGTTTATGGTTTGTTATTTTTTTTATATTGTGAAAATACAAATCTAGTATTAAAATACCCGATTTTTTCCATGAAATGTTGCAAATATATGTATGTATATATGTCTGAAAAAACAAAAAAATATTTTCTTGTGTGTTGCATACGGCCAATACCCTAACATATTTTGAACATTTTTTTATATACAAAAAATATTGGAAGTTTTGAAAATGTGTTTTCGCATGGATTTCTTAAACACAACAAAAAAATTGTTTTCTTGCATTTCTGGATTTTACAACATGTTTGTAAAACTCCAAAGGGTATTGGCCAATATTCTAAAAAATATAAAACTCTTATTTTGGGGGGAATTCATCTATTATTCACCGCTAATGTTTGGATAAAGAAATCCTTAAAGGACGAATATCCAAAATATTATTGGGAATAATTTGTTATTATTCACTGTT